>Ga0308389_1002626_pt1 | contig 11110 bp, 9 predicted proteins | sample Hotspr2Sample148_FD_202362 | JGI IMG/M metagenome (GOLD analysis project Ga0308389, IMG submission 202362) | Hot spring phototrophic mat microbial communities from Mushroom Spring, Yellowstone National Park, Wyoming, United States - 20040719_148 ... | reverse complement strand
GAGCAGGATTTTGGAAAAAATATTTGATGAATATATACAGGTTTCAAAGAAAAAAGGCGGTACCGGGCTTGGACTATCAATATCGCGAAACCTGGCAAAATTATTGGGTGGGGAGCTTTGGGCTGAAAGTACTGTGGGTAAAGGTTCTACATTTTATTGTCGCATTCCCATAGTGTATAGCGCACCTAATGCACAGCCACAAGTAGAGGGTACGCCCTTATATGATGCTACACGCCTGCCTGTACTTATCATTGAAGATGATGAAGTAACTCGAATGCTTTATAGTAAATATTTAAAAAACACAGGTATGCAGATGATCCCTGCCGCAAGCATACGCGAAGCAAAAGTATTATTAAAATCGGTTAAACCTGCTGCAATTATTTTGGATATTTTGCTTCCCAATGAAGATGCATGGCAGTTTTTAGCTGAGCTTAAATCAAATACAGTGTACCAAAGCATACCGGTAATATGTGCCACTGTTATTGATGAGCAGGATAAGGGCTTTATGTTGGGTGCTAGTGATTATATGGTAAAACCCGTTGATCGCAACACTCTTTTACAAAAATTGAATACTGTAACAAAAGATCGCCCGGTAAAGAAAATACTTATCATTGATGATGATGAGATAGCCCGCTATGTATTTAAAGGCTACCTGTCAGATACTCATTTTACTGTCATAGAAGCCGTTAATGGTGTTGAAGGTTTAAAAAAAGCAATGGATGAAAAACCTGATGTGATATTCCTTGACCTAATCATGCCACAAATGAGTGGCTTTGAGGTACTTGAACAATTAAAAGCCAATCCACAAACGGCTCTTATTCCCGTTATCATACTTTCTTCCAAGCTTTTAAGTGAGGAAGAACGAGCTGGATTGGCACAGCAGGCTGTTGCAATTGTTTCAAAGGAAGCACCAAGCAGGGATGCCGCAATAGCCAAGATAAAGAATGCAGTAGTAAAGGCGCTTGGATTACAAACACAAGGAGGTTCAAATGAGCAATGAAAAAAAATATGTTGTTATTAATGTGGATGATATTGAGGCAAACCGCTATGCAATGACAAAGATATTGCAACGGGCTGGTTTTGAGTCAATTAAAGCTGATAGCGGATATGCTGCTTTGGAACTTGTCAACAAGTATAACCCCGATTGTGTGGTACTTGATGTTAACCTACCCGACATTAATGGCTTTGAGGTGTGTAAAAAAATACGGGAAAATCCTAAAACAGCACCCATTCCTGTTGTGCATGTTTCGGCAACGTATATTAAAATTGACGATAGGGAAACAGCGTTTGAAGGTGGTGCTGATGCTTACTTTGTTCATCCGGTTGACCCGCGCGAGTTTATACTGGCAATAAAATCGCTTATACGCATAAGGGAAACTGAACGCAAACTACGCGAAAGTGAAGAGCGCTTTCGCAGGTTAGCTGAGAATGCGCAGGATATCATATACCGGTATGAGTTAGTGCCAAAGCCCGTATTTAGTTATGTTAGCCCTGCTGTCACTGCCATAACCGGTTATACGCCTGAAGAGCATTATGCCAATCCAAATTTGGGGTTTGAGATAGTGCATCCAGAAGACAGGCATGTATTGCAAAGCATAATGGAACATAAGCATTTCTTTGAGCCTGTGATATTGCGTTGGATAAAAAAAGATGGTACAATAATATGGACTGAGCAGCGCAATGTTCCCATTTATAATGATAATGGTGAGCTTGTGGCAATTGAAGGCATTGCCCGTGATATTACCTTGCGAAAACGATATGAAGAGGAAATCTTAAAACTCAATGCGCAGTTGGAACAGCGTGTTGAGGAGCGCACAGCACAATTAAAAGAAGTAAATAAGGAATTGGAAAGCTTTGCCTATACGGTATCGCATGATTTACGGGCACCGTTAACAGGCATTGCAGGCTTTGCAAATATACTAAAACAGGAGCTTGCGGGTAAAACTGACAAAAATATAGAAAGCTATATTGATGCAATAATTGATTCTGTCAAAAAGATGGAAAGGCTTATTGCTGATTTACTATCGTTTTCACAAATGGCACGAAGCCAGCTACATTATACACAGGTTGATTTTAATAAAATGGTACAGGCAATTATACAGGAGGTGACGCTAACACAAAAGTCAGTGGCACAGTTTAAAATAGGCAAGCTTCCTGTTATAAACGGCGATGAGGCAATGCTGCGTATTGCCTTTACCAACCTTATTTCAAATGCGGTAAAATTTTCGTCAAAAGCTGAACATCCACTGGTTGAAATAGATAGCTATAACCAGAATGGGAAAACCATAATTTATGTGAAAGATAATGGCGTTGGGTTTGACTCAAAATTACAGGATAAGCTTTTTAATGTATTTCAACGCCTGCACTCGGAAAAGGATTTTCCGGGTACTGGCATTGGACTTGCGTTGGTACGCAGGATTATAATGCGCCATGACGGTAAAGTGTGGGCACAGTCAGAACCGGGCAAGGGAGCAACATTTTTTGTTGAGTTATGAAAGCGGTGTAGGATGCATGGATTATATGAAGCAGTATAAAATTGCAAAGTTATAATGCGGTGTTTTGAATTTTTGCTTGAAAAAAAATAAAATTTTTTTATATTTGTAATTGTGAACACAAAAGATAAAACTAAACAAAAAAAAAGGAAGGAAACAACAATGCCAGGAGATACCCGTTTTATTATCACACCTAAAATAAAAAGCCAGATTATAAAGATAATTGATGAGCGAATAGGCCAGGTTCATGTCACCAAAGAGGATTTTTCTGAGTTGAAGTCAATTCTTAAAGAACTGGCAGAAGCGCAAAAACGTACTGAAGAAGCACAACACCGAACTGAATTGCGTTTAGAAGAACTGGCAGAAGCACAGAAGCGAACCGAGATGCGTATTGATTCATTAAGTCAGAAGATGGAGGAGTTAGCAGAAGCACAGAAGCGAACCGAGATGCGTGTTGATTCATTGAGTCAGAAGATGGAAGAACTGGCAGAAGCACAGAAGCGAACCGAGATGCGAGTTGATTCATTAAGTCAGAAGATGGAAGAACTGGCAGAAGCACAGAAGCGAACCGAGATGCGTGTTGATTCATTGAGTCAGAAGATGGAGGAATTGGCTGAGGCACAAAAACGTACTGAAGAAGAAGTCCGTAAATTAGCTATTGGATTACAGGATACACGCATTCAATTAGGTGGTTTATCCCGAAGTTTCAGTTATGCATTTGAAAATGAAGCTTACAGGAATTTGCCAAAGCTTTTGTATGAACGGTATGGGTATGAAATCACTGAAAGAATGGTACGAGCTGAGGTTGGTGGCAAAGAAATTAACTTTTTTGGCAAGGCACACAAAGATGGCAAGGAAATCATTATAGTAGGCGAGTCAAAAGTGAGGCTTGATGATAGTGAATGGAGGCGCGAAGTTTTTGAAGATTTAGAAGATAAGGTTAACGCAGTTCGTAGTGTATATGGCGATGTACCTATTGAACGATTGCTTGTTACCCATTTTGCAACGAAAAATTTTCTGGATGAAGCAGCAGAAAAAGGAATCATGGTTATTCAGAGCTATGAATGGTAAGTGCGGTTTTTGTGAATAGATGTGTATATTTTCTGATGATAATCCTTCTTTTCCCCTGCACAGTTTTTGCTGAAAATTCACCCTACAAGCTATCGCTTGCTAAGGATGTCACACTTATTTCAGTTGGTGCTGCTTTTAATGTAACCAATTATTTTATTGCTGATTATCATTCAACTTTGAAACAACAAGATCTTGTATTGATGTCCAGGAGTGATGTCAACTGGTTTGATAGAAGAGCTACCTACAATTGGTCTTTGAAATATGATTCAATGAGCAATGTAACCCGTGATGTTGTATTTTTTATGCCGTTATCATTGCTATTGTCTAATTATATACGCCAGGATATCCTTACTATTTCAGTGCTGTATATTGAAACCTGGCTCATTGCCAATGGCGTAAAGGATTGTTTGAAATCAATAACAGGTAGGCCGCGCCCATATGTTTATAATGAAGATGTTGATGACGAAATTAAAATGACACGCGATGCAATACGTTCATTCCCGTCAGGGCATACTACTACAGCGTTTTTTAGTGGTGCATTTTTTGCTACAGTATTTTCGGATTATTATCCCAAGTCAGAATGGAAACTGCCAGTATGGATTGCGTCGCTGAGTATAGCTGTAGCCACCGGATATTTCAGGTATAAAGCTGGCAAACATTATCCAACAGATATTCTTGCTGGTGCCGTTATTGGAGGTGTTGTAGGGTATGGCGTGCCTTATCTTCATAAAGAATGTAGTAATGTAGCGATAGTTCCTGTGGAAGATGGTATAAGTATTGGCATCATGATAGCAATTAATTGATTCATGTATAAAAAAATAAAAAAATATATTGACAAAGTGATAACGATTTCATTATGAAAATAAGCCTCTTTCCGAAATTTTGGGATTTTTAAACATGTACATTATTTGCCTTTTGTCAATTTATGTGTTAGCAATATTTATTAAATATTTCAAAGTTATAAATCCTGGAATATTAAGGACTTATGTAACTTCAATGATTAAGGCAATCAAACACAACATTGGACACTCTTTTCCACAGTTTTATATTATAAACAGTATTGGTGATAATGTTCAATTTTCCCAACATTCCGGAATGAGCCGAAAATAATAATACAGGTTTAATCGTTTAAATTTTTTATGATCTCTGCTTGTATAAATTGTGTTTTAACATCCGCTAAAGTTGAAATCCATCTTCAAAACGCTATTCCTTCCGATTGCGTGTAATTTGTATCACTTATATAATAAAGTGAGTTTATCACTGCATTCCATGGAATATCTTATACAAGCAGGTTAAACATTTAATAATGCTGGAGGAATATATGATGAAGGCAAAACGAACAATTGTTATTGTAGCAATGGTATTACTTTCCATGTCGCAAGTTTTTGGAGCTGATATTAATAAGGGCTCACAACCATATCCTAATCTGTATATCAATATTCCTTCTATTTCCTTAAATTGGTTTGAGATGTATATTAACCAGGGCACTTTCGATATAGGTGCCTGCTTTAGTACTTTAGAGGGTGATGCAATTGATGGCAAACATATTGGATTAGGATTTTCGGGTATGCAAAATATTTGGGGGCCATATATTGGATTTTCAATTGGGCCATCCATTGATTTTAGCTGGGGAAAATTGTATGATGATGATAACAAGAAATATAATGTATTTTCTGAAAGGATACCAGTATCTTTACTGGTACAGGTTTTGCGCATAGATAATGCTGCTATTAATCTATATGCTGGAGGAGATATTAGCATAAATGCCCCTTCTATGGATGTTCAAGGTGATACATATGAGTCTGCTTCTGTTTTTGGTTCATTTTCCTATGGATATCATTTTGGAATTCAGGCAAGTGGCAAATATGCGGGGCTGGCTCTTGGCGCTGTAGCAGGAATGCAGAGTGCAAAGTTTAATGAGAGCAAACTTGAATATGAAAATATAGATGATGGCAATACATATTATTTTAAATTACCTGCTGAAACAGTGACCGGTTATTTTTATGGTATCAAGTTAGCCATAATACCCTGGGATATTTCTGTTAGTTATACCACACAGACCTATAAAAAGTCGGATAAAACCGAATTTCCTGAATTTTCGCAGCACTCGTTTATGATAACCTTTATAGTAGGAGGAGACCATAAGGATGTCAGGGAGGAAAAAAAGGAGGAAAAGCCTAAGCCAACAGTTGATACACTATAATAAGTATCTATGAAATTTTAAATATTATGAATCCTACAATTAATGAAACGAGGTGGACATGAATTCATATAAATTACTTTTTGTTATGATGATAATTACCGTCATGATGACAATTGGTTGCGTGTCAACGCAGCCGGAGAAGGAACCGGTAAAAACTATTCCGTTTCCTGAACCGGTTACAAATAATATGTCATTTTGTAAACCAGCTAATGTTTATACTAAAGAAAAAGCTGATGCTATTTTGCAAAATTTGCAACCGTACATTTACCAGTTGCGAAGTGAAACCGTTTTAGCAAAAGCTGATGATGTTATTGTGGACAGTGAAGCAATCAAGATAAAATGGATATGGGAAGAACAAGAAACTGAAGTAGTATCCCAACAATCAACAACATCCAATGATGCAGATGCTACCGGTGCTATTGTTAAAGGATTATTAAGCGGCAAAAAAGAGGATGTAATTGGGGCTTTACTGTCAGGAATGGATTCGTCATCTCAAACAACATCAACCCAAACTCAGGTTACTAAAAAGGTAGAAAAGCATAATAAAACAATAGTTATGTTTGAAGATGTCAGTAATATATTTAGGTATGGGTCAAACTACATCATGATAAAACTAAAGAGTGGTGAAGACATATATATAGTCTGCAATAATGAGTATTATTTGCAAAAGTGGATAGATGCATTTTATTCTGCAATGAATGCACGGGGGCATAAATTTGATTTTATGCTTGGTGTGATATGCCAACGAACACCAATGACAAAGGAACAAATGGCCTATACCAATCTAACCGGAGGTGCAGTAGTTCTGGGTGTGATGCCGGGAAGCCCTGCAGAAGAGATGGGGTTGGAATATCTTGATATTATCACAAAAGTCAATGGTGTGCCTGTTACGTCGCTTGGTGATTTAGTAAATTATTTGAAGAATAAAAAACCCAAGAAAAATGAAAAACTTACATTTGAGATTGTAAAAATCAGAAGTGAAGGTGATGAGGTACGTAAAACTACTGTGATAAAAGACCTGATTGTAAAAAATTAGAAATTTAGTGACTTTAAATACACATCGTTAAATTCATGATGCGATGATAAATCAATTGTGGTTATATTATTTTTCATTGTGGCAAGTGATTGAATAAATTTTTCATTGCGTATTGCTTCAATGGCTGCCATCAGTGATGTATTGCCTATTGCGTTGTAATGTGCATTTGTGAAGTGTGGAATAAATGATAACCTGGTAAAATTATTAATATCAACATTCTTGCCAAATGCTCCTGCTATGTAAACAGTGTTGATATCAGGCTCTGTTAATCCTGCTTCTTTAAGCAAAATGCGCGAAGCAGCAAGACTGGCAGCTTTTGCCAGTTGCACATTGCGTATATCAATCTGTGTCAGTGTTATACAATTCAAAAGTTTTAATGCCTTTATGCCGTTGGTGTATTCCAGGCTAACCTGGCCTTTAAATTTTTCAGGTATTGCATTCTTTATAACACCGTTTGAATCTATAATTCCCACCTGTAATAAAATAGCTATGATATCAACAAGCGCTGTGCCGCTTAATCCTGTAGGTGTACCCAATGAGGTATAGGTAAGCGTTGAATCTTGAAGCATAAAGTGTGTGATAGCCCCTTGGGTTGCAGTCATGCCGCTTGATATGTTCATGCCTTCAAGTGCCGGACCCATTGCACAGGATGTTGCAATGATGCTGCCGTCAGTTTTTATGATTGCCATCTCGCCGTTTGTGCCAATGTCAAAGAAAAAGCTGTTATAACCTTTTGTATATATAGTAGCAAAACCGCCTAAAAAATCACCGCCAAGAAATGCGCTGACTACCGGCAGCACATAAACGCTGGATTTGGGAAAAATATTCTTAAATGGGCGATAGTTACTGTATTCATCAAATGTCGTTATGGGTGCAGTGTATGGATAAGTGCCAAGTGGTGTGATGTCAATGCCAAGAAATGAATAACTCATAACGGAATTGCCGCTTATGGCTATAGCTTTTATATTATTAAAATCTGTTTGCGATAGCTTGCAGGTTGTTGCAATAAGTGATATGATTGTGTCCGTAAGCAATTGGGTAAGCTTTTGTGCAATCTTAGGATTGCCGGCATTGCTTATGCGTGTAATAACATCATGGCCAAAGCGTCGTTGAGGATTAAGTAGCGTTATTTCAGGATGCACAGTGCCAGTTGTAAGGTCAACAAAAGCAATCTGTAATGTGGTGGTGCCAATGTCAACAGCAACACCGTATGTGTGTGTTGGGTCTAGAAGCGGATAGTGTATATATTCACGGATGCTATCGGCCAGCACAGTTACATTGCCTTCAATGATTGCGCGGCAGGCTAATCTACGGTTACTATCGCCCAAACTTTTTTCAAAATTGTCAGGCTGCGATAATTCACCTGTAGCTTCTACCGCACACTTTTTACATATACCTTTGCCACCGCACGGCGTATTAATAACAATACCGCATTCAAGCAGGGCGTCGGCAATGCTAACGCCCGCATCAATGGTTATGACAGTATTATGCGGAAGTATGGTAAGTGTAACTTTTTTCGTTTCCATTATTATATATTATATAGTGTGTTTGATTCAATGGGCGCATCGTATATGTAGTGCGAAATAAAGTAAATATTTTTTATTTTTTTCTTTACAGATGAAAAGTCCTTGCTATGAAACAACAGTATGAATACTATCGTTATGAAATTTACCAATAGGATAGTTTAGTGCCGATGGATGCAACTATCATATCATATCCGGATACAGCTTCAATTAATTTACTATCGCTTACCGCAAACAGGTCAAAATATATGGTGCCATTTGCCGGTAAGTTCCGTGTTGTTGATTTTGTCATAGGAAATGCAAAGGAATTAGATGCACAAACTGTTATCTACAGCAACATTAATGATGATTTAGCTCAGTATGTTGCATTGCATGGCATTGATGAAAAAAAACTTAAGGTTGTAGTTAATGAATTCAACAGTATAGATTTTTTCTATTCACTTATCCGTGATAGTGATTCTGCTTATTTTATAATATATAATGGCGATAATCCCGGGATTATAAACTTTGCCCACTTAATTGAACGATTTGTAAAATTGAAAAAACCTGCTGCTCTTTTCAAGATGCATTTTAATGATAGAGCACGCATGGCACACCGTATACTGGTAAGTACTAAAAAGGCTTTGCTTGTAACATTGCGGCAGGCGTTGAAGCATGAACATACATCGCCCAACATCTTTGAAATGATTATCAATATGATGGTGAATGAGGGGTTGCCAAAACAGGAATTTTCATGTATGTACTGGCCGTTTAGCACAGTAGTTGATTATTACAATTATAATTATGAGGTTATTAATAAACCTGAATTTTCAAAGCATGTTTTCAATGGCCATATACATTCCAAAATACAGTTATACCGCTATTCAATGTTGGGCCCGCATGCTAAGGTTGTGCATACATTTTTATCCGACAGTTCATATATTAACGGCGAGGTGATTAACTCAATAATTTTCCCTGGTGTGGAAATTGCAGAAGGCGCTGTTATACGTGATTCAATTATTCTGCCCTATAATAAGATTGGTTCAAAAGCACGCATCATGCGTAGCATCATTGATGAACGCACCGTACAGCCGTTTGACAAAACGCCGCTTACTATTGGCAATGGCTGTAAAATTGGCACAACCGAAGAAGGCATGAAAAATAGTGACTACCCTAAAGTGCTGTTTAATAGCGTAACGCTAATTGGTAAAAACTGTACTATACCTGATGCTATCACTATAGGTGGCTGCTGTTATATTTCACCCGGTAAAACCCCGGCTGACTTTGAAAAGCGAAAATATATTTATAACGGTACATCGGTGTGACATGTTCTTCCCCTATTCAGATGAAAATCCCACACGGTCTTTTCCGCTTTTTACGGTTATGCTTATTATTCTGAATTGTGTTGTTTACTATCTTGAAGTTTATGGGCAACCAAGTTTTGAAAATATACTGAAAATGTATGCGTTTGTTCCATGCAAGGTTAACAAGATTAATTTTTATGATTACAATCACTTTGTACCATTTATAAGCCACATGTTTTTGCATTTAAATATTTTCCATGTGGCATCCAATATGCTTTTTTTATGGATTTTTGGCAATAATATTGAAGATGTATTAGGTATTATTAGGTTTTATACTTTTTATATTATGTGCGGCCTATCAGCTGCTTTGACATTTTATCTGTTTCACCATAATGAATGCATGCCCGTTATTGGTGCTTCTGGTGCTATATCAGGGCTTTTGGGTGGGTATGTTGTGTTGTTTCCATCGGCACGCATTAAGGTGTGGTTTATGTTTTTTATTCTGCGCTTGCCAGCATGGTTTTTTATTTTGCTGTGGTTTTTAATTCAGCTTGCCAATCTATATGGTGAAAAATTAGGAATGACACAGGTGGCATGGTCAGCACATGTTGGTGGATTTATTGCCGGGTTTATACTTATATTGTTTTTTAAGAAGAAATATTGAATGTATATAATTTTGAGCGATAGTTACTGTTTAAAAAAATATTGCTTTTAAAAGGAGGAAATTGATGAATTTTGAAACAACAACATGCATATCCCATGAACACAGAGAGATTTTAGAATTGTATGCAAAAAAATACAATGTATCGTTGCGCAATTTGATTGCGATGCTGGTTCAGTATATTGCTGAACATGAAAAAATTATGTTTAATGGTAATAGAAGGATAAAATATCGAAACAGAAAGGGCCCTCATACCTGGCAAAGAATGCATATTGTTTTATATCCTCAGGAATATGAATTTGTTCTGGATATGAAGAAGGTTTATAAGATGTCGTTTGCTTTGATTATTGCTTTTGGTATTGATTTTGTACTTGAAGAGTTTATTAAATTGGTACTAGAAAAAGAAAACACCGATAACTATCGTTTATGTAATTATCATTTTGAGTTTGGTGAGGATGAAGGCATTAAATATTGCCACATATACTGGGGACTACCCACAAAAATACTTACAAAAATACTTAAATTGCCACAAAATAGATTGCTTTTATAAGAATTTTTCTTACTGAGAAGGAAAATGTATATAAATGTAGCCCAATACTGAATATTGGAACAATACATCTATGTATAATGTCAAAAAAACTGCCAGCTATTACTGGCAGTTTTCTCAATATATCTAATGATCAACATTATCGGGATGTAATGAATGTAGCATGTTTTGTTAGCTGGAATAAAAATCGTTTATCAGTAGTTTCATATCCTGGAAGAAGCCTTGATACCCTCTCCATAATGGTGTAATTGATGTCAAAATCCCATGTACCAAATCGTAATGTTAAGCCACCAA
>Ga0308389_1002621_pt1 | contig 11122 bp, 11 predicted proteins | sample Hotspr2Sample148_FD_202362 | JGI IMG/M metagenome (GOLD analysis project Ga0308389, IMG submission 202362) | Hot spring phototrophic mat microbial communities from Mushroom Spring, Yellowstone National Park, Wyoming, United States - 20040719_148 ... | reverse complement strand
GTAATCATAACTAATAACTATCTTTACAAAAAGCAAGGATATCACTCAACAAGGGAAATTATTTGTAGTTTTTTGAATGAATTTGGTTGATGTTATAATAATTTTATAAATATTTATAAATTTATAATATATTTTCTTTATATATTTTTTTTATCAATTTCTCTTACCGAAAAAGTATTATTTTTTTATTTCGTGATTTAATAATGGCATAAGATTAAGATTGGCTTTTGGTATTGGTTCGCGAAAAATCTTTCTTATAATTGCTCTTTGGGAATTCTTTGTTGGAGAAAACGAAGCAACAATAAATTGATTTTCCTTTAGATAAATTTTTCCGAAGGGGTTTCCTAAATATAGTCCTATCAAAATCTTATAAGACTTTTCTTCTTGAGCAATTTTATTCCATTCTTCCAAACTTTGGATTTCGTAGATAACAATATCATCCTTAAAAGATTTCTTTAAACGAAAAAATTCATTTTTATCGTAAATTTTGATTTGTTTTTGTTGTTCTTGTAATATTTGCAATTCTTCTTTAATGATTTCTGATTTTAAAAAAAAACTAATTGTTTCTTCTCCAAAAGAAAAAGAAAAATCTTTATACAATGCACGTATGCTATCATAAGAAATTTGATAGCTTATATCAGGATACAAACCGTTTAATTCTTCGTAGATTTCTTCCGAAAGTTGATTTTTAAAACCAAGCATCGTTTTATAATATTTTAATTCTTCTTCTTTAAGAGAAAAAAGTTCTTGTAATTCATCGATGGTCCATAATCCTACATCCAATTTATAATACATTTGTTTTTTAAAAGATTCATCTAATCTTTGTTTTGATAAAATATTATTATCATAACTTAATTTTAATTTTTTATAAATTTTATTTATATTATCATTCTGAGCTGTAAGTAGTATTATATCTACTCCAGCATTTAAACTCATCAGAGAAGCTTCTTCGAGTTTATATTTATCCGAAACTGCCTTCATTTCCATCGCATCAGTAATTATTAAACCAGCAAAAGATAATTCTTTTTTTAACAATTCATCAACTATTTTTGGACTTAAGGTCGAAGGAAACTGTTCATCTATCAATGGATACAAGATATGAGCAATCATTACACCTTTTGCTCCTTTTCGGATTCCTTCGATAAAAGGAAAAAGTTCAAAATCTTTTAGTTCTTCTCTATTTTTAAGGATTACAGGTAAGTCCAAATGACTATCTACTCTTGTATCGCCATGTCCAGGAAAATGTTTTAAGAACCCAATTCCATTGGTAAAATTCATTCCTTCGATATAAGAAACAACCATACGCGATACTCTTTCTTTATCAGAACCAAAAGAACGCGTGTTGATGACAGGATTTTCTGGATTATTGTTGATATCTGCAACAGGAGCAAAGATGAAGTTGATTCCTAACTGGGAAACTTCATATCCTGTAAAGAATCCCGATAACCATGCATATTCTGGTTTATCCGTCTGCCCAATAGCTAATGCAGAAGGAAATTCTGTTGTAAAATCGATCCGATCAACTCTACCCCATTCCTGATCAATGCTAAAAAATAAAGGAATTTTACAATTTTTTTTTGAAATTTGTTGTAATTCATTTATAAATTTTATTAACTGTTCTTTGGATTCAATGTTAGATTTAAAAAAAATAATTCCCCCAGGACAAAAAGATTCGATTTGTTCAGAAATTCCTTTTTGAACATTTTTTCCACTTATACCTGTATGAATCAACTGTCCCATTTTAATAGAATCATCCACTTGGTTTGAAATCTTTTCTACAAGCTGATTTAAAGTTTTATTCCAAAGGTTTTTATAAAAAATTTCCCAAAGAAAAATTTTGGTTTGAAGTTTCCAAGAAAGATGATGAATTGGATTATCTTCTGATTTTCTAACATTACAAAAAAATAACAATAAAACGATCAAAAGTATTGATCTTTTCATAAAATCACAATCCTATATTTAATTTATAATAGATTACTTCGGTTAATTTACCTTTAAATTTTCGTGGAGGCATTTCGATAAAACGAAAATCATTCTTTGTTAGATGATAAGTATTATCATCACATACAATTCCATCCGAAACTTGCATTAATCGGGCAGCAAAATTTACGTTTGTACCATGCATTGTATATTCACTTCTTACTTCGTTTCCCACAGTTCCACAAAAAACCCTACCAGTTGCAATTCCCATCTTTGATTGATAGCCGATTTTTTCTAATTCTTTTTGTAGCAAAATAGATGCAAGAATTGCTCTTTTCGGATCATCTTCATGGATTAATGGGGGTAGACCAAATGCTGTTAACACAACTGCACCTTTATCGTCCACTCCAAAGCGATTGATGCTTCCTTCGTACTGGTAAACACAAGATTGAACAGTTCTCATGATTTCTTGGACTTTATCGATTCGAGATAAACTCTTCATCCTATCGCTTCCCACTTTAATAAAAAGTATACTTACTTGCAAAAATTCCATATGCCAAGAATCAAACCCTTCTTCTATTCTTGTGATAATCGCTCTTGGAACATAATTTTTCATGATAGGTAAGACAGAATCTTTTAGTTGATAATCCCTAAAATAGGGTCGATTTAATAGATGAACTCTTTCTTGTCGCGAAGGAACATTCAACTTAAATTTATTATTTTCTTTTCTTCCATATTGATATTTTTCTAATAATTGCCAAGAATATTGAGAAATCTTTATTTCTCCTGGATTTGCCGATCTTTGTGCTCGTGCTGCTCGCGATAATGCCTCTCCAGATACAACAAATTCCCAACGATTAAAAGCTCCGCCAACATGCATTGCATAAATTTTACCAGAAGAAATTCCTACCCTTACGGAAAGTTTAATATTTTCGCCTACATCAAACTGAAACAATCTATTCTGTATTTCTAATCCCGTTAATGCAGCGATATATAAATTTTCTACTAATTCTCTTTCGCTTTGGGGATCTTTTAGCTTCCATATTACAAACAATGCATCCCCTGCAAATTTAACAATATCTCCTCCTGCATTCGTGATAATTCGAATTAATTGTTCTAAATAGATGGATAAAACATTCGAAATAATCTCTAAACCATTATAATATTGAGAAACTACCTTTTCTGTTAAGGTGCTGAATTCTACGATATCCACAAACAAAAAAGCAGTAATATATTCTTCCGAAAAAGGTTTTGATATTGGCTCTGGGTTTTTTTCCAGTCGTTCCAATATCAAATTGGATATATATTTTTTTAATTCCTGTTTTATATCCCTTTTGTGCATCATTCATATTCTTAATAATAATCTTTTTAAAAGCATCGTTGCATAAGCTCCCGAATGCAAAGAAAATTGCATCCGAATCATCTTTCTATTTTCATATTTATCGTCATTTTTTACTTCTAAGATCTGAAAATTTTTAGGAATTAATTTAATTTTTCTAAAACCAATTGCTAACTTTTGATTTTTTATGTTAATGTTCAAATCGATGGGATCCTGATTTTTTAAGTAATTATTTCGAATGTAATCTAAGACTTGGTTGAAATAAGGATGATAAACCTTTTGTTCGTATATCTTGTGATGAATTAATGGAAATTCGTTAAATGGCAATTTTTCGTCTTTGAGTAAAAATGCGAAATTTCCTACGCGAGTTTTAAAGTATACCACATTTTCTTCTTGAATATTTTGAGTAATCAAATTTGTAACACAATGATTCCAAATATATCCTTGCAAAATAGAAAGCATAAAACGAACTTCTTCTGTGGGTAAAAAATTCAAACATTCTTCGAATAAATTTTTTTTCTCCGGATGTTCTATGATATACTTAAAGATGTTTTTTTCTAAATTAGTTTTTGATATGCTAAAACATTTCTGCCAATTCCCCCAATTCTTTTCTATTTCGTATTTTCTATCTTTTGCTTCTTTCGATTCTGTCGTAATGGTGTTTGTTAAATAGTTTTTGATAAAACCTTCATAATCTTTGGTTAACAAGAAAAAAGAAGGTATGCCACGATCATTCTTAAACGAAGAAAATCGTTGATCATCATAATAGTTGATAAAACCACTATTTTTGATAAATTCAACATTTTGATAAAATTTATCTAATTCTTTTTCTTGAACAGAACGAATCGTAATCGTAAACTCATTTTCGATTATACTTCTTGTACTCATCGGAGTATTGGTAACACCAAGTAGTTTTAATTCTACTTTATCTTTATAGGCTTCGGGCAATGTTAACATTTTTTTAGATGTGATGTATTGATAAGTTATTGCATAGCGATCCTTCTTTCCACCATATTGAATTTCTCTTAAAGGAATGTTATTTTCTTTTGCAATACGAATTAAAATATCCATCGTATTCCAATTTATCTTTTTTAACTCATACAAATAATATGTATCGTCCAATTTCTTAGATGGAGTAATGGGTGTTACTTCTAAAGAAATTTTTTCTTTAACGATAAAATCTTCTGGCAAAGTTTTTATTTTTCCTGCTAAAAAACCACTAAACTTCATTCTGTTTAAATATTTTTTTTGTATTTCTATGACAATTTTTATTTTATTAGTTTATCTAATTTTATTGACAATTTAATATAAAACGATTTTAATGTTATATTGTGTTTCCTATACAGGTTAAACCCAAACTAATCGAAATTCTTTCGAAATATTTCAATAACGAAGAAATCGACACTATTGGTAAGGAAGTATTTACAAAATTTAATGCACATTTATTATCGGGACAACCATTTGGAATTATCCTGCCAACAGATATCGCGGCAAAAACACTTGTGGAATATGCAATCCAACAAAACAAACTAAAAGAACTAACAGAAACCATCATCAATGTTATTATGAATCAAGGGGGAGGAATCATCTTCCGTAAGATAGAAGCAATAGAAATTCAGGATCTATTATCTCAATTGACCTCTTTTGGTTATCATTACAAAAACAGTCACCTAATTTTTACAAACGAAAAAGATCAGTGGGGTTATTTAGAAGAAAATAAAGAATACTATTTTGCTTATCTATCGATTGATATTGTTGGAAATTCGCAAATTCAGTTAAAGTACGATAAACCATTGATAGAAGATGTATATGGAAAACTTCTAAAATTAATTCGCGTATGGGTGGAATTTTATGATGGAAAAATTTGGACATGGGCTGGTGATGGGGGTATCATCGCTTTTTATAAAGAAAACGTAGAAGAGAGAGCGGTATTTGCAGCATTTAAAATATTTTTCGAAGTTTTTTTGTTTAACTTAGATCCCCAGAGGAATAAATTTAACGAACCAATCAAATTAAGAATTGGAATCCATGCCGGACCAAGCATTTATAAAGAAAACAAAGGAAATATTCTATCTGATTCAATTAATTTTGTTGCACATTTAGAAAAAAACTTTACACAACCAAATCATATATCCATATCAAAAACTGTGTATGAAAAGATCAACCCTCGTTTGCAAAAGATATTTCGATCAAAAGGTATATTCGAAGATAAAGAATGTTTCGAAATTTCTTTAGATTTTCCTTTCAATGGGTCAACAGTATGATAGATAAAATTAAATTATTCTATCAATATAACGATTGGGCGAACGAAAAAATTTTTGAAATGAGTAAACAATTAACCGAAGAACATTTACAAAAACCAGTAAATTTTAGCGAAGGTTCTTACATCAAAATACTCGCACATATGTTAGAAGCTCATGATGTTTGGTTAAGAAGAATTTTAGGAGAAGAAGTAAAAGCATTTCATTTTTTAGATACATCCAGTTTGTCGAACCTGATTGAATTCTATCACCAATTAAAAATCAAAACCTTTTCTATTATTGATAATCTAAGCCAAGAAGATTTAAATAAGTCAATCACTTATAGAACTACTGAGGGAAATATTTATACCAATACGATTTTCGAAATTCTATTTCATATATTGAATCATAGCAATACCCATAGAAGTCAGTTAAAATTACTTTTAAAAGATTATCAAGTAAATACACAAAACATTGATTATATTTTTTTTAGCAGAGAGAAAAATTCTTAAACTTTATTTATGAACTGTTTTTATTAATTTACTTGTATCGTAATGATGTTTTGTTTCTAGTTTTAGAAGAATTTGATTGTATGTTTCTTCGTCCATAGTTTTGTTTCTACTTAAAATCCAGAGATATTTTCTATCAGGCTCACCTACAACAGCATAACGATAATCTTCTGCTAAATCAATGATCCAATAGTCGCCTTCGAAAGGCCAAAAAAAAGAAACCTTTAGTTTTGCATTTGTCTGATTATCCACGACTCTTGCAACTCCTTTGGATTGTTTTAATTTTCCCTCAAAAGATTTATCATAGCATTGGTTTAAAACATTGATTTTTCCGTCTTCTCTTAAAGTATAATTTACAAACGTTCCCACACAATCTTTCTGGAATCTATTGGGATATCTTGCAATTTCGTACCATGTGCCAGTATATTTTTTTAAATCTACGTATTTTACTGTTTCGAGTGGAGGCAAGTCCTTACCATATAAGCTTAAAAAAGACAAAGCACTTGTTAAAAAAATAATGATTTTGTACATAATATATAAATAATCAAAAATATGATATTCGTCAATCAATAATTATATTTATTTATAATATTATTTATAAAATGAATTTAAAAAGAATTCGCGAAAAAAATATCCATAAAGATTGAAGATAACTACAAAGCATATCATATTAGGGTTGATTAGCTAATTGTTTTATATTGACTGATAAATTAAAAAAATAATCTAGTCATTATGTTAGAATATACGTTAATTACAGGTGCAAGCACTGGAATTGGGAAAGAGTTAGCAAAAGAATTTGCCAAAAATCACCACAATTTGATTTTGATAGCACGAAACAAATCAAAATTAGAAGAATTAAAAAAAGAGCTTAGTTCCCATTCTGTCAAAATAGAAGTTTTCCCGATGGATCTTTCGAAAAAAGATGCTCCAGAAAAAATTCATCAATACATAAAACAAAATCAGTATTCTGTTCAAATATTGATCAACAATGCTGGGTTTGCAACCAATGGATTTTTTTTAAAAAGTTCCCTTCAAACCGAGCTCGAAGAGATACAAGTTAATATTACTTCTCTTTTAGAGTTAACTCATCGAATTGGAAACGAAATGCTCAAAGATTCCCTCAATAAACCTAAATATCATTACAAAATATTGAATGTTGCTTCTATTGCTGGCTTCCAACCTGGTCCTTATATGAGCGCTTATTATGCAACCAAAGCATTTGTGTTAAATTTTTCCGAAGGGTTATACGAAGAATTCAAACAAAAAAATATTCTTGTTTCAGTTTTATGTCCCGGTGCCACAAAGACGGAATTTTTCGAAAGAGCCAAGATTGATCATGCTATGATCGCGAAATCCCCTTATATGATGAGTGCAGAAGATGTTGCAAAATATACTTACAAAAAATTGATGAAAAACCAACCCATCATTATACCAGGTATTATGAATAAAATTGGTGTTTTTAGTACAAGATTATTTCCTAGAAGTGTTCTTAGAAAAATTACCAAATCCATCAACCAACAAAAGGGGAATTAATCCCCTTTGATAATTTGTGTTATAGGTTGTGTCCGATAATTTTGATAAACTCTCTTAAAATCGCTGGATGTCCTGGCCATGCTGGTGATGTGACCCAATTTCCATCCACCACTGCTTGATCTGCTGGAACTTCTTTGTATGTACCACCACCTAAGATAACTTCTGGTCCTACTGCGGGATAGCACGTTAAGGTTCTTCCTTTTACTACATCTGCCGCGGTTAAAATCTGAATTCCATGACAAATTGCTGCTATGGGTTTTTTAGAATCTGCAAAATGCTTTACGATATCTAGAACTCGTTGATTTCTTCTTATGTATTCTGGTGCTCTACCGCCAGGAATATACAAAGCATCGTATTCTTCGGGTTTTACAGCATCAAAATCTTTATTCAGAGCAAAATTATGCCCTGGTTTTTCTGAATAGGTTTGATCCCCTTCGAAATCATGTACCGCAGTTTTTACCTTTTCGCCAGCCTTTTTGCCCGGACAAACCACATCTACGTGATGTCCCACAGTCAACAAGGTTTGATAAGGAACCATGATTTCGTAGTCTTCTACGAAATCCCCAGCCAACATCAATATTTTCTTTGCTGCCATATCTCTCTCTCCTTTTAGATTTTTATCCCACCCATCCCACCCTAGATTGTCGCTGTGCATAGCCCAGCGACGGTTTCTTTTTGTCCCACCCTCCGCTATACATCCCAGATCATAAAAAAAATTTTTTTATAAATTGTTCGAATAGAGAAATACTTGTCAATACTTTTATCATCAATAAAAATAATAGGTTAAAAAAATTAATACAAAACATATTTTTTTCTACCAATTTATTTAGATTTTATTTTATAAAATTGTAATTTATCTTTCTATAATTCTTGCTTTACTAAAACATTTAAAAAAAAATACAGGAATCATGAAAAAATGGGAAGAATATTATAAATCAAGGATTATTAGACCAGATGAGGCTGTTTCTTTTGTAAAAAGTAATATGAGGATCTTTTTAACTGGGAATGCTGCAACGCCTTGGACTATGATCAAAGCATTAACCAAAATTGCTCCTAATTTAGAAAACGTAGAGTTGAACCATTTATTAACCTTTGGTGATGATCCTTTTAGACAATACGAAGGTATACGAAGCAATGCTTGGTTTGTAGGACCTTCTATTAGAAAAAGTGTGAATGAATGTAAATCCGACTATATACCTATATTTTTATCAGAAATTGCAAAACTAGTTAGAAGCGGAAGTTGGCCAATTGATGTAGCAATCATTCATGTTTCTCCCCCAGATCGTTATGGATATATGAGTTATGGTGTAGAAACATCGATTACAAAACCTTGTGCAGAAATGGCAAAACTCGTCATCGCGCAAGTGAATCGAAAAATGCCTCGAGCATTAGGAGATAGTTTTATTCATGTTACGCAGGTTGATTATTTTGTAGAAGCAGATGACGATCTTTTCGAACTCAAACAAGAAGAATCCACAGAAGTAGAAAAACAAATTGCCGAAAATGTAGCAAAATTAGTAGAAAATGGTGCTACTTTACAATTAGGAATTGGAGGAATTCCCAATGCAGTACTCAATGCATTATCCAATCATGTGGATTTGGGAATTCATACAGAAATGTTTTCGGATGGCATTCTGCCTTTATTAGAAGGAGGAGTAATTACAAACCAAAAAAAAGGTATCCACCGAGGAAAGGTGATTTCTGGATTCTGTATGGGTTCCAGAGAATTATACGATTACATAGACAACAATCCTTTATTTGAATTTCATCCTAATCATTATACGAATGATCCTTATTTAATTGCGCAAAATCATAAAATGACTGCAATCAACTCTGCCATAGAAATTGATTTAACTGGACAGGTTTGCGCAGATTCTATAGGAGATTATATTTATAGTGGAATTGGTGGACAAGTGGATTTTATTCGAGGTGCTGTTCGTTGTCCAGATGGTAAACCTATCATTGCATTACCATCTACTGCAAAGAATGGAACAGTTTCGCGAATTGTACCTTCCTTAACAAAAGGTGCTGGCGTGGTTACTAGTAGAGGAGATGTTCATTGGGTCGTCACAGAATATGGTGCAGTAAACCTATTTGGGAAAAACCTAAGAGAAAGAGCAGAGTTGTTAATCAGTATAGCACATCCTGATTTTAGAAACTGGTTAAGGAAAGAATCCAAATGGTGCAAAAACTAATTTATTTTATAATCATACTTTTATTTTTAACATGTTCTCCAAAAATAGAAAACAAAGAATTAAAAATCCATATAGGAGATCTAATCTCCCAAAAAAACCTGAATTTTGATTATGTTGAAGGAAATGTGATCGATTGTAGAAATATTTCTATTGTTTATTTAAAAGGAGATGTATCGGGAGATAAAAACCTAAACATCAACATTAGCGTAATGAAAGGAAATATTCTTGCAAACAACGTAAAAGTACATATCTTAGATGGAAATATTCTTAAAGGAAACAACATAAAAGTAAATTTATTATTAGGGGAAGATTTTACTGGCAAAGCAGAGGTATTAAAGAAAATTTATAAAGAAATCAAATTTTAAAACTGAATTAGAATAAAACTTATATTATCGAAGGCACCATTTAGAAAGGCCTTATTTTTAAGACAGTAGGAATTGATTTTTAAATCGGATTGTTCTAAGCAAAGGTGAATTTCTTGTTCTGTTAACATCTCCCACAATCCATCGGAACATATCAATACCTTGCTATCCTGAAAGAATTCTTCATCAAATTCTTTGATAAAAATCATCGGTATTATTTCTTCTCTATCGCCCGAAATCGAAGAAGTAATGATATGCTTCTGATGATGCGTTCGAACTTCTTCTTCTGTAATAAAACCTCTATCTTTTAGTTCTTCTACCACAGAATGATCTTTGGAAATTCGTTTCGTGAAATGATTTTTGTGATGATAAATCCGCGCATCTCCAACATTAAAAATAATAAAATTACCAGAAGAAATCATCATTCCTGCTATCACTGTACCCATACCATAAGCTGTTGGATTTTCTTTTACGTATTGATTAAGAGTATTTTTTGCCCCTTGTAGAATATTGATAAGACTTTTTTTATGTTCGATTTTTTGGAAATTTTTTCGTAAATAATCCAACACTAAAAAACTTGCAACTTCTCCTTTACTATGTCCCCCCATTCCATCAGCAACTGCAAATATCATACTTTGGTTTGAATTTAAAGCGACTTCTATCAGTTCATAATCATTCATATCTTTTTGAGCAATTAATATATTATTGATTAAAATCGCATCTTCATTATTCTTTCTTACTTTTCCTGTATGGGTAAAATAAGACACCAACACAAAATCATTTAATTATATTATAAATGAAAATCAATATTTTTTTTAAATATTGCTAAAATGAAACTTTTTGTCAAATTCATTTTTTTTAAAGATTTATTTTTTCTATGATAGTTTTTTACCAAAATGAGATATTATTTAGTATGAGACAAGATAATTACACTACAATATCCCTTCACCCCGTATGCATTAACCTCGAACCTCAACACTTAGCTTTTCTTTCTCTACTCGCTACAACCCACTTTAACGGCAAC
>Ga0308389_1002619_pt1 | contig 11126 bp, 10 predicted proteins | sample Hotspr2Sample148_FD_202362 | JGI IMG/M metagenome (GOLD analysis project Ga0308389, IMG submission 202362) | Hot spring phototrophic mat microbial communities from Mushroom Spring, Yellowstone National Park, Wyoming, United States - 20040719_148 ... | reverse complement strand
ACTTCCACCTGCGCTGTTGAAGTGACCGCAGTGACCACCATCCGCAAATCGTGCGTGATGTTTTCCAGAGCTGCTCTGAAGTTGTAAGTCCCCAAGATTGTTGTGCTGACAGGGATATCCAGTGTGTAGTTGTTCCAATAGTCTGGCGGCGATGGCGGATCATACGAAAATGTTCCAGCCGGTTCAATCCAGAGCAAAGTCTGGTCAGACCCGTGCAGGGTCAAGCGTGCGAATACGGGTGTACCCCGTTCCACAGTGATATCTGTTTCTGCAGGCGTATTATTGACATACCAGACCGCGCTTAGCGTCGGGTTCGCAACAATACTACCCGTAAGCGACGCATGAACGCTCGGGTCATTAGACCAGTACGCATAAATTGTGAAGTTCCCGCGCGGCGGAACGCGTACCCATGTCTCTTCGACCCAATCCGTACTCGGTGTCCTATTAGGAAAAGTGTAAACAACCGTGCTCCCGCGCAGGATCTGGATAACGACATGTCCCGTGCTGATATCCCGTGTGCGCCAGCGGAACACCGCAGAAGTTCCAAAGGTATCGGAACTTGTGGAAACCCATTCCAGCGTAATCGCTGGCTGCAGCGTCGCTATGACCACATACTCCGTTCGCTCCAGTACCATTATACGACACCATGAATAATCTTATGGTCAACCCACCAGTAGCGGTGTTGCGGTTCCGTAGAAGTTGCGTTGTCCCACGGACGATACCAGCCGCAGCAGTTATACGGATGCGGCGCAGCAACGGGTGTATAAACCGTTGCGTTTTGCGGCGCGTTGGGATAATGCGCTGATGTATTCGTTCCACGAAACGCTACGAAATAACTCGGCGCATTCAACGGGCGATCTACTTGGTGGAACGACCGCACACGAATCTGATACGGACCGCTGGGCGGGTTCGACACATCCAGCGGAATCGATATCGTAAACTCGCGGAGCGGCGACTGCACACCTAAAAGCCATGTATGGAACTGCCAATAAGTCCAACCTAACCATGTTCCTATAGGATCTGACGGGTCACCCCCCGTTGTGATTGACGGTACGAACCACTGACGGTTCCCTGTCCCTGTTCGGTCTGCTTGGGTTGCACCACCCGATGGTGTCTGGTTCTCACCGTTCAAATCGATATGTACCCGCGCGACCATATGCTCTGTATACAAGTCAATCTTAGCGTCAGGCATATCAATAGACGCAGCGCCAGATAATGCCCCAGGCAGACCCGTCATCGGGTTTTGTGCAATGTCGTCGTCAGCACTGTAAGTAAAAACACCAATGTTGATCGGGTTCGATTGATTATTCGCGTTGCTCCCCGCACGCATCGATATCCAGTTCGCACCAACAGCGGGGCTCCAAACCCCATCCGTTTTTGTCGCATGTGCTACTTGTGTCGGATTAGCAAACTCGTAATGCCAGACGCACCGATCCCCGACAAAAAAGACCAGATACTTTCTGAAAGTGACGGATTGAAAGTCAGGCGGATTATTGGGGACACTTGCCATGACAACAATACCGACCCCGTAAAGCGGTTGCGGTACACCCCCATCAACTTTCCGACCAAAATACTGCACCAGTCCGAACCCGCGTGTGTGCGCTGAAACACTGCCTCCTGAAGAACCAATTTCTCCTATATACTCGGGCACAACAACGGGACGGAACCGAATAAACCCGCGTCGTGAACCACTTGAATAGTCTTTGTTCCACCAACTCACCGCATAGCTTGTCTTGTAATAGCTGCCTTGCGGGAAGTACCACGCCTTCGGGAAATCGGCAGGCGCGGTGTTTACCCCAGCTATAACAAAACGGTATGGCTCGCTTATTCCGTTGTCTGGCGCAGTGCCGGTGTTGACCGGCCATGCTTCGTGGTCAGCGTTTGCTAAACGCACATAGTTATCTCTATTCGGGTCGCGCCAAAGACAAACCACACGGGGACCCGCTGTAGTCCCCGCTGTTTGGGTATACGCAGGCAGTATCGGATAAGCTACATTCAGTCCGTACCGTTGCATCGGTTCCCTCCTGAACTAAAATAACTGTTCGAAACGACGAAATGACGCCTCAAGAACGGATCGTAGACGATACGCGCGTGGTGCATCGTGTTTCCGTAGCGGTGCAAGCACCTCGTCTTCCAACAAATCGCGAAGCAAAGCAATCTCGCGACGGATATGGTACATCACGAACGCAACAGCAACAACAATCCCGAACAAGAACCCGATAACGAACATACCAAGCTCATGCATCGCGCTCACGCCCCTGAAGATCGGTCAGCTGCCGATGATCTTGCGGAATCCAGTGCAGATACTTTTCGGAGATACCTAATCGTACCAGATGACGCTTTAGCGACGCCAACTCGAACAGTATGACACAGAGCAAGACGCCGTTGAAGAACACCAGCGATACGAAAGCGTTCTCGTGGATTTTCCAGCGAACTAACACATACAAGAACAGGAACACAACATAGAACCCGGACTTCTGAACAAGTCCACGATAGCCCAGTGCGCTGGATAAACGCCGATCACGGATAGATACCAACACTGCCAGAACCAAGTCAAATAGTGTGAGTATCAATCCGAGCTGGAGCAGTTCGGGTATCTCCGCGGGACCCACACTGATTTCAAGATTGATCTTACCGAACAGTTCGTTCATTGTTTTCCATCCCCCTGTTTGAGCGATTGTGCCAGTTCTTGCCGAATGGCACGCATATCCACATACCGACCCGGACAGCTCTTGCTGGTCGCGTAAATCTTATCCAGTTTCCCAGCAGCGACGAGCGTATTGACTTCTTTATGACCCAGTACCGCGTTGGGAGGCAGTTTATATCGTCGGCAGAGCGTTTCTAAGAGCTGTAGGAGCGCCGCACGCTGTTTCGCGGTCATCGGCGCAAGATCGTGGTTCCCACTAAGACAAATCCCGATACTGCAGTGGTTCAATCCGCGCACATGGGCGCCTTGCTGCGTTACGGGACGCCCGGTTTCTACGGTTCCATCACGGCGCACGACATAGTGGTAGCCGATGGTTGTCCAGCCGCGGGCGACATGCCAGCGCGTGATATCCGCGATAGTCGTGTCCGCTTTCCCACTCTGTCTCGGATCCGCAGCGGTATGCACAAAGATATACTGCACGGTCTTTAGCAGCGCCATCGCATTACTCCCAAAAAGAGTGGAGGAAAGATACCGTGAGATGACGCGTCCAATCTTTCCTCCACTTGGCAGACATAACCTTAGTTGGCTGGTACATCAGATACGCACGGTGAAGCCCCAGTAGATTCCGTGAACGCGCATGTTGTCTACCATCCACTTATAAGCTGTCCATGCGACCAGCGTGTCGACCATCGTCTGCGTCGGCAGCTCGCGCGGGTTCAGCATTCCCTCATAATCAGAGAACGCGACATGGAGACAGTCCACACCGAGCAGATAGATGATGTTCTTCGGCGCAGCCATATCCACGAAGATTTCTAGGTCGCGGAACTCGCCGTCCAACGCCATATCCGCGGGACCGAACTTGCGACGGGTCTGCTGGAGCGAGGTGCGAATCATGTTCAGCTGGTTCATATAGGTACGCGTGTCGGGATGCATCACCGCCAGTTTCGGCATCGTCACATCGTAGTTATAGAACGCCGCTTGATACAAGCGTTCCAAATCCAGCGGGTTGAATCGGAAATCGCCGCCTGCGGGATGCGCCCATACGCGATCGGTAATGTTGTACGCGGGATAGAGCGGGTTGCCCGAAGCGTCCCGTGCGACGGGATAGACAATCTGCGGCTGCTCGATACGACCCGAACCCTGAACGAAGATGGTCAGTTCCGAAGGAACCATCCACCAACCGTTCTTGAGAATGTTGTTCTTGATGTATTGCAGCCGTGCCGCAAAGCTCCACGATGTCCAGCCTGACGGACGGTCCGCAACATTTGTGGAAACAGTCACGACACCGCGATTGACGCTCCCAACGGTCTGTTGACGCATGTTCGCGCTATCGACCGAAACGGTCTCCGCAGACGAATCGTACCAGAAGCTGGTACTGTTCATCGCGTTCGCAAATCGTGTCCAGTTGTCGTTCGAGTTCCCAGCAATATCTTGAGCCAGTTGCTGAATCCACGCTTCATTAATCGGACGCAGGAAGATCTTGCCGGCTTCGGAAGTACGATACCACGCGATGGAGTTGATATAGTACGGGATACTCCCCCAGCTCATCGGGTTTGCGGTCGTCTGCGTCGTAAAGTCGGGGTCATAGTCCAGCACATACGCTTCGCGTGATTGATCCCACAGGCGTACATTCATCGCCTGCGACTTCTGCATAATCTCCATCTGGATAACTTTTTCGACATGCTCGTTCCACGCGTCTGTGCCGACCAGTACCTCATCGAACTGCGGGAACTGGACACGGTATGCAACCGCGCCGGGATACCACGCGACACTGCGGAACCGCGCCTGCTCCAAATCGAAAGTATCTGGAATCAGACTGGGGTCAGTCACACGGTTCCCGTAGGCATCGTAGTAATCGATCGTGCGGTTGGAACCCGATTTTTGACCCGACAAGTCCGTGAAGTTCACCCACGGCGACCGAATCTCGTAGATGCCTTCCCCGACATCCGTCGCAACGCGGAACGCTTTCGGCCACCGAAGCGCTTTGTTGTGCCAGTTCTTCGAGTGGTAGCGTTTGAAGTAGTCGAGCGTTGGCGCTTTGATCGTGACGGCGTTGATGATTTCGTTCCGAAAGTATTGCGGTATCGTCGCACGCACCCACATTCCGCGCGTTTCTGGTAGCTGCGGCGGAATATGGTGACGATGTGTACGCAAGTCACTACGGTAAGTATCGTTCCATGCCATCGTTTATTTTCCCCCTCAGTCTCTATGGGGAGTATTTCCAATCCCCCTATAATAAAGTATCGCGTGCTTACTCGGATATGCCCATCTGTCGCAAGAACTCTTGGAACCCCGTGAACCCTGTGCGTTTTGTCGTGTCGGGCGCAGGCGGCTGGTACGGTACAGCACCAGGAAGCAGATTGGGAGCCGCCGGACGCGGCGCACTCATAAACGGGTACGGCAACTCATTACGCTGCTGTATCTGCTGCATCGTATAGTCATACGCCTTGGCTTTGAGAAGCACAGATGGCGGGATATTGAGCTGCTGCGATACACGCGCAATTTCTTGAATTTGTTCGTCAGGCAGAATGACACCTAATGCTGCCAGCTGCTGTGCCACCTGACGAATGTTTTCTGCTTCTACACTGGTCTGCAGATACTGCTGCACAGCAGTCTGCCATTCTGATAACGAACGAATTGCTTCTTTCAACGCGCTGATTTCATCAGCATCTTCAGTCGTCTTTGCGTCCGCATCGTGCCCTTTTTCAGAAACGGCTTCTGTATCCGTTTGTTTTTCTGTATCTATCCCAAACTCAGAAACAATCTGTTGCCACAAACGATCAATCTCTTCATTAGACAGTTGCGCATCGTCTTCTGCATCCGAAACATCAGCTTCTTCTTCTGTATCAGGAACATCTATGTCGTCATCTTCTTCTAACAACTCGGTATCTTCCGATTCCAAGTCGTCGGGACTGTCTGTATTCTCAGTCTCGTCCGTATTTCCGTCTGATAACCACTGATTGACCGTTTCTTCCAGCACTGCCGAAAAATCAATGGGTTCTTCTACAGAATCGCCTTCTGCAGCAGGCGTTTCCGATTCGGCGTTGGGTGTCTCAGCTTCTACCGCATCGCCTTCCTGCGTTTTCAAGAACTCCGTGAATGATTGGAACATTCTATCCCTCCATATCTAAAGTATCGCTACCGACTAACGATTCCAACGCTTGCGTCGCTTCTGGAGATAGATATTGCGCCAGCGTATCTTCGGGGATTGCGCCCGATTGCAATAAAGGCAGCACCAAGTCGGGAGATAGCCCCACGCCCGCATGCGTTTCTCCCGTCATAGCCAGCGAACCTAATAACGCACTGCTGTCCGCATCTGTCGGAAACGGCGCAGGAGCCGCCGCTTCAGGGACAGGCGACGCCTTAACTTCGCGCAGGTCAACTCCGAAGTCTTTGAGCAAGCGATCAATAATCGGCTCCAGCTGATACGACGCGCCCATCTGCATCAAGATTTGGAGCATGCTCCCCAACAGCTGAATCGCTTGCATATAGTTCTGACGACGCTCGTTCAAACTCAATTGACCCGTATATGCCAATTCAATACGGCATTGGGAAAAGAAATCCAGATAATCAGATTCTTCGACCAACGGAAGCACGAACCCGCTCTTACTGATAGGTCCCACACGCACATAACGCAACCCGTCAGGCTTGTCGATCGGCTCCATGTAGACGCGCTGGTACTCCTCTGGAAGCGACATCAAATAGAACTGGTACGCGCGTGTGAACCGCGCCAGCATCTGCGCAACTTTTTCTTGCTGCACCGACAGCTTGACATTGGTATGTTGCTGCGAAGCGACCACTTCACTCGCCACACGAGTCACACCCACAACGCCCAACATGTACGGCGATACACCCGTGACGGAAGTGATAATCTGTTCCAGCTCACGCAAACCGATCTGAATATCTTGTAAGGTGACGCCGCCCGCAAATTGCACCGGCGGCGCATTTTTTGCTACATCTTCCCAGTGATAACCAATCGCATTGAAAATCGATTCGAACTCTTGGAACGCTAAGCTCTCCGTATCGAACGCATCGAACCGATAGAACGCCCAACGCCCCTTGAGTGCTTCCTTGAGAATGGTCTCTACAAGCTTCTCGTGCGCCTCGTACAGATTATAACCGCGATAGACGGACCGTACACAGCGTTCCAACATACCTATCGGAAGTTCTATCCCGTCTTCTGTCCAGTCTTGCGGGTAGCTCTGTACCCGTTGCAGTCCCACATAATCTGCGAACGAAGTGAAATGCGGGTACAACGCGCCCATATCGACATTGCTGCCCGGTCGTACATAGTCTTCATCGACCGTGCGCTCTTCGCCAAGCAATAGAAAATAGTTGTATCGCCCGCCCAGATCGTGCGCGTTTACCTCACGACCATTCACATAATAACGAAGTGTGTAACCATCATAAATCTCTATACACGGAAGTCCTATCGGCATCTGCGTTTCGGATTCTTGTTCCGATAACTGCTGCGCACGACCCGACTGATAGCGCCGATACAGTGCTTGCCCGCGTTTCCCCAAAACGGTTTCTAAGTACCGTTCGGGAACCACAACTAACCGCGCAATCCATTCAAACCGATGCCAGTTCGGATAAGCAACTGCCAACTCCGGACGAATATTAAAAACGCCCATCGGAGTAATCGCTAATCCGCCAATCCCTGCGACCAGATAGTCCCGTACAGCAATTGCGACTAACGATGCCACCTCGTCATGCCATATCCGCTCAAATATCGCTTGCACTTCGGGCTTTTCAGGCATATAACGGAACTCGATGCGTCCCGTAAGCAGTGCCGAAAGCGTATCAATATCCGTCGCGGCACGCAAACGCAACGATTCGCTACGCAGATACTCCAAATGCTGGAGCCGTGTACCTGTCAGTTTGCCTTCTACATAACGCCACTTAGGGTCAATACTTCTTTTTTTGTCGTCTTGCTCCCAATAGACATGCGCGAAGAAATCTTCAGGTGACCACAACAGCGAATACGCATGCGGAACCCCTTGAGATACCGAAGTTATCGTAGACGCATGACGGAACCGCATTAACTATCTCCCTCCGAAGTTTTCCTATTAGGAACATAAAAACCCGTCCACTTTGTATTGACTTCTTTCATAACATCTTCAGGCGTGACATATTCACCAGTTTCTTGCCAGTGTCCGACGGCACGGGCGCGTGCCTCATTATAAGTCATCGGCTCACGGTTCGGGTCGTCTAATCGGTCTCTATAGTACCACGGTATCTCCGCTTGCAACTTCATACGGACGGAGATAACAGGCGTTGTTCGGTATGCGCGTCGATAGTTCACGCTCCCGCACACGGGGCATTTATCGGTTACGCCTTCTTGATAGAATGATTCATGATTGAAAAACTCATAGGTGGTTCCGCAATCGATGCACTGCACATCGACACGACCACGCGGATAATCCATTCTACGCGCCATTATGTCCACCTCCGTTTGTTTAGTATCGCTGGACGCGGGTAACTCACTTTATGTCCTTGACGGTTAGAGCGTTTTTGGAACTCGTCCACTGGAAGCACATTCCGTTGATAGAACCGCAAGATTTCTTCTTGTAGATGGTTTTCTACGGGCGGAAGCGGTACAGTTGGTGCGCGTCGCTTTGCTAAGAAGTCGAGCGCATATGCCAGTGCTGTGAGTGCATGGTCAGGCTTTTCGATATCGCCCATCCGATAGTTGTGCGGTTTCGCGTTTTTGAACTCTTGTACCAGTCCCGTACAACTCGGTTCCAGCACGCGTACCCGCATGTTGTTCAAGCACTCACGCAACCGTGCCCAACGCCCTACGCGGTCACGTATCCCCGTCAAGAACGGATAGCCCAAATCGCGCAAGTTGTCCGCAATAGACCGACGCCCACGCTCGCTACTAAAATCGGCATCCCCAATAATCGCCAGCACTTCGCCTTTGCCTGTCTTGTATTCCAACGCTTGCCCGACCCACTGCGCAAAACTGAACTCGTCAATATGCGTTTCGTAGCCCACATACGGGATACGAACAATCCCGTCCGTACAGAGCGCCGCTAACACCGCTGCACTCTGCGACTTGTACCCGTAATCGACGCCCAACGCCCAAACCGCATGCTGCATCGCTGCGTAATCTTCATCGGTGAACGCACCAACATATTCAGGCTGCACAACGAACGGATTGAGATACCCTATCAGTATCTCCGCCCCGTACTCTTGTGCAAACACTTCTGGAGGCAGTATCTGACGCTGGAACTCTATCTCCGCAGGGTCAATATGCGGGTTCGCCCAAGTTGGCGACCGCATCAGCGTGCAACGCTGGTCAGGACTGACCAACATAGTGAACCCCGACAGGTTTGTATACGGCAACTCGATGCCTTGCTTCTCGGCGAACTGGACAACCCAGTTAAGACCTTTAGGTGTCCCTGCCATAATCACATGCCCTTGATAGTCCGACAGCGACGGCGCAATCGAATAGTAGTAGAGATCTGGGTCGATATCGCTCACCTCGTCCAGCACGACCAACGACAGCCCCGGACCGCGATGCGATGTACGGTTCTTTGCAGAGCGCGGTTCTAACCGCACGCGCCCTGCAAGAAAATGTGGGTCTTTCGGATCTTTGATTTCTCGAAGCGGGAGGTTCGCCTTGGCACAGAACTCCGTGAAATAGTTCATCACTTCTTTGATTTGCGGGTGTTCGGGAGCAACCAACCGTACACGCGGACGCGGATGGTTCATCTCGTGCAACCAGTGGATATACCAGAGTAGCTCCATTGCTAAATAGAGCGTTTTTCCCCAGCGTCGCCCGCAGAGCAAAATCTTATAGCGCGACCGCTGACGCAACAAATCGCACTGGGCATCATACGGCTTGACCCCAGCAAACTGCTCGAAGAACCGTATCCGTTTCTCCAGTTCCGTATCGTCCAGTACGCCTGCGCTCGGTAAGACCATCTCAGCCCCAAATCATCCACTGCTGTCCTTTCGGCGGCCCCGGCATCCACGGCGTTTGCCACGCTATAGGCGGCGATTGGCGGTTCCCGCCACCACGCTGAAAGATACGCCCCATCGTTTCAGAAATCAAGAGATACAACAGTATCGTGAACACCATGCGTTCTTGTGGCGGTAGCTTCTCCATGTATTCGAAAATGTTCATCGGACGCGGCTGCGGTTGACCCGAAGCGTCTGTTGCTGGCGTCTTCGCTGCTGCAGGTTGTGGTGCTTCCGCCCCACTTTCAGACGAATCAGCAAGCACCAAATGCGGATTGAACCACTGGCGAATATCCAAAAACTGTTCTAGGGGTTTCGCAAACAGTTGTCCATCTTCGCGCTGCACCAAAAGATGGGGACGACCGTTCACAATCGCTATTTGCGCTGTGTAGTTGCTTCCTTTAAACTGTGGCGCGTTCGGGCTAATACGAACCGCGTCGGGGTTTACAGGTTGCCCTCCCAACTCCGTCTGATTCAATCGGCGTAGATGTTCTTCTGCGATGGGTAGCACACGCTGCACAAAAGCGTCGGACGATATAAAAAACGGACGCTCAGGTTCAACTGTGCGATTAGTCTCAGCAGACGACGGCGCAGACGGATATGGTATTTCCATGCCATCTTTCGTGGATACACGCAGCCCAGTAAACACATCGTTTCTTCTTCCAGCCATCGTTATCGCCTCCTCGTAAATGCGTAGACTGCTAATGCCAAAGCAACAAAGAACCATGGGTTCTTCAGTAAATCGCCCCAGAGATTATTGTTCCGTGCTTGGCGCAGCGTATCGCCGTCTTGCACGCGCTGTGCAGCATCCATCAGCGCAAGCGTAGAGAACTCACCGCGCGGTTGATCGTCAACAATCAGGCGCGTGCGCGTCGGTGTGATTTCCAACCGCGCGTCCTGGTTCCCGACCCGTCCGTGTATAACTTGCCCGTTATTGTCTCTACGCACATCGGTTACTTCCAGCTTGTCAGGATATTTCAAATCACGCGACGGCTCCCGTTTATCTTTGTTTTCAGCAGCAGCCGTTTCAGATCGTTGTTCATCAGCAAGTGGTGAGGTATCAACAACAGTTGGTGCAGGGGGGGTATCACCACCATCACCATCTGTTTTAGTCAATGTTTCGCCGCCGCCACCACCAGCGCCACCATTCGGAGCAGGCGATGCCCCACCACCTGTAGGTGGCGGCGCACTACCATTCGGGTTAGGCGCAGTTTCTGCGGCTTCTTTTTGGTTTCGCGCTCGCAAGCGATCATCGTCTTGACCGCCGCCACCACTCAAAAGCGCAATCCCCCCCGCCGCTGCCGCTGCACCAGCTCCAAGAACCAGTGTGGTCTTGATAGCACGCTCAGAAGCGCGTCTATTCTCTGATTTTGCTTTCTGCTGTTGTTTATTAGAAGCCGCTTGTCCGCCAGCCTGCTGCTGCTGTTGCTGCTGCTGTTGTTGTTGCTGCTGTTGCTGTTGTTGCTGTTGCTGTTGCTGTTGCTGTTGCTGTTGCTGTTGTTGTTGCTGCTGC
>Ga0308389_1002618_pt1 | contig 11126 bp, 10 predicted proteins | sample Hotspr2Sample148_FD_202362 | JGI IMG/M metagenome (GOLD analysis project Ga0308389, IMG submission 202362) | Hot spring phototrophic mat microbial communities from Mushroom Spring, Yellowstone National Park, Wyoming, United States - 20040719_148 ... | reverse complement strand
TGGTGGCTGCCACCCAAAAGGTAACCGGCGACCTCAATCTGCCCAATAGTGGCATTCTCTCCGTTTTGCCGGTGGTTCGTAGTTACGGCTTAAACCGTATTCCAGACGTCAATGGATCGTAGAGCCGCCTTGATTTGACGGAACGAGCAGGGTCTGGTAAAATCATTGAGCTTGGAGCGTTGTACCCTTCGCTCTCAGCCAATTCTCATTTTTTGTTGGATGAAAGGGCTTGTATCATGAAAGTTTTGCTGATTAAGGACGTTTACAAACTGGGACGCGCTGGTGATGTGAAGAAAGTTGCCGATGGCTTTGGCCGCAACTATCTGATCCCGCAAGGACTGGCAGTTCTGGCCACCCCCGGCACGCTTAAACAGGTGGATCAAATCCGTGCCAAAGCCGCTGCCCGCCGCCAGGAATTGAACAGCGAAATGAGCAGTGTTGCCGAAAAATTATATGGCAAATACTTCACTTTCGCCTCCAAAGCCGGTGAAACCGGGAAACTTTACGGTTCAATTACCACTCAAATGATTGCCGATGCAATCAAACAAAACCTGGGTATTGAGGTTGACCGTCACCAAATCGAATGCGAGCCGATTCGCAATCTGGGCGAACATGTTGCCCACGTCCGCCTGACGGTTGACCTTGTTCCTGAAATCCACATTGTGGTTCACCGTGAAGGGGAAGTTGTGCAGGTTCCTGCTGTGGAAAGCCAACCCCAGCCTCAATCCGAAACCCCTGCCGAAGAAACACCGGCAGCCTGAGATAAAAACGCGATTTTTCAATCAATCAAGACCGGCCAGTGCCAGTAATTCGGCGGCAGGCCGGTCTTTGATTGAGGGTATAATACGGCAATGAAACTCACCCTTGGGCAGTACCTGCGTCAACTGCGCGAAGAGCGCGGATTCAGCCTCGAACAACTGGCTCAGGCAACCCGTATTAACCCTACCTACCTGCGTGCGCTGGAAAACGATGAGCCAGCTCTGCTGCCCTCCGCGGTTCAGGGGCGCGGCTATCTACGCTTGATCGCCAGCACATTCAACATCAACCCGCAACCTCTCCTGGCTGCTTTTCCGGATAAGGAGCTGGTGTTATCCTCCCCAGCAACGGAGGAAAACCCAGTCGTGGAGGAAGCACAACCCGAACGAACCCAGCCGGCCAGCGTTTCCACTTCCCCTCCCGTCAACGAAACCACGCCGCAAACAGAGGCGGCAGATGAAGTCTACAGCGAAACCGTCCCACAAGGGGAAGCCATCTCATCGGAGGATACCCAACTTTCATCGCTTCCGGTTGAGGGGAGTTCTACTTTCATCTTTTCCCAAATCGGCCAGCAATTCCGCGCTCAACGCGAGGCGTTGGGAATTTCTCTGGAAGATGCTGAACGATTTACCCGCCTGAAAGCCCGTTATTTGCGGGCTATCGAGGAAGGGCTTCTGGAACAGCTCCCTTCCCTTGTTCAGGGAAGAGGAATGCTGCGCAATTACGCTGAATTTCTCAACCTTGACAGCGAAGCCATCTTATTGCAATTCGCCGATGGATTACAGCGCCGTCGGTTGGAACACCTGGCCGCCACAGCGCCTTCCCGCGCAACAACATCTCCCGCCGGAAAAACGAGATTTCCCAATCGTTTCTCTCTTTTCCTGCGGAGATGGATGACACCCGACCTGCTGGTAGGGAGCATGTTGTTTTTTATTCTCCTGGTGTTCGTCATATGGGGCACGGCGCGCGTTTCCGGTCTGCGAGATCAGGAGGTACAGGTAACACCCCCCTCCATTTCCGAAATCCTGTTGAATACCGCTGATGTGAATGGTTCAACCATCGCGACCTTCGCCGAGTCACCCACCCCGACCGCGCAAAACAACACCTTCACCACCTTACCATCTTCCCCCGAGGAAAGTGGAGAATCCCCCAGCCAGCCGCCTGCCAGCAGTGACCCCGTGCAGGTGTATGTGATTGCCAATCAACGCGTCTGGATGCGGGTTGTGGTAGATACCCGCGTCGCGTTTGAAGGGCGTACCATTCCCGGCAGCGCTTATCCGTTCACCGCTAAAGATGCGATTGAATTAACCGCCGGAAATGCAGCCGGAATTCAAATTGTGTATAACCAGAATAATTTAGGCAATTTAGGCGGGGCAGGTGATGTGATTCGTTTGATTTTTACCGCGCAGGGCACGGTTGTTCCAACCCCGTTGTTTACCAGCACTCCCGCCCCCACTCTGCCGCCCACCTTCACCCCCCAGCCTACGCCGCTATTACCCACCCCCACTGTGACACCGTTCGTTCCTTAGAGGTAGGATGAAATCCAAAAGCTTTTACCTGCTTTCATTAGGTTGCTCCAAGAATACTGTAGATTCGACCTCCATGGCGGAGCTGCTCCAACGCGCCGGATATCAACCAACTGAAAAAGCGGCGCAAGCTTCCGTTTTGATTGTGAACACCTGTGGCTTCATTCAACCGGCGCGCGATGAATCCATCCGTGAGCTGCGCGCGTTAGCCCGCCGTAAACGCAACGGACAAATCCTGATCGCTGCCGGATGCTTAACCCAGCGCTACCGCGAGTGGGTACTGCAGCAAGTACCCGGTATTGATGGCATCATTGGGACCCGCCGCTGGATGGATATTCTGGATGTCATCGAGAAAGTTCGTCAATCGCCGCCCCAGCCGGTTTATCACATTCCTGAGGACGGCATCATCGGGCGGGATGAAAAGGGGGTTCTACGCGCTGCCGTTCAAGGCAGCAGTGCATACCTGAAAATTGCCGATGGCTGCCGCCGTCCGTGTGCATTTTGTGCCATCCCGCTGATCAAGGGGACGCTGGTCAGCCGCCCGGCGGAGACCATTGTTCAGGAAGCCAAACAGCTTGAACGGCAAGGCGTCCAGGAACTGATCCTGATCGCTCAGGATACCACGGATTACGGCCACGATCTCGGTATTCGAGACGGATTGCCGGCTCTGTTGGATGACCTTTTGAAAGCCACCTCGATTCCCTGGATTCGCATCCTGTACGCCTTTCCGGGCTACGTCACCGACCGGTTGATCGAAATGATGGCATCCAACCCGCGCGTTTTGCATTATCTGGATATGCCCCTGCAGCACGCTCATCCCGACACCCTCAAACGGATGCGCCGCCCGGCCAATGTGGAATGGGTGTACCGCACACTCGAAAAAATGCGCTCCGCCATGCCGGATCTGGCCATCCGCAGCACTTTCATTGTCGGTTACCCCGGCGAAACGGAAGAGGAATTTCAAACCCTGCTGGATTTTTTGCAGGCCGTTCAACTGGACCGCGTTGGCGCTTTCACCTTCTCCTTTGAAACCGGCACGGCCAGTGAACCGCTGGGCGATCTTATCCCTGCTGAGGTAAAACAGGAACGTTTAGAACGATTGATGAAATTACAGGAAAAAATCTCCCTTCAGCGCAACCAGACTTTCATCGGCAAACGCATGGAGGTACTGGTTGAGGGATTTGACCGCAATCTGACCATCGGCAGATCGTATCGTGATGCCCCTGAAATTGACGGATTGGTATTCGTGGAAGGGCAGGCTCCACTGGGCAGTATTGTGCCGGTACAGATCAGCGGTGCATTACCTCACGATTTGACCGCCGTCCCTATTGGAGAATAATCTCAGCCATCGTGTATGAAACGCCTGCCTGACTTCACCGCCTTGCTTTTAACCCTCATCACCCTTGTGGCGGTTTATCAGGTTACTACCCGGATTTACGAAGGGGTGCCCCACATCGAAGATGAAGTGGCTTATTCATGGCAGGCTGCCCTGTACAGCCGCAATCAACTTGCCATTGAATCGCCACCCTGTCCACATTGCTTTCTGACCCCCTTTGTGGTGGATTATAACGGCTTACGCTTTTCCAAATACCCTCCCGGTTGGGCAGCAGCCCTTTCGTTGGGAGTGCGCTTGAATTTACGCGACTGGGTCAATCCACTGCTGGCAGCCCTGTGTGTCTGGATGACTTACCGCCTGGTAAGCCGTATGACCCGTCCGCTAACCGGTTTGCTGGCAGACCTGTTAACCCTGACTTCTCCCTTCTTTTTGTTAAATGCGGGAACGTTGCTCTCACACATCTGGTCATTCTTTCTCACGCTTACTTTTTTACTGGCATGGCTGGAAATTACCGCTCCGCAAACTTCCATTCCCCGCTGGATAAGCGTGCTGCTGGGCGGTCTTTCTCTGGGACTGCTGGCACTCACCCGCCCGCTCACCGCCGTTGCGGTTGCTTTTCCTTTCTTCGTTGAAGGAATCGTCCACCTGTTTCGATCCCCTTCAGCAGTGCGTTCGTCTTTGCTGATGACCGGCTTACTGGCAGGTGAGCTGGCAAGTTTACTTTTCGTCTGGCAATATGCCGTTACCGGCAATTTTTTGCTCAACCCATATACCCTGTGGTGGGAATACGACAAAATCGGTTTTGGGCCCGGCATCGGCGTACAGGAAGGTGGACACAACCTGTACTGGGCAAGGCTGAACCTGAAACACAGCCTGCACAGCGGTGTAAGCGACCTGTTTGGCTGGGGACGAATTTCCTGGCTGTTCCTTCCGTTCGGTTTCATAGCCCTCCGCCGCCGTAAAGCGGTTTGGGCTGCGCTCGCCATTGCCCCCTCTTTGATGCTGTTCTACATGCTTTATTGGATCGGCGCCCAATTATACGGACCGCGTTACTATTTCGAAGGGTTGATTAGCGCCACCTTATTGACATCTGCCGGAATTGTCTGGCTGGCCGGAAAATTATCTGCCATTGAGCGGTATAGCCGCGACTGGTGGATTTCGCGCCTGCGTTTCGCATTAACTTGCGGAATTGTGTTTTTCTTGATAGTCTGCAATCTCTGGCTTTACCTGCCGGCGCGACTGGGGGGAATGGTTCATCTGTACGGTTCAAGCCGCCAGCAGTTATTGCCCTTTCAGAGCCAGAACGCCGCTGATTTGACCCCTGCGCTGGTCTTCGTTCACCGTCAGAAAAACTGGCGGGAATATGCCACCCTGCTGGAACTCAGTTCACCTTATATGGACACGCCATTTGTGTTCGTTTTTAGCCGCAGTGATGAAGACAACCAGCAGGTCATGCGCGCTTTTCCGGGGCGCAAAGTCTGGCATTATTATCCGGACGAGCCATATCGTTTTTACACCGCTCCGCGCCCGTGAGCGGATTGTCAGGAAGCACGCGCTACCGCGGTCAAAAGCAAGACCAGAACTGATAAAACCCCATTTACCACCAGCAGGCGGTCTTCCTGTTTTTGCAGCCGCTTGATGATATCCGGTTGCAGTTCCTTACCGGCGGCACGCATCAACGCCAGCCGGCGTAAAGCAGGGGTCAAACCCCACGTGTTATAGGCACTAACCACAATCATCAATGCCACGATACCATGCTTTGCAAGAATCGCAACCGACCAGCTGTTTTCAATTGCCAAAAAGCCCTCATAGGCAGGGTGCGCGCTCATCTGAAACATCCCCGTGCCGGTTAAAACTGCCAGGCTGAACCAGCCCACTTGCTGAAGCCGGCTTTGCATTTTCTCCAGAAAGCGGGCATAATCATCGGCTTTGAGCATCCTTCTGGCGTTTGGAATGACCAGCAGCGCCAGGGTTGCCAGTCCACCCAGCCACGTTACCGTAGCCAGCATGTGAAGCCAGTAAGCCAGCGCCAGTCCCCAATTCGGCAAGTCTTGCATGTCGTTTATCCACCCGATTCTGGGGTAGGGCTTGGAGTTTCGCCGGGAGTTTCGCCGCCCCCAGGAAGAGTGGGGGTGTTTTCAGGAAGGGGGGGTACCTCTTCCGGCGCTTCTTCCTGGTTGGGCGGATTCGCGCAGTATTGGGCTGCCTGTGCCGCCGCGTTTTCCGCCACCGCATCCGGTCGGATCGTCAGTGCATTGCGATACTGAATTTCGGCATCACAATACAAACCCTGGGTCATTAATTGATCCCCATAGCGGATTGAAGCCACCCGATAGCGTTCAACCGCGGTCATGCCCGAAGCATCGCGCAAATTCGGCAGGGAGGGATAAATATCGGCAAAATAACGCACCACCCGCGCCCAGTCTGCCCCCCAAAAACTGGCCGCCGAAAGGTACATGCGCGCCCAATTGCGGTAATTTTGGGCTTCAACATCCAGCGGAGCAAAACGTTCGGCCAGGGTCAGGTTATAAATGCCCACTTCCAGTTCCCCGCGGCTCACATTTTCAATGCCTAAAAACCGCAGGGCAATGTAATACATACCATCCACATCCACCGAACGGTAGTTCACATTCTTATCCCGCAGCCGTTGAATGGCCTCAACGGCCTGTCCCCACTCTTTGTTCACCAAATGCTGGGAAATTTGATTGAAAATTTCTTCCTCACCGCGCAGGTCGGGAGTAGGTTCCAGCGTGGGGGTGGGTGCCGGGGTTGGGGTCAAAGCCAAAGAATAGAGCATATTGGCTTCAACGTATTTTTCTGCCGCGCCCGGAAAATCCGGTTGAAGTGAAATGACATACTCAAAACGTTTACGGGCAGTTTCGTAACGCCCGGCCTCCAGATCTACCAGCCCCAACTGGTACTGGTAGGTAGCCTCCATAATCACCTGATTTTGCTGCGCCTGTTTTCGCAGTTCAATACCGGCACGGTATCCCAGAAACACACCAATGGCTGCACCTGCCAGCAAAAACACAACACCCATTAAAAACACCCAGAAGGGAATTCTTTTATGGGTTTTGGTTTCGGCCTGTTCTTGCAACTCTGCTTTACCTTCAGCCGGTAACACGGGTTCGTGGTTGATGGTTGCCTTTTCCGTCATGAGGGCAATTATACCCTACCTCTCCCTCATAATTTAAGCAACAGGCGCAGTTCAGGCATCAGGATTGGTATTGCTGCCAGCCCGCCGCCTGCCAGCGAGAGCAGACTTTGAAGCAACGGATTCCAGTCGGCCATGAGAGTCATTCCCAGCCAGACCATTGCTCCGCCGGCAGCGGCTGCCATCAGACCGCGCAGCAGGCTGCCCCCCCATTGTAGCGAACGCACCAGGCGGCGGTTGAGAATCAACAGCAGCAAGACCGCCTCGGCAGTGAAGGCAATCGAGTCGGTCAGGCTGATGCCGGCAGCTCCGAACACTCGGTACAACTGGCTGCTGACCAGCACATATACAACAAAGGTAAAACCTGCCCCAAGCAGCGGAATCAAAGCATTCTGACGGGCATAAAAGGAACGGACTGCCACTTCTACCAGACTTTGTCCCAAAAGACCCGCCAGATAAGCCCGCGTGACCCAGGTCAGCAAATCGGTGCCGGCCGGGTCAAAATCGAAAGCCAGCATCAGCAACGGCCGCAAACCGAAGGACAGGATTACTGCCACCGGTAGGGTAATCGCAATCAAAACCCTGACCGCCCGCTGGATGCTGGCAAAGAATTCCTCTCGATCCTGCCGCGCAAATTGCTCTGAAAGGGTTGGCAGTAAAGCGGTTCCAATCGTCGTGCCAATTAGGGTTTCCGGCACCTGAAAAATCATCCAGCCATAGGTCAGCGCAGTCACCGCCCCCTCTTCCAGCCGTGATGCCAGATTATCGCGCACAATGAAAATTAATTGAATGAACATCATCGTTAACAGGCGCGGCCCCATCAGGCGCAGCACCTTGCGAACTGGTTCGGTGTTTAACCCCAGTCCGCTGTTCCAGCGAAACTGATAGCGAATCAAGCCCGGCAGCTGAATTCCCAAATGCAGAAATGCCCCAATAATGACGCCATACACCAACCCATGCACCCCCAGTCCAAACGAAGGCAGAATCAGCCCCCCAAGACGGTAACCCTCCTGAGGAGAAAGGATCAATGCGCCAAAAATTTGCCCAAAGTTATACAACAAGGGGGCCATCGCCGGTAACAAAAAGTGCTGATTGGCCTGTAAGCCGGCCATCACCAGACCGCTGATAGAAAAAATCAGCATTGCAATCAGGTTCAAGCGCATCAGGTTGACAACCAGATCCTGCTGAGCAGTTTCAAACCCCGGCGCAATGCCCAGCTCCCATCGCACCATTGGATCCGCAAACAGAGCAATTATCATGGCTAATCCGGCTGTGACCAGAAAAGCCAGGTTGGCGATTTTGGAAAACAAATTCCAGGCTGCCTGCCTTCCACCTTTGGTAATTTCTTCCGCCAGTACCGGGATGAAAGCCATTGCCAGCGCACCCCCGGAGATGAGCGCAAACAGCAAGTCCGGCAGATTGTTGGCAACATTAAACGAATCCAGCTCCGCAGAGAGGCCAAACTGCCGTGCAATGATCACCTGGCGGATAAAGGCTACCACTTTATCCAGCGCAAAAAACACCACCAACAGTAACGTGATGCGGCTAACCCGCGAGAATTTTGAGGGTTTATCCAAGGGCTACATCCAGCGCCATCATGACTGCAAAGCCGAGCATCAGTCCAATGGTGGCCATGTCCGAATGCTCACCGCGCTGCGCTTCGGGAATCAACTCTTCCACACACACGTAAATCATGGCACCAGCGGCAAAAGCCAGCGCGTAGGGCAAAATCGGCTGAATGAAGTACACTGCCGCTGCCCCCAGCACACCTGCAATCGGCTCCACAATACCGGAGGCCTGACCCATCAAAAAACTTTTCCAACGGGAGATGCCTTCACGCCTGAGTGGTGCAGAAACTGCCAGTCCTTCAGGGAAGTTCTGCAAACCAATTCCAATTGCCAGCGCCACTGCCCCGGCAATGGAAGCCTCCGGGATACCGCTGGCAGCCGCCCCAAAAGCGACGCCCACAGCCAGTCCTTCCGGAAAGTTGTGCAGGGTAATTGCCAGTACCAGCAGCACACTGCGCTGCCAGGAAGTTTTGATGCCCTCTGCCGCGCTGAGCGGTTCTCTGAAATGCAGATGGGGCAGCAGCCGGTCAATCAGATAGAGAAACGCCCCGCCCATCAGAAAACCAACTACGGCCGGTATCCAGCCCGGTATGCCCATGCCTGAAGACATCTCAATTGCCGGTGCCAGCAGCGACCAGAAACTGGCTGCAATCATCACCCCGCTGGCAAACCCCAGCAGGGTATCCAACAATCTTCGATTGACTTCGCGGGTTAGAAAAACGCCGGCTGCACCGAGAGCCGTGACTCCCCACGTGAATAAAGTCGCAAATAAGGCTTGAACAACTGGATTGAAATTCTCCAATGCTGCAATCATGTTTCACCTCATAAGATGTTTTTCTATCAAGACTCGCTTTCGAATCATTCTTTATCGGGAATGCTTTATAATCGTCACCATGAAGATGGGTCAATTATACATTGTTGCAACCCCTATCGGAAACCCGGAGGATATCACCCTCCGGGCAATCCGGATTTTGGGAGAAGCTGATGTTGTCATTTGCGAAGAACGCCGCCAGGGCAGCACCCTGCTCAAAAAGTTGGGAATCACACCCCGGCAACTCATTTCCCTCAACGAACATAATGAAACCGAACAGGCCGCTACATTGGTGCAGCGCATGTTGCTGGGGGAAAGCATGGCGCTGATCAGCGATGCCGGCACGCCGGTATTTGCTGATCCGGGTGCTGAACTCATCCGGCAGGCGGTTGAGATGGGCATCACGGTCACAACTGTGCCGGGGGCATCGTCCCTCATGGCGCTGCTCAGCCTGCTGGATACGAAGCTGGAGCGTTTTGTCTATGTCGGCTTCTTGTCCCGTTCTCCTCAGGAACGACGGCAGGAGCTGCAGCGCTTTCTTCGCCTGAATTTACCGCTCGTCATTATGGATACCCCCTACCGCCTTTCCAGCCTGTTGGAGGATATTGAGAAAACCGCCGGTAAAAATCGGCGTCTGACGCTGGGTTTGAATCTGACTCAGCCGGGTGAACAAGTTGTGCGCGGCACTGTGGCCGAAATCCGCCGCATGGTGCAGGGTCGCAAGGCCGAGTTTATCCTGCTTTTACATTGAAGCCAGACTCACAAAAGTTTTCCTTCTCGTGTTGTTTATCTCCAGGCCCACCGGCGGCGTTGATCCAGCCGCATCAGCCCCCATCTGCGCGCAGCTGCCAGGGCTTGTTGATATTCCTGCGTTGTAATCGGGCGGTTCAACTCTTCATAATTACCAGCCTGATAAGCAGGATGGTATTGATCCATCAGGTTGAGATAGACACTTTTGGAAATTTCTTCCGCTAAAAATTGCAGCACTTTTTCAGTACCAGCCAGCTGGTTTGGCAGCACCAGGTGGCGTACCAGCAGCCCGCGCCGCGCAATTCCCTGTTCGTCCAGCTGCAAGTCTCCCACCTGCCGCTGCATCTCACGGACGGCTGCCTGATTAACTTCAACATAGCGGGGTACTTTGGAATAGCGGCGGGCAGTATCATCATCTCCATACTTCATATCTGGCATGTAAATATCCACAATTCCATCCAGTAATGCCAGCATTTCCAGTGAATCATAACCCCCACTGTTGTAAACCAACGGCAGGCGCAAACCGGCCTGCACCGCAATCAGAACTGCGGCAATGATTTGCGGTACAACATGCGTTGGGGATACCAGATTGATGTTGTGGCAGCCGGCTTCCTGCAGCCTGAGCATGATTTCCGCCAGTTCTTCGGGTTCAACTTCCCGGCCCCTCCCCACCTGACTGATCTCAAAGTTCTGGCAAAAAACGCAGCGCAAATTACAGCGGGCGAAGAATATCGTCCCGGAGCCGGCCCAACCCCGCAGGGGTTCTTCCTCGCCTAAATGCGCCCCGAAACTGCTCACCTGAGCCTTTACCCCGGTTTTACACACGCCCAATTCACCTTCCAACCGGTTGACACCACATCTTAAAGGGCAAACATCGCAGGCTTGCAGATGAGCATAAGCCTCATCAATGCGTTGTTGAGCCTTGCCGCTTTCCAATAGACGCAGGTAAGCCGGTTCAAAAGGCGTCATACCATCCCTCAATATTAATTAACGTGAGTTCGGGATAAGATCAAAACATGGCAGGCAGTGCTGATTACCCCCACCTGCACCTCCCCCAAAATCGCCCCTGCGATTTTGGGGGAGGCGGGAGGGGGACGGAAATTCGAAAGTTGATGTAAAAATGATTTATCCCGAATTGACGTTAATTATAAACAACCCCGGCTCAGGAAAAATTTCGGGAATCCTGGAGGGTGTTGAAAAACTCAGGTCAACCCCCACCTGTGGT
>Ga0308389_1002606_pt1 | contig 11158 bp, 10 predicted proteins | sample Hotspr2Sample148_FD_202362 | JGI IMG/M metagenome (GOLD analysis project Ga0308389, IMG submission 202362) | Hot spring phototrophic mat microbial communities from Mushroom Spring, Yellowstone National Park, Wyoming, United States - 20040719_148 ... | reverse complement strand
TCGACCTCGGCCCTGAAGGCGGCGAAGGCGGTGGCTACCTTTTGGCCGAAGGCCCCCCAGAACAAATCGCCGCCTTAGACGACAACGCCACCGGACGGTTCCTCCGCACCGTGTTAAACCGGCAGTAGAAAACGGGGTTGAACAGGGCAGAGTGGTAAACATCGTACCACTTTACCCGACTCAAGCAATTGGCCTCTCCCCTGGGCGTGGAAAGGCCGGCCTGACCGAGACAATGGCGAAGTCAGGCTGGGTGAAGGGAAACATCGGAGGGCGGACACTTCTCCTGTCCGATGGCAATAGGTAGTTGGCCCAAAGAGGCGGTCCCGGCACCCGGCTCCTCCTTTTGCCCAAATCCCCGAAAAAAGTTATAATGGGGCGGTATCCACCTGGCTGGACTCCTACAAGGGTAGAGTTCGGAACACGTTAGCCGAACGGGAACACTTTAGCCGAGTGGCGGAGACGTTTGTGTCATTCTTGTGTAAGCAGGAATCCAGGGGATGCACCGCCGAAACCCTCCTCACCGGGTCAACCTATCGGTTGGCCGGGTAAGGGGGATTTCGGTGGCCCAAAGCAGCCTGAATTCCTGCTTGCGGAGGAAGGAGCCCCTGCCTCCTGCAGTCGGCTAACATCTTACCAAACTTGGTCCAGTAGGAGAACGTTTTATGACAAGTTTAGAGCGGGTGATTGCGGCGTTGGAGCGCCGGGTGCCGGATCGGGTGCCGTATTTCGAGTGCGTCATCGACGAGCGGGTCATGCAGGCGTTGCGTCCCGGCTGCACCTACTTCGAATTCAACGAATGGATCGAAATGGACAATGTGGGTTTTAACCGCAGCTCCTGGCGCCGGGACAACGTGGAGATCATCGACGAAAAGCGGGGGTTGTTTCGGGATAAATGGGGAGTGATTCGGGCCTTTGGGCCGGAAAGCACCCCGGCGCCGGTCGAAGGCCCTATCAAACACCCGGATGACCTCAAACGGTACCAGCCGCCCGATCCCAACGCCCCCGATGTGATCGAAGGTCTGCCGGAATTGGTGGCCCGCTACAAAGGCAAAAAAGCGATCAGCGTCATCTGTCGGGATGCCTTTTTCAATCCCGCTTTCCTCCGCGGGACCACCCAATTTTTGATGGACATGATCGACCGGCCGAAGTTCGTCCATGAGCTGATCGAAGTTACTCTCAGTTACGACATCCCGGCTATGGTGCGGATGGTCAAAGCTGGGGCCGATGTGGTGGTCTTCGGGGACGATTATGCGGACAAAAACGCCACGCTCATGTCACCCAAGCATTTCAAGGAGTTTATACTGCCGGGCCTGAAGCGGTGTGTCGATGCCGCCCACGAGGCCGGCGCCTATGTCATCAAGCATACCGACGGCAATATCATGGGCATTCTCGACATGATTATCGAGACCGGTATCGACGGTCTAAACCCGCTGGAACCGGTCGCTGGCATGGACATCGGTCTGCTCAAGGAAAAATACGGCAATCGGGTCTGCCTGGTGGGCAACATCGACTGCGGCTATCTGCTCAGTCAGGCCCCGGTCGAAGAAGTCCGCCGAGTCACCCGAGAAACCATCCTGAAAGCCAAACCCGGCGGCGGATTTATGCTCTCCAGTTCCAACAGCATCCACTCCTCGGTCCGACCGGAAAACTTCATGGCCATGATCGAAACCTGGCGCCAGTACCGAGACTATAATGGAGAATAATAGAGGAACTTCGCTCCATAGGCCTGGAACCGGCCCCGAAACAGCTTTCCGAACCCTTCCTTCCGGGAGCATCCCAGGATGAAACGTGAAGAACTCCTCCAACGGATTTCCATTCAGCCCCAGGTATGTTTCGGTAAACCCTGTATTAAGGGTCGGAGGATTTGGGTCTGGCTGATCCTCGACCTTTTAGCCAGCGGGATGTCCATCGAAGAGCTGATGCAGCAGTACGATCTGGAGCGGGAGGACATATTAGCCTGTATTGCTTATGGAGCGGAGATGAGCCGTTTCGGATACGTGGACCTTCCCGTGGAGGCAGGTGGATGAAGTTAAAGCTGGATGAAAACCTGCCCAATGCGGCTGTAGAGCTATTTTGCCAAGCAGGCCACGACGTCCAGAGCGTTCGGATGGAGAGGTTTTCCGGGATCAGCGACCAAGATTTGATCAACCTATGCCGCCGCGAAGGACGGGTCCTAGTGACTCTTGATATGGAGTTTGCCAATCCCTTTTTGTTTCCGCCGACAGACTATCCTGGAATTGCAGTTCTACGACTGCCTCCCCACCCTACGTATGAAGATATTCTTCAGGTATGTCAAACACTCATTCACGCCTTGGATACAAAGTGTATCACGGGAAAATTGTGGAGCATTTCGGCCAGACGCGTTCGTGAATATCAGACTGACAATTCCAACTCATAATCTCTACAAGTACTCAGTTCCTAGAGCACCCCATTAAGGTACCCGAGGGTTCCTAATGGCCTCTTTTCCCCTTGCCTGTAGAAAGGATGATCTCATGGGTTCCGGCCGGAAAACTCAGGAAGTGTTTCGGGAGGGTTTGGGCGGCAGGATGGTTTTGGCGGCGATGTTCCTACTGGGGCTGGCGGCCCTGGGATGCCAACAGGCTCCAGAAGCCCAGCGTTCCCAACCGCCTCCTGCCAAAGCGTCTGGCCAACCGGCCCAGAAGCCGACGCCTTCCACAGAATCTGACCTAGAAAAACCTCTGGCGAGGACAGAAGAAAAAGCTCTGCCCGGGGCCAAAGCAAAACCCTCGGCCTCTGCAGAAGCATCGCCTTCTGGATCCGGCGAAGCGGCTCCGGGGCCGGCCTCTGGCAAAACCGAACCCCAGGCCGTCGTGCCGCCGGAGGATCTGCTGGGCAAGACGCCTTCGGGGCCGGAAAAACCAAAGATTTTTCCTTCCTCTCGGGAGCCGATCCATTCCACCCCACCGGATTCGAAAACCATGACTTCCAACCAAACTCCGGAGGAAGAAGAAAACCCCTTTGATCCCAAGGAAATCGAACGCCGCCGGAAGATGATCGAAGAGGAGATGGAGCGATTGGAGGCCGAGTGGCGGGAAAAGCAGAAAAAACGGATTGCCGAGCTGGGGCCGCCCCTGGTGGAAAACGCCGACAAACTCATTCGGCTCCATCCGGTCTTTCCCGTGTGGGCGGATCGGGATAACAAGCGGATTATCCTAGTCGGCGAGGTGTGCAAGCGGGAAGGCTTGCTCGAAATGTTCGCCTGTCTCCGAAGGACCAAGGAGCATGAGTCGATCGTCGTGGTGGATACCACGGCCCAGATCGTTCATGCCGGGCTTTTGGCCATCGGTGCCGAAGCAGGCCGACCCGTCCAGTTCCAGCCGACCTATCGGCCTGCCACCGGCGATGAAATCGAAGTTACCGTGGTCTGGAAAGATAAGGAGGGCCGACAGCACACCGCCCGTGCCCAGGACTGGGTCCGCCATGCCGGCACCAAAAAGCCCATGGAGCATCCCTGGGTCTTTGCCGGCAGCATGTTTAGTAGGAGCGAAGAGACCGGCCAAGTTTCCTATATGGCCGACGGCGGCGATTTCATCTGTGTGTCGAACTTCCCGACAGCCATGTTGGACCTGCCCGTAGCCAGCAGCAATCTCAACGCCGAACTAGAGTTCGAAGCCTTTACCGAGCGCATCCCGCCGGAAGGCACGCCGGTTACCCTGATCCTGACGCCGAAGAAAAAGACCGTTGGCCCAGGGCCATCGGCAAAACCTTCCGAACCCAGCCCAAAAGCTCCGGAGCCGAAGGCCCAACCCCACGGTTCATCTCCCGAAAAACCGGCTTCGTAACATTTTAGCCGAAGGAAGATACCCTTGGAGGGACCTGCTTGTCAGGGCCGACAGACGCTCCGTGGACCCCTTGTATGTCATTCTCGCGAAAGCGGCAGTCCAGTTGTTTCTTTCTGGATTCCCGCTTACGCAGGAATGACACGGGGGGTGGGTGCAAAGAAGCCTGGACTGCCGCTTACGCGGGAATGACACTGTGGTCTCCCCTCTGCCCGCCGGGGCAGAGGCGGGTTGTTTCATTCGGCTAAAGTGCCACACATACCGGATTTTCGCCTGGCCAGGAATACCGCTGGGGCTATTATTGCGCTTCGCAAATCGTAGAGACGCGAAATTCCCTGGGTTTGGGTCAGGTCGGTGTCCCTTGGTTTTGCGAAGACCCATAGGGGGATTTCGACGGATCGACCAACCGAGCAGCTTACAGCCCTACGATATTGTATCCCGCGTCCACATGGACGATTTCTCCGGTTACGCCGCTGGAAGCCTCGCTGAGCAGATACAACCCGGTCCGGCCGATCTCTTCCCATGTGATGTTTCGGTTCAGACACGATTTTCGGGCCGTATGTTCGAGCATGCGATCGAACTCCGGCAGCCCTGCGGAACTGAGTGTGCGGATCGGGCCGGCGCTAAGGCCGTTGACGCGAATCTGTTTTTCTCGGCCCAGATCCCAGGCCAAATACCGGATCGAATGTTCCAATGCCGCCTTGCAAACGCCCATCAGATTGTAGCCGGGCATCACCTTTTCCGCTCCAAAATAGGTGAGGGTCAGGATGGTGCTGCCCGGCGGCATCCAGTCGGAAGCGGCCCGACTGGATGCCACAAAGCTATATACCGAGATATCCATTGCCCGGTGGAAGCCTGTGCGACTGGTTTGCAGATACGGCCGTCGGAGTTCCGCCGGCGGGGCAAAGGCAATCGAATGCAGCAGCATGTCGATCCGGCCATAGGTTTTGCCCACCGTGCGAAAAACAGTCGTAATATCTTCATCATTTTCGACATTGCAAGGCAACATGAGCTTCGGCTGGTAGGACGCCAGGAGCCTTTTCACCCGACGTTCATTGGAAGGGCCTGGCAGATAGGTAAAGGCCAGTTCGGCCCCTTCGGCGTAGAGAGCTTGACTGATCGCCCAGGCCAAACTCCGTTCGTTGGCCACCCCCATCACCACACCAATTTTGCCGTCCAGTTTACCCATAACCGCTTTCTTGTTCCAAGGATGCGCTGTGCAAAGACTGTTTTTTTCCCGGCTTTCTCCGGAAAGTGCCCCAGACGAAAAGCCGGGAAGTTGTGGAATTCTCTTTTAGAGATTGTATCCCTTCGATCAAGCCCACCGAGCAGGTTTCGGAAAAGAGAAACCGGCTTTATTCCTCTTCGCAAAACCAAGGAACACCAACGGGGCTGACAACCAGGGAGTTCAGTGCTTCTCCAATTGGCGAAGATCCATAGGATGGCTATACCCGTTGAAGGCGTTGATCGCCTGCTGCGCCCTCCAGGAGTGGCAGCCAAACGGGTTAACCGAGTTGGTCGGCGGTGGGCACCGGGCCGGCCAAAAGCTCGTATTGGTCCAGCGGGGCCATATCGCCGTCTAAAATCTGCTGACACCAGGCCTGCAACAGGGGCATCTGCTGGGTGATGAACCGACGGGCTACCTGCTTTTTCCGCTCGTTGCTTCGGGCCTGATCCAGCAGCAAATGCCCCACAAGGACCACAATGGCCGAATCCACCAAACGTCGGCCCGATAGGTCCAGATACGAGGCAGGTTTCTGTTTGATAGCCTGGATGGCTTCGACGACCCGTTGTCGGCCCTCGACCAACCGTTGCTGGAGCTGCTGGAGAAGCGGATCTTCATAGGATCGGCCTTCCCACTCGGCAGCCAGCGTTTCAAAGGCGCCGGACGAAACCCCTCGGACCGCTGCGACGATCTGCAATTGGCTGGTGCCCTCGTAGATGGTGGTGATTCGGGCGTCTCGCAGATAGCGCTCGGCCGCATAATCCTTCATATACCCAGAACCGCCGAGCACCTGCAATGCATCATAGGCCACCCGGTTGCACATCTCCGAAGCGTAGTATTTACTCATCGGCGTCAGCATGGCATTGATGCGTTTGAGCGAGCGGGCCAGTTGTTTGCGCTGTTTGGCTTCGTCGGCCGGCAGGTCCTTTTTCCATTCCAAAATCCGATTGTTGTTGTTTTCCTGGTCGCAGATCATGGAGGTGTAGTAGGTTAGTGCTCGGGCCGCCTCGATGGCGATTTTCATGTCGGTAACCATTTCGGCCACGGCTGGGAGACGTTCGATCGGGCCGCCGAACTGCTGTCGGGTGTGGGCGTAGTTTCGGGCCAACCGATAGGCCGCCTCGGCAATGCCCAGCGATTGGGCTGCAATTCCGACTCGGGCGCCGTTCATCAGAGCAAACACGTAGGTCACCAGACCTCGTTGGCGTTCCCCAATGAGCCGGGCCGGTGCATTGTCAAACACCAGTTCACAGGTGGGCGAACCGTGGATGCCCAATTTATGCTCCAAATGCCGGACTTTCACCCGGTCGGATCGCTCGGTCAAAAAGAGGCTTAACCCCCGGCCGTCCGTAGTGCCCGGCTCGCTGCGGGCCAGCACCAGGAGGATTTCCCCGCAGCCGTTGGTAATGAACCTTTTTACCCCATTGAGATACCACTGCCCTGTTTCGTCCTGGAACGCTCGGAGGCGGACCGCTTGCAAGTCGCTTCCGGCATCCGGTTCGGTGAGGACCATGGCCCCGGTAACTTCCCCCCGACAAAACCTGGGCAATACCTCGTCTTTGATCTCCTCGCTGGCAAAAGCATAGATGGTCTCGGCGATCCCCTGCAGACCGAACAGATTCATGAACGATGCGTCGGCCCGGCTGACGATTTCCGTGGCCATCGTGTAAATCAGGTTTGGGCAGTTCAGCCCGCCGTATTTGCGGGGTAAGGTAAAGCCCATCAAATCCGCCTGAGCCATGCGACGTAGGTTTTCCTGCACCAACGGATGCAGGGTGACCGTGCCGTCCGGATTCAGGCGGTTGCCTTCCTCGTCGATCTGCGCTGCATGGGGGGCCAGGACGTTGGCCGCTAGATCGCCCACCAACTCCAGCACCCGCCAGTAATTGTCCACCGCATCGTCCAAATCGACCGGCCCATAGTCGGCCTGGCCGTTCAGGGTCTCCTCTTCCTGAATCCGGGCCAACTCCTTCAAGTCAAAATGGCGAAACAGAAACTGAATGTCATCGTTATCCAGAAAGTAGTTTCCCACGGCCAATTCCCCTATTGCCTGAGGATGCGATCTGCCAATCCACCGAGTGCTCGTCCCACCGAGCGTGCTTGTTCCACCGAGCGAACCTCTGGGCGGCAGCACGCCGACGTCGCCGGGTTACCGAGGAGGCAGCCATCGGTCCATCGGCTCTTTCCCATGGTTTCCTGATACTAGGCGTTACTCCCTTGGCAGGCACGTGCCCGCTCCACTTCTTGCGTTTGGTCTATGCACGTCGTTCCCGGATGGCTTTGATCATCATCGGGATAACCTGTTTCAGGTCACCAACGATTCCGTAGTGGGCGATGGAGAAAATCGGCGCTTCCGGATCGATGTTAATGGCCACGATTTTAGCCGACTCTTCCATCCCGGCTCGATGTTGCACCGCCCCGCTAATACCACAGGCGATGTACAAGGCAGGCCGAACCGTCGTACCGGTTTGGCCGATCTGGTGCTCTTTGCCGATAAAGCCGCTATCCACAGCAGCTCGGCTTGCACCGACGGCTCCGCCCACCGCCCCGGCCAATTCGTAAATCAGACGGAAGTTCTCTTTACTGCCCACGCCCGCACCGCCCGCTACAATAATCCGAGCACCTTTCAGGTTCACTTTGCGGGGTTCGCTGTGCCGCTCCAAAAGCCGAACCACAAAAAGCGTCTCCTCCAACTCCACGTGTTCCCGGATGATTTGGCCGCGGCGACTCCTGTCGGGCGGTAAAAGCGGCATGACCCCCTCGCGAACCGTGGCCATTTGCGGCCAGCCGTCGTAATTGACAATCGTCGCAATAATATTGCCACCAAAAGCAGGCCGAACCTGCAACAGCAGCTTCGGATGCACCTGTTGCGTGCGAGCCTCCAGCACATCGTCGATTCGCAGATCGGTGCAGTCGGCCGTCATCCCAGCCCGCAGATAGGAAGCCACCCGGGGCGCCAAATCCCGTCCCAACGGCGTGGCCCCATAAACCACAATCTGCGGATGATACTTCTCCACCAGCGTGCAAAGCAGCCGGGCATACGGCAACGTCTGATACTGGGCCAGCCGAGCGTCTTCCACCAAATACACCTTGTCAGCCCCATGGGCGATCAATTGCTCGGCCAGGGCGGCTACCTGATGCCCTGCCAGCACCGCCCCAACCGGCACACCCAGTTGATCGGCCAGTTGCCGGGCCTTCCCACAGAGCTCCAGCGACACCTCCTGAAGGGCTCCGTCTTCCTGCTCCGCATACACCCACACTTCACCTTGCCGATTGACCGGTATCATGCCTCCAACGATCCTTTCGGGAAAGACGTTTTCCGGAATACTTTTTGCCTCTCCCCTGGCGGGACAGGGTAGGGTGAGGAGGGCTATCATAAGGGGATGCTCGCCTTCTTTTTTGCCCCCTCACCCGGCCTGGCCTTCGGCCAGGCCGGCCTCTCCCACGAGGGGAGAGGCAGTTGGTTTCATTCGGCTAAATGGTTACCTAAAAAATTTTCCAAGCAGTATCAATCCGGCTGAGTTCTTTCTTCGCTGGGCGACCCGGACTAACCCAAAATCCGATCCATGATCAGTTCCTGGACCAATTCCCGGACTCCGTCTTCAGTGGCCGGGTATTGTTTATAGACCTTTCGGCTCAGCACAATGCTTTGGACCCGCCAGACTTTGGTGGGCGAACCGGCAGCCCCACATCGGCTTAGATCCGCCCCAATGCGGTCCAAATCCCACTCCTCGATCAAAAGGCCCTGGTGCTCCAATTCTTGCATTCGGGCCTCCAGCGCAGGTTGTAACTGGGCATCGGAGGCATCGGGATGTTGGGCTTTTAGCTCGGCCAGCAGTTCGGTTCGGCTCCGAGCCCGTTTGAACCGCATCAGGCGCTTGGCTGACCGGGGGCGGGGTTGATTCGCCGTGCCCATCACCGTCAGCAAGACCGGCAACGGCGATTCCAGAACCTCCCAGCCATGCCCGGTATTCCGCCGCACACGAATCCGTCCCCCTTCAATGCCCAAAAAGGCCTCTAAATAGGTGATCTGGGGCAGGCCGAGCTTTTCGGCAAGCTGAGGCCCCACTTGGGCCGTGTCCCCGTCGATCGCCTGCCGTCCACACAGGACAATGTCATATCGGCCGATCGTGCGAATGGCCTGGCAGAGGATATAGCTGGTGGCCAAGGTGTCGCTGGCGGCTGCCCGGCGATCGGTCAGCAGGATCACCCGATCCGCCCCCCGATAGAGGCATTCCCGGAGGACCTCCGCCGCTTTCGGCGGACCCATGCTGAGGGCGGTTACACTACCGCCATACCGGTCCCGAATCTCCAGAGCCATTTCCAGGGCATTCAGATCCTCCGGATTAAAAATGGCCGGCAAGGCAGCCCGGTTGACCGTTCCGTCCTCCTTCATCGCATCAGCCGTAATATTGGCCGTGTCCGGCACCTGCTTCACACACACCACACAGTCGTAAGGCACGGGTATCCTCCAAAATCCTAAGTGAGCTCAAAGGGGACCCGGACGGAAAGTTAAACATTGTAACCGGCCGAAAAGCCACAATAAAGGGGGGAAAATCCCGGAAGAACTCCCGGTCAGCCTGAGAAACGAGAAGCCCATCCCTCGAAAAGTGCACAAAGAACCACCCAAAGAGGGCAGAATTTCGGAGATTCCATCTTTTGGGAGTAGAGCTAACGAGAGCAGCCCAGAAATACCGGACACTTCAACCTTTCCCGTTCCAACCGGAAGAACTGCTCGGGGGAGCCGAAGAGACTCCTTTCTGCTCTCTACTTTGTCTGGTTTGTGTATTTTTCGTATATTTCCAAAATCTGGGCATCCGTTAAATCCCGGCCGATCACCAACCGACATCGGGCAGTGGACGATTGGCCGGCTTTCAAATCCCGGCCAAAAAGCGAAAGATACAGAGAACGATACCCCCCGGTTTGAGGGGTTGCCGGGTTCCATGCACTCGAAACAGCAAAACAATCCTCCGGGGGAGCCATCAAAACCACGGTGATCCCTAAATCCAGGTCCCGGCGCAAACAGATCGGGTTGGCCAAAAACGGGCCGATGTCCCAATCCACCGGACTGGGGGGTATCTTTCACCGGCCGTCTTGAATCATCCGAAGGGCCTTTTCATCCCGAGGATACATTACATACCCGCTTTTGGCCTCCGGAGGCCGATCTACCCACACAAACTGCCCCCTTTTTTGGCCGGTCCGAGTACCCCCTTGGAAATCGGAACCCGCTCCTTCGGCCGACAGCTTTTGTTGGGTGGGTTTGGCCTCCTGCTTCCCGGGCCGGACATACACTGCCGCCCGGAACCCCTTAGTTAAATAAGAAGAGAGGAAAAGTTCAAAGTCGAGCATCTCTTTTTGGGGAGTTACTTGGAGTTCAAAATCCATGCATCCCCGCTGGATCCAACGATAAAGGGCTTTCATTTCTAGGGGATGTTCCGGCCGGGCAGGCCAATAGACTTCCACAGCTCCATCCGGGCGAAGGGTTGTCGAAGTGGGCCAATCCCGGGCCGCATCCCCATACCGCACGCCCCGAGAAAACACCCGGTAGGGACTCAAAAGCCCCGGTGGCATGGTCAGTTCCGCTCCGCCGGCCTTCTCTACGATCGGATACAGGCCCTGGTAGCGGCCGTCCATCTTCAGCCGGCCTCGCAAAAGTCCTGTATCGAACGTATACAGGCCCGGTCCCTCGGCCTGAAAGCCAAGCCCCGGCGGAGCCGCCGAGGAAAACTCTGCCCCGGCAGCCATCGCCGGTCCGAGGAACACCCCTATCGTCAGCCCCATCACTCTCAGAATCGCCATGCTTTAACCTTAACCTTTCTGCATACGGGTAATCCATTAGTCAACCGAATGGGGTATCATTCCTGCGGAAGCAGGAATCCAGCCCCCTGGGAGGCTGGTCCTGTGGCACTTCCTATGCAAGCACCAGTCCGGGGCCGCTTGTTTCTACCTTCTGGATTCCCGTTTTCGCGAGAATGACACCCCTGGCCCGGCCTCGCTTCGAGCTTAGCCGTCCTCTCCCGTCGGGAGAGAGGCCAGTTGCTTCATTCGGCTAAATTGTCGCCTCAAGCCGGTTTGCCGAACTGCCGGGTATATTCAGCGTTCGCCCGGATTTCGTCGAAAAAGCGAGGGTACA
>Ga0308389_1002602_pt1 | contig 11175 bp, 10 predicted proteins | sample Hotspr2Sample148_FD_202362 | JGI IMG/M metagenome (GOLD analysis project Ga0308389, IMG submission 202362) | Hot spring phototrophic mat microbial communities from Mushroom Spring, Yellowstone National Park, Wyoming, United States - 20040719_148 ... | reverse complement strand
GATGCGCTATGGTCCCAATCGGGTCGGGCCGTTCGGGCTGTTTCAACCCATCGCCGATGGGCTGAAGTTCATTTTCAAGGAAGATGTTATTCCACTGGATGCCGACAAGTTTCTTTACGTTATGGCCCCGGCACTGTCGCTGGTGCCGGCGCTCATGACCTTTGTGCTGATTCCAGTCGGTGGGGAAGTGACCGTGCCTTTTCTGGACCGGCCCATAACGCTCTACGTCACGAGTATCAATGTGGGCTTGCTGGCCGTGCTGGCGATGACGGGCATGGGGGTCTATGGCATCGTCATGGCCGGCTATGCCTCGAATAACAAGTACAGCCTGCTCGGCGGGCTGCGTTCCTCGGCGCAACTGGTGAGCTATGAGCTGGCGATGTCTCTGTCCATCATCGGGGTGCTGATTCAGGCCGGTTCGCTCGATCTCGTCACCATTGTGGAACGGCAGGGCGGCGCGTGGGGGCTGGGCTGGCACGTCTTCTGGTTTCAACCGATCGGCTTTTTCGTGTTCCTCATCAGCATGATTGCGGAGACCAACCGCGCCCCCTTTGACTTGCCCGAAGCCGAAAGTGAACTTGTGGCGGGCTTTCACACCGAATACAGCTCCATGAAGTTTGCCATGTTCTTCATTGCGGAGTACGCCAACATGGTCACGGCAGCGGCCATGGCCACGACCCTGTTCCTGGGGGGCTGGCAGGGGCCGGGCGTGGCGCAGATACCGTGGTTGGGGCCGGTGTACTTCGTACTGAAAATGGCCCTGTTTTTGTTTCTCTATGTCTGGCTGCGGGCTTCGTCGCCGCGCCTGCGGTATGACCAGTTGATGAATTTTGGCTGGAAGTTCCTGCTCCCGCTGGCTCTGGTCAATGTCGTTCTGTCGGCCACGCTGGGACTATGGTTTTAGTTGTCTCCCCACTCGTGTTCAGGTGCCCGGCCTGGCAGGTCTCCACGGATGCCGCGTTATCTCGATCTTCGCTTTCGGCTGGCTGCCCTGCTTTCCATTGTCATCATTGGCATGGTGGCGGTGCTGTATGAACTCAACCGCCGTGCTGAACGCCAGATTTTGGCACAGGTCGAAGCCCAGACTGCACAACTGACGACGGCGCTGGAAGTCGGCCTGCAGAGCATCAGCACAAGCGACTACCTGGATGATTTCATCCGGTCACGCCGCCTGACGCCCAGCCAGCTCCAGCGTATCCGGCGGATTGCCATCGTGGACGCGAATGGCCTGGTAACAGACAGCACCCTGCGGGCGGAGCGCGGACAGCGGCTAGCACTCCCGACCGATGAAAGCCTGGTACAGGAAGGCGATCCGCTGGCGGCGAACACCACAGAAAACAGTCTGGCCAGAACGGTGTTCATTCCTTTTCAGGCCCTGGGCAAAGACGGGGCGCCGGAGCGCAACTACGTGGTGGTGACGATTTCAGCCCAGACGTTGGCGGAGACCATTGCCACGACTTCGCGCCAGCGGCTGCTGGCCACCGGTGCGGCGCTCCTGGTCGCGTTGGTTGTCGCGGTTGCCCTGGTGTGGCGCTTCACGCAGCCGATTGGCGATCTTGTGACGGCCACGCGCCGGATTGAAGCTGGCGACCTGACGGTGCAACTGCAGCTCAACCGACGGGACGAAATCGGCCTGCTGGCAGCGCGCTTCAATGCTATGGTGGTGCGCCTGCGCGAAGTCCGGGAGCTGGAAGAACGTCTCAATCAGGCCGAACGGGCGGCCGTCGTCGGCCGGCTGGCTTCCGGCATTGCCCACGAAATCCGCAACCCGCTCAACTTCATCAACCTCACCATGGATCACATTCGCACCCGCTATGCACCTTCCGATGCGGCCGAACGCGCCACCTTCGAGCGGCTGACCGCAGCCGTCAAGGACGAGATTGCGCGCCTCAACACGCTGGTGACGAATGTGCTGCGCATTGGCCGTCCGGCTACGCTTTCACTGCGTCCGGTCCGGCTGGGCGAATTGATTGCGGCCGTACTCGACGTGGTTCGCTCCAAAGCCGAGGCCCAGCAGGTCTCCCTGACCTGTGTGGATGAAACCGGCGGGATGCCCATCGAAGCGGATGCCGACTCGCTCAAATCGTGCTTCTCGAACCTTGTCATCAATGCCATCGAGGCCATGCCTCACGGCGGCGAACTGCATCTGCGCATTACACCCACGGCCACCGGGCAGGCGGTTCAGGTACGGGACAGCGGGCTGGGGATTGCGCCCAATGATCTGGAGCACATCTTTGACCCGTACTTTTCGACCAAAGACACCGGCATCGGGTTGGGGCTGGCCGTAACGCGCCAGATCATCCTGGATCACGGCGGCACGATTACCGTCGAAAGCACGCCAGGGCAGGGGACAACCTTCACCGTGACGCTTCCCCATCGCCCGACGCCACCCGGCTAGCCAGTCCGGGCTTTCCGGAGTCATTTCCTTCGCCAGGCATTTGCGGCATTATCCGCCGTCTGTGACGCGCATTTTGAATACAAGCGTTTTTTTTGAACAGGGGGAAAGTTTGCAATGAAGGGCGTAATCCTGGCCGGTGGACTTGGGACGCGGCTGTATCCGCTGACCAAGGTAACAAACAAGCACCTGCTGCCGGTCTATGACCGGCCGATGATTTACTACCCGATTCAGACACTGGTTGAAGCCGGTGTGGATGATGTCCTGCTGGTGACGGGCGGCAACAAGGCCGGCGACTTTCTGCAACTGCTGGGCAACGGCAAGGAACATGGTCTCAAGCGGTTGAGCTACACCTATCAGCAGGGTGAAGGCGGCATTGCCGATGCCCTGGCGCTGGCGGAAGACTTTGCCGACGGCGGTCCCATTGTTGTCATGTTGGGTGACAATGTGATTGAGAAAAGCATTGCCGGCCCGGTCGCACGGTTTCGGGAGCAGGGGCGCGGGGCCCGGATTCTGCTCAAGGAAGTTCCCGATCCACAGCGTTTTGGCGTACCCACCCTGAAGGGCTCGCAGGTTGTGCGCATTGACGAAAAGCCGGCGCAACCGGCATCGCCCTACGCTGTGACCGGCATTTACATGTATGATGCCACCGTCTTTGACATCATCCGCACGCTCACGCCAAGCCAGCGGGGGGAACTTGAAATCACAGATGTCAACAACGCCTACATCGCGCGTGGAGAACTCACCTGGGAAGTCCTCGATGGCTGGTGGACCGATGCCGGAACTTTCGAGAGCCTGCATCTTGCCTCCAATCTTGTCGCGGCGATGCGCCTGGCCGCCGCCCCACACTGACCATGAACTTCATTCCGACGGAGCTACCGGGTGTCATCCTGATTGAGCCACAGGTCTTCCGGGACGAACGTGGTTTTTTCCTGGAAACCTACCATGCGGCCAAGTTTGCCCAGGCCGGCCTGGATGTGACCTTTGTCCAGGACAATCACTCGCGTTCGGTGCAGGGCACGCTGCGCGGTCTTCATGCCCAGTGGCGGCGGCCGCAGGGTAAGCTCGTCCGGGTCATTGCGGGGGAAATTTTTGATGTCGTGGTGGACATCCGTCTGGATTCGCCGACCTTTGGACGGTGGCTGGGCGTGCGCCTGTCGGCTGAAAACTTTCGCCAACTCTATGTTCCACAGGGCTTTGTCCATGGGTTTTGCGTGGTGAGTGACATGGCGGAAGTCCTTTACAAGTGCACGGCGCTCTATGACCCCGGTGATGAGATTGGCGTCATCTGGAATGATCCCGAAATTGGCATTGACTGGGGGATTGAGTCGCCGTTGTTGTCGGAAAAGGACCGGCGGCTGCCAACCTTGCGCACGCTCGTGCAGCAGTTGCAACAAGCGCCGGACGGCGTATGAAGCGTCCGACGCCAGTGTTTGCCGGTGTGCCGGTGGCCAACCTCACGCTGGATGAAACCTTGGCCCAGGTTGCCACCTGGCTGCAGGAGCCGGATTTTCGCCGCATGGCAGTGGTCAATGCCGCGATTCTGCTGGATGTCGAGCGCGATGCCGGGTTTCAGACGGCCCTCGCCACGGCTGATCTGGTGACGGCCGATGGCATGTCGGTTGTATGGGCCACGTGGTGGTTGCCTTTTTTGGGCGGGCGGCTGGTGGCGCGGGTGGCGGCGCCCGAGGTCATGGAGGGGGTTCTCGCCTGGTGTGCGCACCATGGACAGCGCATCTACCTGCTTGGTGCCACGGGGGAAGTCGTCACGGCCGTCTGTGAGCGGTTGCAGCAGCGTTTTCCCACCCTGTCCATTGCCGGCGCGCAGGATGGCTACTTCCCGGAAGCTGCTTCGTCCGCCGTGGCCGCGGCCATCCGCAGTGCCCGCGCTGACGTGCTTTTTGTCGCTATGGGTTCGCCCAAACAGGAGTTGTGGCTGGCCCGTTACGGCCCGCAGACCGGGGTACGGTTTGCGCTTGGCGTCGGCGGCTACTTCGATATTCTGGCCGGAAAACGCAAGCGTGCGCCGCGCTGGATGCAGTCCTGTGGCCTGGAGTGGAGCTTTCGACTGATGCAGGAGCCACGACGGCTGTGGCGGCGGTATCTCATTGGCAATCTGGCCTTTCTGGGGTTTCTTCGGCGTGAGCGCCGACGGGCAGCAGACCGGCAATTGGCCAACCGGTTATCCGTAGGCCAGCCATCAGGGGAGAAAACATCATGAAACACTGGCGGGTAGGTATTCTGGGCGCGACCGGCACGGTTGGGCAGCGTTTCGTTCAACTTCTGGAGCAGCATCCGTGGTTTACCATCACGGCTGTTGCGGCTTCGGACCGCTCCGAAGGCAAGCGGTATGGAGATGCCGTTGCCTGGAAGCTTCCGACGCCTCTGCCGGCGCGGATTGCGGAACTGACCCTGGCGCCGTGCCGGCCGCCGCTGGACTGCGACCTGGTGTTCTCCAGCCTGCCGGGTGATATGGCTGCGGAAACAGAAGTGGCTTTTGCTGCTGCCGGCTACCCGGTCATCAGCAATTCGAGCGCCCACCGCATGGCCCCCGATGTGCCGCTGCTCGTACCGGAAATCAATCCCGAACATGTGCGTCTCATCCCGCTCCAGCAGCAGCGTCGGGATTGGACGCGCGGTTTTCTCGTCACCAATCCCAACTGCACGACCTTGGCGCTGGTGCTTCCGTTGGCGGCGCTGGAACGGGCTTTTGGGGTGGAGATGGTTGTGGTGTCAACGATGCAGGCCATTTCGGGGGCTGGCTATCCGGGGGTGGCGTCGCTGGACATTGTGGACAATGTCATTCCCTACATCGCCGGTGAAGAAGACAAGGTGGAGTCCGAGCCGCGCAAAATCCTGGGGCAGCTTGTCGGTGACCGGATTGAGCCGGCGGTGCTGCGGCTCAGTGCCCATTGCCACCGCGTGGCCGTGACCGACGGACATCTCTGCGCTGCTTCCATCAAGCTCCGGCAGCCGGCAACTGTGGATGAAGTCAGTGCGGCTCTGGAGGCTTTTCGTGGGCCGGCGGAAGTTGCGGCGCTGCCCAGCGCACCGGCGCGTCCCATCGTGCTGCGGCGTGAGCCGGACCGTCCACAGCCCCGCCTGGACCGCGATCTGGAACGCGGCATGGCCAGCATCGTGGGACGGGTGCGTCCTGACCCGCTGCTGGACATCAAACTGACGATTCTCGGCCACAATACCGTACGCGGTGCGGCTGGCGCCGCGGTACTCAACGCCGAGTTCTTGGCCGCAACGGGCTGCTTCACCTAGAGTAGTCAGACGGCGCGGGCTGTATCTTTTACCAAACTGGCGATAAACCTATGCCTGACCGGCCGGCCTCTCCTGAACGCGAAGACCCAAGTGATCAGCCGCCTGACGAGCATCCAACCGGGGTGACGGCCCGGCGGCAGCTTATGTTCCCGGACGCCGTGGCGCGGGACAACCAGGTGCGCTCGCGGATTCCACTGGTGGCAGAGGCACCAGTCTTTGAGTTTGAACCGGTCGCGCCCCCAGAGCCTTCCGGGTTTCCAAGGCTGCCGCGCCGGTGGCGGATACGCCTGCGCCAGTTTGTCCGCAGGTATGTTGTATGGTTTGTTGTTACTCTGTTGCTGGCGGTGGCAGCGGTGGTGATTGTGTCGTTTGTTTCTCCGACGCCCAAACCGCCGACCCTGCCCCCACCCACCCGGCGGTAACGGGACTTTTGGAGGCCAGCCGAAACGTGCAGGAAGCAGCGTCAATGGAGTGGTCGGCACGTCCGCGCGGATGGATTGAAGTCATTGCTGGCGGGATGTTCTCCGGGAAAACCGAGGCGCTCATCACACGTCTGCGGCGGGCGCTGATTGCGCGGCAGAATGTCCAGGCGTTCAAGCCCCGGCTCGATGACCGGTATGAAGCCAACTTCATCGTGTCGCACAGCCGCCTGCGGATCGAAACCCAGGTCGTCGAAAGCGCCGAGGACATTCTGGAGTGTCTGCGGCCGGAAACCCAGGTTGTGGGCATTGATGAGGGGCAATTTCTGGGGGCAGGGCTGGTGTCCGTCTGTCATCAACTGGCCCAGGAAGGGCGGCGGGTCATTGTGGCAGCTCTGGACCTGGATTACCGTGGGGAGCCGTTTGAGCCAATTCCCTATTTGCTGGCAATGGCGGAATACGTGAGCAAGCCACAGGCCATCTGCGTCGTCTGCGGGCATCCAGCCAACTTTTCCCAGCGGCTCATCGCCGACGAGCGGCGGGTGGTTGTTGGGGCGGAAGGGCTGTACGAGGCGCGCTGTCGCCGGTGTTTTGTCCCCTATCCGGTGCGCCCCTCGGAAGCCGTAACCTGGGAAACGACGAAGGATAGCTGAAGGCACGATGCAGTCTGGCGCGTATCGGGTCGGGATGGGTTATGACATCCATCGTCTGGTGGAAGGTCGCCCGTTGATTCTGGGTGGTGTGACTATTCCCTATGAGCGCGGGTTGCTCGGTCATTCAGATGCCGATGCGCTGGCGCATGCCATCACTGATGCCCTGCTGGGGGCGCTGGCGCTGGGTGATATTGGTACGCATTTCCCGGACACTGACCCACAGTGGGCCGGCGCTGACAGCCTGACGCTGCTGCACCAGACCGTGGCGCTTGTGGCTTCCCGTGGCTTTGAAGTGGTCAATGTGGACGCCTCCATTCTGGCCGAGCGCCCGAAGCTGATGCCCTACATCCAGTCCATGCGGGAGCGTCTGGCGGCTGTCCTCCGCCTGCCCTGTGATGCGGTCAGCGTCAAGGCAAAAACGAATGAGGGGCAGGATGCTGTTGGCCGGCGGGAGGCTATTGCCGTCCACGCGGTTGTCCTGGTGGCACAGCGCAGCGAAACCGTGGATGCCACAGCACATACGTAACCTCAAATCTGTCTGAAGGAAATACACCATGTCTGCCACCCGTCACCTGCTGACGCTCGATGAACTCAGCCAGCTTCCGCATTGGGCGGCTGAAATGGGGCGCAAGTATTTTTCCGGCGAGGCGAGCCATTTCCTGCTGCACCACAACGTCTATGACCTGGCACGCGCCAAGCGTGGCTATGTTGGACTGGTGACTTTTCTTCAGCAGGAAATGCTGGGGAACAAACACATTGTGCTCTATAACCGCAGTGAGGGAATTTCCTTTGGCTCACAGGAAGCCGAACGCCAGTTTCTGGCAACCTTGCGGGTTGCCAACCCCCTTGCGGATACGAAGACCCTGACGGCGCTCCCGCGTGATCCAGTGCCGGCGCTGGGGTTGATTGAGCGGTTTCTCTACGCTGGTGATCAGGTGGCGGTCATCATCAACTTTCTGGAGACGCTTGTACCGGCCGGCGAAATGACTCACCTGAGCAGTGATGAGCGAAACCTGCTTGTGATGTTTCAGCGATGGCTGACGAGTTCCCGTCTGCTCAATTCTGATAACATCGTTTTGTTCATCACAGAAAACCTGTCAGATGTGGCCCAGCGATTCCGTGAGAATTCGCGGCTGACAATCATTCGCGTTCCATACCCGGATCATGCGGAACGGCTTGATTACATCCGCTATGAGCTGGCGGAGATTGCCAAACGACGTAATGGCCGCTCCGAAAAAGAAATCGAACAGCTCAAAGCTGATTTCAAAGCCAAGGCCGAACGCATCTTGCGCGAGGAAGGCGTTGACCGGCTCAACGAAGAAACCAAAAAGTTCAATGAGCAGCTTGAGAAGATGAAAGCCGAGCTGGGGAACAGTGTCCTTGGTCTCAAAATGCAGATCAGCGATGAGCAGCTTGCTCACCTGACTTCCGGTCTGAACCGGGTTCACATCTCCTCTATTCTCAAAAATGCAACGCTTAGTGACGAGGGGTTGACGATTGATCTGGTACGTGCCAAGAAAAAATCCATTATCGAGGCTGAGTGTGTCGGTCTGATTGAGTTTGTGACGCCGAAATACGGGCTTGACCATGTTGGTGGCTTCGAGAAAGCCAAGGCGTATCTCCGCAACATCGCTGAAGTCATCCGCAACGGTGAAACCGAAGAAGCTCCCATGGGGATTCTTATCTCCGGCCCGGTGGGAACCGGAAAAACCTTTCTGGCAGAAGCCTTTGCCAAGGATTGTGGGCTGAACGTCGTCGAATTCAAGAACTTCCGGGACAAGTGGGTTGGTTCTTCAGAATCCAATCTTGAAAAGATTCTCAATCTCATCCAGACGCTGGCACCAATTGTTGTCTTGATTGATGAGGCTGATGCTACACTGGGGAACCGGGATAGTGGCGGAGACAGCGGCGTGGACAAGCGCATCTTTTCCAAGATTGCAGCCGCGATGGGAGACACCGACAATCGCGGACGCATTCTCTGGATATTGATGACCTCACGGCCTGACCTGCTTCCCATTGACCTGAAGCGGCAGGGAAGGTGTGAGGAGCATATCTCGCTGTTTTACCCAGAGTCTGAAGCCGATCGCTTGGCTATTATTGAGGCTATGGTCAGGAAAAACCGGATTGCCCATCATGTTACCGATTGGTCGCCGATTACAAAAAGTGATCTGAAGCTTTCGGGGGCGGATATTGAGTCTATTCTCATCCGCTGCCGACGGGTGGCGCGGCAAGCCGGGCGCAAGGAAGTTAGCCCGGAAGATGTCCGTGCTGTCGCCCAGGAATTCACTCCAGCTCGGGACGAAGTTGCTATCGAGTATCAAACTCTGGTTGCGGTACGGGAAGCCACCTCGCGCGATATGCTACCCGAAGCCTTTCGGCATCTTTCGCCGGCGGAAATCAGCCAGCGCATTGAGCAGCTTCGGCCCATGGTGCGCTAGGCTGAGGTAAGTCAAACTTGGGATCAGTCTAGTGGTTGCCGGGGCTGGGGACTTGAAGATTTCTGCGCGTTACCAAATAGATTGTGCCGTCTGAAAACTCAGCTACTGGCCTGATTTCAGGATTCTGATGTAGTCTGTCAAGAATTTCCAGGCAGTCACCAAGATAGCCTTGCTTAAAGCATATCAGATATGCTCTTCCTGCTTCTGGCCAGTTCGGGTGAAACTGAATAGACAGGGGTCCAGCCAGGATTTTGGTAAGGAAGTATAGTCCCTCAGGTTCATTAGTATAGACAGGTAGTTGGAGTAATTCCTCGCGTGCTTGGCGGGCATAGGCTATCGTTTCACTTTGTTGCCAGTGAGTGGCATGATAGCCCAGCCCTTCTCGGTAAGACTCGAGTCCGAGTGCCAGTGTGAAAACTATAGGATAGGTAAACCAGATTACATAACTCAAAGCGGTTGGTAAAAAATGCATTTTCTTGGGTATCTTATTTACTACTCGTATGTAGATTCGATGGTAGAATAGATCTAGTAGTACGATTGCTAGTGGAATAAAAATAGGCGAAAGCAGTCTATTACCTATTAGATCTGTCTGGGTGTTCACGCAGGTAATAAATAGAAAGAGAGAGTAAACATAAACAAGTATTATTAAGGCAAGAGTTTTTAGATTCTTGCCATGATTCAGTGCGGTGATAGAAAGTATAGAGGATAGTAGTGCAATTGCTATCAGAAAAATCAGTATTTTATTCTGGAAGTAATTTACAGGGAGAATAAACCAACTGGTTATGGCTTCACTAAAACCAAAGGCGTGTTCACCTATGCCGTAAAGTGATCTATTCGAGCGACCAAAGAAAGACCCAGAGAGATTATAGTTTCTCACAGCCCAAAAGCAAATTGGAGAAGAGGAAATGAATAAAAACAAGTCTATTTCATTTCTTCTTTTTATAACTTTCTTTCCAATGGCGAGAAGTAGCAGCATGAGAAACGCTATTATTATGAAAATGCCTACGTAGCGGGTTATAGTCAAGAAACCAACAGAGATTGAGCAAATTACCAGATATTTTTTCTTATCAGAATCAATAAATTTCACCATGTAAAGGAGAGCAAAGGTCAACAGAAATATAAAAAGTGGTTCGCTCCAAGCATAAGTAAATACACGATTTATTGGTACTCCAAATACTATTGAAAAACAGACGAGTAGTGATACTAAAAATGATTTTGTAATTAAGAATGCTAATTTCCCAGATACATAAGTAGTAAGAGGTAAAAGTAAAAGATTAAGCAGTAAAGTAGACTTAACAGGACTTAATCCAGAGAAAAAACTAAAAGCGGCTATAGCTATAGGGTACATTGGTGGCTGCACGATAAAAAGCTCGCCGTTATAGGAGATAAAGCCTTTCCCTTTGAGTAGGTTTTCGGCAACTGCCATGTACCCTACTGAATCCGGTGAGATTCCAATCCCATGCCGAAATGTAGCAAACCACAACCAGAAAGAACCAATTAAACCGATGAATACAAACCAAACTTGTTGTTTCCGGTTAAGTTGTGAGTTTAGTAGACTGGATTCTGTAGATATTATCATGTCGCTTAATCACTCCCCAAACCCAAGAATCACATAAAAGGATGCCTGCTTACAGGACGTTAGATCAGGACCGAAAGCTGACCTCACGCCTAAGAGACCAGTGCTATATTGATGAGGTTTTGCTCTTTTATGAGTTGTCTTCTTGATAGGCTACACATCATTGTAGTAGTTGATCGGTGTAAAAAGTTACTTAATGAGGCACCAATGTTGGAGATGCAAGAAGGGATTTGTGTGTCACCAGATAGATTTCACCGTCGGAAAACTGGGCCAGTGGCCTGATGTCGGCCGCCTGGCAGAGTCCTTCGATGATGTCCAAGCACCCACCACGGTAGGCATGCTTGAAGCGAATCAGGTACGCCTGCCCTGACTCCGGCCAGGTTGAACGAAACCGAAAGGGAAGGTGCTCGGCCCGGATGTGGGC
>Ga0308389_1002599_pt1 | contig 11179 bp, 10 predicted proteins | sample Hotspr2Sample148_FD_202362 | JGI IMG/M metagenome (GOLD analysis project Ga0308389, IMG submission 202362) | Hot spring phototrophic mat microbial communities from Mushroom Spring, Yellowstone National Park, Wyoming, United States - 20040719_148 ... | reverse complement strand
AATCTTTTACTTCTTCTATAAGATCGAATTCATGATAGTTTAAATGATACCACTCTAACATCAAAAATTCTTGTCTGTGATGTTTACTTTGATCTCCTTTTCGAAAAACATGAGCAATCTGAAAAACGTTTTTTTTATATCTTTTTAGGATTGTTTTTAAATTAAACTCTGGACTTGTAATTAAATAGAATGGTTTATCTGATACAACTTGAAAAGAATCGATATAGGGTTCGTTGGTTGCGAAAGAATTTAACAATGGGCTTTCTACTTCGATAAAATCTTTTTCGATAAAATATTTTCTTACATAAAAAAGAAACTTAGAGAAAACCAGAACTTCATAAAGCTCAGGCAAATTCATTTGGATTTTAATTCTTGTAATTCTTTAAGAATTCTTTGACGTTCTAAAAATCGCTCATCCTTGTTTAAAGATAACCAGCGTCGTTTTAATTCTTTTGGATTGTATCCTTTTGCAGAAGCATATTTATTCAATAACTTTGCTGTCTTTTCGTTCATAAAACCAAAAAAATTTTTTTTTATTATAAGTCAAGTTTATATCGCAAGAATAATTCTTTCTATGAAATTAAATCTTAATTTTGATTTTTTATTTTTGATACTTTGATATTTTTATTTACTTTATCATCAAATTATATTATAATGTTATATTATAATGCAATTTAAGAATATAAATACCAAAATAAGGAGAATCCCATGAATCAAAACAATTTATTCAAAATCTTAAAATACCTCATATTAACAGCATTGGGTATATCTTTTTTTCTTACATTTTCTTGTAAAAAAGAACAAAAAACAAATCCTACCGCAAGTAGTTTTGGAGTAGGTCCAATTCAATCAAAAATTGAACTTGGAGCATTAGACAATGCATTAGCTCAAAAAGGAGAAAAAATCTTTAACGAGAAATGCACAGCGTGTCATAAAATCAAAGAACGATATGTTGGTCCAGCTATAAAAGGTGTTACAAAGAGAAGAGCACCTGAATGGATTATGAATATGATTCTTGCTCCCATGAAGATGACTCAGGAAGATCCAATAGCTAAGAAACTATTAGCAGAATATTTAACACAAATGCCAAATCAAAACGTATCCCAAGAAGATGCAAGAGCGTTATTAGAATACTTTAGAAAAATAGACCAAGAAAAATAAATATAAATTCGCGTACTAATACTTAGGAGAAAAAATTATGAAGAATAAAAAATTGAACAAATTAGGGCTATATGCTTGGTTTCGATATTAGGGTTTTCCCTTATCGGAATAAACTGTGGTAAAGGTGGCGGCAAAGTCGGTCTTGCTTCCGATGCTGCACAAAAGGTATATGTAGCACCAGGAGAAAAAGATGAAGTATATCTTTTTACCTCTGATGGTTTTAGTGGACAGGTAGGGGTACATGGTATACCTTCTGGTAGATTGATTAAGATCATACCTGTATTCTCTCAATGGGCAGAAAATGGATATGGCTACGAAGAAGAAACAAAGAACATGCTTATGACTTCGCATGGTTTTATACCTTGGGATGATTCTCACCATCCTGAGATTTCTATGACCAAAGGGGAACACGATGGTCGATGGTTGTTTATTAATGGAAATAATACCCCAAGAATAGCAAGAATTAGTTTATCGTCTTTCGAAACAGAAGAAATCATCGAAATTCCTAATAGTGCTGGTAATCATGCTTCCCCATTTCTAACTTGGAATACAGAATATGCCATAGCTGCAACAAGGTTCTCTGTTCCTATCCCCCAAAAAGACATACCAATAGAAAGTTATAGCGAAGGAAAATTCTATGGCACGATTACTATGGTAAAAATTGAGCCACAAACTGGACATATGAGTATAAAAGGACAAATCTTAGTTCCAGGATTTGACTATGATTTATCTCATTGTGGAAAAAATAACTCTGCTGATTGGTGTTTCTTCTCTATGTATAATACAGAACAAGCATGGGATGTATTGGAAATCCAAGCATCGAAAAACGACAAAGACTTTATATTAGCATTCAACTAGAAAAAAGCAGAACAATGCTTCGATCAAGGTAAAGGCAAAAAATTCCCTGGGGTTCATTACAGGAATTATAAACCTCATGCAAAACCAGCTGTTTCTGAGGTTCGAAACGAAGTCTTACTTATGGAACCCAAAGATTGTCCCGATATGATGTATTATTTACCAACCCCAAAACTCCCCATGGTGTTGATGTAGATGACACAGGCGAATACATTATCGGTGGTGGCAAATTAGCAATCGTTATACCTGTTCATTCTTTTAGCAAATTCATTAAAGCAAAAGATGATCCCAAAAACTATATTACCAAAATTATGGAAATCCCCGTCTTAAAATATGAATCTACACTACATGGAGAAGTAGAAAAACCCTGTTTAGGACCATTACATACAGAGTTTGATGGTAAAGGTAGAGCATATACTTCTTGCTTTGTATCTTCTGAGGTTGTACAATGGGATATTAAAAACCTAAAAGTACTAGCACATTTACCTGCCTATTATTGTATTGGCCATTTAAGTGTAGTCAGTGGAGATACTACAAAACCTTATGGTAAATATTTAGTTGCATTGAACAAAATTACAAAAGATCGATATCTACCAACTGGAATGGAATTGGTTCAAAGTGCACAACTCTACGATATTAGTGTAGATCCTCCTCAATTGTTGTTAGATTTTCCAACTACGGGAGAACCACATTACGCACAAATGATACCTGCATCGATTTTATTAAAAAACAAAGTCCAACAAATTATTCCTCTAAGCGAAAATGATCATCTTATGCAACCAAAAGCGAAAAAGATACAAAAGTTGTTCGAAATGGTAGAGAAGTACATGTTTACATGACAGCAATTCGTTCTCACTTCATACCAACAAAAGTAGAAGTAAAAGTAGGGGATAAAGTATACTTCCATGTAACAAACTTAGAACAAGATTTCTACATTTCTCATGGATTTGCTATCTATGGAGCACAACTACCCAATATCTTAATAATGCCCGGTCAAACAAAAACTGTGATATGGGAACCTAAAAAACCAGGTGTATATCCATTCTATTGTACTGATTTCTGTTCTGCATTGCATCAAGAAATGCAACATTATATTCGTGTATCCCCATAAAAACAAAAAAGTCAGGTTAATGCCTGGCTATTCTTTTATAAGAAATAATACAATACCATAGTATTATATATAAAGGAGCTTACTATGTTTATAATTATGAATCAAAAACTAAATAAAACAAATAGAATGCTTATATTGGTAGTAGCATTTTTAATGTTTTTAGTATATTTTTTACCTATTTGGTTTGTAAATCTTTCTGCATCTCAATATCCAGAAACGCTTGGTATGTACATTTATATTAACGATATTAGAGGGCGTACTCCCCATGATTTACAAAATATCAATTTATTAAATCATTATATTGGTATGGAAAAAATTGCAGCAGATTCTATTCCAGAACTACAATATATGCCCTATATATTAGGTTATATGATTGCTGGTGCTATTGTTGCTTTTTTTATCAATAGAATTTATATGGTTGTATTAGGAATAGTTAATACAATATTAGTGGGTATAGCTGGATTGTATGATTTCTGGCGATGGGAATATAACTATGGTCATAATTTAAGTCCAGATGCCCCCATAAAAGTTCCTGGTATGAGCTATCAACCACCACTACTTGGTTGTAAAGAGCTTCTAAACATAACTGCTTGTAGTTGGCCCCATATTGGAGGAATTTTGTTGTTTATAGTACTAGGAATTTTATTCTGGATTTGGTACAATGAATACAAACATAAGGAGTCGTAAATGAAGAAAACAAACTTTTTGATATTTTTGGTTTTTTTGTTTAGCTTTTGTGCTCCCAAAGCACCCATCGACATTCAAGCGGGAAAAGAAGAATGTATCCATTGCAAAATGAAGATTGTTGATCTAAGGTTTAACACTCAAGTGCAAACGAATAAAGGTAAAATCTATCATTTTGATAGCGTTGAATGCTTAGTAGATTGGTTAAATCAAAACCCAGATCAAAAAATAAAAAATGCTTGGATAAAAGATTATGTAACTAGTGAATGGGTAGAATACAAAAACGCAGTATATTTTGTTTCTCCCGAAATTCCCTCTCCTATGGGCAAGAATATTTCTGGATACAAAAGCGAAGACGAAATAAAAAAATTGAATAAACCAGGTGATATTTATAAATACGATGATTTGGTAAATTATTTAAAATCTCAATCCCAAAAAGATGAAGAACACCACCATAATTAAAATCGTTTCGATTTATTTTTTCTTTATCGTAACTATATTTGGGCAGAATACAATAACTGTATGTAGTTCTAATTGTGATTTTCAGGATATTCAAAAAGCAATTGATTCTGCCCCTCCCTTTTCTACCATACTTGTAAAAGAAGATCTTTCTTTACAAAGTACAATTATCATTAAGAAACCTCTTACATTAAAAGGCGAAGCGATTTTAAACAGAAAACCAATTTTAAATGGCAATTTCCACAAAAATGTAATTCTTGTAAAAGATACAGAAAATGTATCAATCACTAATTTAAATATCCAAAACAGTGGAAGTAGTAATATAGAAGAATTTGCAGGAATACAATTTAATAAAGTTAAAAACTGTCATGCAAGCGATAATGTATTATATAATAATACTTATGGTATTTATTTAGCAAATACACAAGATTGCGTTGTAGAAAATAATGTATTTTATTCTTTTGCCGAAAACGAAGTTAAAAGTGGGAATGGAATACATCTTTGGTATAGCTATAAGAATACATTAAAAAATAATGTTATTTCTGGTCATATGGACGGGTTATATTTCGAATATTCGGAAGATTTAATTGTAGAGCATAATAGGATTTATAATAATCTTCGTTATGGAATCCACTTTATGTTTTGTAGTGGTTCTCAAATCCAATATAACATAGTTGATAATCCAACTGGAATTGCATTGATGTATTCTAAACAATTAAATCTTTCCAACAATGTTTTTAAAAATAGTTGGGGTTATAGCTTTAAGGCACTTCTGTTAAAAGATATAAATAGTAGTATTGTTTCTAATAATCTATTTTACAATAATTCAACAGGAATATTCACAGACAATTCTAATAACAATAAAATATTTAACAATAAATTTCTTAACAACGGAATCGCATTAGAGATATTGGGTAATTCCTATTATAACGAATTTTATCATAATATTTTCGAAAATAATATCTTTGATGTTGCTACGAATTCTCGCGATAATCCCAATAAGTATTACGAAAACTTTTGGGATAAATATCGCGGTTATGATTTAGACAAAGATGGATATGGAGATGTTCCTTATCGTCCCGTATCTCTTTTTAGTTATTGGGTTAGTAGATATCCAACTCTTTCTATTTTGATTCGTTCTCCCATGGTGGACTTTTTAGAACTTTTAGAAAAGGTTTATCCTGTTATAACACCTTCTCAACTAATGGATGAAAAACCCATAATAAAACGAAAGGAAAAAGAACATGCTCAAAATTCAAAAACTCAACAAAACCTACCAAAAACATTTAGTTTTAAAGAACGTTGAAATCGAACTAAATAACAACAATGTCGTTGCTTTACTTGGCCCCAATGGTTCTGGAAAAACAACTTTAATAAAAACCCTTTTAGGACTTGTAATACCCGATAATGATTCAGAGTTATTTTTATTTGATAAAAAAATAGAATATAATTTATCAAAATATTTAAACGTAGGATATGTTCCACAAACTCCCTATTTTCCTAACAATCTTAAAGTAAAAGATTTGATAGATTATCTAAAATCCTTCGAAAAAAGTTCCATAGATAACCTAGAACAATTAATCGAAGACTTAAACATTAAGGATTTTTTACACAAAAAAATATCAGAATTGAGTGGTGGAATGAAGCAAAAAATCAACCTATTGCAATGTTTTATGACTAAACGCGATATCTATATATTAGATGAACCAACAGCAAGTTTAGATCCTTATCATAGTGTATATTTAAAAAAATTGATCAAAACTCTTAAACCTAACTCACTGATAATTTTTACAACGCATATATTAAACGAAGTAGAAGAATTAGCAGATCAGATGTTTATATTAATCGATGGAGAAATTCGTATTAAAGAAAACCCTAAAAATTTTATTCTATCCCAAAATGCTTCGAATTTAGAAGAAGCTCTAAGTAATATAAAGGAGTATGTAAAAATATGAAGAATCAAAACATTTACAATATTGTTAAGTTCGAGGTGATCGATCATATTAAGAGTAGGTGGTTTTTTATCTATGCAGCATTGATTTTTTTGTTTATCTATTTGGTTGTATATTTTTCTTCTGGAAAACCCGCAGAAATCATCGCAACGATTACAAATTTTTTTCTGTTGATTTTACCTTTGTATAGTATGTTATTTGGTATTATCAATTTTTACGAATCGCTTAGCTTTCAGAGTCTTTTAATAGTTAGAAATATATCGCGAAAAGAAATATTTCTGGGCAAATATTTGGGTATTTTACTGAGCTTATTATTAAGCTTTTTAGTAGGAATTCTACCTATATTTATTTTTTATAAAAAAATAATTAATATTGTTTATATTTTATATATATTAATTTTTTATAGTATTTTGCTCCATGCTATATTTCTTAGCATAGCATTTTTTATCAGTCAATTTTCTTTAAGATTAGAACTACGTGTAGGGATGAGTATTTTTTTCTGGTTTCTATTCTATATTTTATATGACTCATTAATTTTCTTTCTTGTGCTTGGGTTTGGTGATTATCCCATAGAACCGATAATTGTATATCTTGTAATGTTTAACCCAATTGATTTGATAAGAACGATTCTTTTATTACATGGTGAACTTTCTGCTATTATGTCTTATAGTTCCGCATTTTACGTAAAACAATTGGGAAGTTTATGGGGTATAATGATTGGTATTGGAATTTTAGTTATTTGGACTACAATATTTAATATTCTTGCTTTTAGAAGATTTTTAAAAAAGGATCTATAAAATATCGCTCCGGGCAGGATTCGAACCTGCGACCGCTGGATTCGAAGTCCACCACTCTATCCAACTGAGCTACCGGAGCTTTTGCTAGACATTTTTGTGTAAATCTACTTCCCGTCAATGTATTTTTACTAATACTTTTGTTCTGGGAATAGCCATCGCAGGATTCATGATTACAAAACCTTACTATTTTTAAAAAAATACCTTGTTGATAGATATATAATAAAATTTATCATTAAACTTATAGAAATATTATATAAAAGATTTAATATTGTTTTTGAATAATTTCCACTTTCAACCCAAGATTTATATAAAAATATTATAAGTACTATACAATAAATATAAAATAAATACTTTGCAACATCAAATTTTATATGTTTAAACGTTTTTCTAATTAAATAAAATTTTATCATATTATAAACTATCGATAATAAACTCCATAGAAACCACCATACCACAACCAAGAAAAACTGAAAAATCCAAACATCCTGCATTTTATAAAATTCATAAGAAAAAATAAAAAACGCAAGAATGTATATACTCAAACTGATAAAAATAAAATTTCTGTAAAAAGAACTCGTTATACCATCGTTTTTATATTTTATCGCGTTGTTTAGTTTTACATTGAATTTTTTCCAAAAGATTATTTCTTCTGTTTTAAAGCCAGCATTTTTCCAATTTAAAGCTTCTTCGAAGTTCATTTTTAGGTTGGAAAAGATTTTTAATTCTTTAATGTTTATTCCTGCTTCAAGGCACTTTTTTGCATCTTGATAATAATAACCATTCAAAATCCACGTAGAAGCATCATTAAAATAATAACCATCATTGATCCATTTTATGGCTTCTTCGAAAGAAATGTTTTCTTTATACCATTTGATAGCTTCTTCGAAAGAAATATTTTTCGAATACCATTGTTTCGCTTCTTTTATGGGGATTCCAGCATTTATAAAGTTGATAGCAATATTAGTGGGAACGTTTTCATTTTTCCATTCTTTTGCATCGATTAGTTTGATCTTTTTTTCTTTTAAAATTTTTATTTCTTCGAAAGAAAATCCCATTTGCTTCCCTTCGATACATTCTTGGAGGTCTAAATTCAGTTCGATTGCTTTTTTGATTTCGCCGAAATTAAATCCTGCATTAAGCCATTTTGTTCGTTCTTCGAAATCAATACCAGCTAATATCCAACTTTTTGCTTCTTCTAGACTGATTTTTGCAGTTTTCCATTTTTTTGCTTCGCTAACGTCTAATCTTAATTTTTTCCATTCTTTTGCTTCTTCTACATCTATTTTTGCATTAAACCATTTTTTTACTTCTTTTGGGTTTCCAAAACCAGCATTTATCCATTTTTTTATTTCTTTTAAATCAACATCCAATTCCATCCATTGAATTGCTTTATCATAATAAAAACCTTCGCGCCACCATTTTTTAGCATCTTCGGAACTATAACCACCATCTTTCCATTTTTTTGCTTCTTCGACAGAAATACCTTCATTTATCCATTTTTTTGCTTCGTCTATTGGTATTTTTTGTTTTATCCATTCCAATGCTTCTTTTGGCAATAAACCTATGCGCTTCCATTGCTTTGCTTCTTCTACAGAAATATTTTCTTTTATGTAAGTTATAGCATCTTCTACACTAAAACCAGATTTCAACCACATTAGCACATCTTGAATATTTAAATTTGAATTTTTGATCTCTTTTGCATTGTAAACAGAAATAGCTGCTTTTTCAAAGTTAATTGCTTCGGTAAGACTAAAACCTTGTTCTAACCACTTTTGATACCTGGTTTTTGAATTTTTTGCTTGGTTTATAGAAATTCCATTATCTATGAAAGTTCTAGCTTCTTTGGGATCAAACTTCTCGTTATACCAAATAACTGCTTCTCTAAAACTTATTCCCTCTTTTTTCCATTTGGGATATTCACGCAAGATTCCCTTTATATCGTATTGATTCAAAAGTTTAAACAAATCAGAAACAAATTCTTCTAAATCCTCGATGTGATCTTTAATTAAATTTAAATCATAAGCACTGATAGATTTTGCTTTAAGAGTATTTGCCTGCGATAGAGAAAACCCAAAATTTTCGAAGATATATGCTTCTTCTGGTTCAAAACCGCGATCATACCATTTTCGCGCAGATTTTCCGTTTGTCCAGCCTGCATTAATCCATACACGTGCTTCGTTTACACCGAAATCAGCATCTTTAAAAGTAATTAATTTTGCTGGTTCAAGATCAATATTTCTCCAAGGAGAATTTTTCGGTATTCCATATTTTTGCCATTCACTTTCGTCAATTTTCGAATCAGAATGTTTTGTTTCTTCGTAATATACTGGAATATCTTTATTTCCTTGCAACCATTCATTTACTTGTTCAAATCCCCATCGCTTTTCGTAATCTCTTGTTAAAAGACCTTTTAATAAATGCTTGTATTTATTTGGTAAACTTTCGGGGATTTCTATTCCTTTCGTAGTTAATATATTGATGATTGCTTGCTCGGAAAGATTTCTAAAAGGATGATTCCCTGTTAATAATTCTAAAACTATTACACCTAAATGCCACCAATCAATTTCTTTGCCAAAATAATTGCTTATTTCTTCTGGTGCAATATAAGATGTCGTACCTTTAAAAGATGTAGTATTGATTTTGGACAATTCTTCGTCTAATGTCCTAGATATACCAAAATCGATCAAAACCAAATTCAATGGTTCTTTATTTCTTATAAGAATATTTTTTGGCTTTAGATCTCGATGAATGATATTATTTTCGTGCAAACTTTTTAATGCTAAGTAAACTTCATTTATAATGGTATCGATGATTTTTTCTTTTTTTTGTTGAGGATAATGAACTAACTCTTCTTTCAGAGTAGATAAATCACCATTTTCTATGTATTCTAAAATTTCGTAATATCGCTGTAAATCTTCATCATACCCAACATCATAAATTTGTACTACATGTTGTTTTATCTTTTTAGAAATTTCTTTTAAGTTTTTTAACAATTGTATATTTGGGTTAAAACCTTTTCTGTATAGTTTTAAAAAATATTGATTCTCATCTTTCTGTATGATATAATTATCAGCCTCTCCTCCTTGTGCATTTAGTTCTTTTACAACCTCGTAATCTTTAAAATGGGAAAGTAATCCACCACTAGTAGGTTTTTTATTTTGTTCTATTTTTGTTAAATCTTCTCTTCGTGTTTCTTGATTCATAATAGTTTATCAAATATAGCATAATTAACGATTAGGACAAATAAAGCAATTTTTTAACAAGGTGTAAAAAAAATTGATAAAAAAATTCCGGTTGTAATTAAAATTCTTTTTTATATGCAAAAATAGGATAACTATTAAAATCAGGATGGTAGAAATTTATATTATTTTGTGAATTTTCTATATTATTAACGTATAAATCATACATTGTTGGGTTTTGAATGTTTTTGTTTAAAGATGATTTTTGAATCATATAGGGAATAAGGGCAAAAGAAACAATCCCCAAAGCAGTACTGGTAAACCGTGCATCATTCTTTTTAAAATAAAACGATGGTTTTATAGCATGATAACTTTTAGGATTATAGATACTAAATTTCGTTAATACGATCCCTACTCCCAGACCAACTAAAACTCCAATAAAAATATATTCTAAATTCTTATCATCTATAAGACTTTCTTTTTTTTGTGGTGGTGGAATCTTTTTTTGCTGTGCTTGTTCCATTTTTCTTATCGGTTTTTTTTCTGGTTCTTGGGGATTAAGGGTTAAATCATATTCGATTCTATTAATATTATCTTTTTCTATGGTAATTAATTTTCCTTTAACATCGATTTGAACTTTTGTTTTTGATTGATCTATGACTTTTCCTTCGATTACGGTGCCATCATTCAAATAAATTCTATCTGCAAACAAACTAGAAGAATAAGCGATGATTGTAATGATAACCAAAAATTTTTTTAAAACCTTCATAGATATTATTAAAAAATCTTAGTTTTTTTTATAAAAATTATGGTCAATCAATTTTTATCACAAGAATTTGATTCGATTATTTATAAAATCAGCACAATGTTTTTTGTAAATACGCATTTTTTAACGATTTTCCAATTTTGCAATTAAAGTAATAGAATCTTTTGTGGTTAAAATATCCCACAATTTAATTGTATTATCAAAACTACCAGATG
>Ga0308389_1002576_pt1 | contig 11237 bp, 9 predicted proteins | sample Hotspr2Sample148_FD_202362 | JGI IMG/M metagenome (GOLD analysis project Ga0308389, IMG submission 202362) | Hot spring phototrophic mat microbial communities from Mushroom Spring, Yellowstone National Park, Wyoming, United States - 20040719_148 ... | reverse complement strand
GCGCAGCGTGTCGCTGAGCTTCGTTGCCAAGCCGAGGTAGGGGTGTTCCTCGTAGATGCAAAAGGGACGATTTGGGGGCGCAAAGTCGACACACCAACGGGTGTTGCCGGGGCGCCGCTTCCGATTGTCCCTTCCTCCATCGATGCTCGATTTGCGTTCCCCTCCTACTCCAGCGTCCAAAAGCACATCATCACTTTTCAGCTTCCATTCACTCTCGCTGACTACGAGATAATCCCCCTGTGGAACAATCAGGCTGTGCTAAACTATTCTGCTCCGCAGCCCGTAGGGTTTGGGGTGTTTCCGGAGGCGGGCAACTGGGTCGTCTTCCTATTCTCCAAGTATCATGCTCCCAATGGCACAATCGTAGTGCCGATTGCCAACGTTGCCAATCCTGCCGACATTGACATATACGATGCCTCGGGAAGTACGCTTGTGGCGTCAGGGAGTACGAACTTGGGCGGGGGCAAGTATGCTCTGAACAATCCGCTCACGCCAGGCACTCAGTACATTCTCGACTGCACGGCGATTACTTCTCCGCCACGAACTGATTTTGACTGGCCAGCGCTAAGAGTGCCGTTCCGTGCGTGAGGATAGACGAGCTAATAGGCCGTCTTGAGAAGGCGGCCGAGGCCCTAAGGGGTGGGGGATACCTTGATGCGGCTCCGGTTTCTTTCTTAGCGCTATCAGATAGGTTGCCATTCGTCGAGAAGGTTGAGATAGTTTCCTCGGCATATAGGCAATTGGAGATGTTCAAGCGTGGAGCTGTTGGCCCCAAGCCTGTCTCCATTTTCTATTCTCCCAAGTATCTCCGGAGGCGTGTGTCGGCTGGTTTCCCCCCAATCCCTTTTTGGACTCTTGTGTGGCGGGGCATTCTGTATCGGTCGCTTGGCTATTATGTTCGTGGCGGAGAGCTGTATGTAGAGTACGACGAGCGGCGGCGGGATGCCGTCAAGCACCTTAGCCAAAGGGCGGGCTTCCACATCCTTGATGTCCCCGAGCGCCAGCTCGTGCAGATGTCGGTGGCCCTTCGTGCTGACAGACTAAGGAGGTTCATCAACGCAATGAGGGGAAAGTATGGCTAAGCAGAGCGAAAAGCTTGGGTACAGGGATTTCTTCGACGACGAGCTATTTACTCCCGTCATAGAGAACATCAATGCCCTGATAGAAGCTCTAAAAGGGCTTCAGGATACCATCAAGGCGAGGATTGTTCCGTCACTAAACGAGCTTCGGGCCGCAATCAACGCATTCTCTGAGTCACAAAAGGGCGAGGCTGAAAAGCTTCGCCAAGCAGCGAAGGCAATGAGCTCTGCCGAGTTAGCAGCCAAGGAGTACAGGAAAATTCAAGAGGAGATAATTCGCCTGACGGCAAAAAAGAAGGCGCTCGAAAAGGAAGCCGCTCAGACAGTGGCCAAGCTGCGCCTTGAGGTCAAAGAGGCTACGAAAGAGCTCAAGATGAATGCCCAGGCCGCCACGTCGGCGGCAAGGGCAGCGCAGGCTCTCGAACTTGCGGAGAAGGCCTTGCGAGGAGAGATTGACGCCAACGTCACCTCCTACCTCCATCTATCCGACGCCTTAGACAACCTTCGGGAAAGGTATAAGAGCCTTGTCTTAGCGGGGAAGGCAAACACTGAGGAGGCGGCTCGTCTTAGGGACGCAATTGCCCAGCTTGACAGCAGGATAAAGAAGGCCGACGCAATGGTCGGCCAGTACCAGAGGAATGTGGGGAACTACGCCAAGTCGTTCAAGGAGGCGATGACTGAGTTCCTCGGTGCTTCGGGGCCGGCCGGTGAGGCTGCCCTGGCCCTAACCTTTGCCGTCGAGCGGGCTCGAGACGCATTCATAGCGGCGGGAGGCGGAGCGAGAGGCTTCTTTCGAGCTATTGTCGAGGGGTCGAAAGCGCTTAGGGGCGTAGGTATCATGCTTATACTGGAGGGGATCGCCAAGCTTCTATCTGTGTGGAAGGACAGAGAGGCGCTTGAGAATGCCGAACGCAAGCTGGAACTGACGAAGCAGGAGATACTGCTAAATAACCAGCTGGCCAGCATAAAGCGGCGCCTTGAGGCGATTGACGACGACACGCTTGCAGGTTTGGCTGAGAAGGGGCGACTACTTGAGGCGCAGGCCCGAAAGGAGATAGAGCTAATCCGCCTGAGGCGCCAAGCGGCCGAGGAAGAGCTAAAAAGGGCAAGTCAAGCCATTCAAGAGGAGGTAGAAAGTCCTATAAACAAACTACTGGCGGCGCTCGGCAAGGCGTTTGGCGGGGTGATTAGGATGCTGTCCTACATCCCCAGGGGCCTTGCCGAGGCACTTTCTGCCCTCGGTGCTGAAAGGGCAGCCGAAGGATTGGCCAAAGTCGCCTCTAAGGCTGAGGAAGCGGCGACAAGCATTGAGAGGGTATTTGCCTCCTTCGGCGCTGCGAATATAGCCCAAGCCAAAGAGAAGCAGGCCTCACTGCTACAAGAGATAAGCGATCTGGCTAATCGGGAAGCCGAAATCCAGCAGCAATTGGCCAAGACGCAAGAGGAGATAGCCAAAAAGCGCCAAAAACTTACTGAGGATGCGATTGAAGCCCTAAGGGTAGAGGTAGAGAGTACAGCCACAGCACGCCAAAGGCTTGCCGATGAGTACAACAAGAAGCTCCAAAAGCTAAAAGAGACCCTTGACGAGTACGAAAGGCGCCTTGAGGGCGGAGTCGAGGAGATACAGCGGATAAGGGAAGAGTATGCCCGAAGTGCCGAGCTACTTAGGGCTGAAATGGCCAGAAAGGACGCCGAGCTAATACAGGAGTCTATTGGTCGGATAGAGAAGATAAGGCGTGAGGCTTTTTTCGGGGCGCTGGATGCCGAGATAGCTGCTATAAATGAAAGGTTCGATGCTTTTCGGAGCGAGCTGGAATCCGCAATGAGCGAGCTTGGGGATGAGCTGGCCAAGATGGGCGTGGACGCCGACGAGCTTCGCATTCGCCTTGAGGAGCGTAGGCGTCAAGCAGTACGCAAGGCCCTGCTACAAGCGGCTGAGCGAGAGATCAAGCTACGAGAGGATATAGCAGCGGCCCTACTGGAGAAGGAGAGGGAAAACTTTGCGTCCGAGGAGGAGTTTGTTCGTTACAGGGAAAAGCGACTTGCCGAGATACAGATAGAGGCGGCCAATCAGCGGCTCAATGTACTCCGTGACCTGTACGAGGCTACGGGGGACGAGATATACCGCCTTGAGATCGCCAGGGCCGAGGCGGCCATTGCCCAAGCTAATGCCCGTCTGAAAGAGATTGCTATTCGTGAGGCTAAGGAGGCTGCAAAGGCACAGCAGGAGATAGTTAGGGAGTACATTCGGGCAATTGACTCGCTGGCCAGCTCGCTTGACTCCTACCTCAGCAGGATAGAAGAGAGACAGCAACAGGGGCTTCAGCGCCAGCAAGATGCCCTCCGGCGTCGTATAGCTGTTTATGAGGGGCTGGCCAAGCAGGGTGCTCTTGCGGCTGAGCAAAGCATTGCAGAGCTTGAGGCCCGTGAGGCTGACGTCGTCCGGAAGCAGGAAGAGCTGAAAAAGAAGGCCCAGCGCCGGGAAATGGCTCTGGCGGCCGTCAAGACCTATGTCCAGCTACTCGACAGGAATGCTCCCTCGCCACTTGCCCAGACAATTAGGGACATAACAGCCATAAGCCAATTCGTTGCCAAGCTCCCCACCTTCTTCTATGGGACAGAGTTCGTCAAGGATGGAGTTCGCATTCTGGGGGCCGTGCGAGATGCGCTCATAGTGCGTGTGCACGAGGGCGAGCGGATAGTCCCTGCCGACATCAACCGCCAGCTCGGCGGCATACGCAACGAAGACCTCCCCAAGGTAGTCCAGCAAGGCTCGGCCGGGGCACGAGTCGAGTTTGGCTACGACTCACTGTCTAATGCGATAGTTACAAGTATCAACGAGGGGAGTAAAAGGAAGAAAGTCAAAAGGCGCTTATGAGGAGTATTGAGCTGATAGTTCAGGGCAGGCCAGTTAGCGAATGGAGCAGGTGGACGGAAGCCGAGCTGACAATCGCTCGCACAGACGAACGCTTCTCTATTAGCTCCGCCATAGAGGGTGTCCAGCTACTGGACGAGGCATTTAGGGTAGTCGACGGAGCGCTTAGGGCAAACAGGTACAAGCCCCTTCGTGTAGTCTTGCGGCATTCGGGGGCAACGTGGACGGGTGTAATAGACGCCTCTCGAGCCAAGTGGGGGCGCAACAGGATGGTCGTGGACATTGAGATCGACGAGCTTGCCCTGTTCGAGCGAGATGTGGCGGGGCGAATGCCCAAGGTGGGGTTCAACTATACCTTGGCACTGGAAAGGGAGGGGGATAGGGGCGCCGTAGCGGCCTCTTTGGCGTCGTGTCTACTCCTTCTCTATGCGATTATCAGGGAAGTTAGAGACCTCAAGGAGTTCATTGCCAACGCAGCGGCGCACGCCGCTGGCGGGGCAACTGGCCCTGCTGCCGCAACAGCCTACAAGATCGCCGTTGTGGCTATTCGTGTAGCCTTCATTGCCACTTTGGCCATAGCCCTATGGAACATCATTACTGAGCTACTGAAACTACTTCCGGCGCCAAAGACGACAAGGGCAATTAACCTCGCCGAGGCTATTCGGGATGTCGTAGGAGCTGCCGGTTATTCAGTGGTCATGCCTCCTGAGCTCGGCAAGATTTGGCTCGTCGGGGATATGGTCGACACGATAGAGGCCACAGAGCTAATTGTCCTCGCTGCTCGCCTACTCAACGCCAGAATATACATGTTCAACAGGGAGCTACGCTTCGCCTCTGGAGCTTCCACGTTTCCTCTACACAATGTGGCTTTAACGGAATTCTACTCCATCAATACCGACGAATTCGCAGGGTACAATTTGGTGTCTCTGACCAGAGACCACACGGACAGGTTTAGCCTTGGTCTTCCTCATGCGGCTGAGATTAGGTTTCAGGGCTATGCTGGGTACAATCGTGTAGACATCCCCTACTCCCCAGGCCGCCCCAAGCTAAGGCTAACCGAACTCGACCGACTCGTGAACATATTCTACGACACTATCAGGGCTGCCAATAGGATACTGAGGCGCCGACTCGACCATCCAAGCATTAGGACGGGGGTGCTTATAGTCGGTAACGAGTATTTTGCCCCTAAGATTGTTATGGCCGATGCCCTTGACGGGCTAACAGAACAAGCGTCATCGGCCCTGCTCGCTTTTGTCGCTGATAGGTATGCCCCCAAGCTTTGCCGAGTCTACGAGCAGGTTCGGATACCTTTCAGTGTGGGCGACTATACGAGGCTTTCTGCGGCAGGATTTCCGGGGGTAAAGAACCTGCGCTGGGCTATCAATAGCGACTTGGCTCAGGTCGACTATTACATCGTCGAAAGCGCCCAGCCGACTAAAAACATCAGACTGGTATGATACTCAGAGAGATACAACAATACCGAGTACTGGATGCCACTACGACGTCTCTAAGTAACAGGCCCCTTGACTATCGTCCCATTCTGGCTCCTCTTCTTGATTGGAGAGTCGAGATTGTCGAGCAGAGACTGGTTCTGTTAGAACCTCAAAGCGGCTCGCTGGGCAACCCCGACCCGAATGCCTTCATGGTCGTCGTGCCCCCAAGCTTTGCAGTCGGGCAACTATTTGGGATCGAGCTACTGGGGTCTGACTGGGAGTCAGAGGGTTTCGCTATCGGGGACGAACTGGCGATGGCAATGGGGCCTATCACCCCAGACTCAATCCTCCTTCGAGCCACGATACAAGGTATTAGCGGAACAATAGCTACTTTCAGGATTAGCTCTACTCCACAAATTTTCGGCTCTCTTGATACTCAACAACCATTTCCACTCGTAGCTTTCCTCATCAACGAACGGTTTGATGTTAGGTCTGCTCTACTTAGGGCGGGGGAAAGCGGTTTTGTGTCCGCCCTAAATGGCCAGCCCTTCTATATACCAGGACACGCCGACCACATAGAGGTAACTTCTTATTCCATAGCCAACTCCACCAGTAAGTACAACCTGCGCTTCTACAACGCCTCGCAAGAAGGAGCCATCAGTGTGATTCTGCCTGGCGCTCGAAACTTGAAGGTAGTTACCATTGGCATAGAGGGGACACAATTCTACGCTTATCGGACATCGCTAAACCCGACAGCCAACACACCAACGCAGGCATACCCTACACGAGGCCGGATAGTTCTTGACGCCCAAGCCCCGAATGAACTACGGAGCCTGACGTTTGAGTCAGAATGCCTTCTCCTACACCCGAACCGCATAGAGGAGACAAATAACTTCGTTACGCCGGGGACGCTAAACATAACGGGAGGATCGGCTTCAATTAGCGTTCCATCCGTTCCATCTCCAGTCCGCCAGGCCGTTTGCTTACTGGGGCCAGACTCTCACCACTCCCTCCCCTCGGTATTTAGGGCGCTTGACCTTTCTGCTCCGACGGCTCCTCCTTCTATCCCCCCTTCTCGGGCTGGGGCCGACTATGTGGGAGTGGTTACCGGTCAGGTAGGGGGGCAATGGGTGGCCGTAATGACGAACAGGGTCGCCTCCACGCCTCCTACCTACAACCTAAACATATTCAATGATAAACTCGTCCCAGCTCGCTACGATTGCATTGTTTTGGAGACAAGCGAAGCCTCGGCGAAGCTACCTGGTACCTACTCTGTCATAATCTACGGCAAGATCGGGGGGGCGTTCCTCCCACTGGCTTCTTACGTCCTAAACATAGCGAGCGCAGTGCCAAATCCGCTTCCCGACTTTCCCAACGGCGTCGAAGCGCTTGGCAATCTATTCCCTTTTGAGCGTGAAATGTCAAGCCCCTATGCCATAAGAACGGCAAACTACGACTCAGTGTTCACTACTGGCCATCCAACGCTGGGGGACAAATCTCTGTTTTTCGTTCCTATCCCCTCGGGGGCTGAGCCTCCTCCTATCGGGACTCTGACTCGGCCAACTTCTGGCTACCTTCTCGACCTGTGGCCATTCCTCGACACACCGCAAACGATAAAGGCCCAGCTAATTTGCCCAGACGGGACTTTGCTTGAGTCGGGGCCTGAAATAATGCCAAGTCCCCGCCCAGACTTACAACTGGCCTCGGTAACACAATCAGGAAGCGACATACAGATAGACCTCTCGTTGGTAGTTCCCCCAGGCCAAACAGGAGATTTCCAGCTTAGGGTAGCTCTGTTCCCCTGGCCTGCGGGGCACGCCCCGATAGATCAGGCAATGTACTTCGCAACGGAAAACTACTCATCGAGCACAGTCATAGACCAAAGGGAGCAACAGGGCAACAGGATAGAAATTATCAGGGCCCCACTAACTGGGTATGAATACCACGCTATCGTTGATAGCGCTGGGCTTCCGCCGGGCCAGTACGCAATCCATGTTAGGAGCGAGTTTGCCCACCCATTGGAGTCGGGGTACGAGTCTTTCTTCTACCTATTCACGGTCCGTAATCCGCTCGACCCGCCTGGCACTCCACTACCCCCAGTCCGTTGTCAAGTCGAAACTCCAGCCATTCGTGGAGAAGACTGGCCTTACATTGTAATCAGAGACAAAGGAGTGGAGAAGCGCATGGAAGCTCTAAACAGATGTAGGCTTGACGACTACTGCTCTTGCTTTACCTTTGTGTCCGCAATCCCCGAAGACTGGGTGGACATCATTGGCCTTTTCGAGGGAGCTGTTCTGGGTAGACCTATACCAACTGGCGTCCCTACTGCTCGGCATAAAGTTCGTATTCGAGGGAGGATAGTCAGAGTCGACGACGAGTACTCGACGGAGAGCTTTGTGTCCTCGGTGTACAGAGAGGAGGATATAGTTCGCTCCTATGCCCCAAGGTATCAGCTCGAGGTCATAGCACAAACGCCGTGCGAACTTTCGCATATAGACATCCTCAAACTTGCGGCACACTGGACAATAGTCAACCGCTCCAACAGGATGCTACCCCAAGAGATACCCTTCCTTCGTCCTGCCGAAATAGCCTTATCGGATAGCGGGGAGCACACAAAGGTCACGATAACCCTCAAACCGCTACGCTGGCGAGATGAATACCGACGACAGGGATAAGCTGCGCAAAGTCTCGTTCCGAGAGTTTGCCGACGAGTGGCTCGACAAGCTAAATCCCGAGTACGACGGCATAGGCGAATTCTGGGTGGCCACATTTAGGGCGGAGATTGTGAGCTACCTCAACACCATTCGGGGCAAGGTAGACACTCTGATTGGCCTGATAGAGGCTACCGGGGCCGAGGAGGCTTATGAGGCCTTTGCGGCCGAGTTTGGCGGCGAGGAGGGGCCACGTTTGCCGACATACGAGACGCTTCTCCCCGTGATTAGGTCGCTCGGGGGCCGGGACGATGACTCTGCTTTGACGATAATGGGTATATTTGAGTATGCACGAGCACGAAGACTTAGTGTCGAAGATGGAGCAGGGGCACGAAGTATTGGGGGCATTGAAAGAAGCAATCGCAGTAGAGGCCCGTTACATCCGTGATACCCTCAAAGAAGACCCTTCAAAGCTACACAGGACAGCCATACTCACCCTTGACAGGCTCGTACGCATCTACCTAAACCTTCGTAAGTTATACGGCTCAGACACAAAAGAAGTCAAGATTGAAATAGTGGAGGTAGAGTGAGGCTCCAGGTAATCAAGAAGCACTGGGACATACTCAGCAAAGGGCATAAGATAACCATCTTCTATGGGGGGACTCGGAGCGGGAAGACTTACTCTATACTTCAGTACCTATTCGTGGAGGCAATGCGCGGTTCGTTCAAACTGGCCAGTGTAGTCTCTCGCTCGTTCTCCCACATCAACCGGGGAGCCCTGCGGGAGTTCCGGGAAATTATCGGCCCCGTGTACTCGCTGATAGACGAAAACAAAACGTTCCTCACCTACAAGTTTCCAACTGGGGCTGTCATAGAGTTCTTCTCGGCCGACACCGAGGAGAAGCTACGGGGGCCACAGCGGGACTGGCTCTTCGTGAACGAGGTGAACCTACTTACTCAGGACGAGTTTGCCCAGCTCTTCATGCGGACGAAGGATAGGGTGTTTCTTGACTTCAATCCCGTCGGCCGCTTTTGGCTGGACGACTTCCTTGAGGCCAACCCAAGTTACGACTATGTAATAGCTCGAAGTACCTACAAGGACAACCCGTTCTTGTCGGACTCCCAGCGCCAGGCGATAGAGAGCCTTGCCTACATGGACGAGAGGCTTTACCGGGTTTATGCCCTCGGTGAGCGCCTTGACTATCAGGGCCGAGCGCTAATGAACTACGAGGTAGTCGACTCCGGCCGCTTTGCGGACATCATGCGGACAAGTCGGCCGATCATCGGGGTAGACTTTGGCTTCTCGCACGCAGAGACGGCTGCTGTCGCCGTTTGGGTAGTGGGCAACAAAGAAATACTCGCTAAGGAGATATTCTATCGTAAGGGGCAGGCTATACGGGAGCTTGCCGAGGCCATTAAGGAGTACGACTACGAGACTATACTTGCCGACTATTCCCAGCTCCAAATGATAGAGGCGCTCGCCGCCGAGGGCCTTGACTACGTCAACCGCTGCCGCAAAATAGACCTTCGCCAGTCCTTTGCGTTGCTAAACATGTACAGGCTGTACATCACGGCGGACAGCCCGAACCTAATCAACGAGGCGACGAACCTGTACTGGAAAGACGAGCGAAGCCTCGCCGACGCCCCTAATCACCTAATCGACGCCCTTCGTTATGTCGTCCACCACCTTTACCTCTAAATACACCGGGGGCTGGGGATTGCCCAGCCCCCAAAACAAAACCCACTTAGGAACCATCGCCCAGCGCCGACCGCCTATTGAACACATACAATACGGGATTGCCAAATGCCGAGCCACGCGAGACAATCACAACTCTCACCTCGTGCGCCGTATTTTTGGCCAGCTCCTTGGCAAAGGCGACGGCCTTATCGCCATTCTTGAACGTTTTTGCCCTCTGAAGGGCCACGCTTTCCACCCGGTAATGCATAGTTTAGCCAATTTGAGCCTTTTCTTTTGCCTTTTTTAGGGCTTCGGGGAGGTAACCCTCGGCCAGAAAATCGCCCCACATAGTGTACACCTTGACGTACGGCTCAGATAAGGCCCAAAGCAATGCCACGAGGAACTTGTCGTCGGCAACAGCGACGTTGACAAGACCAGGCAAGAATGCCACTAAGTTACCAGAGTCGTCATAAACGCCCGTCCCATTTGGGAGCATTACTGCAATCCAGCTTTTCTTTTTGCGACTCCTCCCAATCTTCTCAAGGGCATACGCAAACTGGAACCCAAATTGCATTGCCCCACTGGCGAAGATTAGGTCGTACCTTTTGGCCTCTGGCCTAAACAGTCTCCAGCACCTCGGTGTCAGCTGTCTTACTTCGGTGTACTCGTAGGGGCTTACCACTTTGTCTCCTTTACGGACTACGAAAGTCCCTTTTTCGGTCTTCTCGGCGGTGATGTCGCCGAAGAGTTTTACCACGTGCGTCATATCACCGGACAACTAAGCAAACCCCGTGCCAACTACCGCCCCCCAACGCTGCCCACCCCGTCCTCCCTATCCCCAAACTGCCAAAGTGGCAGTCCCCCAAACCTCGCACTTAGACGCCCGACAGCCATTCTCTACCCCCTCACTGGTATCTTACCCCTACATCGCCACCAACCCCGCCCCAGAACGCCCCAGAACCCGAAAAATGCCCCTATTCTCAGCCCTATCCAACACCGAGGATGGAGAATAGCCTCATCCGCCAGCCGCAAAAAACCGCCCGCCAGCGCCGTTTTGCCCCCTATCTGGTATCTTACCCCTACATCGCCACCAACCCCGCCCCAGAACGCCCCAGAACCCGAAAAATGCCCCTATTCTCAGCCCTATCCAACACCGAGGACAGAAGCCGAGCCCACAAGCCCAATCCCTCCCCTCGGTGCCCAAAAACCAAAATAAACGCCCTCAGAGACGGACTAATAGCCCCGCAGGTATCTTACCCTACCAAGCCACTAAACCCGCCTCAAATCGCCTCTAAATGCGAAATAGACCCAAAACCAAGGCCAAAACCAGCCAGCCCCTCACACACGCGCACGCGCACGCGTAATTCCAGGTAAATACTAGATTACTTCCAGGCAGTAATTTATTTTTTTTTCTCTTCGAGTACTAATCTAACTAGTACCTGGTAATAAGTTAATTCCCGTAACTAACCTAAACCCGTAATAAGTCCAACCAGAATACTAGAACAAGAAAAAATAAAATAC
>Ga0308389_1002575_pt1 | contig 11238 bp, 5 predicted proteins | sample Hotspr2Sample148_FD_202362 | JGI IMG/M metagenome (GOLD analysis project Ga0308389, IMG submission 202362) | Hot spring phototrophic mat microbial communities from Mushroom Spring, Yellowstone National Park, Wyoming, United States - 20040719_148 ... | reverse complement strand
CTCACGTAACCCCTGATAGTTGACGGGCACCCCGCGCAGAACAAAGGGGATGGCATCCTGTTTGGTCGCCGACAGCCACAGGGCGCTGGTCATCACAGCGGCGATAAGCTTGAGCGTGAAGTTTTCAACAACCAGGGCGCGGACTTTTTCACCAATCCAAATCAGCCAGTGGCGTCCCTGCTGCCAAACGGCGGCTGGATTCAAGGCCCCGCGCTCGCTGATTCGTGACATCTGGCGTCCATTGGCAATAATGGGCGTCCCTGTCGCCGGCGTTTCACTCGTTTCACTGGGAGTATCGAGGGTGACAAAATCCACCTCCGAAGGCTCCACCAGACGACGGCGGCGGCGCACCGGAGTGGCACTGTGGGTTGTCGGCGCATTCAGCGCCTTGGAGAGCAACTGGCGGACGGCTTGGATTTCAAGCCCACGTTTGATGTGCCCTCCTTCGACACACGACACCATTCCGGTTTCTTCAGAAACCACAATGACAAAAGCATCGCTTTCCTCCGTGATGCCAATTGCCGAACGGTGGCGCGTCCCGGTGTCTTTGGAAAGCCGTGGATTGAGGGTCAGAGGCAGGAAACAACTGGCGGCAGCAATTCGATCCTGGCGGATGATGACCGCTCCGTCGTGGAGCGGTGCTTCCGGGTTGAAGATGTTGATGAGCAGGTCGTAGCCGAGAACCGCATCCAGCCGGACTCCCCGTGAGATGTACTCGTCCAGGTTGTCCTGCCGCTCGAAAACAATCAGGGCACCAGTTTTGTTGGCCGCCAACGTGGCGACGGCCAGCAGGACATCCTCATACTGCACCACCGACAGCTTGCGCGTCCGCCAGCCCAGATGGGACAAAAACCGGATGTTCCGGCCAAAGTTGGCAAAGGCCAGGCGAATTTCGTTCTGAAACAGCACGACAACGGCAAAGCCAACGTAAAGCAGGCTGTGGCGGATGACGAACTCCAACGTCGGCAGGTGCAGCCAGTGTGAGACCTGATACAGGAAGGCGACGATAGTGATCCCACTGGCAACCTGTATGGCGCGCGTCCCCTTGAGGAGCTTCAGCACCTCATAGACGACCAGAAAGACGAGGAGCAGATCGATGCCCGTCGCAAACCAGGATTGACCAAGCCAGTGCATTAACGTCGTCACCACCCGAAGTGTATTCCCACCAGTTTAGAGACAGATTACAGACGGGCCAAACCGCTTGGCTGAGACAGACAGGAGGCCCAGGTTCCGAGGGCTTACACCCAGCGGCCGTCGTGAGCTGTGAACTTGACCGCGGACACGTAGCCGCCAACCGCCACCCCGGCAACCGCGTAATAGAGCAGGTCAATCGTCCAGGCTTCCGGCAAAAGCCATCCAAACAGCAGCAGGTAGGTCGTGCTTCCAATCATCACCAACGGCCAGTGCAGGTGACGGATGACCAGAGCATAGGCAATGACAAATGACAGCGACAACACCTGCAACCCCTGCCCGCCCTCTTCAGGCCGGATGACTTCCAGCCACCAGCACACCAGATAACTGATGGCCAGCCCACGCAGAAAACGCTGGGTATCGGGGTAACTTGTCCAGTGAAAGGGAAACAGGATACTGGCCCACATCAGCCCCAGAATCCAGGCGGGCGCTCCCAGAAAGCGGGCGTGCAGTTCAGGGGTGACGAACGTGGTCACTGCCCAAGGGTAGGTCGCCACCAGCCAGACCGGAAGCGCCAGATCGCGCAGCACCTTGGTCAGGCGCTGTTGCGGAAGCACCCAAATATCCAGCAGGACATATCCGAGATAAGCCAGCGTGGGCAGCACCAGCGCCCAACTCCGGCCGCCGAGACCAAGCCCCAGCAGACAGACCCCCAACGGGAGATATTCATACGCCCGTAGGGCCCAGGCCGGACGGCGATACAGTTCGGCCCGCTTCGCCCCCACCTTGAGCGCCGGCAGGAGGCGGCGCTCAATGGTCTGCCGAAGCTGCTCGGTCAGGGCCTGGGCCAGTTCCTTGTCTTCGACGGCACTGGCGTCCCCTGCCCGAGGTGGGTAGATGGGCGGATGGTATTTGACCGTAATTTTCCGTGGAAGCGGCAGCCACTGCCCGCGCGGCCACGCGGCCCGCGCGCCAGCAATGGTGACCGGCACAATGGGACACGGCACGGCCAAAGCCAGCCGCGCTGTCCCGGACTTGAGCAGGGCATTCATACGCGCTTCCTTGGAAAGTCCGGCTTCAGGGAAAATTCCCAACGCCTCCCCCTCACGCAGCACCTGGAGGGCCTGTGCAAAAGCCTGCTGATCCCGCCGGGTCGTATCCACGGGAAAGGCCCCGAAGAAACGAATCAGCGGACCGAGCAGCGGAATGGTGAACAACTTGTCCCAGGCAACGAAGCGAATCCGCCGCCGAATCGGGAGCGAAATCAACACCGGGTCGAGATAGCTTGGGTGATTCCCTGCCAGAATGACCGCCCCCGTCAGGGGGACATTCTCAACCCCCCTATATTCGAGTGTGAACACCACGCGAAACAGGGCGTGGATGATGACCTTGAGAATCCACAGCAAAGCGGGCTTTCAGCTTCGGAACAGAAGAACAGGGAGCCACAGGCTGGCACTTGTTCGCCGCTTATGGCCGCCCGGCCAGCGAGCGCAGCTCCGACTTGAGTTTCTCAATCTGAATGATTTTTTCCGTCACCTGCTCAAACAGGTCGCGCCGGGCCGCAATCCCTTCTCCAATCAGGTAAGCCGCGGCCTCCGAGCGGGTGGCAAAAATCCCGGCCTGCACCAGCATTTCAATCGAACGCATGGCTTCTTCGGAAAGGTGAACCGTCACGTTCAGGTCACGACTGGCCAACGCCTGCTGAATGGCAGCGCCAATGGAGCCAGGCAGCCTTCCAATGGATTCAGGCAGCGTCTTGGCCAGCTCACGGACCGAGCTGGTAATTTCCTCAATCGTCCCTTTCGGCTCCTCACTGGCAGCACTCGACGCCGGCCCGGACGAGGGCGTGGTGTCATCCTTACGTTCGATAATCACGATTTTACGGTCTTCAGGGGCAGGCATATCGAGGGCACCTCCGGCAATCAACATTTTCAGCTCCCTTACATTACCCCACACTTTGGTACCTGTCATCCCGGACCCGGCCACCCACTGTTTGCTGTGCCTATGCACCGCCGCTGGTTGACCAACCCATGACACCGTGGCTATATTCCCGCATCACCCACAACCGTATGGCGTAATACACTTTGCGTCACCGGTTTGTTTGCATTCATTGCGCACTCCAACACTCTGAGGACCTTGGCCATGCCCGGTGGAACGAACGAAGTCATGCGCGACTTCTTCATCCGCGTCATTGGGAATACCCCCGAAGAACGATTCATTTACGTCATCCGCGCCCAGAATGCGAAAGCCGCTCTGAACCTCCACATCAACAACCTTGGCGATCGTCCCTGTGTCGTCCTCGATGGGCTGACCGGTGAAGTCCTGGAGCGATACAAAGTGGACTCCAAGGGACGCTAGGTGCGCTTCTCAACCGAGCACAAACCAGATACAAAAACGGTGAATGGTCACTACTTCCCCATTCACCGTTTTTATGTGCGCCTGTTTTGTGTGTGCCGATGCGCTGGCGATCAGGCTGGCGGGATCAGTCAGGCTGGCGGGATCAGAACGTGAACTTGAGCGCCATCTGAATCCGGCGTGAGCCGCTCACCACGGCGTCCCGAATCCGACCAAAGGTGGCGCTGGTCACAATGGCCGTTGGAAAGGCAAAAGACGGCGTATTTGTCGCATTTTGCATCTCCAGCCGGTACTGCAGGTTGACCCCTTCCACAATGCGGAAGGTCTTGGCCACCGTCAGGTCAAGCTGGAAAAAGCCCGGCCCCGTAAAGAAGTTGCGGCCGGTGTTCCCCAGCGTGCCCGGCGCCGGAATGCTGAAGCGCGCGCGTTCATCTGCCGTGAAAAAGAAGGTTGTTCCGGCTTCCTGCCGGAGAGAGCCGAGTGAGCGGGAGCACCCATTGCAGTCAGCAAACGACTGCACGGCATTGCTCAGGGTATTGGAACCGGAAAAGACCGTGAAGGGACGCCCGGAGGTCCACCGCACCACGCCGGCTGCCATCCATCCTCCAATAATTTGATCCAGCACCGGATTGAGGCTGTTGGCATACTGGCGTCCGCGCCCAAACGGCAACTCCCAGACAAAATTCCCCTGGAACGAATGCGTCCGGTCAAAGTCTGACCGGGCGTAGTTGATGCGCCGGTTGCGGATGTCAAACGGCGTACTCGAAGCCGACTGCACCGCGCCGCTGGCCGCCACCGTGAAGGTCGGATCAAACGAACGGGTGTCCAGGGACTTCGCCAAAGTGTAGCTGAACTGAAAGCTCAGCCCATCCCGAAACCGCCGCGACAACTGAAGTTCAGCCGCGTGGTAGTTGGAAAAGTCATAGCTGTCCACAACGAACAGACCGCCGGTGTACTGCGGAAAGTCAAAGAAGAAAAAGGGTGAAAAGCCGCGCGCCGGCAGGTTGGCGCCAATCTGCTGCGCCAGCGACACAGCCAGCCCGGCAACGTTGTTTGTCGTCAGGCTGCCACGGAAGTTGTTGATGGTCGTCTGCGAACCGTTCGGATTGGCCAGCAACTGGTTGATGAGCGGGCTGTTGCAGGCAGGCGTAAACGTCCCCGACACGGCGCAGGGGCGCATGGTGTTGAAGGCATCGAGGAAACCATTTTCAAAGATTTTCACCTGATTGGCGTTGTAGCCGCTCAGCAGCCCGTTCCCGTGCCGCCCGATGTAGTTGGCTTCCAGCACGAGGTTCCACCCCAGGTCGCGCTGGATGCTGAGCGCCCACTGGTGAACCTTTGGCGTCCGGTAGTTCGGGTCAAAGACCGTGATGCTGTTGGCTGAAAACGCCGGCGGCTGGCGGAGGGCATCGGGCGAGACCCCGGCCGGTGGTGACAGCGTCGGCAGGTTGCGCAGGCGTCCCCCACCTTGCCCAAACGTGTCATTGATTACCCCTATGGTTTCCCCTGGCACTGTCGGTAACAAAAACGAGGAAGCCAAGAAGGTGTTGAGGCGGTCGTAAGCCAGGCGGTAGTTGGCGCGGATTGACGTTTTGCCGTCCCCGAACGGGTCCCACGCCACGCCAACACTTGGCGCAAGGTTGTTCAGATCATCGGAAAAAGGCTCCCCCTTGATCCATCGCGCCGTATTGGTGGGCGGAGCGCCAAAGGCCAGCCGCTGGTCAGGCACGGCCAGCCGCCGTGGTTCACGGAAAACCGGGCGAAGTTCCCAGCGCAGGCCGTAGTCAACCGTCAGATTGGGCCGCAGCCGCCACGTGTCCTGTACGTAGAAGTCATACTCTGGATAGCGTGCATCGGCTGTAAAGATTGTCCCCGGTGGGCCGTACTGGTTGCCAATTGAAACGAAGGCCTGGGAAATCCGTCCGACGCGCCCCAGCAGGTTGTTGATCGTCCGCTGCAACAGTGGCAGGTCAAAAGCCGTGTTGATGTTGCCCGGAATCCCAAACGCCACCACGCTCACCGTGTTGATGGCCGTGCTGAAGTTGACCGAGGGTTGGGTATTGAGACCGGCGACGGAAGTCCGGCGGTCAATATGCCGGCCAAAGCGCAGGTTGAAGCCCGCCTTGAAGGTGTGGGCGCCGCGCACGTAGGTCAGGTTGTCCACGAACTGGAAGGTTGTCAGCGCCCGCCGGTTGATGACCGGCGCCAGATTGGAGGTGGGGGTCGTCACGTCATTGAGCGTGACCGGCGGATTGTTGGCAAAGTTTGGGTCGGGATTGTCAAAGCTGAAGGTGAACCGGTTGAGCCCCACGACGAATTCATTGGTCAGGCTGCTTGTCGGCGACCACCGGTGGTTGATGGCCACGTTCCGGGGGCGGCGCCGGGTATCCACCAGACGCGCCGTGTTGGGAAATGCCGCCGGGCCGGCGTTGGCAAAGTCGCCCAGCGAGTCCTGCCGCCCCCACGAAACCCGTGCAAAAATGGTCTGCCGGTCGCTGATGACATAATCCACCTTGGTGGTGTAGTCCTCCTGCTGCTCGCGGCCGCGGGCGTTGAACAGGAAACCGGCCGTATTGAGACCATCTCCCACGGCAAAGTTGTTGGGCAGCGGTGTCAGGTCAATGATGCGCCGGATCGTTGGGTCAAGCCCCAATCCCTGGGGGTCCATCATGCCGATGTTGTACGTCCCGATGTTGAGTCCCGGTACGGGATTGCCATTGGCATCCACCGAAGCGCCCGTAGCGCCGAAGGGCAGGTTGCGGCCTCCGATGACGTAGCGAAAGATGCCCTGCCGCGCCGTCTGGGTATAAACAATGCGCGTCACCGGACGCCCTTCGCTGGCGCGCAGCGCCTGAAAGTTCGTGAAGAAAAACAGCCGGTTGCGGACGATGGGCCCGCCCAGACTCCCCCCGGCAATGTGCTGGACGAACTGCCGCTTGACGATGCCGTTGAGATTGTTTGCGTACTCGTTCGCGTTGAAGCCGGGCGTCTGGTAGAACCAAAACGCCGTGCCGTGAAATTCATTCGTCCCGGAGCGGGTGATCATGTTCACCTGCGCGCCGCTGCTGCGCCCGTTCTCAGCCGACGGGTTGCTCGTGATGACGCGAAACTCGGCCAGGGCATCGGGGTTGACACGGGTGGGCGAGAAGTTCGACCCGCCGGCGCTCGTTTCATTGGTGTCAATGCCATCGAGCGTGAAGTTCACGGCGCGGTCACGGGCGCCATGCACGTGAACACCGCCCCCGGTGTTGGCTCCAACCACGACACCGGGCTGAAAGTTGATGAAATCCAGCGGGTTGCGGCCGCGTGCCCCGACGATGGGCAGCGCCACGATGGTCTGCTGCTCAACCAGATTGCCCAAGTTGCCGGAACTGCTGGTCTGGATGCGCTCCGCAGCGCCTGTTACTTCAACAACCTCCTGCGCCCCGCCAACCTCCAGCGTGGCATTAACCGTTGTCGGCTGTCCGACGTTGACCGGATTGCCTTTGAGAACCAGCCGCTTGAAACCGTTGGCCTCGACCGTCACGGTATAGACTCCAACCTGAACAGAATCAAACACATAGACGCCGCTTTCACTCGTCTGTGTTTCGAGTGAAACGTTTGTGCCCTCGTTGGTCAACGTCACCCGCGCGCCGGCGACGAGCGCGCCGGAAGGGTCACGTACCGTTCCCGTCAAACGGGAGGTTGTTCCCTGCGCCATTGCCAGGGATGGCAACAACCAGACAAGCCAAAGCACCGGTACCCAACGGGCTGCCCCGTGGGCAAGCCCCCAGAAAGTCGGCATAGCGAACCTCGTGAAATACAGATGAATGTGTTGTGGAGCAGGGCTATCTTGCCTTTTCTCGCGGGGTTTGTCACGTCCCGAACCACACGTACGGTCACATTGGCGTCACAGGCTGGCAACTTCGGGTTGCCGTCCAGCGCCCTGACGGGCTAGGCTGGGGGCTGCATTCGCCTTACCTAATCTTGGAAATGCAAAAAACCGGCCGGGTTCGGTACGCACCACACAGCGCGCGTCACTTCGCCGCTGATGAAGGCGGTGGCTACTACCGCCCGTTCGGGTCTTCCACAATCAGGTGACGCGACCTCTGGTTGCCTTGCGCGGGAAACGAACCTTGAAACCGGCAGCCGTTTTGGCTCACGCTCAAACGCAGCGACGCCACAGCAGACGGTCCTACCTTTGGGTCTGGCTGCTGGCTGGTCTCATCCTGGCCGTCGGTCGGGCACAAGCCGGCGAACCAACCAGTGCCGCGGAACTTCTTGCAGCCGCACAGTCTTCCCGCCAGGCTCATGCCTACGCCATAGCCGTCCGCTATGCTGAACAGGCCGCCCAGACCGGTGAGGGAGCCATTCAGGCTGACGCACTGGCTGAACTGGGGCTGATTTACCTCACGGCGGAATGCCTTGAACCGGCAACCAGGTATTTTCAGGAACTGTCCCGCCGCTTCCCCGAAGATGACCGCGGCCCGGCCGGGCTGGCCGCCGTTGCCCTGGCTGCCGGGCAGCTCGATGACTGTGAGCAGCAACTGGCCGACCTGTTGGTGCGGTATCCCGATGCGGTCAGTGTTCACATTCTGGGGGCGCGCCTGTTCATCGAGCGCAACCGGGCGGCGGAAGCGCGCCGCCATGCCGAGCGGGCCGTGGCGCTGGCGCCCAATTACCCCGATGCCCTGGCCGTGCTGTGTGCAGTGCGTGTTATGGAACGCAAGCCCAGTGAAGTACGGCAACTGGCCGAGCGCATCCTCGAACTCCAACCGGACAACATCCGGGTACGACGTACATACTCCCAGTACATCCGCAGCCGCAAAGCCCACCGTCTGCCTTCGCCGGCCGCCCGCGCGGCCTATGCTTCAGGACAGGCAGCGCGGCAACGGCAGGACATGGAGAGCGCCTGTCGCTACTTCGATCAGGCGCTGGAACATGACCCCACCTTCTTTGCCGCCCTGCTCAGCCGGGCGGCGCTGGCCCTGGAACGTGAAGAACTGGACCGGGCAGAAGAACTCGCCCGGCGTGCCCTTGCGCTCGATGCCGAGCACCCGCTGCCCCATTTGCAGTTGAGTTTGGTCAACCTGGCGCGCCACGAGGCCGCCGCCCGCACCTTGGGCGCGCCGATTCCCCAGCTCACCTTTCACGATGCCCTGCCGGTTGGGCTGGTAAAGGATGAACTGGAAGCCGTTTTCCCGAACCTGGACACCCTGACACCCGGCCAGCAGCAGATTGTGCTGGCCACGATTGCGCCACTGGCGCATTTCCTCCCCAAACTGCGCCGGTGTGGCGCGCGGCACTGGATTTTGCCGCTTGACCGGCAGCTTGGCGATCTGCCGGGCTGTGAATCCCTGGCCGAGCGGACGACGTTTGACGGCCGCTACTACGGAAGCCTGCGCGGAGTGGGCGGCGTGGTGACGGTTTCCGGTATCGAAACGCTGCGGGCCGTCGAACACGGCGGCTTCAACACACTGGCGCATGAGTTCGCCCACCAGATTCATAGCTGTGCACTGGACGCCGCCACGCTCGAACGCATCGAGAAACTCTATGACGCTGCCGTGCGGGACGGGCATGCGCTGGACTACTATGCCGCTTCGGACAAGTTCGAGTATTTTGCCCAGGGCTACGAAGCCTATATCTCCACAGTCAAACGGCGGCCGGCCAGCCCCACGGCCGGGCACACCCGTGAAGAACTTGCCCGCCGCGATCCCGGATTGTTTGCCCTGTTCGAGGAACTTGCCCAATGTGGTACGGTCAGCGCAGGCACGACACCGCGCCACCGCTAGCCTGCCCGACCCTTGTGGCGTCCATTTCCCGACATTTTCCGTGGCTCATCTCCCAGCACCATGCTTTTTTCGATTGTAACCCGTGGTTCACTGCCCCGTTTCCTTGTGACCTGCCTGGCGTGTGGTGCTTTGTTGGGCGGCCCGGTGGTGTTTCCTCTTCCGCACCGCGCCGCCGCCAAAGTCCGCTCCGGGCTTTCTGCCCTTGAAAGCCAGCTTCTTGCCGCGCCAGCGCCGGAACGCGCCCGCCAGACGCTGCGCACCCTGACGGCCAAGCCGCATCTGGCCGGTACACCCGAAGACTACGCCACGGCGCTCTACGTCCGGGACGAACTCCAGCGCGCCGGTTTTGACGTGGAACTCGTCGAGTATGAGGTTTATCTGCCCCGGCCCAAGTCACGGCGGGTGGAAATGACGGCCCCGACCAAATACCGCTGCACGTTGACCGAGCCGACGCTGCCCGACGATCCCGATTCCGCCTCGCCGCTGGCCGTGCCGACCTTTGCGGCCTGGTCGCCTTCGGCCAAAGTCGAAGCCCCGGTTGTGTATGTCAACTATGGGCTTCCACGCGACTACGAAGTGCTCGAAAAACTGGGCGTCAGCGTCCAGGGCAAGATTGCTCTTGTGCGCTACGGTGAGTGCTACCGGGGCGTCAAGGCCCAGGTAGCCCAGGAAAAAGGCGCCGTCGGGCTGCTGGTCTATTCCGATCCCAAGGACGACGGCTACGTACAGGGCAAGACCTACCCCGACGGTCCCTGGCGCACGGACAACTGCGTACAGCGTGGCAGTTACCGCGCCTTCACCCAGCCGCCCGGCGATCCGCTGACGCCGGGCCGCCCGGCCAGAAAAGGCACACCACGCCTGGCCCCCAAAGATGCCGGACTGCCCCGGATTCCCATCCAACCGCTTTCCTACCGCGATGCCCTGCCCATTCTGGAAAGTCTGCGGGGGCCGGCCGCACCCAAGGACTGGATTGGCGGGCTGCCGATTGAGTACCGCATCGGCAACGGGGAGACGCGCGTCCGCATGGCACTCACCATGGACTACCGCCTGCGCACCATCTGGAACGTCATCGGGACGCTCACCGGACGCGACCATCCCGACGAGTGGATTCTGCTCGGCAACCACCGGGACGCCTGGGTTTACGGCGCGGTTGATCCGTCGAGCGGCACCACGGCCATGCTCGAAGTGGCCCGGGCCTTTGGCGAGTTGCGGAAAACCGGCTGGCAGCCCCGCCGGACCATCAAGCTCTGTAGCTGGGATGCCGAAGAATACGGACTCATCGGCTCAACAGAATGGGTTGAAGAGCACCTGACCGAACTCCGTGAAAAAGCCGTCTGCTACCTCAACGTGGACAGCGCCGTAAGCGGCGACAACTTCCGCGCCAGCGCCGTACCGAGCCTGTGGTCCTTCACGAAATCCGTCCTGCAGGATGTCCCGGATGCCAGCGGAACGCGCAGCCTCTATGACAACTGGCGCGCCCAGGACCAGAAAGCGTCCGAAGTGCGCTTCGGCAAGCTGGGCAGCGGGTCGGACTACGCGCCCTTTCTCCAGCTTGCCGGCATTGCCTGCCTGGACATGGCTTCGACCGGCAGTTACGGCGTCTATCACTCGACTTACGACAGCTTTCGCTGGATGGAAAAGTTTGGCGATCCGACCTTCAGCCGCCATGCCGCCATGGCTCGGGGATGGGCGCTGCTGGCGTTCCGGTTGGCGGAATCCCCCCGGATTGAACTCAACCTGCTGGATTACGCCCGTGAAATCGAACGCCTGGCCCGGGAACTGGCGCAGGAGCATCCCCAACTCGACGCCACGGCGCTGCTCGATGCCGCCCGTGACCTGACCATTGCCGCAGAAGCCTTTGAAACCGAGCCGGATACCCAGGCGACGCTTGCCATCCGCAATCGCCTGCGCCGCCAGTTTGAAGGCTTTTTGCTTGCTCCAGAAGGGCTTCCCAAACGCTACGACGCGCGCCACGTCGTCT
>Ga0308389_1002557_pt1 | contig 11286 bp, 17 predicted proteins | sample Hotspr2Sample148_FD_202362 | JGI IMG/M metagenome (GOLD analysis project Ga0308389, IMG submission 202362) | Hot spring phototrophic mat microbial communities from Mushroom Spring, Yellowstone National Park, Wyoming, United States - 20040719_148 ... | reverse complement strand
TCAGGTGCGCGTCGTGCGTTTCAGTGCTCTTCAACGAGCCGAAATTGCTGAAATGCAGGTTGAGCACTGGAAGCACAGGACAGGCGCGTAGTTTCAGTGCTCTTCAACGAGCCGAAATTGCTGAAATAGGTGCGTGCTGGACACGATGTACCGCCTGGTGTCAGTTTCAGTGCTCTTCAACGAGCCGAAATTGCTGAAATCTCGTGCCGATCACGCCCCCGCCGGGTGCCGACGATAGTTTCAGTGCTCTTCAACGAGCCGAAATTGCTGAAATATGGTACGCGATTCGGGAAGCCGATTTCAAGCGTGTGTTTCAGTGCTCTTCAACGAGCCGAAATTGCTGAAATTGGACGCTATTTCAAGAAGAAAATTATGGATTGAAGTTTCAGTGCTCTTCAACGAGCCGAAATTGCTGAAATTTTGGAATGGCTGGATGGACTCCCTCCTGCACCCAGCGCGTTTCAGTGCTCTTCAACGAGCCGAAATTGCTGAAATCCAGCGTCGGAAATAGTCAACGTACTCCCGTGTGCGGTTTCAGTGCTCTTCAACGAGCCGAAATTGCTGAAATCGTCGCTCAAGGTGGCTCAACGTGTGAGGTGTGTTAGTTTCAGTGCTCTTCAACGAGCCGAAATTGCTGAAATCAAGCAGGAGGCACCCACTATGGCACACATCACAATTTGTTTCAGTGCTCTTCAACGAGCCGAAATTGCTGAAATTGTGGAGTTGCTGGCGGGGCTGGTGGTGCAGTTTGAGTTTCAGTGCTCTTCAACGAGCCGAAATTGCTGAAATCGTATCGGGCGCGACGGAGTTGACGGATAAAGCTATTAGTTTCAGTGCTCTTCAACGAGCCGAAATTGCTGAAATCGTTTACTGCGTTGAGCGCGTCCTGGCGCGTCGCGGTTTCAGTGCTCTTCAACGAGCCGAAATTGCTGAAATTTGTGTTGGCAACGGATATTATTGATGTTGTTGACGAGGGTTTCAGTGCTCTTCAACGAGCCGAAATTGCTGAAATTGTACGGCGCGTCGGATGGGTGCGTGTCGATCTCCGTCAACGTTTCAGTGCTCTTCAACGAGCCGAAATTGCTGAAATAGCGCTTCCGCGCGCTGCTGCTGCTGGCGGTAGATCGTTTCAGTGCTCTTCAACGAGCCGAAATTGCTGAAATGGTCCAGAACGCGAAACCGACGACGAGCAGCGTGACGTTTCAGTGCTCTTCAACGAGCCGAAATTGCTGAAATTCTGCGCGCCGCGATGACGTTCTTTGCCGAACGTTTACGGTTTCAGTGCTCTTCAACGAGCCGAAATTGCTGAAATTTAGATCGCGCCGCCACTGCACGTTCGCATCGCCGTTGTTTCAGTGCTCTTCAACGAGCCGAAATTGCTGAAATAATTTCACAACAACAATTCTGAAAATAAGCAACACAAAGTTTCAGTGCTCTTCAACGAGCCGAAATTGCTGAAATCCCCAGTGACGACCCTGAGGATCGCGCCATGGACCGAGTTTCAGTGCTCTTCAACGAGCCGAAATTGCTGAAATAGAGCGCGGCCCTCATTGAGCACCAGGCGCTGGAGAGTTTCAGTGCTCTTCAACGAGCCGAAATTGCTGAAATTGGGCGGACCGGCGTCTCTGGTTCGTCCAGGCCCGGCGGTTTCAGTGCTCTTCAACGAGCCGAAATTGCTGAAATGTAGACGAGCGCGGCATCCGCCGAGGACCGATAACGTTTCAGTGCTCTTCAACGAGCCGAAATTGCTGAAATGCGACGCCGGGTACGTGACGCCGTCGGCGACGATGCGTTTCAGTGCTCTTCAACGAGCCGAAATTGCTGAAATGGATCGAGCACGTCTATCCGCTTGTAGATCGTCGGCGTTTCAGTGCTCTTCAACGAGCCGAAATTGCTGAAATGTGAGTGGTGATGCGTGACTGGCGTGTGACGGTTGTTCGTTTCAGTGCTCTTCAACGAGCCGAAATTGCTGAAATTAGAGCGAGCCGGAAGCAGAGCCCGGCAAATAGTACGTTTCAGTGCTCTTCAACGAGCCGAAATTGCTGAAATAAAACGCCAGACGCCCACATAGTGCCAGTAATAGCCGTTTCAGTGCTCTTCAACGAGCCGAAATTGCTGAAATCGGCGGCACGACGCCGAAATCGTGCGTGTAGACGAGCGTTTCAGTGCTCTTCAACGAGCCGAAATTGCTGAAATTTTAACTACCTACTACACACCCAAACCGGGCTGGAGCGTTTCAGTGCTCTTCAACGAGCCGAAATTGCTGAAATGAGAATCGCGAATATAAGCATCGCACGCGCGCATGTGTTTCAGTGCTCTTCAACGAGCCGAAATTGCTGAAATATGCAGTACGTCATTGCAACGTTGTATGTCCTAGTCGTTTCAGTGCTCTTCAACGAGCCGAAATTGCTGAAATGCATTTAGACCAGTACTTACAAGTAATGCGGTCAAGTTTCAGTGCTCTTCAACGAGCCGAAATTGCTGAAATCATGATGAATGGCGCTTTCGTTTGGCGTTACCACGCGTTTCAGTGCTCTTCAACGAGCCGAAATTGCTGAAATGGTGACGTGGTAGCAAGCGTGCAGAAGACCATGATGAAGTTTCAGTGCTCTTCAACGAGCCGAAATTGCTGAAATCGCGCCGCGGACCGAGGAACCCTTCGTCGTTTACCCGTTTCAGTGCTCTTCAACGAGCCGAAATTGCTGAAATGTGATCTACGTGACTGGCGCGTAACCGTCGTTCCCTGTTTCAGTGCTCTTCAACGAGCCGAAATTGCTGAAATCGCCCACATAGTGCCAGTGATGACCGGGATCGAGGTTGTTTCAGTGCTCTTCAACGAGCCGAAATTGCTGAAATACCGCACCGAGGACGGGCGCGTTGTGGCGCACGTCATCGTTTCAGTGCTCTTCAACGAGCCGAAATTGCTGAAATCAGAGACCGGTATTGTCGTAAAACTTGCAGGATTGTAGTTTCAGTGCTCTTCAACGAGCCGAAATTGCTGAAATCGACCCAACACGACCGGCAACGCCTCATCGCGCACGTGTTTCAGTGCTCTTCAACGAGCCGAAATTGCTGAAATGTTGGTCAATCAGCGGATAGACTAATGATATGGTCTTCGTTTCAGTGCTCTTCAACGAGCCGAAATTGCTGAAATTTGCTGTCAAGAGCACGATCCCGCAACATCGCACGCAGTTTCAGTGCTCTTCAACGAGCCGAAATTGCTGAAATGCTCGCTGAGTTGAGGTTTGCGTATGGACTGGCTCGGTTTCAGTGCTCTTCAACGAGCCGAAATTGCTGAAATTTGACGATCGTTGCGATTGGACTCGGTTTTCGCGCGGTTTCAGTGCTCTTCAACGAGCCGAAATTGCTGAAATCGGTCTGGACGTTGCCGGTCGCACTCATCCAGTTGGGTTTCAGTGCTCTTCAACGAGCCGAAATTGCTGAAATTTTGCAGATTACCACAACGTCTTTAGACGCTGATTACGTTTCAGTGCTCTTCAACGAGCCGAAATTGCTGAAATCCATTACTCTTCATACATCATTATACGACAAATAGTTTCAGTGCTCTTCAACGAGCCGAAATTGCTGAAATGTGGAGACCAGAACATTGGAATGAAGCCGGAATCACGGTTTCAGTGCTCTTCAACGAGCCGAAATTGCTGAAATATCGTGAGTCGCTTGATGTGGCGCTGGATGAGTCGCGCGTTTCAGTGCTCTTCAACGAGCCGAAATTGCTGAAATAGTTTCGGAAAAATTAGTATTCAAGAAATTCAATAATGTTTCAGTGCTCTTCAACGAGCCGAAATTGCTGAAATCGTACTGGCTTCCCGATCCTAAGCCGGCCCATTTGTATGTTTCAGTGCTCTTCAACGAGCCGAAATTGCTGAAATCCAATGACGGATATTGAGCGTCTGCACGTGCATTGCGGTTTCAGTGCTCTTCAACGAGCCGAAATTGCTGAAATCAGAGGCGGCGAAGTGCTACAATCGGGTGTTGTCGGTGTTTCAGTGCTCTTCAACGAGCCGAAATTGCTGAAATGTCACTGGTGGTGTCCAACGTCCAACCGTAGCGCGGTTTCAGTGCTCTTCAACGAGCCGAAATTGCTGAAATTCATCCAGCCGATTGCGGCAGACGTTCTGGCGACGGGTTTCAGTGCTCTTCAACGAGCCGAAATTGCTGAAATATAGAGTGTTGTGACACTGCTGACGAACCGACAGCGTTTCAGTGCTCTTCAACGAGCCGAAATTGCTGAAATGCCAGGACGCCCCGGCGCTCGGCGTGCGCGATCCGAGTTTCAGTGCTCTTCAACGAGCCGAAATTGCTGAAATCACATCGACGCCCGCCAGGCGTTCGTTGATGTTTTCAGTTTCAGTGCTCTTCAACGAGCCGAAATTGCTGAAATTCCTCGCTGAGACCCCTATCCCGGCGATAGACCGCCGTTTCAGTGCTCTTCAACGAGCCGAAATTGCTGAAATGGCGGCTGTGGCTGTGGTTGCGGTTGCCTTGATGATGTTTCAGTGCTCTTCAACGAGCCGAAATTGCTGAAATCAGATTAGTAGCACTTGAGCGCTCTTTGCATCTTCCGTTTCAGTGCTCTTCAACGAGCCGAAATTGCTGAAATTTACAAAGCAACTAAAGTGGTGAATATCAACGAAAAGTTTCAGTGCTCTTCAACGAGCCGAAATTGCTGAAATTTACAAAGCAACTAAAGTGGTGAATATCAACGAAAAGTTTCAGTGCTCTTCAACGAGCCGAAATTGCTGAAATTCGTACTTGCCGCGCCACGGCACCGGCGTGAACGCCGTTTCAGTGCTCTTCAACGAGCCGAAATTGCTGAAATGCGCAGGGCTGGCCGTGCCGTGGAAATCCTCCTGCGTTTCAGTGCTCTTCAACGAGCCGAAATTGCTGAAATTTAATATCGCGCCCATACTCCCGTTACAACCACTCCGTTTCAGTGCTCTTCAACGAGCCGAAATTGCTGAAATAATAAAACTGCTGAGAGCGGTATTGCACCAGAAAGGTTTCAGTGCTCTTCAACGAGCCGAAATTGCTGAAATCCCGACTCCCTTCGTGCCTGATGGCTCGAGGTGTCCGTTTCAGTGCTCTTCAACGAGCCGAAATTGCTGAAATGCTTTTCGTCTTGAGATCGCATCTGTTTCTGTTATGTTTCAGTGCTCTTCAACGAGCCGAAATTGCTGAAATCCCTACCGCGCGCGCGCCGTCTGGTGGCGCGTGTCGGTTTCAGTGCTCTTCAACGAGCCGAAATTGCTGAAATTAGATTACTCACCTCTCACCTACCAACGCCAGGATCTGTTTCAGTGCTCTTCAACGAGCCGAAATTGCTGAAATGATGAAGGGCGTCTCGGTCCACGGCGCGATTCTCAGTTTCAGTGCTCTTCAACGAGCCGAAATTGCTGAAATTATAAAGCGATAAAGATAACGAACATCGGCGAAAAGTTTCAGTGCTCTTCAACGAGCCGAAATTGCTGAAATTCATATAATCTGCATCAAGTACCGGCATCGTAATTTGAGTTTCAGTGCTCTTCAACGAGCCGAAATTGCTGAAATCCTATATGAGCCTGATGTTAGTGTACTTGCCTTCCGGTTTCAGTGCTCTTCAACGAGCCGAAATTGCTGAAATAGCACAAATAGCGGAATACGCTCAAAACGCGCCGCGGTTTCAGTGCTCTTCAACGAGCCGAAATTGCTGAAATATACTTGGAACAACGCGCCCGTCTGGAACAAAGAGGTTTCAGTGCTCTTCAACGAGCCGAAATTGCTGAAATTTCCGACACAACAACCCAATCCGTACGCGCGTTGGTGTTTCAGTGCTCTTCAACGAGCCGAAATTGCTGAAATTTTTCATTCGATACGGTAAAAAGACATCTAGAAAGTCGTTTCAGTGCTCTTCAACGAGCCGAAATTGCTGAAATCGGACCGTAAAAATCTCTCCCGTTTGTACTGCATCAATGTTTCAGTGCTCTTCAACGAGCCGAAATTGCTGAAATAAATTCCAATTCCGTTGCCGGGTTAGAAATATCTTGCAGTTTCAGTGCTCTTCAACGAGCCGAAATTGCTGAAATCATGCTGACGCAACGCCGACTCGATCTGGCGCGCAGTTTCAGTGCTCTTCAACGAGCCGAAATTGCTGAAATGTTAACATGCGTCGTCCAGCGGAACTTCGTGACGTCTGTTTCAGTGCTCTTCAACGAGCCGAAATTGCTGAAATAGTATGGTAGCCCATCGCCAGCGCGGTTCGAGACCGGGTTTCAGTGCTCTTCAACGAGCCGAAATTGCTGAAATTATGGTAGCCCATCGCCAGCGCGGTTCGAGACCGGGTTTCAGTGCTCTTCAACGAGCCGAAATTGCTGAAATGCAATCAAGTTGTTGTTCTGGTCATTCTCGCTCAAGTTTCAGTGCTCTTCAACGAGCCGAAATTGCTGAAATCCAGGATCGCGAGCAAGGAAATTCCGCACCGACGCCGTTTCAGTGCTCTTCAACGAGCCGAAATTGCTGAAATCGAAGTGCGGTTGCAGCATCGCCGCAATTTCGCGTGCTCGTTTCAGTGCTCTTCAACGAGCCGAAATTGCTGAAATCAGTAGCGCCCCGAGGCAGGAGCGGGGCAATTCGAGTTTCAGTGCTCTTCAACGAGCCGAAATTGCTGAAATTCGGTATCCAGATGGCAGCACTCAGACCTTGCACGGTTTCAGTGCTCTTCAACGAGCCGAAATTGCTGAAATATTGTAGACTTCGCATATACAATAAAACCGCTGAAAGGTTTCAGTGCTCTTCAACGAGCCGAAATTGCTGAAATAGGAATAAGGGCCGGCTACGTGGAAGTGCTACTACCCGTTTCAGTGCTCTTCAACGAGCCGAAATTGCTGAAATATGTGGCGGTTGCGCGTCTGGTTTCGAGACATTTCGTTTCAGTGCTCTTCAACGAGCCGAAATTGCTGAAATAGCGTGTACGTCGCATAACCGTACCCCGCCACGTAGGTTTCAGTGCTCTTCAACGAGCCGAAATTGCTGAAATCGGCTTCTGCTGCGAACTTGAGACATTGCAGTTTGACCGTTTCAGTGCTCTTCAACGAGCCGAAATTGCTGAAATTTTGAAGACATTTGGTACTGGCAAAGAGCAGTAGGGTTTCAGTGCTCTTCAACGAGCCGAAATTGCTGAAATCGCTATAGGGGGTATTTCAGACTCAATCTCGAAAAGGGTTTCAGTGCTCTTCAACGAGCCGAAATTGCTGAAATGAATGATCCTGTCAAGACGTTCCAATACTTCCCTCATGTTTCAGTGCTCTTCAACGAGCCGAAATTGCTGAAATTTTATCACGTCGATAGGAGATAGGATTATGCGGATCAGTTTCAGTGCTCTTCAACGAGCCGAAATTGCTGAAATAAAAGGCAGGCACATTATGACGCTCTCAGTTATTACCCAGTTTCAGTGCTCTTCAACGAGCCGAAATTGCTGAAATCGAATAAGGTAGCCGTTGATCGCCGGAAGCCCTACCGTTTCAGTGCTCTTCAACGAGCCGAAATTGCTGAAATCGAATAAGGTAGCCGTTGATCGCCGGAAGCCCTACCGTTTCAGTGCTCTTCAACGAGCCGAAATTGCTGAAATTGAGAACGGGAAAACTGCAACAGTATTAGGATTGTAGTTTCAGTGCTCTTCAACGAGCCGAAATTGCTGAAATCAAAATAGGTAACTATTCGGTTGCTAGAATAGACCTACGTTTCAGTGCTCTTCAACGAGCCGAAATTGCTGAAATTTCACTGGTTTGCGTGGTAGTAACAATGTGTTTATGTTTCAGTGCTCTTCAACGAGCCGAAATTGCTGAAATTGAAGACAACCTTTTCAGAAACCTGCAATGTTTGTACGTTTCAGTGCTCTTCAACGAGCCGAAATTGCTGAAATTGTTATCACGAAATAATCAGCGTGTATCATTGTTGGTTTCAGTGCTCTTCAACGAGCCGAAATTGCTGAAATATCCAAATGATGAACGCGATCCCCAACACTATCTATCGTTTCAGTGCTCTTCAACGAGCCGAAATTGCTGAAATCCAGACGCTCCACATCAACGACACAGCGCGTCTGCGTTTCAGTGCTCTTCAACGAGCCGAAATTGCTGAAATCGGGGCTATGCTTCGCGGGCGGGTTACGATGTCGATAATCGTTTCAGTGCTCTTCAACGAGCCGAAATTGCTGAAATTTGGATAGACGCGCCGAAGATTACGGATCGAGAACGTTTCAGTGCTCTTCAACGAGCCGAAATTGCTGAAATTCTACCTACCGTTGAAGCGCATTTACCCGTGATTGCGTTTCAGTGCTCTTCAACGAGCCGAAATTGCTGAAATATCGAGTTCCTTTTGCGTCACATCGTACCAGTGCAGTTTCAGTGCTCTTCAACGAGCCGAAATTGCTGAAATTATCACTACACGCTTGCGCTTGCGGCTTGCGCGCCATAGTTTCAGTGCTCTTCAACGAGCCGAAATTGCTGAAATGTCCTGGGATGGCTCGTTGGTCGGTGACTTGCTCGAGTTTCAGTGCTCTTCAACGAGCCGAAATTGCTGAAATCCCGCCCAGGCGATGCCGTCCATCCCGGAACTGCGCGTTTCAGTGCTCTTCAACGAGCCGAAATTGCTGAAATGTATCCTCTATATCCCAGGTGTTTTCCGTGTTCCGGTGTTTCAGTGCTCTTCAACGAGCCGAAATTGCTGAAATTTTGACGTGTACGCGAATCGCGGCGAACTCTGGATGCGTTTCAGTGCTCTTCAACGAGCCGAAATTGCTGAAATGCGGTGATCCGCAAGCCGGAACACGGCAAGCATTTGGTTTCAGTGCTCTTCAACGAGCCGAAATTGCTGAAATTGGTGGTGCGCGCGTCGCTGTTGGATGTTGTTGAGCGTTTCAGTGCTCTTCAACGAGCCGAAATTGCTGAAATCAAGCGGAACTTGCGCAATTGTTTGAGTTGTTTCAGTTTCAGTGCTCTTCAACGAGCCGAAATTGCTGAAATCTGACAGACTTTGTGGGAGATTTTACCGATTCGCGGTTTCAGTGCTCTTCAACGAGCCGAAATTGCTGAAATAGACCGGTAAGGTGGGTGATGCAGAACGCGCACTGAAAGTTTCAGTGCTCTTCAACGAGCCGAAATTGCTGAAATAGGTTACAAGTACACCGATCTCATCATCGATACCCAGGTTTCAGTGCTCTTCAACGAGCCGAAATTGCTGAAATCGTGCCGTCACCGCGGTTGATCGAGTCGAGCAGATCCGGTTTCAGTGCTCTTCAACGAGCCGAAATTGCTGAAATCGGATGCGCATTGTGGTACTCCTATCACTAAAAGAGGTTTCAGTGCTCTTCAACGAGCCGAAATTGCTGAAATCGTGCGTCCAACCCGCGTTCGCCATGATGGTGCGAAGTTTCAGTGCTCTTCAACGAGCCGAAATTGCTGAAATATAATGACCTCCTAAAAGACTGATAGCGCCCGCAAATGTTTCAGTGCTCTTCAACGAGCCGAAATTGCTGAAATTCGAGGTATTCGCGTATCTGTTGGCCGCTCTACCGGGTTTCAGTGCTCTTCAACGAGCCGAAATTGCTGAAATTATCGCGCAACTTGACCGTGTCAACCTGGAGCATGTCGGTTTCAGTGCTCTTCAACGAGCCGAAATTGCTGAAATCCTATACTTTCGTCTAGGTCTACGAGCCTAGACCGGTTTCAGTGCTCTTCAACGAGCCGAAATTGCTGAAATCTTGATCGTTGACACGCAGAGGCGCCGTCGGCTTAACCTGTTTCAGTGCTCTTCAACGAGCCGAAATTGCTGAAATGTGGAGCGTCTCTTGCTGCAATTGATTGCGTCTCTGTTTCAGTGCTCTTCAACGAGCCGAAATTGCTGAAATACGAACATTTGTACCAATACGTGTTTTTTCCGAAACAGGTTTCAGTGCTCTTCAACGAGCCGAAATTGCTGAAATTCGACGTAGCGCGTCTTGACGGGCCTAAACAGACCAGGTTTCAGTGCTCTTCAACGAGCCGAAATTGCTGAAATTGAGATCGACGTGAACGATTTCGTCTACCGGCCACTGTTTCAGTGCTCTTCAACGAGCCGAAATTGCTGAAATCAGCAACTTGTGGGATACGGGCGCTACCCTGTACGTGTTTCAGTGCTCTTCAACGAGCCGAAATTGCTGAAATAACAAGACAGCGGAATCGGGCGAAGTGCCATCCGAAGGTTTCAGTGCTCTTCAACGAGCCGAAATTGCTGAAATCGACGACACCAGCAAGTACAAAGTCTTCGAGATCACGTTTCAGTGCTCTTCAACGAGCCGAAATTGCTGAAATCGCTAGCGTGCAACACCCGCGCCGACGCCGACCGTGGTTTCAGTGCTCTTCAACGAGCCGAAATTGCTGAAATTGCCGCATCTCACGCAGTTAGTCGCGGCTGCGGCGGAGTTTCAGTGCTCTTCAACGAGCCGAAATTGCTGAAATTTGCTAGCGCGCCTTCGCTCGGCGCAGCGCTGATCGAGTTTCAGTGCTCTTCAACGAGCCGAAATTGCTGAAATTCGCGTGGGATGTCGTCGTAGCGGATCGCGTGATTACGCTGTTTCAGTGCTCTTCAACGAGCCGAAATTGCTGAAATTTGCGGCGGTCGGAATAGAGTTGGCGTATCTGTCGCGTTTCAGTGCTCTTCAACGAGCCGAAATTGCTGAAATGGATTTCTGTGAGGAGGGGTTCTGCGACGCTTAGGGTTTCAGTGCTCTTCAACGAGCCGAAATTGCTGAAATCGCGATCCGCGCCGCCGTCGCCGCGAAGCGCAGACGTTTCAGTGCTCTTCAACGAGCCGAAATTGCTGAAATTTTCCACACGCCCCGGAAACGCCTCGACAAGCAGCGTTTCAGTGCTCTTCAACGAGCCGAAATTGCTGAAATGGAACGTATCGCAAGGCAGACATCCAAGCGGCGCGCTGTTTCAGTGCTCTTCAACGAGCCGAAATTGCTGAAATGGACGCAGGTCTAGACCTTCCTGCAAAGTCGTCGTGCGTTTCAGTGCTCTTCAACGAGCCGAAATTGCTGAAATCGTGAGTCCAACCCGCGTTCGCCATGATGGTGCGAAGTTTCAGTGCTCTTCAACGAGCCGAAATTGCTGAAATCCTGCGCGAAAGCGTTATCGCATAACGCTCTCTCGGTTTCAGTGCTCTTCAACGAGCCGAAATTGCTGAAATTCGTTTCTTGACACGATTCGTACAATAATGTCGATGTTTCAGTGCTCTTCAACGAGCCGAAAT
>Ga0308389_1002546_pt1 | contig 11317 bp, 10 predicted proteins | sample Hotspr2Sample148_FD_202362 | JGI IMG/M metagenome (GOLD analysis project Ga0308389, IMG submission 202362) | Hot spring phototrophic mat microbial communities from Mushroom Spring, Yellowstone National Park, Wyoming, United States - 20040719_148 ... | reverse complement strand
ACGCATCTCACCCATGACTATTATTATTAGCGGTTTAACAAGTTCTACTTCCTTTGCAAGAAGACTTTGGCAATGTGAAAACATGGTTCCCGGAAGTTCACGCTGGCTTTCACATTTAATCATGTTTGTAATATAGCAGGCTTTAACATCAACATGAATAGCTTTCATCATCTTTGTAATCATTTCGTCAACTTCAGGCTGCAACACCTTTTTCTCAACAGACGAAAGCATGGATGGTGGGTTTAATATAATCATAATTCCCGAAGAAGCATCACCACCATGGATTGTATTTTTTTCTGTAGTCCTGCATTTATTGCATTGTGCCACAGCATGCTGTACTTTTTCCTGCAGTGTATTCAATACTTCAGTTGCAGCTACATTTTTTCTGTTTGAAAGATAACTGATTTCATCAGTATACGCCAGTACCAGTGGCGTTCGCCTGCCATACCGGATGTGTGTCATAATGGCTTCTTTAAGTAAATGGTGCATGCGATAGTACCTGGAATAAACAATAGATTATTGTAAAATACACTCTGGCTTACTATAACCTGTCAATATTAATATGATATTGACGTATTTTCCTGTGCAGGTTGGTGCGTTCAATCCCCAACGCTTTGGCTGTGGCTGATATATTCTTATCATACTGTTTCAATGCTTTGACAATATAATCTTTTTCAAATTGTTCGCGCGCTTTTTTCAAACTGGATGTTTCTTTTGCAATAGTATCTTCATAATCATAAGACTCAATATGTTTTGTAACATCCTTCACCTGTATCGTTTCGGATGGGACCATAATGGTAAGCCGTTCAATGACATTCTTAAGTTCCCTGACATTACCCGGCCACGAATAATTAACTAAAAAATCCATAGCGCTATCGTCCATTTGTTTAATGCCAAGTCCATGTTCGCGCGCAAATTTTTCCAAAAAGTAATCTACCAGCAATGGAATATCTTCTCGACGCTCTGAAAGAGGTGGTACATAAATGGGAATAACATTGAGGCGATAGTAAAGGTCTTCGCGAAATCGCCCCTGCTCAATGGCCTCTTTCACATCAACATTGGTTGCTGCTATAACACGCACATCAACCGTGATGACGTCATTCCCCCCCACACGTTCAAATTGCTGCTCCTGTAACACGCGCAGCACTTTAGCCTGTGCGCTGGGGCTCATATCACAAATCTCATCCAAAAAGATTGTTCCCTTGTCAGCTAATTCAAATTTTCCCAAGCGCCTGGCAACAGCTCCGGTAAAGGAGCCTTTTTCATGGCCAAACAATTCACTTTCAATAAGCTCATCGGGTATTGCTGCGCAGTTAACTTTAATAAATGGTTTGTCACTGCGCTTTGACTTACGGTAGATAGCCCTGGCAACCAGTTCCTTGCCTGTGCCATTTTCACCGGTTATAAAAACCCTTGCATTGGTTGACGCAGCAGTATCAATGATTCGCTTCACCTCCTGCATTGAAGGAGAGTTGCCAATCATCTCATCTTCCAGGGCAATATTTTTCTTTAACAGTATATTTTCCCTTTTTAACTGGATCTGCTCAAGAGCATTATTTAATGAGGTTATTACACGCTCAATGGAAGGTGGCTTTTCTAAAAAATCGTATGCTCCAAACCGTGTTGACTTTACTGCAATATCAATTGACCCGTGCCCTGAAATCATGATAACAGCAACATCCTGCTTTAATTCCTTGATCCGTTGCAACACCTCCAATCCATCAATATCAGGCAGCCATACATCCAGAAAAACTACATCACACTCATTTGATCTGATAAACTGTACTGCATCATTACCCTTTTCAACCGTATACACGGTATGGCCCTCATCCTGTAAAATGGCTTTCATGGTGTTTAATATGTTTTTTTCATCATCAACAACAAGTATCTTTGCCATAATCCCTCAAAAAAAGAATGATCTGACTTATCACTACCATAAACCAGTCTGCTCTTTATTCAACAACTTATTGTAAAGGTATTGTAATGGTAAATTGTGTCCCCTGCCCTTTTGAATCACAGGTGATATTCCATTTATGGTCAATAATAATTTTTTCTACTATAGCCAAGCCCAATCCCATGCCGCTTTCTTTGGTTGAAAATGTTGGTTCAAATACCTTACTCAAATTTTCTTCAGGAATACCCACCCCATTATCTTTGAATATAATATATAGTACTTCTTTTCCCTTATCATATATACTTGAGATAGTAATCTGTGTTGCTTTTGCTTCAATTGAATTCTGTATAATATTTAAAAAAGCCTGGCGTAATAATGTTTTATCACACTTAACCGTTGGAAGATTAGCATCAAGGTTAACAATAAATGAAGTTGCATCATTGCCGTACATGTCAATACAGTTTTCAAGGATACTATTTATATTCTCTTCAGCAAGATTAATTTCCGGTAAGCGGGCAAATTTGGAAAATTCAGAAAGCATATTCATCAAAATATTAACTTCTTCAATAATTGTGTTGGTTGCATCTTTTACAATGAGAGGAAATTCAGGATGATTTTCTTCATACCTCCGGTAAAGGCGTTCTGCAGACAGACGGATTGGGGTTAAAGGGTTTTTTATCTCATGTATTAACTTTCTTGCTATATCACTCCAGGCCTGTAACTTCTGTGTCTGATACATCATTTTCCTGCCATGATCAAGCTGTTTGGCCATCTGGTTAAATGATTCATATAATACAGCTATTTCATCCTGCTCTTTTCTGGTTAGATTTATTGAAAAATCACCCTTTGCAATTTTTTCAGAAGCTTCAACAAGTTCAAGCACCGGTCGTGTTATACTTTGCGATATCATAATGCTCAGGATGATAGCAAGCAAAATAATACCCAATGAAAGTAAAATCAACGCTATGCCAATGCCGGTCTGAAAATATGGCTTAAGGAATTCCTGCTTTTTATATTCACTGTATGATGTATTTAAAAAATCAGCAGTGGCAAACCAATCTTTAGGTATTAATGTATACATAACAATGCAGTACGGTCCATATTGAGTATAAGCAACAGAGTAGATATTATTTGATATTGATAATCTGCTGCAATGTGCCAGGCCATTAATGTGTGCAAGCTCCAAAAAGGTAACAATGTTGGATACAATGCCAGCATTATTGTTAGTAGTATACAATAATCGGACGCTATTTTGCAGCACACCTTTTGTTTCAACAAGTGTTACAAATAACGATGTATTGGTATACCCATATCGCTTTCCAAAAGATGGATGTAACAGATATGCTGTACTAATATACCGATTGTTTAAATCATATCTCAGTTGATTTAACTGCTGCACCAGATTTTCTTCTGTTTCAATTATCTTTTCATTTGCAAGGTCAACAGACTTTTCCAGCGCAGAAATTGTTTTTTCAGTAAAAAACTGATTAATAGTTGTATTTAATATATTACTGGTAATGACAATAATAGGTACTGTTGGAACAGTAGCAATAACAATTAACGCTAATGCGATCTTTGTCCTTATACTGTTGCTGTAGATAACTTCAGGATGAACCCTCAAACGAAATGATATTAATATAAAAAACACTGCACCGGCCAGAGGGACAATCATGACCAGATTTACAAAAAAACCTTCTCCCACTGAAGCATTTTCACCCTGAGGAGGCAATAGAAATGCAATGATAGTTGCAAATATAAAAAATGCACCAATGAAAATCAGTGAATTTTTAATATTTTTCTTTGATGTATATTCTTTAATAAAATTTTTTACTGATGATACTATCATAGTATATCCCAGTATTTATTACTTAAAAATAATTTAACATAAATACCTGTACCGCCGAAGGCGGCGGGGTGTACATAAATTATTTTTTTTACATAAAAGTACATCTAGAAATTAACAGTGAGTATATTCAGTATTTATTCCTAAAAAATATCTACTGCCATAACATCTTTATTCAGAATAAGGTATTCCAACTAATTTTGGGCCATATTGCCAGCCTGTATCAAAATCCCAGATTCCTACAACATAATTAAATATAATATTTAACGGGAAATATAATTTTACTGAAGTGAAGGAAACACGGACACGTATTAAATAATTTGATTTCCTGAATTTAAAACCATCTTCAATAACGATGAGCCTATTAAAAAAGAGCTCATCAATAAGCGATTCATCACTGTAAAAGAAGGTTGAAACTTTTGCCTGTGAAACAATGTAGGATTTATTAAAAAAATCAAATTTTACTTTTTTCTTAACTGTAATGGTTTTGATAATTTCCTTAGGCATCAACGGCAGTAAAGGGTCTTCAACAATCTGGACAGTATACTCTACCTGACCTTCAAGCCCGCGTTTTAATGCCTCAACAATATCATTTGTTTTAACATCAGTTACCGAAAAAAACACATTGAGATTATTGGAACTAAAATTAACATTCCCAAAAATAATATCCTGTGCAAAAACAGAGCCAGAATATAATAACAACAATATAGTTATAATTAATTTTTTCATTTAAAGTTCACTGGATATGATACACTTAGATGTAGTGATTTGTTTTCAGGCTCAAATGATGTTTTAAAACCCTGTTTGCTTTTCCAGTATGGATAATAAATCAATCTGTTATAGTCATGGGCCGAATCGACAGCGTCCACCACAGACAACACCCTGGTCAGAAAGATTGAAAAAAGAAGCCCCACAACAATAGTTTGGTCTTTTCTGCTGATATCTGACCAGTTAACACCCTGATCGCTACTGGAATACTGTTCGGAGATATAAAATAACATATAGACAAGCGCCCCTTTTTCAGCCAGGTCAGCTAGCAGAAAGGCCGAGCCCTTTTTATAATTCTGAGTATAGAATTGCCCCAACCCGCTCCATGACCATGACAGCACACCAGCTATGAAAGGGTCTTTCCGCTCAGGCTCTTCAAAGATAATTGGACGGACATTACTCTGTACAGCAGATTGATTGTTTTGCTGTATTTGTTTATCCTTCTGGGCAAATGCAGTAGAAAACATAGATAGTATTATAATTCCAATAACACTTACTTTAAAAATTAGATGACAGCCCAAAATACATACCTCCATCACCATTATATCCAAAGTTAAGTTGTGGGTACTTTTTTATCAATTCCTGCCGCTTTTCCTGCAATGAAGCATTAAAGGAACCGGCGCTTTGAACTGCATCAATAATATTATAGATATGAATCACGGATAGTGTAGCAAATGTTATATAAAAAAGATTTTTACGTTGAGTGCTTATCACACCTAAATCAGTACGCTTTGCATCAATTCCCAAATTAAAACCGGAATCACTTCCCGCTTTAAAGTTAAAATCAAGAAAATAAAAAAATGAGCCAATTACTATGGTATATTCAGTCACCAGAAAAAGGGCACCTTTTAATTTTTCATCGCTGTAAAATTGACCCAAGCCTGGCATATAAAACGAAAGAATACCGGCAAAAAGAGGGTCCTTCTTTTTTTCAAAAAGCACCTTGATTTCATCATCGGTAAGCGATAGTTCCTGTGGAGCAGTGTGTTTTTTCATTGTTTGTGCATACAGAGGGCTTTGCACTGCCAGCATGATTGCAATCAATAACCATAGTATGCAATGTATTCCATATTTTCTCATTTTGAAGCTAACTCCGCAAAATCATTTTCAATAAGAGCTGATATTCTGTCCACAGCTTCTTCTTCCATTTCGCCATTAGCCCGTATTATCAGCGAACTTCCTTTGGTTATAGCCAATCCCAGCACTGACATTATGGATTTGCCATTTGCTTCCATCTGGCCTTTAATGATATAGATATCACATGGGAATTTCATTGCTTCGCGCACCAGTATAGATGCAGGGCGCGCATGTACACCAGCATCACTTTTTACCTTAACCTTTTTTTCCTTCATTTGTTGTCATTCTCCCTTGCAATCCACTCCTGAATCCGTTTATCAAGTTCCTGTGCAGAAAAAACACCCATTTTTTTTAACCGCTGATTGAGTGCTGCAGTTTCTATAATTATCGGGATATTTCGCCCTGGCCTTACCGGAACAATAATATACGGAACTTCAATATCAAGTATAGTATAAACCTGCTCTTCTATACCAAGCCTGTCGTAGTGAGTATTTGCATCCCACTCCTGTAATTCCGCCACAAGCTCAATACGTTTTCTATTACGTACTGACCTGACACCAAATATATCACGAACATTTAATATTCCAATCCCCCGTATCTCCATATGATGGCGTATCAGTTCCGAACCGCTTCCCATAAGTAATGACTCATCAATTTTTTTTATTTCAACCATATCATCTGCAATCAGCCGGTGCCCTCTTTCTATTAACTCCAAAGCGGTTTCACTTTTACCAACGCCACTTTTGCCTATAAGAAGTATCCCTATGCCAAATACATCTATTAAAGTACCATGTATGGTTACCGATTCAGCAAATGCAGCCTCAACTATATGGGTTAACAAGCTTATAAACCGGGTTGTTGGATGTTGTGTCACAAATGTTGGCACCTTGTGTTTTTTAGCATACTCAATAAAGACTTCATCCGGATATTCATTATGTGTATACACACAGCATACTATATCATAAGAAAAAAACCTGGCGTATATTTCCTCACGCCTTTCACGGGATAATTGTTTGATATATGCCGTTTCACCCAATCCAAAAATCTGGATACGGTCATAGGCAAAATAGTCAAAAAAACCCGACAGAGTAAGCCCCGGCCGGTTAATTTCAATTGCAGTGATAGCCTTATCAATACCTTCCCTGCCGGTTATCAGATTAAGCTGCAGGTCAATCTTCTGTGTATTTTCTAAAATATCACGAATACGCAGTTGCTTTTTCATTGTACCATTAAAATGCCGGCACCAGAAGTTCTAAACTTTTGCCGCGTTTACAAATAATATTGAGATAATTAGTTTCAGTATTAAAAAATACAACAAATGGTGTGTTATTCTTTGTTATTTCAATAACTGCATCATTGACTGCCATCATTTTAACATTACATGATTTTTTCTTTTTAAATTTTATGTCAGGATTTACTGATGAATCGTTTTTGATTTCAAGAGTATATTCATTAAATTTAGACGGATTAAATGAGTTTTCCTGAATCATTTCAAAGGGAATTTCAACCATTGTGTACCCATTATCATCTTTATAAATTGCAGCATAGTTTTTATTCATGTAATCAACTGAATCTTTAATTGTTTTCTCACCTTTTTTGAATAATATAAAATCGCTTCCATTTAATTTCATCTGCAGATATGCTTCCTTTTCATCTACAGGTTTATTGCTCACCTGCCGTACCGTTATGGAGCTCTGCTCACCCTTTACCGTAAACGTTGCTATATCTTCAAGCTCGCTTAACGGGGTTACCTTATGGCCTGAATGCCGCTCTTTATATCGTACTATCTGCTGTTCTATTTTATCAAGCAACAGGTCTATTGAAGAATACATATCGCCAGCTTTTTCTTTTGCGTAAAACTGTACACCATCACCATTAATTGTAATTTCGGCTACATGGTCCTGACGTTCAATCAGAAGCCATACATGCATATCAATCAACTGATGGAAATATTTAGTCAACTTTGAGAACTTTTTTTCAGCATATTCGCGAATGCTATCGCTTACTTCAAAATTTCTGCCTGTAATTGTTAGATTCATGGTCACCCTCATGTTTCATTAAATATAATTTTTTGCGGATATGTGATGCAGGGATAGACAACATATCCCTGTATTTTGCAATAGTCCTGCGTGCAATACGGATACCCTCTGCCTTCAATATGTCAAGTATTTCCTCATCGCTTAATGGATTTTGTTTTGATTCACCATTAATAAGCTCCTTCATGCGTTTCATAATGGTATCAGAGGATGTATCATCATTATGCACAGATTGAATCTTTTTAACAAAAAAGTATTTAAACTCAAAAACACCCCATCTGGTCTGGGCATATTTATTGGCCACCGCACGTGCAATTGTGGATTCATGAAATCCTAAATCAGATTCCAGGTCAGCATAAATCAAAGGTTTTAAATATCCCGGGCCTTTTTGCAAAAACTCTTTCTGCCTGTTCATTATTGCATAGGCAACAAGAAGAAGCGTTTCATTCCGCCTGCTGATATTGTTTATAAGATTCTTTGCTGCATTTACTTTATCATGTATAAATTCCCTTGTTTTTTCATCAACTTTTTTTTGCTTTAGCATTTCAATATAACGGGCATTAATATACAATTTTGGCATCCAGTCATCAAGGAGGTTGATAACAACCTCATCACCAATAAGCTGCACCTCAATATCCGGGCGTACATACAGTGGCTTTCTGGTAAAAAAATGTGCACCGGGGTAAGGTGTTAAATTGGTAAGCAATACAGCTTTTTCTTTTACTGCATCTTTGCTTATATTCAGTTGTTTTGCCACTTTGTCATATTCATAGCGCTGAATATGTGGCAGATAATCTTTTATTATCTGCTGCAACAGCACATCATCAGGATAAAAGTATTGTGCCTGAATGCGTAATGAATCAGTAACAGTGGAAGCACCACACCCAACAGGATCCAGTGTGTGAATTATAGTCATAAGTTTTTCTATCTTTGAACTATCGCCACCCAATTCTTTTTGCAAATCTTCTATAGAAACAGGTAAAAATCCATTATCATCCAGGCTGGTGATCAGCTCTTCAAGCATTGTCATTTCATCAGGAGGCAGTGACAGCATCCTTGCCTGAGACAACAAATGCTCCTGTAAGGTTTCAGCCTGCGAAACAATTTCCATTACATTCTTTTTGTCATAGTCACCGGTGGCGGTATTTTCGCTTTCATATTCTACAGTATATTCTTCTTTAGATGAAACCGTACCTTCAATTTCTTCTTTGGCAACAGTATCTAGTGATTCAAACCCCTCATCACGTACATCATCGCATTCTAACACCGGATTTTCTTCCAGTTCTTGTAATAATATTTCTTCTAATTCAAGTGCGGGTATTTGTAACAAGTCTAACGATTGTCTTAGACTTTGTGTAAGGCGTAAACGCTGGGTTTGTACCACATCAAGCTTTAAGAAAGCCATTCACTCCCTCGCAACAGTCTTCCTCAATTCATATATCCTTAACTATTACCATATTCTTACATCCAATATACAAAAATTACAACTCAAATGTCCATTTAAATTGCATTATTGCCTGATATTTTCAAGCGAAGCCCGTATAAAATCCTTGAATAAAGGATGAGGCTTCACTGGTTTTGACTTAAATTCAGGATGAAACTGAGTACAAATAAACCATGGATGGTCCCGGTATTCAATAGTTTCCACAAGATTATTCTCAGGATGAAATCCTGATAACACCATGCCATTATCCTCAAATGCCTGCTTATATTTAAGGGTAAATTCAAAACGGTGTCTGTGGCGCTCCATTGCAGAATCAGCATTGTAGATTGTTTTAATTTTTGTGCCATCTTTAAACACACATAAATAAGCCCCCAGCCGCATGGTACCGCCTAATTTATCAATAAGCTCCTGCTCTTCTAAAAGCGAAATAACAGGATATGGCGTTGTTGGGTCAAATTCAGTGGAATTTGCGTTTTCCATGCCGCACACATGACGGGCAAACTCAATAACAGCACACTGCAACCCCAAACAAATGCCAAAAAGCGGAATCTTGTTAATACGGGCATATTCAATAGTTGCTATCTTGCCTTCAATACCTCTGTTACCAAAACCACCAGGCACTAATATGCCATTGACTCCTTTGAAAAGTTCATCTAATTTATTCATGTATTTGCGTTCAATCTCTTCGGATTCAACCCGTACTATCTCAAGTTCTGCATTGTTGGCTACAGCACCATGAGTAAGGGCTTCATATATTGAACGGTATGAATCCTGCAATGAAATATATTTCCCCACAACAGCTATAGTGACCTTTTTCTTTGGATTCATTAACGATTTAATAAATTTGTCCCATTCAGGAAGATGCAGCGGTTTTACGGGAAGGCCAAAATGCTCCAGTACTACTTCATCATATTTATTTTCATGCAGCATATAGGGAATTTCATAAATGGAATGGCTGATATCAACAGCCGAGATAACATTCCGTTCTGAAACATTACAGAATAATGCTATCTTGCTTTTCAAATCATCAGTAAGCTGCCGTGATGAACGGCACAGCAGAATATCCGGCAGTATCCCTAATTCCATAAGTTCTTTGACTGAATGCTGAGTTGGTTTTGTTTTTTGCTCGCCCGCTACTGTTATTGTTGGTACCAGCGTAAGATGAACATTTAATACTCTTGTTTTACCCAACTCCTGCCTTATCTGCCTGATTGCTTCCAGGAATGGGATTGATTCAATATCGCCAACCGTCCCGCCAATCTCAACAAGCAAAAAATCCAGGTCATCTTCATTTGCAACATCATAGATCCTCTTTTTAATTTCATTGGTGATATGCGGTATAACCTGTACGGTTCTTCCCAAATAATCACCACGCCGCTCACGCATGATCACCTCATAGTAGATCTGTCCCGTGGACACAGAATTTTTGCGTGTAAGCCTGGCATTGGTCAAGCGCTCATAGTACCCTAAATCCAAATCGGTTTCAGCACCATCCTCGGTGACATATACTTCACCATGCTGGAACGGGCTCATGGTACCGGGGTCAATATTAATATACGGGTCCATCTTTATAATAGAAAGCTTATACCCATGCCCTTCAAGTAACAGCCCTAATGAAGCTGTTGATATACCCTTGCCCAATGACGAACACACGCCACCAGTAACAAAAATAAATTTAGTTTTTTTGTCTTTCATATATCCTCTAACTAATAATATACACCATAATCTATGCCATAAATAGCACTTCATGATAGCTGTCAAGAATTTGTAAAAATGCAATCAAAATTGATAACAAAAAAAAACAATTCTTGACAAAACATTGAAGTTACTATAGTAACAGTTTTGTGTTCTGTAAAGAAAAAATAAAAAAAATTTTATTACACAGGGAAATAACATGACAGAAAAACGTCAACATCAACGTAAGGAATGCAATATCAAGGCCAGGTTTGATTATTTTGAAGGTGACCCTGAAAAAGTTACAACAAATCAAAAGCCCACAATAAAATCAAAAGGATATATTCTTAATATCAGTGTGTCCGGTGCATTTATGGTATGCAATTGCAGGGTTAGTGTACAGATGCCAATAAAATTGTACTGTAAAATTAATAAAACTAAATTAGAATTAACCGGTGAAATTGTACGAACAGGTATGATTCAAAACAACCCTTCTGAAGTTGCGCAACGATATGCAGCAAAAAAAGTTAAGGGCGATAGTTACATTGCTATTCGCTTCAATGAACTTTTGCCTGAGGAAA
>Ga0308389_1002545_pt1 | contig 11320 bp, 12 predicted proteins | sample Hotspr2Sample148_FD_202362 | JGI IMG/M metagenome (GOLD analysis project Ga0308389, IMG submission 202362) | Hot spring phototrophic mat microbial communities from Mushroom Spring, Yellowstone National Park, Wyoming, United States - 20040719_148 ... | reverse complement strand
ACGCGGAAAACACGGGTCCGCTGGTGGTGGGACCTCCTTGGCCCACTGACCGAACGGCCCACCCGCCGCGCTGCCACCATCCATCGCTGCACCGTCACGACGTGGCTTTATCCACGGGCTGCTAGACTCTGGATCTCCGCGCCAATGGAGTACGACGCCAAAACCGTGCTTGCCGCCGTGACAGCGATATTGGCGGCAAGCAGGTTGCTCGCGTCTACGAGCACGGCGACCTTTGCGCCCTTGCCGGCCTTGATGTCGCGCTCGAAGTTGCGGGGAAACACAAAGCAGATGTGGGATTGTCCCGCGGCGGAAAGGTAGCGGAACTGCCAGGGAGACTCCGCGTACTGCCCGAGCACGAAAGGCTCGGTGGCCAACAAAGATCGGATCAGGTCGCGCGAAAGCGCACTCGAATCCTGATCGACGATCGTGACTGCCAGGCCGGTGAGCTTTTTCGGCGAGTACACCGCCCCGACCACCAGCGCGAACGCGAGTGGTCCGGTCAGCAGGAGGACCGCCATAGCTGCCTCCTTGCTGAGCAACCGCCATTCCCGCAGGACGATTTGCCGGAATACTTTCATGTTACTTCCCTGTGGACGCGAGCTTGACGCGCGCCGTCATGCCGTTTCGCAGCCGGGAATCGTTGTCGGTAATGAGCACGACAATCTGGAGCGCCCGTACGTCAAACGAGTTTTGTTCGTTGGTAGCCTTCCTCGTCGCGAAATCGGCCGACTGCCCAATGCGGATGATCCGGCCGTTCACCTCGGCGCCGGCCAGCGCCGGCAGGACGACCTTCACCGGACGGTCCAACTGAAGGTGCCCGAACTTGGTTTCATCGGCGTAGACTTTTACCTTGAAACTCGACTGGCTGGCCAGGGTGAGTATCGGAGAGCCAGCGGCCACCATCTCGCCGGTGTCCATGATCCGCTGCGCCACATATCCATCCAACGGGGCAACGATCCGAGTCTCGAGTTGATAAGCACGCGCTTCCTCCAACTGAGCTTTGATCGCTTCCGCCTGATGCAACGCAGCGGCAGCCTCCTGCTCCCGGATCGATATCTGCAAGGTTCCGTCCCGCGCCAGCTTGAGCGCGGCTTCGGCCGCCGCGAGACCTTGGCGAGCCTGTTCGACTTCCTCTTTCCGGGTTCCTTCCCGGACCATCTCCAGGCGCGCTTCGGCGGCCTCTTTCTGAGCCTTGGCTGAGAGGTACCGCAGCCGGACCTCGTTTTCCACCTGCTCGGCAATCACGCCTTCCTGAAACAGTCCTTTGAATCGCCGGTAGGTAGCGTCCGCTGTCTCATGCGCTGCCGAAGCCTGTTCGAGCGCCTTCTCGGCTTGCCGGACCTCCTGAATCCGCGCCCCGTTGAGCGCCATCTCCAACCGCGCCTTCGCTGCCCGATAGGAGGCCTCCGCCTGCTGGATCTGGCCTGAGACGGTGAGCCGCTGGAGTTCCAGTGCCCGCACTGCCTGTTGCCACTTTGCCAGCGCCGCCTCGTGAGCGGCCGCCGCCTGGGCCACGCGCGCATCGATTTCCTGCGACCCGATGCGCGCGAGAAGGTAGCCGGCGCGCACCGGGCTGCCCTCTTCGACGAGCATCTCGACGATCCGTCCGGGGATCTTCGAGGACACATCGACTTCGTCGCACTCCAGCGTCCCCTTAATCAGTTCTTCCTTTTGCGCCGGGGGGCTGAACGCACGCGCCGCCAGCAGAGCGATCGCCAGCGCCAGCGCCACGCCGGACCCCGCGACGATGAACAGTTTTCGTTGTCTGGTCATTTCTCCAACCTCAATGCAACTTCGGCGATGTCACCGGCGTGCCGGTGAAACGCAAGGTACGCCGCCATCATCTGGAACAGCGAGTTCTGAACACCTGTTTCTGCGGCCGTCAGCGCGAGGTTCGCGTCCAGCACCTCGAGGCTGGTGCCGGTCCCGACGCTGAAGCGCTTCGTGGCCAGGCGCAGGCTTTCGCAGGCGAGTTCGGTGGCCTTGCGCGCCGATGCGAGAGCGCTTCGATGGGATTCATAGTCGAGCAGGGAGTGGCGAACCGCGAGCCGTACCTGCTCTTCGGCGTGACGCAGTTCGATGCGCGCTTGGGCGGTCTCCGACGCCTTCTCCGCCGCGCGGGCTCGTCTTGCGCCTCCCTCGAACAGGCTCCAGGATGCGCGGACGCCGGCAAACCATCTTGGATCGGTCTGCGCCAGCTTTGTCGTCACCGTCTCTTTACCCGCCACGACCGCCAGCTGAGGTAGATAGTCCGCCCTTTCCATCCTCTCGGCGTGCGCCAGGGCCTCGACCTTCCGCCGCAGCGCCTCCAGTCCTGGGTGGCCTTTGAGGGCGGCGGCTTGAGCTTCCGCCAAGGGCGGGAGTTCCGGCGGCTCGAACAGCGCGCCGGCGATCTCTACGGTGGCGCCTTCCGGTAAATCCAGCGCCGTTCGAAGCGCCGCCTGCGCCAATTCCAGCCGGTTGCGCGCCTTGGCTTATCTTTCCTCCTGCTCCGCCACGGCAGGCTCGGCACGAATGACGTCGTAATTGGCCGCCGTGCCCAGCCGGTGCGCCGTTCGCGCGTCCGCCAGGTGTTGTTTGTAGACGTCAAGCGCGCGCTCGTTCAGACGGACTACCTCCCGGCCGAGCAGGACGGCCAGGTAGAAGCGTTCCGCCTCGAGGATAGCTGCGGCTTCCGTGTCGCCGCTCAGCCAGCGAGACGCGCGTTCACCGGCGCGGGCCATTGCGATCGCATTCGAGATCTTCCCGCCGGTGAAGATTGGCAGACCCGCCTCCAGGCGTACGTGCAACAGGTCGGTTGGGGCGATCACAACAGGCGGGACCGCCAGGGTCATTCCGCCGAGCAGGGGAACATGAACGGGCGGGGACGAGATGGCGATTTGATCGTTGAGGCGCAGGTACGACCCGTCCACGCCGATTCTTCCTAAACGCAACGCTTCCGCCTGGGCAACTCTGGCTTCCGCTATGTGGATGCCCTCCCGGCTGGCTTTGACCAGCAGCTTACGGTTCCGCACCAAAGTGACGATTTGCGCCATGTTGACCGGCACCGGCGGATTCTGGATTGAACCGCCCGCCGCCTGCGCCAAAACCGGCGCGCACACTGCGTGCACAATCAGCCAAGCTGAAACGGCCCGTTTGATCACCCGGCTCGCTGGGCTCCCGATCCGATGAAAACAGACCGCGCCAGCGTGATTGCCGTCAGCGGGCCACCAGGCCGCGCGATGCATTCCGTTGCACCAGGTCCTCCCGACCAGCGACAGGAGCCCTCTCATGACCTCGCTCCCCCTGGCCGCCGGGTTGCGGAGCGGTTTTCGGCGGCCGCATCCATAGCTGAGATCTCCTCGATGAGAGCGTTCATGTAAGGGGCGCCGGCGGTGAGTTTGACGCCTTTCTGGTGCATCAGCGCAAGCACGTACTTGCCGGCCAGGTCCACGGATTCGGCAGCCGTCAAATCCACAACCAGCGCCTGATGAGGAGATCGCACGGCGCGTTCCCGCCATGCCTGCTCCAACTCCGTGACCCAGACACCGGCGAGCTTGCCTTCAGTTTTCCAATGGAGCGTGGCTCCGTGGTCAACCATCGTTATTCTCAGCACCGCTTTCCGTTTCTCCTGCCATTTGGAAGAGCACGCCAGGCTCCGGGACAAAGTCGACCCCGGATCGCCGTATGTTCTTGAAAGGTTTGAGCAACTCAGAGGTCGAGGGGAAGCCGTTGGTGAGGGCCGGTGCTGAAATGTCGGCATCTGCCAACGGGCGGGCAGATGTCGGCTACTGCGGGCGAGTGATGCCGAGCTTCTTCATTCGGAACTGAAGCGTCGTGCGCTTCAGGCCGAGAAGAGCCTCGAGCGGGACCTCCAGGGTCGAACCGGTAGACAAAAGCACGGCGCGTTCGACTAGGTTCTGGAGTTCGCGAATATTGCCCGGCCACGAGTAGCGAGCAAGCTGAGCCATGGCCTCGGAAGGGATGGTGGGGATCCGCTTTCCCATCCGAGCTGCGTATTTCTGGGCGAAATAGCTGACCAATAATGGAATGTCCTCTGGTCGTTCCCGCAAAGGCGGGACCACGATGGGAAAAACGTTCAACCGGTAGTAGAGGTCGGCTCGGAACTTCTTGTCTTCCACCAGGCGCAGCAGGTCGGCGTTGGTGGCCGCCACCAGGCGCACATCGACGCGGATCGTCTTGCCGCTGCCCAGGCGTTCGAACTCCCGCTCTTGCAACACCCGGAGCAGTTTCGGTTGCAGCTCCAAGGGGGCGTCTCCGATTTCATCCAAAAAGATCGTCCCGCGATGGGCCAGCTCGAACCGGCCGATGCGCTGCGCGATGGCTCCGGTAAAGGCGCCCCTTTCGTGTCCGAACAATTCGCTTTCCAACAGCCCGGTTGGGATCGCGGCGCAGTTCACCTTGACAAAGGCACTCTGGCGCCGGGAACTCCGGTTGTGGATTGCTCTCGCGATCAGTTCTTTTCCCGTTCCCGTCTCACCGCAGATGAGGACAGTGGAGTCTGAAGGAGCAGCAATTTCAACCTGACGCAGCACGGCCATGATAGCGGGGCTTCGGCCAACGATCTCCTCAAAAAAATAATTGGTGCGGATTTCGTCCTGGAGGTAGAACTTCTCCTCTGCCAGCCGCGCGTTGAGTTCCTCGATGCGGCGGTAAGCGGCTGCGTTATCGAGTGCGATCGCAATCTGACCTGCCACCTGTTCGAGCAACGCGACTTCCTCCTGGTCCATTTGCGCGCGGCGGCTGGCGACGTTCAGAGTTTCCAGCACCCGGTCGGCCGAGATCAGCGGCACCGCACAGGCGGAACGGTAACCTTGTGAAATGAAATAGCCCAGGAAGGGATAGGATGCGCTTTCCAGCTCGCGGCCGCTCATCACGACCGGTTTCCGCCGCAAGAACGCCTCTCCCGGCGCCGTGCCTTACATCGGAACGAGCTGGTCCTGCTCCGCGGTATGATGCGAGCCCTCCAGGTCCAGGGCCTGTCGGCGGAGCTGATTGCTCTCTGGATCCCAGAGGGTCAGACTCGCCAGGTCGACCTTCAGGGTCTCCCTCAGGGATCCTGAGATGGCTTTGAAGAGCGATTCCGTTTCGAGATGCGCCACAATGGCGTTGTTCACCTCAAGCAACAACCGCAGGCGGTCGCGTTCGCGGATCAACTCCTCCTGAAATCTTCGAGCCGCCTCGTAGTTCAGCGTATTCTCGACGGCGAGAGCGACCTGCCGGGCCACCTGCTTCATGAACTCGATCTGATCGCTGCGATAAGCGTTCCTGTCAAGCGAGCCGAACGCCAGGCTGCCAAGCTGCCGGCGCTCGGTGAAGAGAGGCGCCACACAGTAGCTTCGAATGCCGCTTTCCCGCAGCATCCGCATCAGCACCGGATAGCGGGTTTCCGCCTCGAGATCAGGAATGTAGAGGGACTGTCCGGTCTCCAGCACGGTTGCCGTCGTCGATTGTTCGGCTGTGAACTCATATTCGGACGGAATTCCGTGCCGGAGAGACGACTTCAAGTGGTAAAGTTTGCTCACGCGCCGGTCAGCGTCATACAAAACGATCCCGATCCCGGCGAAAGGAACCAGCCTGGCTAGCGAAGAGGACAGGGCCAGCAGCAGCGCAGGCAGGGACTGGTGGGAAGCGATCGACTCCGCGACGTCAAGCAGCGCCTCCGAACGAGCGGACAGAGCATCGGAAGTCATCGACAGCACCTTCCCTCAACTCTGTGCCCGACGCACATAACAAGGCCTCAGTGTAGCACTGGGGGGAATCGGTAGCAGGCGCGGCGAAGCGCTGACCGTTCAGCAGAGTCTCCTGCCGCGCCGGGCAGCCACAGCGGGACCACTCCAAGATTTCCATTCAGCGTGTCGCCCCCGTCTCGGCTCTGCGAAAGCGCTCACCGGTACGAACCGGCGGGCCAGCCACCGGCGAGGGCCTTGAACAATAGCACGGACTGCACAAGCAGTGAAGTATGGGCTTGAGCGATTGCCTGATCGAGTTCGAGGACGGACCGCTCGGCATCCAGAACACCGAGGAAGTCGGCCAGACCGGCTCGGTAGAGATCTTCTGACAGCTTGAGCGCCGATTGGGCGGCCGCGAAAGCTTCGCCCAGTCTTTCCAACCGGGCCTGTTCCGCCCGGTATGCGGCGATGGCGTCCTCAGCCTCTTGAAACGCAGCCAGGATTTCCTGTTCATATTCGATTTTGGCCCGATCCAGACGAGCGTCACTTGCCTGGATGTTGGCGCGCAGGCGGCCGCCGGTGAAAATGGGCAGAACCAGCTGCGGCCCGAAACCGAAAAAGTTGCCGCTCCCCAGGCTCAAGCCGCTGACGCCGGTCGCCTGGCGGCCGGTCAGGCCGGTCAGAATGACCCTGGGATACAACTCGGAGCGGGCCGCTTTCAGACGGGCGCTGGCGGAGAGGATTCGCGCCTGCGCTGCGCGAACGTCGGGACGGCGCAACAGCAGCTCGGAGTCGACGCCGTCGCCGACGGGCGGGACAACCCATTGCTGGGGCGGGGCCGGCAGAGATCCTCTCGCCAGGTCGCGATCGGCCAGCAAGACCGCCAGGCGGTTGAGCTGGCTCTGTCGCTGCGAATCAAACCGCGGAATCTCGGCCTCCAGCGCAGCCAGAGCGGAAACCTGCCGTTCCACGTCCAATTGGGAGGACAAGCCCGCTTGGGCGCGCTGCCGGATCAGTTCCAACAGGTCAGCCTGCCTGGCGCGATTTCGTCGAAGAGCACCCAATTCGCGTTCGGCGCCGCGCAATTCAAAGTAGGCCCGGGCCACCTCGGCGGCCACGATCAACCGGACTTCGTTCGCCGATTCTTCCTGGGCCAGAGCCTCGGAGCGGGCGGCATTCAGCGACTTCGAGTTCGGTCCCCAGAAGCTCAGCTCCCAGCGCATGTCCGCGCTACCGGAAATCAGGCCGGTTTCAAAAGGTGTGATGAGGCTGAGGCCGCCGCCCGCGCCGGACGGTGGGACTCGGATGATGCCGTTCTGAAAGCCGCCGCGCAACTGCTGGGCGGAAGCATTCAGGTTCGTGGACGGCGCCAGGGCTGATTTGGTCTGCCGGATCAGGGCGCGCGATTCGGCCACCCGGGCCAGCGCGCTTTTCACATCCAGGTTCTGGTGCAAGGCGCGCTGCACCAGGTTGGTGAGCACCGGATCCCCATAGGTGTTCCACCAGTTGGAAGGGTCGGCCAGGCCGGCGCAAAGCACCAGGATGGGCAGCATCATATTACTTTACGTCTCCGACTCGAGGTAGACGTCCATTTGTTGACCCGCCTTCACGGCGGCGCCCTCCGGCAAGCGGTAGATCACTTGCAGCACTCTGGTGTCGGTCCGCTCCGTGGTCTCGCCGGTCAGGTTTCGCTTGGGGACGACGTAGGGCTCGATCCGGACGAAGGTGAGGGGAAAGCGCAGTTTCGCATTGCCGCGAACACTGGCATAGGCGCGCGCTGCCGGGCTCACCCGCCAGGCGTCCCTTTCGTCGACGTCGACGCGGACGTGCAAGGGCCCCGCTGAACCCATCAGGATCAGCGGTTGCTCCAGCGGGCCGGCCGCGGCAAATTCCCCGGGACGTATATTCACCCGCAAGATGACGCCCCGGATGGGCGCTCTAACCGTCAGGCGCTCCAGGTCCGCTTTGACCCTTTCCACTTGCTGGCGCGCCTGCCGAAGCTCGGCTTCCGCCACGAGGATGTCCTGCTTCCAGGCGCCCGCCTTCAACCGCGCCAGGCTGGCTTCGGCTTCGAGCAGCGCGGCGCGGGCGCTGCGGGCGGCCCAACGCCGCTTCTCCAAGTCCTCGGCGCGAATGGCCCTGCGGTCGGTGACCGCTTCGATGATACGCAACTGGCTCTCGGCATCGGCCAACTGTGCTTTGGCCTGCTCCACGCGGGCCTCCGCCGGCGGGATGTCCTCGGCCCGCGGAGCGTTCTTCAGACGCTCCAGCCGCGCCGCGGCGAGCTCGACGTTGGACTGGCGCAGCGCGAGTTCGGCGCGCAGTTCGCGGTCGTCGAGCCGGAGCAGAGCCTGCCCCCTATTCACCAGATCGCCCGGCTTGACGCACACTTCGGCGATAAGCCCGGAGACGGGCACGCCAATGGATATATTCTCCGACGCCGGTTCCACCATCCCGACGCCACCCACCTGCCGCTCGAATGCGCTCGCGGGAGGAGCTTGCGGCGGCGAGGCCGTCATATCGGCCGGCCTCATGTGCCGAACGCTGAAAATCGAAAATACCAGCGCCAGCGCCCCGAGCGCCGGAAGACCGTACTTGGCAAGCATCCTATCTCGCTCCCTTTCCCGTGGTCACTTTGGCAATCACACCGTCGCTGATCTCCGCGATCCGGTCGGCGAATTCGAGGATCCGGAAATCGTGAGTGACAACCAAGACCGCACGTTCCGGACTGAGCGCGATTTTGCGCAACAGTTCCATGACATGTCGGCCGGTCGGCCCGTCCAGCGCCGAGGTCGGCTCGTCGCAGATCACCAGCTTGGGCGACTGGATCAGCGCCCGGGCAAAGGCGACTCGCTGCTGTTCGCCGCCGGACAGCTGATTCGGAAGCACGTCGGCGCGGTGGGCCATGCCCAAATCGGCCAAAAGCTCCCGCGCCTCGGCGATGGCGGCCTTCCGCTTCCAGCCGGCCGCCAGCAATGGCACGGCGGCATTCTCGGCCGCGGTCAGAGCCGGGATGAGGTTGAACTGCTGAAACACGAACCCGATGTTTCGCAGGCGGAACAGTGCGGCTTCGCCGTTATGCAGCGTCGCCAGGTCCTTGCCCAACACGTGTATGTGACCCTGGTCCTGTTTGAGCAGGCCGGCAATGATGCTCAGCAAGGTCGTCTTGCCGGAGCCGGACGGTCCCAGCAGGAACGTCATTTCGCCGTACCGGGCCTCAAGATCGACGCCCCGCAACACCCGCAGCCGGGTGCTTCCGGCGCCAAACGATTTCTCCACTCCGCGGCAGACCACCGCAGCGCGGCCATTGGTGGATTCCATCATCGAGCGCTCCCTCTCTAACCCCTGAACACCACCGCTGGATCCGAGACCACCACCCGGCGAACGCTCAACATGGTGGCGATCATGACCACCACAAAGACGAGCCCTCCCGTCAAAAGCATGATCTCAGGCAGCAGCCGGAAGCCTCGCAGATCCAGGTTGTCCTTGGTCAGCTCAAAAAACAAAGCCGTCAGGGAAACACCAATTGAATAGCCAATGGCGAGTACGATAAGCGCCTGCATGATGATCATCCCCACAATGCGCATGCTGGTCACGCCGATCGCCTTCAGCGCGCCAAAATACTTCATGTTTTCGAGGATGAAAAGCGAAAACGTCTGGCCGGAAACCAGGGCACCCACCATCAGGGCGATGGAAATCGTAATGCCGAAGTTGATGGGGATGCCTGTATTTCTGATGTAGTACCAGATCGTGTCCCAGCCGAAGGACTCGCTCGTGAGAGCTTTCAATCCCGTCGCTGCACGGATCCGGCGGCAAAGTTCTTCCGCGCTCACTCCCGGCCGCGCCTCGCACAGGATGAAAGACAATTGCCGGGGTTCGCGGCCCACCATGTCGAGCGCCTCGCTAAATCTGGCGTAGACGACGGGCAGATTCACAAACGGCGGCGAAGCGTCCACCACGGCGCCCACAAGCACCACTTGCGAGCCCAGCTCGAGCTCCAGGCCTGTCCGATAAGGAGGCCGGCCGAAGAAATACTCGTACCCGACACGATCGATCGCCACCGTCTTTGGGTTGCGGAGCGCTCGCCAGTCTCCGGCGAGGAATTTCTGCGGCAGCCCCGTCAAGCTGGCGTCATCCACGCCCAGGAGGATCGAGTTGCGGAAGGTGCCATCCGAGGCTTTGGCGCGGGCGACTGCCTTTAGCAGCGGGACCGCCCACAGCACTCCCTCCACGCCCCGGACGTAGTACAGGTCCTGAAGGCTCAACCCGCGCACTTCGTCGACATACTGCGTCTTCGGATCCATCACCCAGACCGAGGCGTCCTGCACGTCCCGAATCTGCGACCGCGTCCGGTCCAGAAGGCCCACGAAGATCGACATCTGGTGGGACATCAGGAACGTGGAAAATGCAATCGCCAGCACCAGGCCGAAGTACTTCGCGCGGTCGCCGGTCAGCATTTGCCAGGCGATGAACCGCAGTCCGGATTCGCTCTTCACCCGCACACTCCATCAGATTGAACACCGTTCAATCCCGATTCAGTTTTTTGCGGCCCCGGCGTTCAGGCTTTGCGGATCCCGGCTACGAGGATCTCCACCTGCTGCCCGGCCAAACGCTTCCGGGCGGCAAACGGGAATCCCTCGGCGGAATGAACAAGATGGATGAGCCCGTGAATGGACGCCCACAGCGCCTGAGCAATCTCGTCGGGCTCGCCGAGTTCTGTCCGCAGCAGGCCTCTCGCCAGGATCTCCTCGCAAAGGGCGCGGATTCTCCGGAAGCAGGCGATACCCAGGGTCTCAAAAACGCTCAGTACGTCGGGCGCCAACTGGCTGTGCCGGTGGATGAACAGAAACAGGTACTCATGAGGATGCTCAAACCCGAACTCGACATAGGCGTGCAGCGTCTGCTGAAGGCGTCGCAAAGGGTCGCCCCCGGCTGACGCATAGCGTGCCAGCCGCTGATCCAGCTTTTCCAAGGTGCTCTCCACCAGGCGGGCCAGGAGCAGCTCTTTGCTGCTGAAGAAATGATAGATCATCCCCGGGGAGCACCCGGCACGCTCTGCGATACGGCGGACCGAAACGCCTTCGAAGCCTTCCCGGAGGAAGAGGTCTCGCGCTGCGGCAAGAATTCGCTCGCGAATGGGGGCCTCCCCGTGACTGGGTCTGTCTTCCAATCGTCTCCTGTCCCTATTGAGATGCTACAGTCTCGAACAAGACTGAGCAAAGTTTTCGATTCGCATCGTTCGTGCCAGGCGAGCCAGCCGTTTGCCGGCGCCCCGCGATTTCGTTGGCACACCCTACCGGCTGCGGAACGAGCCCGAAGGGCGATCGAAACGGCTAGGAAAACCGCGGCGGCCAGGACCGCTTGGCGCCCCGCCCGATTAATACTCCGTAGGCACGCCGCTCCGCGGGGTTGGGGCGCTCACCTTCACCAGTGTTGGAGGAGCCGGAAATAACATGCTCTACAACGGTGAAGGGCTGCACCAGGCACCCAATGCCCTGCGCCGTTAACTTTTTCCCAAACGCGACGATGTCTTCGGGCTTGCCTTAGTACTACTGGGTCAGAAACGTTTCGCCCCACAAAAAGGGCAGCACGGCAGCTGCCGGATCAGCCAGCCGGTGATTCTTTCCCGAATGCTCGCGATCGAGCCT
>Ga0308389_1002543_pt1 | contig 11330 bp, 13 predicted proteins | sample Hotspr2Sample148_FD_202362 | JGI IMG/M metagenome (GOLD analysis project Ga0308389, IMG submission 202362) | Hot spring phototrophic mat microbial communities from Mushroom Spring, Yellowstone National Park, Wyoming, United States - 20040719_148 ... | reverse complement strand
CTGGCGTCTTCACGTAAACGATATTATGCGGCTGCAACGCGCGGAAAATCTCTTTCTCGATATCGCTCGGCGATGCCTGCGGTCGCAGAACACGACGCGCCGATTCGATCAGGAGATTGATCCGATCGGCGCGCGCAAGCTCACCGATCGGATCACCGGGAGAAACGAACGATAACGGATCGCTCACAATCCCACCTCACGTTCCGATACCGAGTAAACTAAAGTCGCCTTCTTCGTAGACGACCGAGACGTACGCCGCAACCGGTTCTTGAACGACCATGCCCCAGCGCGTAACCGGGCGATACTTCACCCAGAGATAGTCGTGGCCACGTTTCAGTGGCACCGTTATGTCCTTCGTGATGCGAACGTTTCGCTGGTTACGTTCGACTCGAAACTTGTGGGTAACTTTCCACGCGCTCGCATTTTCTTTATCCGCAACGCAGCCGAGATAAAGAACCTCGCCCGGCTCGAAGTGATAGAATTTCTTCTTATTGACTTTGCCGATCAGACTCATCACGGTCTGAATGTATGCGACATTCACGACTGGAATCGTGATGCGCCGCTCGAATGAGAGCGATGGCGCAGCGATGTCGCATCCTTCGATCGAATCTTCGGAGACGTTGATTGCGTTCTCGAAATCCGGCGCATCGGCGGGCATCGTCCACACACCGCCACTCGTACCGACTGGCGCGGGATTGCGATCGAGGACCCAACGCGTTCCGTACTGCACTGCGATCCGATACGGCCCATACGTCCACGCCGACGGCCCGCCGGTCACGAAAATTGTTCGACCTACGTGCGTGGGATTCGGTACGATGCCGTCGGGGATCACTTCGAAAGTCGCGACGCACTGCAAATTCGTTCCACTCGCGGTTGCGTTGCCAACGCCGACTCGACCTTGCGAAATCGCACTCGTAACATGGATCTGCTGCGCCTCCGCGGAGATCGAATAACCGAACGAGAGATCGACCGTATCCGTCGCTGGCGCCGACTTCGTTGACGACGGCGGACTTGCATCGACCGCCTCGTCACTCGGCTCCGCGGAGTACGTGATCGCGACATCGTAAGTTCGACCGTCTTCGTTCGCGCGAATATCTACGTCCGATCGCGTAAGACCTAGGAAGATCGGGGGCGTGTACGCGTAAATCGCGTTCGCGACCGAGATCGCGTCAGGATAGTCGATCGCGTGCACGTTGATCCGATAACTCGTGCGGTTATACGAGAGCGAGAGCTCGTCAGGATTGATCTTGAAGAGCAAGTGCGGCATACTATTTCACCTTCATGTTTGCGTCAACACCCTGCTGCACCTTTCGTACTTCCTTTAGAATATCCGCGAGCAAATCTTCTTGGCGTTTCTGTACGCGCGCACCGAACGCGAATTGCTGTCGCGCCGCGAACGCCGTAAACGTGCCACGCGCTTCGCTGACCGCCAGCATGTTCGCGAGGTCTTCTTTTGGCACGAAGTTCGCTTGCATCTCGCCGACGCGACCTTTCGGCGGACCCTGCTGCTCCTGCTGCTGCTGTTGGCGTTTCAGCGCCTGCGAAATCATCTGCTCGAGTTCCCATCGCAGTTGGTCGACGCGTGCGCGATCGACGTTTTCGATCTTATCCCTGAGGAATTTATCGATCTCTTCCGCGTTCAACATAAGCGCGCCTTGGCCGAGCGCACCGACACCAACGCCAACAAGACCACCGGCTGGCCCACCGATAAGGAGACCCGCGCCGCCACCCACGAGCGGCAACACCCACGGGTTATTCGCAAAAAACTCGAAGATATCGCGCACAAACGACCACCACAGGCGCTTCAACGATCGGATCAGCGTGGCCCACGTTAGTTCTAACGCCTTTACGAGTATATTGAACGCGGTCTCGATGTCGCCGGACTTTATCGAAGCCACGATCGCCTTGATCGAATTCGACCAGTCGGTCGCGAGTCCTTGCAAGTCGGTCTTCAGCTCGCGGAACTTATCGATCGTGTTGTTGCCGCTCGCGACCGCAGCCACGCCGAGCGCGACCACGCCAGCGACGACCAGACCAATCGGGCTCATGATCGCAAGCAACACGAGCTTGAGCGCAGCGAGGAGCGCGCTGAACACACCGATCGCGATCGAGACGAGCTTCACGATGCCCGCGAATGCGAGTAGCGCAGTACCGGCAGCTACGAGGCCTGCAGCGAACGCTGCCACCGCGATGACAGCGCCCTGATTTTCGCGCACCCACTCGACGAGACTCGCAGTCGCGTTCTTCAGCCACGCCGCGATCGACTCCAACACCGGCGCAATCGCAGCAGCGACTTCGTACCAGACTGCGGAAAGCGAAGCCGTGATTTCGCGCCACGATTGCATGACTTGCGTAGCGCGCTGCACTCGTTCGCTTGTGGTCGCAGTAAGATTCGCGAGCTTCTCCTTAGCGTCGTCCGATAACATGCCCATCGAAACGAGCGACATGCCGACCCTATCGCCGAAGAGCTCGACCGCGATGCGTGCACGCTGCGTTTCGTCCGGAATGCGCTGCAACGCTCCAAGTACCACCTCGAGTCGCTGCTCGAGCGGCAGATGCGCAAATGAAATAACGCCGAGATTTTCGAGTACGTCTCCGAACTCGGCCACCGCTTTCGCATCGAGCTTCGCGGTCATACTCTCGAGCGATGCACCGAGCTCATCAACGCTCACGTTCCAGACGCGAAAGAGCGACGTGAGTTTCGAGAACTGCTCGACCGACGTACGCAGTCGCAGCGCCCAGCCACCTATCGCTTCCTGCTCTTGAAAAACCGATAGCGCCGGTCGAAACGCTGCGAGTATCGACGCACCGATGCCCTGAAGCGCAACACCCCACGTTGCAAGCTTACGCGAAACCGCGTTGAGGTCCGCGGTCAGTCGATCCGTGAGCGTCAGCTCGACACTCGCGCGACCTGCTCGAATTTCTGCTGCGCTAGCCACGACTTCAGATCGTCCTTCGTTAGTAGCGGCAACTCGTTGTCGCTCCGAACACCGAACCGCTCGAGGTACTCGACGACATCCGGGAAAATATCTTCGACTCGAATCGTCGAAGACTCGCTGCCGCGAAATGCGTTCGCAATCGCTGCCGCGATGACACCGTAGTGACAGTGATCGTGGAATAACTTACTTTCGTACATCGCACGCAGTTCGCCGAGCGTAAAGTCCCACGGCGCTACGCCGAGATAACCGGCGAAGTGCCAGACGTAGGAGTCGATATCGCAGTGCTCGCTTCGACTTTCGATAGCAGCAGTTTCAACGCGGCGCCGAGAATTTCGCGCATAATGGGATGGCCCTCGAAAAAATCGAGGATCCTCGAGATGAACGCGACTTCGGCGTCCCAGATCGATCGGCCGTAGAGCGACTCGAAAACTTCGTTCGCGGTGACACCGTGGCGCGCAAGCGAATCGCGACAGAGCACTGTCAGTAACGCCTCCGCCGTCTTGCGATCGCGGAACACGGCGCCGTCGGCGAGTATGCGTACAAACTCTTCGTAATCGAATCGCTGCGACTCCACGTTGGCGGTCGTAGTGTCCGGTCGCACTACGCGTGCCAGCGCCTCCGAGGCCCACTTCGCAAGATCGAATCCGTGGTCGCGAAGATCGTGATATCGCGCGAAGCTGATCCGCGCGACTTCGTACTCGCGGCCATGCTCGTCCGTAAATCGATGTCGCATCGCTGTCACTCCACGTACGTGTGTCGCTCCGCTCCCACTTCGTGTGTCGCTACGCTCCCACTTCGTGTGTCGCTACGCTCCCACTTCGTGTGTCGCTACGCTCCCTCACGTGATCAGGGCGTTACCTCGAAGTACTCGGGATAACGATACACGCCGCCATCGAGTAGCGGCGATGCCACGAACGTAACCGAGATAACGATAGCCTGGCCCATCTGCTCGGAGCGATTGAATCGTGTCACCTCGACGAGCGATTTTATTCCCCACGAACCGACCTCGGTACGCGGACCGTTGAGGCAGAGAACGTGCAGCTGACCGCGAGCGAAAAACGCCTGACGAATTTGCGCGACGCTGGGGTCACCCGCAACATCGAGCATATCGAACTCGATGGTCGCTTCCTTCAGCGTCGCGACCTGCGTGCGCCAACCCGCATGCGCACGCGTCGTCACGTCAGCGGTCGCATGCGACAAGTTTAGGTTCAGGTTATTGACATTCGGTACCTCGACCCACGTCGGCGTGGTCCAGTTATTCGCGCTATCGACGTAGAGCTTCGCGAGGTGGCCTAATCTCGTTCGACTCATGCATTTGCCTCCTTATAGAACTGCGCCAGTTTCTTCAACCCTTCGCGAAACGCGGGTTTCATGTATTCGCGCTTCGGATACTTCGCGACACGTGCGCCGTATCGACGTACGCCGCTGTGCTCGTGAAGCGCCGGCACCGGCGAATCAGGACGTAGTAGTGTTGGTCCGATAACAACGCTCTTCTTTCGCTCGTCGAGCGAGAAGAAGATGAGCTTTCGCAGTTGCCCCTTGCGTACCGACGGCGGTTGCCCCGGTGGCGACGCGGTCTTACGTCGACGCATACTGCGTTGCGCGACTAGCCGAACGAATGCACCGAATCGCTTGAAGACGCGCAGCGTCTTGCGATCGATGTAGCGCGCGATCGCTTGCCGATCGAGAAAGAGCTGCTTCACTTTTACGATCGACTCCGATGCCATCACAACGGCTCCAGTACTGCGTAACGCGCGGTTATACTCGCGCGCACGAACGAACTTTCGTCAAATACTTCTTCGATCTCGTAAAGCGGATCGGAAAACGAGATCGATTCGAACGCGTACGCGATGCCACCACGTTCGAGTACTTCCTCGCTCGTGAGTCGCGATGCGATCGAGTGTGCATCGTTCACGACGGTCTCGATCGACGACGCGTCCACGTACGGTCGAGCGCGAACGACTTCTACGTCGAGAAGGAATCGAAATCGCGATCGCGAAAGTCGCTCGCGCTCGGAGCGAACGAACGTGACGACGCACACGTCGGGCGTCTCGCGTGCGAGGACCCAATAGTGCGCCCACGCTTTCGACGCCGCAACGGAAGCCGCCGGGGGCGGACCGTTGAGCGTGTCGACAACAGCGTCTAGTAAGTTCGCGATCATCGATCCATCAACACGAGGGCACGAGTCGCTGCCGCGGGAACGTCACCACCGACGACTACGCCAACACGTTTATTGCCGGTCGCTGTCGTTGTGAACCGGCCATTCGTATTGTTCCAGTAAACGACTGTTCCTTGCGTCCAGGAAGCGCCTGTCTCGCGCGGGCCTTCGATAACGGCGCCGACCGCGACACCACACGGAACGCCGGCCTTCACCAGTTCGAGCGTAACCGCCGGCATGTCGCCGAAAAAAACGAGCGTGCCAGCGGGTACGTCGGAATTGAACGTGACCGGAACCACGAAATCGTGATGCTTGACAACAAAGTTCATCGTTTACCTCCGTTAGGATGCCAATCTCGTCCACACACGAACGAGGAAACCATAGGGATCACTCGAAGTCGTTGCGTGCGCGCCACCGGTAGCGCGCACAACGATATACCGTTGCGATGTCGCGACGTTGACGATTTCGTCTGCGATCCGCGGCCAATATCCGGATGGTAAGTCGCTCGCGCGCACAACGAAGCACTGCGTCGTTGTGTCGGCTGCGACTTGACCGCCGAGTGACACCGACTGCGAATCGCGGCGCGCGACTACGGCGTCGATCTCGGAACCGTTGGGAAGCCGAAGCCGAACGCCGCGACTGCGAAGTAGTGTTTTGAAGAAAACGTCGAGTGTTGCGTTCATTGTTTCTCACTATTATCACGGTGTTGCGCGTACTGCAGCGCGATGGTCGAGCAGTGCAACACCAAAGTGCCAGTAAGCACGCACCGAGTAGCCGAGGAACTGCGGACTCGGCTGCACCTCTTCGATGATCGGCGTCTCCTGGCCACGCAGGAACGCGACTGCGAACGCCGGAGTCGTCGCCGGATCAGCCACAAGGTACCACGTCGAATTCGCGCCGTTCGTGGGCAGATACTGTGTAACGACCGGCTCGAATTGGCCGGCATAGGCGTTCGTTACCGGCAACGTACGATCACTGTTCCCCGCGATCACGATCGTCACAGCGTTGAATAGATTCTCGGCGGTCGCTTTTAGACCTACCGGCACCACGAGGAAACTCGGTTTCACGAAGACCGGTTGGCCGAATTGGTCTGTTTGCGCCAGCATTCTTTCGACGGCGCGATCGAGATTCGGAATCGTAAGTGGCGCACCCGTGACGACGTTCGCGTTCGCTGCGCTGAAGAAGTTATTCGGGTTCGCGACGATCGTGCCCCAGAAGAGATTCTCGAGTGCGATAATCGCGCCTCGCGCAGCTTCCTGCGGAATCGCGAGAAACGCGCCGAGATCATCGTTGATAATGTCCTGATGCGTGATCGTGAACAGCCGACCGTAGGTGTCCACTTTGATCTGCCAGCCGTTGTCGCCGATGCGCTCCTGCGCGATCGATCCGCTTGGCGGTACGCGCTCGAACTGCGCGAACGCATTGAGTCGAGCGAGCGTGTGCGGCATGAAGTTTGTGGTCTCCACGATTCGCGCGACTCGCAGGCACGTCGGCGGCATCGTCTCGTAAGTCGAAACTAAGATGCGGTACGCCGACTCGCGGAGCAAGTTTGGAAACGATCGCACGCTGAACGCGGCGCGGATTACGTCCGTTGGCGAAGAGTACGGATCGACGCGATGACCTTCGAGTCGCAGGCACTCGCGTGCAAGCTGCAGCAAACCGAGGTTGCGATACTTCGATGCGGCATCGACGATCCGCGGCGCGAATTTCTTTTCCACGCTCTTCGCGACTGAACCGCCAGCGCGGAGCATAACCGCAGCAGTAAGGACTTCGGTCGTATCTACGCCGGCATCGAATGCGTGCACAACTCGACTGCTCGGACGACTCGCACGAATCGCAGCGAGCTGGCACTTTTTCGTCGACCAGTTCTCTTGAATCGCACGTTCCGCGAGATGCGGATACTTACCTAGGATTCGTTTCACGATTTCAACCCTCCGAGCGGCTTTCGCGGCCACAACTGACGTGCCGATGTCCGCGGGCACGTCGACGATCGAAATCTCGCGCAACACGGCGAGATCGACTACGTAGAGCGGACCAGTAAACGACTGACCGTTGACTTCGACTTCGGCGCCGTCGGGAATCTCGCGGTATTCGATAACCTCGAGTCCGATCGAAGCCTTCCACGGAAAGCCGTTCTCGATCGAAGAGAGAAAGTCGCGCGAGTACTCGGTATCACGCGACACCACGGCGTCTGCTACGATCTCGTTACCCTCGATCGCGATATTCGTTGTGTGCCCGATACCGGCGTACTCGTCGTGCGCGTAACGAATCGGCAACGAACTCGTCGGGATCTCGAGACCGCTAAGATCGACCACGACCGGCAGCGGCCAACCTTCGACGGTCATCGTACCGCCGGTGTACGCGACGATCTGGATTTTCCTTAGCTCTGACGCGGCATCGTCAGTCGGCTGCGGTTCTTCGGTCGCCGGTTGCTCTTCGTTCTGCGCGGCGACTTCGCTTTCGTCTTTCTCGTCTTCGTCTTCGAGCTCGTCTTCAGGACCCTGCGCGCGAATCCTCGCCTTCGCTCGAATCCGAAGAAACTTTTTCGTCGTCTTCGGCATCGCTATTACCTCCTTTCTCGAAAAGGAAATCGAGACCGAGTTCGCTCGCGAGCGCGTACTCTTTCGCCCGCTGACGCAACTCGCTCACCCAATCACGACCCTGCTTCGCGTACTCGTACGCGAACGTCGTAAGACCGCTCTGAAGACGCAAGCGCTGCGCCTTCGCTTCTTTCTCCGGATCGACGCCCTCGAGCGCAGGCCAATACCACTCGTGATCCGGTACGTCACGACCTAAGCCGACTAACGCTGACGCTTCGCTGTCAGCGATGCGCCACTCGCGATAGAACGCTTGTAGAAGCGGTTCGAGTACGATCGCTTCGATCCGCGCACGCTCGACTTCGAGTGCGCGATACCAGTTGCGCAGATCGAGTCGGCCACTCGAGAAGTTCGCACGCGAAGAGTCGTTGAGCGCGACTACGACCGGCACGTTCAAGCACCTCGCGATTTCGCTCATGAGGTGATACACGAAGTCGCCGTAGGTCGTTGTCGGGTGTTGCGCTGTCATCTGCGACAGGCGCCAACCCGGTGGCAGCACAGTGGCACTACGTGGCCGAAGATCGACGAATTGCCAAACGAGTTCGCGTGCGAATCGCTCCGCATCGCGAGGAATATACGCAGCCGAATCGGTCTGCAAAACCGCCGCAAGATTCGCAGCCGTCTCAGCCGCAGCCGCGGTCGCGAGCGTGAATCGGCGCAAGATCGAGAACAACGGCAGCGCCGGCGTAATCTCGGGTACACCGCGCCACTGGCCCGGTCGCTCGCGATGGAAGTAGTGTATTACGGAATCCGCCGGTATCGTCTCGTACGAGTAGTCGATGTCGGCGACCGCGATGTCGCCGGGATGTCGCCGCAAAACGTGATACGCCGCCGGCATCCCATAGTCATCAAAGACGATGCCCTCGACGGGTTGCATGAGCGCGGAAATCGGACCCTCGCTAACTTGCTCCGGCTCGACGAGTCGAACCGCGAGTTTGACTTTCGTTCGCTGACGCGGATAGTCGCAAAGAATCGCAAACGCCTCGCCGTCGACGACCACGCAGCGCCGCATCGTTCGCAGAATCTCGGGCAGATCGACCGCGGCGCACCACTCGGACCACGCACGCTCGAGACGAAGATTCAACTCTTCGTTCGCAGTACGGACTTGCAAAACTGGCCCGGTACCGACCGTATAGTTCGCGATCGTTGAGACGATGCCGTTCGCGTAACTGTTATTCGCGACTTCGTAACGCGCTCGATTCCGCAACGTGCGCCGCACACTCGGCGTCAACGCAGCCGACGGCGATAACGCATCCGCTTGCGACCAGTGCTGCGCGTTGTCCGGGGTCGTAGCCGCGGCATCGTAACGCGCGCGAAGCGAAACGTCCACTCGCGCTGACGAGGTGTTGTTGCTCGAACGAAAGACTCGACGCAGCCACCCAATCATCCTAACGCTCCCGGCGCGTTCATTTTCACGACGACCGCTTTCGGCTCCGATACTTCGCGTACGAACTCGAGCAGCTCGCTCACGTCGCGATACTGGACCGTCATACCATCGACAGTAACCGTCTTCGGCTGACGCGCTTGCTCGACTAACGATTCGATAAGCTGCTGTCGTTGCACTTCGTCAATCATGACATCGCCCTCGCACGGTAACGAAGTAATCCCTCGAGCAGCCAGTTCGAACTCGAATCCGAAGTCGAAGTCGTAGTCGACTCGAGCGAGTCGAAAATCTCTCGCGCCACGACCGCGCCTACAAGGCAGTCGAAGTAGTGATTCTCACGCGCGGGTAAGAGTGTCCACTCGACGCACTGCCGCCAGACCGACTGCGTGGCCACGCCGGTCTCCGACGTAAGATGCTCGATAACAACCGGCGCATCGACCGTGCGCGCGATCTCGACCGAAGACGATGCAAAAAGATTCGCAACACTCGTCTTCGCACGGTTCGTGTCGATAAGGACGCTGGTCGTAGCGCGGTCCGGATCGCGGGTCATACGCCACGCGTTGCCAGCCACGTCGCCTGGCTTCGTCAGCTCAACGACTGACGACTTCGAGCGTGCGCCAACGTAGCGACCGTAAGCCGGATAGACGCGATCGTGAATCGCGGCCACTGACGATACGATGTCGCTGCGGTAACCGGCGTCCACGAGTACGAAGCTATTCGGATAACGAGCACGAAGCTGCGCGAGTAGATCGTGCAACCCTCGCTCGATCGACTGCGGCGCCGCGATGCGATAGAAACCTTCGAGCGAAAGCGCAGGCCGCGATGCCGAGTAGTAATTCGCGTGTTGCTCGGGCCACGTCGAAAACGCTACGCGGACCCGATCGTTCTCGCGAGCAACGACCGCGTAGTAGAGAATCCGCTCTTGCACGTCAATGTAGATTCCGACTCGCTCCGACGGTGCGATCGAGAAGTCGCCGAACGCAGACGCAACCGACTCCGGCGCGATCGCGATCGAATCGTCCGCGACGACGTTCGCTGCAGGTTCGTTCTGATACTCGGAGTAAAATGCGTTGCGATCCTGAAAATAAAGATGCATTGCGTGCTGGATTGCCGACACTTCGATGCGCGGATCGTAGCACGCATCCCAAAACGGCACCGCACCGGCATCGAGCTGCGTACGATGCGCGAGGTAGTAGTCGTTGATTCGCTTGTAGTCGCGCACGCGAATCGCATCGCGGTAAACTCGTTCGTACTCCGACCACGCCGCCATATCGGTCGGCATCGAACGAAGTAAACCGATGCGCTCGCCGCTCCACTCGGGCAGCGACAGCAGCTGGTCACTGAGGTCGCCACGACGGATCACAGTGCACGTGCAGAGCACCGCGGCTTTGTGGTTGTGCGCCATCGTACCGAGGATATCGGACTGAATGAGCGCGCGCCGATACTCGCACTGACGCGGCGACATCGCACTGTCACGCGTCTGCGGGTCGTCGATCAAGATGAGCTGTGGCCGCACTAACCGGCCATCAGGCAACGCGTGCTGCAAGCCGCGAAGTGAACCGCCACGCAGCGGCACCGACTGAATCAGCGCGCCCGAGCACTTCGAACCGTCGATCGACGCGAGTACGATCCGATCGAACGTAAGTCGAAGATGCGTTGGTTTGCCATCGAAGAGCTGAAAGCGCATGCGCTGCAGACTGCCGTCGGCACGCAAGATCGGATAACACGCCTCGGGATAATCCTCGATAAGCTCGCGCGCCGTCGTCAGCCAGAGAATAAGATTCTGAATCGTCTGCCGCGCACGCTGACCATTCGCGGTCACTACGAGTACGTACTTCGCGTGGCCGTGCAGTACAGCCCACAACGCGGTCGCGAGCGAAAGCGAAGTCTTGCCGCTGCCCCGCGGCATCGCGTACGCGAAGCAACCGCCACGAAGAACGATCTCCTCGAACTTCCGTGCGATCGCGCGATGCGCGTCCGAAAACGGCAGCGAAAAAACCGAAGGAAGATACGTGCGACACCACTCGAGAATCGATCGACTTGCTCGTGCACGCCGACGTGAATTCGCGACCTCGGGCAGCGGTCCGATCTCGCGAGCGCGTAAAATGACACGTCGCCGACGCAGCGACTCGTCAGCGACTTCGTACGCGTACTCTTCGATCGTCCTAGCCGCCATCGCTCTTAGTCCCTACTAAGTCACGCAACGGCATCGCAATCGGCTTTAGATCGTCCGAGTAGTTCGTCGGATGCGT
>Ga0308389_1002538_pt1 | contig 11342 bp, 6 predicted proteins | sample Hotspr2Sample148_FD_202362 | JGI IMG/M metagenome (GOLD analysis project Ga0308389, IMG submission 202362) | Hot spring phototrophic mat microbial communities from Mushroom Spring, Yellowstone National Park, Wyoming, United States - 20040719_148 ... | reverse complement strand
TTCCATTCAGGCACGATTATGACCCAACTGGCACACCTCACGCGCCTGCTGGCGAAGCTTGGGAAAAAACCGAACATTGCGCCAACGCCGTCGCGGCTGGTCTATCAGGAAAACAAGTTGCGGGTACTTGGCTACGCTCCTGCCGGGAAGCAACGGGGGCATAGTCCTTTACCGGTGCTTATCATCAATTCGCTCATCAACAAGTACTACATCCTGGATTTGACGCCCGGCAAAAGCTTTGTGGCGTATCTCGCCGGAGAGGGCATCCCGGTGTACATGATTGACTGGGGTGTACCGGATGCCGGCGATGCCCGCCTCACCCTGGCGTATCACGTCAATCACTATCTGCGGCGGGTGGTGGAATCCGTCTGCGCCGACGCCGGCGTAGAGCAGGTCATCCTGCTGGGCTACTGCATGGGTGGGACGCTGTCGCTGATGTACACGGCGCTGCATCCGGCGCGCGTTGCCGGGCTGGTGTTGCTGGCCACGCCAGTGGACTTTGCCAATGACGCCATACTCAACCTCTGGACGCGCCGGGAGTATTTTGATGTGGACAAGCTCGTGGATACGTTCGGCAACCCGCCGGAGCAGCTTCTGCAATCCACCTTTATGATGATGAAGCCGACGAAAAACATCACCAAGTATGTGGATTTGCTCCAGCATGCCGACAATGAGGATTTTGTGGAGACTTTTCTGGCCTTTGATTACTGGGTCAACGATGTTGTTTCGCTGCCGGGGGAGACGTTTCGGCAGTTTGTAAAGTGGTGTTATCAGGAAAATCAACTCGTGCAGGGGAAACTCAGGCTGGGGCGGCGGACGGTGAAGCTGGAGCAGATCGCCGTGCCGGTGCTCAACGTGGTGGCCAACCACGATGACGTTGTGCCGCGTGTATCTTCGGAGGCGTTGATGGAGCGGGTTGGGAGCCGGGAGAAGGAACTGCTGGCGGTCAATGGTGGGCATCATGGATTGTCCATTGGGAAGAGTGCTGTGGAGGTGGTGTGGCCGCGGATTGCGGCGTGGGTGCGGGAGCGGCGTGCGGGGTGAGGCAGGTTGGCGTTCTGGGAAATTCCTTAGTCTGATAACGTAAGTAAGGTTGACGGGCTTTCGGAGACTGGGTTTCGGAAGCTTTGGCGGCGGTGACCACAAGCCTGTGACGGTGACGTGTGTGACCGCGAAGCTGGCGGCTCTCGACGGGTGAGAGGGAGCAGGGAAGTGGTTGTGGGCAGGTGGTGTGTCGTGAGGTGGGGGGGATGCAGACGTTTGTCTGATAACGTAAGCCCTACCCGGAAATCAGCAGCGCTGCCAGCGACAGGAAATTTTCAGGATTGAGGACGAAATCATGGAGAAACGGGACCAGTTGGTCGACTAGCTTGAAAAGCGGCTCGCCCAGCGCACCAGCACCGAGACCTTGTTCACCATCCGCTGGGCGGTCGTTTAAGGCGCGCGCATCATGGGCGCAAGGAAATCAAATAAGAGAGGACGATACCGGAAATGAGCCAGAAATACGAAAAGCTGAAGGGTCTCCTTAGAGAACTATTCCAGCTTGATCAGCCTGACCTCGACTTCGGCATCTACCGTATCCTGCACGCCCGTGCAGAGGAGGTCACGCGATTTCTGGACCAGGACCTGCTGCCGCAGGTCAAGGCCGCCTTTGCCCAGTACCAGCCGGCGGACAAGGCGACGCTCGAGAAGGAACTGGCCGAGGCGATTAAACAGGCTCGCGCGCTCGGTGCCGACCTGGAGACGCTGCCCAGGTCAAGGAGCTGCGGACACGCCTTGCCGAAGCTGCGGTGGACCTGGAGGCACTCGAAGCCGAGGTCTATGACCATCTCTACCGCTTTTTCCGTCGCTACTACTCCGAGGGCGATTTTCTGAGCCGGCGCGTTTACAGGCTGGGCGTCTATGCCATCCCCTACGAGGGCGAGGAAGTGAAGCTGCACTGGGCCAATGCCGACCAGTACTACATCAAGACGAGCGAGTACCTGCGCGACTACACCTTCCGCCTGCGGCCCGAAGACTGGCAGAACCCCATGCGCGTGCATTTTCGCCTTGTGGACGCCGCCGAGGGCGAGCACGGCAACGTCAAGGAGCAGGCCGGCAAGGAGCGCCGCTTCAAGCTGGCGGCGGAGAACTTCGCCACTGTGGAAGACGGCGAGCTGGTGATCCGCTTCACCTACGCGCCCGACCCGGCCAAGCAGAAGGAACTGAACACTGCTGCGGAAAAGGCAATCCTGAGCCTCGGCGATCCGTCACTGTCCGGCTGGGTGCGGCTGCTGTCTGCCCGGCATGTGCGCGCCGACGGCACCCTGTCCGAGGCCACACGCCTGCGCGTCCATCTGGACCGCTACACCGCGCGCAACACCTTCGACTACTTCATCCACAAGGACCTGGGGAGGTTTTTGCGCCGAGAGCTCGACTTCTACATCAAGAATGAGGTGATGCACTTGGACGACATCGAAAACGAGACCGCCCCGCGTGTGGAGCAGTATCTCTCCAAGATCAAGGCCATCCGCCGCATTGCCCACAAGATCATTGATTTCCTGGCCCAGATCGAGAACTTCCAGAAGAAACTTTGGCTCAAGAAGAAATTCGTGGTGGAGACGCAGTACTGCGTGACCCTCGACCGCATCTTAGCCATCAAGGACGAGAAGACGCGCAACTGGCTGGTGGATCAGATCATCAAGAACGATGCCCAGCGCGAGGAATGGGTCCAGCTCTTCGCCATTGACCAGATCCAGGGCGACCTGACCACACCAGGGTACTTAGCGACGCTCACGGTGGACTTCCTCGAGGCCAACCCCTACCTCGTGCTGGACACCCGCCACTTCAGCGAGGACTTCAAGCGGCGGCTGCTGGCCTCCTTCAACGACCTCGACGAGCAGTGCGACGGGATTCTCGTCCACAGCGAGAACTTCCAGGCGCTGAATCTGCTCTTGGGGGGTATAGGGGAAAGGTGAAGTGCATCTATATTGACCCACCGTATAACACGGGACACGACGAGTTCACATACAAAGATGATTATCAGCATTCATCGTGGCTGACGATGCTTACAGATCGCCTATCTCTTGCTCACGCAATTTTGCGCACGGATGGGTCCATTTTTGTGAGCTTAGACGATAACGAACAAGCTAAGCTTAAGTTAGTAATGGACGCGGTGTTTGGGCATGATAACTTTCTGGCCAACATTGTTTGGGAGAAGGTACACACGCGAAAAAATTCCGCGCGGTATTTTTCGGTCTCACATGACTACATCCTCGCTTACGCGAGATTAAAGAGTCAGTGGGATCGCATCCTACTACCCCGTGAAGATACATCTGCATACTCGAACCCCAACAACGATCCCAAAGGACCGTGGAAGCCCGATCCTGTGTACGCAAATAATCCTTATGACGCTGACTACGTTATTACGAAGCCTAATGGAGTCACGCTGAGACCACCACCCGGACAATATTGGCGCTTTAGCGAGGAAACGTTCAAGGCAAAGGTGGCCAAAGGAGAGGTGTTGTGGGGCGAAGGAGACTCCTATCCGATGATTAAGAGATACCTGAGTGAAGTGCAGCAGGGGTTAGTACCAACAACACTGTTTACACGAGACTTCGCAGGTGACAACATGGTGGCCAACGCTGAGCTCAACGCGCTGTTCGGCGAAGGTAGGGCAATTAGTTACCCGAAGCCTACCATTCTCATAAAACGGATAGCCCAGATTACGACCAGGCCGAGAACTGGGGATGTGGTTCTCGACTTCTTCGCCGGCTCCGGCACCACGGCCCACGCGGTCATCAACCTCAACCGCGAGGACGGCGGCAGGCGCAAGTACATCCTCGTGGAGATGGGCGAGTACTTTGACACGGTGCTGGTGCCCCGCATCAAGAAGGTCGTCTATTCCAAGGACTGGAAGGACGGCAAGCCCGTCTCCCGCGCGGGCATTAGCCATATGTTCAAGTATGTGCGCCTTGAGTCCTACGAGGACACGCTCAACAACCTGGAACTCAGGCGAACGCAGGTGCAGCAAAGCCTGCTCGACCATCCGCAGGCACAGGGGCCGGACCGGCTCAAGGAGCAGTACCTGCTGCGCTATATGCTAGACGTGGAGTCGCGCGGCAGCCCGTCGCTGCTCAATGTCAAGGCTTTCGACGACCCCACGGCCTACGCCTTCAAGGTCAAGCGCCCCGGCTCGGACGAATCGCGCGTGATGAACGTCGATCTCATCGAAACCTTCAACTGGTTGATTGGCCTCAGAGTGCAGCACCTCGCTGCGCCGCAGACCTTCAGCGCCGAGTTCGAGCACGACACCGAGGGGCGTCTGCGCCTCAAGGGCCAGCTCATGCAGATTGCCCCTCACCCCGGCCCTCTCCCAGCAAACGGGGAGAGGGAGAAAATTGTGTGGTGGTTCCGCACCGTGACGGGCACGACACCCGATGGACGCAAGACACTGATCATCTGGCGTACGCGGCCCGGCGGGGAGTCTCTCAAGGGCATCGAGCAGGACAACCTGGTTCTCGACGCCTGGTTCACCAAGCAGGACTATTCGAGTAAGGACAGCAAGTTCGACCTCATCTACGTCAACGGCGGCAACAACCTCGAAAACCTGAAGGCCCCCGATGACACCTGGAAGGTGCGCCTGATCGAAGAGGACTTCTTCCGCCTGATGTTCGAGACGGAGGGGGTGTGATGCCGCGCGGACGCCCCAGAGGAAGCACAGGCGCAGCAACGGCGGCGGGCCAGAGGCGTCAGGCCAGCGTGCGCGCCTCCGTGCCGTTCAACCAGAAGCTTGTCCTCAACCAGTGGCTGCTTGACCTGTTCGGCGTCGGGCACTTCGAGCAACTGGCCGGGCACCTGCGCGACGAGACGCTGGAGGGGCTGGACACGAACAACATCCACCGTTTCCATCACGCGCTGTGCCTGCATTTGCCGGCAGAGAACCGGCCCGGACTGCCGGACGAGCGGCTGCTGGAATACGATCAGTCCATTGTCTCCATCACGCAGTGTCTGAACGAACGGCGCCTGACCCAGGGCGAGTCGCCTGTCGTCTGGAAGTACTTCCAGTATCTGGCGCTGCTGTTCACGGAGATTTACCTTGACGCCTACTTTCGTGACCCACGCGCCCTGCTTCGCCAGATCAACGAGCGGATTGCCGCACTCAATCGCGGACTGGACGAAGCCGACCGCGTGACGCCGCTCGACGAGGACGCCGACGCCTGGCCGCAACTCAACAAGATCGCCTTCTGGATGGCCACCGGCAGCGGCAAGACGCTGCTGATGCACGCCCACATTCTGCAGTACCGGCGCTTCCTTGAGACCCACGGCCGGGCGCGCGAGCTGAACCGCATCATCCTGCTCACGCCCAACGAAGGGCTTTCGCAGCAGCACCTGCGTGAGTTTGAAAAGGCCGGCATCGAGGCCGAGGTCTTCAACAAGGACGGCCGGGGGCTTTTCACCGGACAGGCGGTGGAGATTCTCGAAGTCACCAGGCTCAAGGAGGAAACGGGTGAGAAGACCGTTGCGGTGGATGCCTTCGGGGACAACAACCTGGTGCTGGTGGACGAAGGACACCGCGGCGCATCAAGCGGCGGCGAAGGCGCGTGGATGAAGTATCGCAATGCACTGTGCAAGAAGGGCTTTTCGTTTGAATACTCGGCCACCTTCGGCCAGGCGGTGAAGGGAAGCAGGCTGCTCACTGACCTCTATGCCCGCAGCACGCTGTTCGATTACTCATACCGCTGGTTCTATGGCGACGGCTTCGGCAAGGATTACCAAATCCTGAATCTTGAGGATGACAGCGACGAGGAATGGATGCAGTGCTATCTGACCGCGTGCCTGCTCGCCTTCTTCCAGCAACAGCGGCTGCACCGCGAGCACGAGGCGGCATTTCGCCCGTTCAACATCGAGCGACCGCTGTGGGTCTTTGTGGGCGGCAGCGTGACGGCGACACTGGCCAACCGTGACGCCTCGGACATCGTGGAAATCCTGTGTTTTCTCGCCCGGTACGTGGCCAATCGCGCCGAAAGCATCGGGCGCATCCGCCGCGTCCTGCATGAAGGGCTGGTCACCGCGACCGGCAGGAATCTGTTTGCGGGCCGCTTCAGCTACCTGAACACCTGTGGGCTGACGCCGGAGCAGGTCTTCGAGGAAACCCTCGCCACCCTCTTCAACGCGCCGGCGGGTGGGGCCCTGTACATCGAGAACCTGAAGGGTGCGGCTGGCGAGGTTGCCCTGCGGGTGGGCGACAACGATCCGTTTGGCGTCATCAACGTCGGCGACGACGCCAGACTGGTGAAGCTCTGCGAAGAAAAGAAGCTGAACGTCGGCGAGCGCGAATTCAAGGACTCGCTGTTTCATGGCCTGGAAAAGCCGGATTCGACCATCAATGTGCTCATCGGCTCGAAGAAGTTCACCGAGGGCTGGAGCAGTTGGCGGGTGAGCACGATGGGACTGATGAACGTGGGGCGGAGCGAGGGCGCGCAGATCATCCAGCTCTTCGGGCGGGGGGTGCGGCTCAAGGGCGTGGGGATGAGCCTCAGACGCAGTGCGCGCGCCACGCTGCCCGCCGGGCTGGAGCGGCCGAAGCACATCGGGACGCTGGAGACCTTGAACATCTTCGGCATCCGCGCCGACTATATGGCGCAGTTCCGCGACTTTCTCGAAGAGGAGGGCCTTCCTTCCAACGACGAGTGCATCGAGATCATCCTGCCGATCGTCAGGAACCTGGGCACGCGCCCGCTTAAGACGATCCGCCTCAAGAGGGTGATCAACGGTGTCAGCACGGAGTTTGGCGACGCCTTCCGCAGGCTCGGGCCGGTGCCAACTGTCAATCCGCCAGACCCAACGCGCGAGCCGGCGACTGCTTACCTGCAGAAGAACCAGGTTGTCCTCAACTGGTATCCGAAGATTCAGGCGATGAAATCCGCCGGGGTGGTGGGCGGGGACGATGACAGCACGCCCAATCAGGACTGCCTGACCGCACATCACGTTGCGTTTCTCGATCTCGACCGGCTGTATTTCGATCTGGAGCGCTTCAAGGCTGAGCGCGGGTGGCACAACCTGAACCTGACCCGAACGGGCATTGTCGCCTTGCTTGCGGACACGACCTGGTACCGGCTGCTGATCCCGAAGTCGGTGCTGGCGTTCGATTCGTTCGGGAATGTGCGCATCTGGCAGGAAGTGGCGCTGGCGTTGCTGCGCAAGTACGTCGAGCGCTACTACACCTTCCGCAGGCGCGAGTGGGAGTTGCCACATCTGGAGTACTGCGACATCAGCGCGGACGATCCCAACTTCCCCTGCGTCAACGGCCAGCGCGGCCCCGAATACGGCTATCGCATCCTGATTGAGGAATCACAGGAGGAGATTGTCAGGAAGTTGGCCGAGCTGAAGGGGGCCATCGGACAAGGCAGCCTCAAGCCTTGGGAGTTTCGGGGGATCAAGGCCATCTGGTTCAGCCGGCACCTCTACCAGCCGTTGCTCTCTCTCGATGGCAGCGTGGTTGAGATTTCGCCGGTGCCTCTCAACTTGGGCGAGCGTCGCTTTGTCGAAGACCTGAAAGCGTTCTACGATGCCAACCCGGCGTTCTTTAACGGGTGCGAGCTGTACCTGCTGCGCAACCTGAGCCGGGGCCGTGGTGTCGGGTTCTTCGAGGCCGGCAACTTCCACCCCGATTTCATCGTCTGGCAGCTTGTGGGTGATAAGCAGCACATTGCTTTCGTTGATCCCAAGGGTATCCGCAATGTCGGACTGGAAGACCCCAGGATGAGCTTCTACAAGACGGTCAAGGAGATCGAGAAGCGGCTGGGCGACCCGAATATCACGCTCGAGGCCTTTATCGTCTCAAACACACCGTCGCATGTGATGTGCCGGCAGTGGGGCATCGGGAAGGACGAGATGAACAGGCGCCACGTGGTGTTTCAGGATGAGGACGGGGACAGCTACATCCAGACGATTCTTCAGCTCGCAACCGGCGGGCAGCCCTGATGCCTTGACGTTTCAGCGGGAAGGGGGCGGTGAAGGCGGAGGCGGAAGGGCATCGCCATCTGGTGCTGGAGCGCATTTTCCCTCGCAGGGGATAATCACACCCAACAGATGGCAGACGGTAAAGGTGTCCGGTTGGGCCGGAGGTGTGGGAATCCGGCAGACCGAACCCGGCATGCAGTCCACATCCGTGGCGCAGTCACAACTCGCCAGGCGCGGCGCCGCAAAAAGACCATCGGTTTCGTAGCGTGTGGCAAAGTCAGGTGCGCCGGGATCACCCGGAAAGGGGCTGAAGGGAATGGGGTCAATGTCTTCCTGGAGCTTTTCGTACCGCGCCAGCCACCCTTTGATGACGGGCACACTGGCGGGCAGTATCCACACCTGGTTCCGGTGGCGCAGGTGCAGACTGGGGTGAAACCACTCCCGGTGCAGGGCCAGGGCAAGGTTTTTTTCTTCCGGGGTCAACTCCTGCAACCAGTCTGCACCCACTTCCCGAAACAGGCGGAGGGCGTTGGGGTTGTTGGGCGGTGCATCCTGCAGGCGGTACAACTCAGCAGTCTTGGCAAACAGGCTCCGCACCACAGCTTCCTGCTGGGGGAAGCGTTGCCGGGCTTTTTCTTCCAGCAGGGTGAGAAGTGTCCGGGTGGTATCGGGATCGTTGATGCGCAGCACAAAAAAACGCATTGGTGGCGGGATGGAAAAAAGGTGGTCCATCCATTGCTCAGGTGGTCGTTGGTCAAATTCCAAGGCCATCTCGACGGTCAGGGAGGGCATCACCGACATGCACGGAACAGAGCGCATCCGACACCACCATTCGTCCAACTGAACCTTCTGCTTCAACGGAACCACCCATTCCCACGTGACCAGCAGGAGCACCGCCAGGCCGGCCATCAGCCCGGTCCATTTCGCAGCCCGTTTCAGGCGCGGATAACGCTGGTGCCACTTTCCCGGAGGCGGCCCGGAAGGAGCAGGTGAAGCAGACATGACGCAACCTTCGGAAAAGGTCTCACTACGAGTCCCATCACAGCAGACTTGCCGGAGTCCCCGGCGTGTTGTTGATTTACGCCAGTTTACCACGTCCGGTGCAGCAGGAAAACCCGTACCCACGATACCCACGATGTCATCGGTGAGTGACCGTTGGGCGAGGGGCATAGTTGGTCTAAGAGTCTGATAATGTAGATTATGTTTCCGTGTTCGTCCGCAAGGATGCAGAAATGTTGCCGGAATGTTCAGAGACTCAAAAATCAAGCTTTCTGCGGCAGAAATTGAAACCCTGACGCAACTCCGGCAGACCTGCCCGGCGGCACAGCTCCGCCCGTCGCTGGCGGATGCCTACCGTCAGATGCTCTGGAAACGTGCGCTGGCGTACGCCACCCACGGGCCACGGGGACTTCCAGCTTATGCTGACAAGAAAGTGCCGACCGACGTACCGGCCGCCGTGGCCTCGCTGGTGTCTGAGTGTTTTCGTCTGGCACACCCGGCATCCCGGGTGCACACAATGCTTGAGCATTTTCCCCGTCTGGATGCCGTCCGGGGCGAGTCTTTTCTCTACTGGGCCGTTCAGAAGTACGGTGATCTCAAGCCCGTCACCACCGTTGTGCACGTCCTGATGTGGCAGGACAAGGGGCGTGACTATATTGCCTCAACGCTCATCTACGCCAATCACTACACGGAAGCCGCCTTTGTTCTGGCGGAACTCATTCCCTTCACTGACCCCACCGGACGGACACAGACTATTGTGGTTTACAGCGTGTGCCTTCAGACTGATCTTCTGGGTGGGCAGCTTGGGTTTTTGAAGAAGAAGTTTGCCCAGTCAAAGCTGCTGAGTACGCTCAAGGATGGGCTGACGACGTTGCGGACAACGGTCCTGGCGGCTTCCCGGGCGCGTGGGACGAGTCTGGTTGGGGTGCCTGGGAGCGCGGGCTTCCAGCCCGCAGATCAGAAGATTGAGGACAATCCAAAGCTACTTGGTTTTGAAAACGCCGGGGCAAAAATGGATACTCAGGTGAGCAACAGCGTATTTCCCGGCCAACGGCCTTCGGAAATACCCTGGATTCTGAGGTGCATCCATGACCACAGACCGGTTGGACATTCGTCCCTTCGAGAATGCGATTGCCCGTCTTGAAGAGGGCATTGCAGAATATCAGACTGACCCAGCACGGACGCTGTTGCGCGACGGTGTAATTTCACCTATGAGCTTGCCCACAAGACCCTGAAGCGTTTTCTTGAGTTCGTTTCCCCAAGTCCAGCCCAATACGACCAGATGTCTTTTCAGGACCTGATTCGTTCCGGTAATGAGCAGGGGCTTCTGCTCGGTGATTGGCCGACCTGGCGGCGCTACCATGAAATGCGCAGCAAAACCAGTCATACCTATGACGAAGGTGTTGCGCTCGAAGTCGTGGCCGGGATTCCTGCTTTTCTGGAAGAAGCCCGCCATCTGCGCGACGCACTGAAGGCAAGACTTACATGAGTACGGATTGTCCTCCGCTGGACATGCACCCAAGGCAATGGGCCATGGTGCGACGTATCCTGCAGAAGCACGTGCCCGGGTATGAAGTGTGGGCTTTTGGCTCTCGTGCGAAGCGGACAGCCAAACCGCATTCCGATCTCGATCTGGTGATCATCAGTGACCGGGCATTACCGCTGGATGTCAGGGCTGCTTTGCGGGATGACTTTTCGGAATCTGACCTGCCATGGAAGGTGATTTCATTGGCCTTTCAATGCTGGTTACGACTGGGGGTTACACATTCTCCTTTGCCATCATCAATAATAATTATGAATCCGTCATCATATATGACTTCTTCCGTAGGTGATGGTTTTGTTCTCTTATCCGGCGGAAACATCATGATGAGTTCACGTGCGGTTGGAGAAAACGAGCTTATTTTCTCAAGAAAGTTCCATCCGCGTTCTCCTATAGCCATTTTATCTATGCTTTTCATCATGTTGATATACACTTCTGAATTCATACGGCTTAGATCACTTGCTCCTTTAATAATCTCAATTTCACCAGGCGTCAGGCTCATGATAAATTTCCGCGAGATTTCAAAAGATATGCGCGATTGCTGCATGGCCTGCCTGGTTGCGGGGATCATTTCCACAATCTTTTGGTGCAGGCTTTTGACATCGGCAGCTTTTGATGGATATTTCGGGGCAACTTCCTTTTCCATAGTATACGTAAAATGCTGGATTATTTCTTCCTCTGGAAGACTCCACATGATAAATCTGCGCAATCCAGATGGCATCTGCATTATTTTTTCAAACTTCGTCTCCGTGGGCTCGTTTTTCATGCTTTCGGCAATATCCCGCGCCAGGTCCATCAATCTGAATTTTTGATTCAGAATTGAAAAGTCTATATCTGGTATTGGAGAGTCCGGGGGAAC
>Ga0308389_1002533_pt1 | contig 11368 bp, 10 predicted proteins | sample Hotspr2Sample148_FD_202362 | JGI IMG/M metagenome (GOLD analysis project Ga0308389, IMG submission 202362) | Hot spring phototrophic mat microbial communities from Mushroom Spring, Yellowstone National Park, Wyoming, United States - 20040719_148 ... | reverse complement strand
ATCCATGTCGTGCTCGATGATGATGAACCCGATATGACGCGGCAGGTTCGTCAGGATCTCGATGAGCTCGCGTCGCTCGGTCGGCGACAGCCCGGCGGCAGGTTCATCGAAGAGAATGAACCGCGAGGCTCCGGCAAGCGCGAGAGCGATCTCGAGCTGGCGCTGCTGTCCGTAGGAGAGTTCCGAGACGAGCCGGTCGCGCGCGCGCGTCAGATGCACGGCCTCGATCAGCTCGTCCGTCCGCGCGAGAAGCGGGTCGCCACGGCGCGGCCGCAACAGCGAGAACCTCCAGCGCGAGACCCCTCGGCAGGCGAGATCTACATTGTCGGCGACCGTGAGGCCCCCGAACAGGAGTGAGATCTGGTAGGTGCGGTGCAGCCCGCGCCGGATCCGCTCGTGCGGGGGGAAGCGGGGCACGTCCTCGCCGAACAGTCTGATTGTGTCCGAGGTCTCAAGGATGTCCCCGGTGATTCAGTTGAACAGCGTCGTCTTGCCCGCACCGTTCGAGCCGAGCACGGCGCGGCGCTCGCCAGGGCGGACCGTCATCGTCACGTCGGCGATCGCAGCAAGCGCGCCGAACATCCGTGTCACGCCGCGCAGATCGAGCGCGTTCCCGCTGCTGACCGAGCCGAGCCGAGCGGCGGTGTCCGGCCCAGCTTCGATCATCGCGGTTGTCCAGTGAGCGGGTCGGTGCGGTCGCGCATCTTTCGCCGCGCCCTTTCCCACAGCCCGAGCACCCCATCCGGTGAGAAATACACGACCGCAAGGAAGCCCAAGCCCACGAGCAGCTTGAAGCGATCGGGAGCGAGGCCGAAGGTCGTCAGCACATCGGGGGCGAAGGAACTGAGCAGCACATAGATGAAGGCGCCGATGAATTGGCCGATCGGGTGGCGCATCCCGCCCACCACGGCGATCACGAGAATGTCGATGATCGCCGGGATGCCGGCCGTTCCAGGTGCGATCTGGGCGTTCTGCCAGACGAGCAGGATTCCGCCTAAGGAGGCGATCACGGCAGCGAAACTGTAGGCGAGGATCCGGTGCCAGACGACGTTGTAGCCGAGCGCCGCCATGCGGCGGGCGTTGTCGCGCACGCCCTGGAGCGCAAGCCCGAACGGCGCGCGCGAGACATAGACCACCGCGGCGTAGGCAAGCGCGGCACAGCCGAGGCTCAGATAGTAGAAGGGGATGGGCTGGCGCCAGTCGATCCCGAACAGGCGCGGTGGAACCACCAGGCTGAAGCCAGAGTACCCGTTGAAGATCGTGTAGTTCTGCCGCGTGAAATAGAAGAAGGCGGCCGCGATCGCGAGCGTGATCATGATTGTGTAGATGCCCTCGGTGCGCACCGCGAGCGCGCCGACGAGCGTTCCGAACAGGGTCGCGACGACGATCGCAGCCGGAACGGTGATCCACCACGCAAGGCCGAGGCTCACCTGCTCCGTGCCCGAGGGCCCAAGGATCGCGACCATGTAGCCGGCAAGCCCCGCGACAGTCATCTGGATCAGGCTCACCATGCCGCCATAGCCCGCGAGGAACATCAGAGACAGGGCAATCATGCCGAGGATGAAGGTCCAGCCGAACACCTGGAACAGGACGAAATTGTTGGCGAATGTCGGCATCAGCAGGAGCAGCGCCGCAACCGCCCAGATCGCGGCAGGGATGCGGCCGAGCGCGCCGAACGGCATCTCGCTCGCAGCCGCCCGCGCCTCTCCGGCCACCGCCATCAGCCCCTCCGCCCAAGCAGGCCCTGCGGCCGGAACGCGAGCACCGCCGCCATGATGAGGAAGGTGAACACGACCGAGTAGGTCGGGGCGTAGACCACGCCGAGCTGCTCGGCGAGCCCGATGATCAGGGCGCCGAGCGCCGCCTCGGGGGACGACCCCATCCCGCCCACGATCACCACTACGAGGCTCGCGAGCAGGAACCGCGTGTCCTCGCCCGGGACGAGCGACTGGAAGGTGCCGCCGATGATTCCCGCGATCCCGGCAAGTCCCGCGCCGAAGGCGAAGACAAGAACGAACACAGCCTGGATCGGCAGGCCGGAGGCGGCGAGCATGTCGCGGTCATCCACCCCAGCGCGGATCAGCATGCCGATGCGCGTGCGGGTCATCACAAGCCACATCGCCACACCGACCACGATGGCGGCGATCAGGATCCAGATCCGAACACGCGGATAGCGGAGATAGACGGCCGTGCCGTCGGAGCGAATCGCCGTCACGAGCGGCAGATCGATCGGCCCCGCGAGGAAGTCGGGCGTGAGGATCTGGCAGGACTTGCCGCCCCAGATACACAGCAGGATGTCGGCGATCACGATCGAGAGGCCGATCGTGACCAGCGTCTGCCGCAGCTCCTCGCCCTCCATCCGGCGGAACACGACATGCTGCAGCACCACGCCGAGCAGCGCGACGAGCACGAACACGACCGGGAAGGCGAGCAGCCACGCCCCCGTCCTGTCGGCGATCTCGAAGCCGAGATAGCCGCCGAGCAGATAGAGCGAGCCGTGCGCGAGATTGACGTTGCGCATCAGCCCGAAGATCAGCGTGAAGCCGCTTGCGACCAGGAAGTAGAGGGCGCCGAGCGTGATGCCCGAGAGCAGCGCGCTCAGGAACACCCGTTTCGGGCCCATCACGGCCGTCACGCCCGGCGGCCAGGGTGCGAAGATGAGCCAGAGCACGAACGCCAGGAGGATCGCGACGACGAGCACGACCACCGGGTTGGCGCGCGCGAGAGCGGTCACACGAGCCTCCGCGCGGCGGCAGGCCGCCGCGGTCGAACGAACAGCTTTGTCACCCTGCCTCCGCCGTTCCCGTCGCTGCTCTCGGGTTGCGAGTCCGCGCGGCGGCGGACAAGATCATGTGCCTTGCCCGCTCGCCGCGCGCCCGCCGTGGGTCAGCGGCGCGTCCTCAGCTGTGCGCAGTCGGGCGTGTCGCGCGAGGGTAGGCCGAGCGCCCGGAACTCCTCCACCGGTAGCCCGAGCGTCTGCGACACGTTGTCCACGCCCTTGACCATCCGGTTGTCGAGTGTGCCGTCAGGCCGCGCTGTCACCTCGTTGACGAACACCGGCCCCATCGCCTGGCGCGTCTCGTCGAACTTGATCTTGCCGAGCGGCGTGTCAAGCTCGAGCGTCGCAAGCGCCTGCTAGAACGCCCTCTGCCCGCCTGAGAGATCGCCATTGACCTTCTTCAGCGCCTCGACCGCCGCGAGCGTGCTGAGGTAGTAGCCGGTCGCGAAGATCGTCGGCGAGGGGAAGCGCTGCCCCTCCGGATAGGCGGCGCGGTAGCGCTGCACGAACTCCTGCCAAGCCGGATCGGGGTTCTCGTCCGACATCATCCCGGAGGTCGGCGTGCCGATCAGCGCCTCGCGCGCGCGCCCGCGCGAGGTCAGAACGGTCTGGTCTGCCATGATCGTGCCGCCGATGAAGTTCATCTTCGACCCGGCCTGAGCGTACTGGTTGAGGAAGTTGATCGCATCCGTGCCGCCGAGGCCGAGATAGATGGCGTCGACGTCGTCGGGGAGCTGCGCGATCACGGCAGCGAAATCGGCCGAGCCGAGCGGCACCCAGAAGCGGCGCACGATGTCGCCGCTGTTGCGGCAGAAGTCGATCGCAAAGCCCATGAAGTTGGTGTGGCCGAACGAGTAGTCAGCCGCGACGGTGGAGATCCGGCGCCAGCCCTTGGTGCGGACCACGTATTCGCCCAAGCCCGCGCCCCACAGCAGCCCGTGCGTGTGGAACCGGAAGAAGTTCGGCGCCGGATCGACCCAGGTCGCCTCAAGCGCGCCGGAGGCGCCGTTGATGAAGGTCCTGTCGGGAACCGTCTTGGCGTAGTCGCGGATCGCGATCCCCTCGGAGCCGGAGAGCGGGCCGATCACGAAGTCGACCCGGTCCTGCTCGATCAGCTTGCGTGCCTGGCGCACGGCGGTGTCGGGGCGGGTGTCAGCCGGCGCGATGATGGTCTCGATCCGCCGGCCCGCGATCGTGTTGTTGACGGTCCGCAGCGCGAGCTCGATGCCGCGAATGCCGTCCCTGCCGCCTTCCGCGAACGCGCCCTCGAGGGCGACGAGGATGCCGATCCGAATAGGTTCCTGCTGCGCCGAGGCCGCCCCGGGCACGGCAAGAGCCATCGCGACCGCGGCCGCAGCCGCGAGGAATCACCTTCTCATCCGTTTCTCCCCATGTCTCCCATCCCTCCCCTTCGGGAGGGCGCGCGCGGCTCTCTTCGCCGCCTCGCGCGTGGAGCCGAGCGGAGTCCTTCAGACGCTGTAAACATGAGGCGCTCGGCACGACGAGCCTCTGAGGCAGCTCCGGCCGCGAGCGCCGCCCGTCATTCTTCCGCGTCGCCCCCGCACCGGTCTAGGATCAAGGAGGCGACGGAGACGGGCTTGCGCATGAACCTCGAACGTCTCGGCAAGTACGAGATCATCACGGCCATCGGCAAGGGTGCGGCGGGCACGGTGTGGCGCGCGCGACCCGGTGATCGACCGGATCGTCGCGATCAAGACCGTCACGCTCGACGCGCACGATGCCGAGGCGCAGGAGGAGATCGCCCGGTTCAAGCGCGAGGCCCAGGCCGCGGGCAGGCTCTCGCACCCGAACATCGTCGCGGTCTACGACTACGGCGAAGAGGGCGATCTCGCCTACATCGTGATGGAGCATGTCGACGGCGGATCGTTGAAGACACGCCTCGATGCCGGCGAGCGGCTGCCGCTGCCGCAGGTCGCTCGGGTGATGGACGAGCTCCTCGCCGCGCTTGGGCATGCGCACGAGAAGGGCGTGGTGCACCGCGACATCAAGCCTGCCAACATGATGCTCACCGGGAGCGGGCAGGTGAAGGTCGCCGATTTCGGCATCGCCTGGATCGAGAGTTCGACGATGACGCAGGCGGGAACGGTGCTCGGAACGCCCGCCTACATGTCGCCCGAGCAGTTCCGCGGCGAGCCGGTGGACGCGCGCACCGACCTCTATTCCGCCGGCGTCGTGCTCTATCAGTTGCTCACCGGCGACAAGCCCTTCGAGGGCAACCTCACCGCGATCATGCACAAGGTGCTGAATGTCGAGCCGCCGCGGCCGTCCGAGATCGCGGGCTCGGTTCCGCCCGTTTTCGACGCGGTGGTGCGAAAGGCGATGGCGAAGCGTCCCGCCGAACGATTCCAGACCGCGGCAGCGTTCCGCGAGGCGATTGCCGAAGCGATGCACGAGGCGGAGGCCTCCGACCCGCTGCTTGGCCTGCTCGGCGGGGCTGACACCGAAGTGACCGTCGTTGCCAGCGCGCCGTCCGACCGCCCCGCCGTTTCGGTCCCCGTCCGGTCTGGGACGCAGCCGCCCGTCACGAAGAAGGGGCTTCCCTTCGGCCTTGTGGCGGGGGGCGCGGGCGCCGTGGTCGCGGCGGGCGTTGCCGCCTTCCTCCTGTTTGGGCGCGGCACCGACGCTCCCACGCCTGAGCCGGCGGCGCCGCAGGCAACGGCCCAGGCAACGCTTCCGGCCGCGACGACGCCGAGCCCGCCGCCCCCCGTCGCCCTCGCCACGCCCCCGCCCGTCACGCCCGCTGCGCCGGGGCCCGTCGCCAGCAGCCGCTCGCCCTCGCCGGCCGAACCCGTTCCGGCCTGGCCCCCGGGCGGCGAGGGCGCGGTCGGCGCACGCGGCGGCGCAACGGTGGCGGCAAGGCCGTGCCCGGTCATCATGCTCGAGGGCGGAACGGCCTCCGGAGCCGCCGCCGGCCTCGGCCGAGCGCCTGCCGCCGGTGCAGTGAAAGGATCGCGCTGTTCTGGCACGGGTGGCGGCGGCGCCTCGGGCGCCGGGCTCGACGGCCCGGGCAGGTCGAGATCCCTGTCGTCCGGGATCGTGTTCCGCACCACGGGCGGCGGAGCGAAGGCATCCGAGACGGCAGGGAGATGATCCGGCCGGCTTCCTCCCGCCGTTCAGGAGCGGTCGGAGAGCCGGTCGCCGCGCTCGATGTCGGAGAGCGGGTCGAAATCCGCCGGGATCACGGGGGCGGCCGGAGCGGGGCCGCCGCCAAGACCGGCGAAGGGGTCGGTCGCGACCGGCCGTGCCGGTGGTTCGTCCGCGAACGGGTCACGCCCGAACGGATCGTTCTCGAACGGCGCCGGTGCGGGCTTCGGGAGAGCGAAGGGATCGTCGTCGAACGGGTTCGCGGCACCGAGGCCAGGGGCGCTGGCCTCGCGCTCCTCGAGCCGCACCTCGATCTCGTACTCGCCGAGGGTGAGCCGGCTGCCGTCGCGCAGCGGCGCGGAGGCGCCGCGGCCGATCGGCTCTCGGGCGCGGTCAAGGAACGTGCCGTTGGTGGAAAGGTCGGTCACGATCCAGCGGCCCGAGCGGAAGGCGATGGTGCAGTGACGCTTGGAGAGATGCCGGTTCGGATCGACGAGAACCCAGTCATTATCCTCACCGCGGCCGATCGAGAGCTTGCCCCCCGTCACGCGCCGTGTGGCCGGCACGGCGGCGTCGAGGCAGCGGACGATGGAGAGAACGAGGTCCGTCACCGCCTCACCCGCCGATCAGGACCGTCGGCGCCCCGGGGATGACGATCATTCCGCCATGCGCACAATTATCGAGCACCCGCGCGGCAGGGAGGTTCATGATCATCACCGTGGCCGACTCGCGCACGATCACGTCCGGCCGCCCTACACAGGCGCAGAGATCGGTCACGCGCGCCGCCGGCAGGGCCATGATCAGAATCGTCGGCGCTCCGGGCGGCAGGATCGGCCCACCGACATGCGGCACCGGCCCGGAGGACATCGGGCAGAGATGCATATCGGTGATGCGCGCGGCGGGGAACATGGGGCTGCCTCCTCAGGCTGGGGCGATCCGGCCCGCACCGCCGGCGGCGATGTCGAGCCCGCTGTCGAGGAAGCGCCGCAGCGTCGCCTCCGCCTTCTCCGGCTCGCGCCGGACGGCAGCGAGCGAGACCGCACCGGCGACCGCGACACCAGTAAGATGCTCTGCTGGCGGAACGACCGGCTGGCCGGCCGGGGCCATGCTGCCGCCCGACCAGAAGGCGGCGACCGCGGCCCAGGCCTCGGGGCTGCGGAAGCCCGCGCCTTCGGCCTTCGCCATGGCGGCGCGACGATGCTCCTCGTCAGGCTTGCGCACCCACGCCTCGGCGGCGGCCAATGCCTCGGCATCGGGCGGTGGCGGCTCAGGGGCGGTCGCTCGTGCGCACATGCAGGCCCACCACACCGCCTCGCGCTTCGGCAGGGCGTGGGCGAGGAAGCGCGCGGCATCGGCCAGCATGCCGGCCTCGATCAGCCGCCGCAGCGCCGCCGCCGAATCCGAGGCGCCGCCTGCCAGAGCCGCCGCCTCCGGCGCGAGATCGGCACGCTCCAGAACCGTCCGCGGAGCAGCGGAGGCGAGCTTCACGGGCGGCCGCTCCGGCGTCATGCACGCCTCAATTGATCATGATGATGCCGCCCTTCAGCATCATCATCCCGTCGCCGCTCACCTTCGTCATCAGGCCCTTGGCCTCGAGCATGACGGTGCCTTCGATCTTGATCATCATGCCCTTGATGGTTACGCCCATCTGGTCGATCTTGACCGAGCTGGTGCCCACCTTGAACTCGATCGACTGCATCGCCTCGCTGTCGATCTTGCCGAGGTTGACCTTCGTCGAGAGGTTGCCCATCGACACCTTGACCGACATGTTCCCCATGCCGACCTTGGTGTCGAACTTGCCCTTGCTGATCTCGACCTTGTGGTTGCCCTGCTGCACCGTCAGGTCATAGTCGCCTTTGACATCATATTTCTGTTTGCCTTCGATCAGCAGCGTGCGATTCGCCTTGATCGTCACCTTCTCGTTGTTCTTGACAAGGCGCTCGTAGTCCTTCTGTGCCTGGAACGTTACCTTCTCCGACCCTGCCTTGTGCTCGAACAGAAGCGCGTTGTAGTCGGAGCTTCCCCCGCCCGTCGAGGACCTGGTCACGATCCCCGTCTGCGTCTTGTTCTCGGGAAGCGCGACGGGCACCTTGTTCTCGTTGTTGTGCAGGCAGCCGAGCACCACCGGGTGATCGGGGTCGTCGTCTAGGAAGCCGACGATCACCTCCATGCCGATCCGCGGCAGCGCCATGATCCCGAAGCCGCTGCCGGCCCAGGCCTGGGAGAGCCGCATCCAGCACGAGGCGTTTTCGTCGCCTTCGCCGAGACGGTCCCACAGGAACTGGACCTTCACCCTGCCATACTCGTCGACATGGATCTCCTCTCCCTTCGGCCCGACGACCCTGCCGAGCATCAGGTTCGGGAGCTTCGGCCGTTCGGGAACGGGCCGCATCCGATAGGTCGTGCCGGCCGGGAAGGCGCTCACCGTGGTGCGACAGACGGGAATGGCGCGCGCATTGAGATGGATCTCATCCGCCATCGTTCGGCTCAGCCGCTCGATCAGGTAGGGCGTTCCGCTTGAGGCTTGGGCGTTGTCGAGGATCTCGATCGGCACGCCGAGCATCGGCGCGTGGGGTATCCGTCGCGATTCGAGCCGTGTCGCTTCCGACTCGAGCGCCTCGACGAGGTGTGTCGCGAGCGGCTCGCCGTCGCTGCGGGCCGCCGGGCTGTCGCCCTTTCCCTTTGTGGGGAAGCGCCCGGGCCAGACGAAGATCTCGAACTTGTCGGCGAGCGGCAGGCCGAGCAGCGAGGATTTCTCTGTCGTCAGATCGGTCGAGATCGCTCGGAACTCTGAGTCGCTGACCGCAACCTTGCCAGGCTTCCAGACGTGGGTCTCTCGAAGGCTGTCGAAGCTGTTGCGCACCTGCGAGGCCTCGCGCGGCGGCAGCTTCAAGGGCTGGGCGCCCGAGGCCCTCAGACCGTCATTGTGGTTGGTGATGATCGGCGTATGCGTCTCGGCGGTCGAGGCCACCCACCACACGAGGCCCTCCTCGGCCATCAGCCGGCAGGCGAAGGCGTAGTCGGTCTCGTTGTACTGGAGCACGTAGGTGCGCGGCGCGAGACTGCCCCGGAGCAAGAACTTGTCGTCGGTGAAGCCGGCGTCGCCGAACAGCGTCTCGAGAATCTCCTGGACGGTGCGGTTCTGGAAGACGCGGCAGTCGGTCGTATGGTCGAGGAACCAGAACCACGGAACGATCCGGCAGGAGATCCGGCGATAGGCCATGCCGTAGTTGCCGCCGAGATAGTCCCCGAGCGAAAGCCGCACCACGTGGCCGTTGATGAAGGCCCGATCGGGCGTGCCCTTGCCGAGTTCGAGGCCGAGCTTCTTGCCGAGGAGCTCGGCGGGTTTCAGCTCCGTCTGGTCGGTCAGGAAATCGATGTCGTAGGAGAACAGACCGCAGAGCGATTCGCTGCCGGTGACGCGCTCGGGGATGAGCGAGTCGGGCGGAAAGGGCCCGGACGAGAGGCCCATCGTCCGTTTCTCGGTCTGGATGATCGGCAGCATCGGCCCGCGCATCCTCCTCCGCGGAGACTACCTCGGGGAAGTGAGCCCCGTCACGCGCCCGGGTGGCGCACACGCGCGGCATCGGGCATCGTCGCGTCCATGCGCCATTCCGTTCCCGTCCTCCTCGCCCTGCTGGTAGCCGGCGTTGCCGCTGCACAATCTGCTCGCCCGCAGGCGGACGCACAGGCACAGCCGCGAGCCGCGGCGCAGCAGACGCAGCCCGCGCCCCCTTCTCCGGCCGCACCGCCGGCACAGTCACCCCCCCTGGAGGCCGCAGCTGTCGAGGGGTTCCGCTCCGCACGCTTCGGCATGACGGAGGCGGAGGTGCGTGCCGCCATAAGGCGCGATTTTCCGCAGGCAGCGGAACGGATCGTCTCCGAACAGACACCGGTCGAGCGCACGCAGGTGCTGACCGTCACGGTGCCGAACCTGATCCCCGACACCGGCACGGCGCGCGTGTCCTACACGCTCGGGCACCAGACGAAGCGGCTGATCCAGGTCACCATCCTCTGGGGCCCTCCCGCCGACCCGACGGTCCGGCAGGAGGCGCTGATCAACGCGGCGGAGGCGCTGAGGAAGCACTTCGCCGCCCTTGCGTGGCGCGCAGGGTCGGTCGCAGGCGGGGTTCTGCTCGCGGACGGCTCAACGCTCATCTTCCGCGGCCTCGACGAGCAGGGGCGGATGGTGCAGCTGCAGCTCCTGCCGGCCGCTCCGCCCGCGAACGCCGCGCCGACGGCGCCGCGCCCCTTCGGCCTCCGCCTCGCCTACGTGGCCGATCCGCTGAACCCCGACGTGTTCCGCCTCCAGCGCGGCCAGTTCTGAGCCTCAGGCCCGGCGCCACGCCTCGGTTCGGTGCGCGAGCGCACGATCCGCCGCGAGATGCAGGCCCTTCACGGCGGCCGACGTCGCAAGGATCGTCATCGCCATCGCCGCCGCGGCCGAGGCCTGGCCCGCCTCGTCCATCTGCACGAGAGCGACCGCCGCAGGCTTGATGTCGGGAGCGTAGAGGAACACCACGGCCGAGACCGTGGTCATCGTGTTGACGAAGAGATAGATCGCGACGTCGAGCAGCACGGGCAGGAAGATCGGCAGGGTCACCGCCAGGAAGGTCCGCCACAGCGGCACCTTCAGGCTCGCGGCCACGCTCTCGAACTCGGGGTCGAGCTGCTTCAGCGCCGTTACGGAGGCGAGGTGCCCGACCGTGTAGAAGTGCACGAGAGAGTTGAGGACAAGGATCGCGAGCGTGCCGTAGAGGAACCCGAGCGGGTTTTCGGGAGCGTTGAAGAAGAAGATGTAGGCGATTCCGAGCACGAGCCCGGGCACGGCAAGCGGAACGGTGGCCGCGAAGCGGACGAGGCCCACAAGCGCCGGCAGACGCTTCGCCCGTTCCATCCCGTAGGCGAAAACGAAGACGAGCGGCGCGCCGATCGCCGCCGTCCAAGCCGCCATGCGCACGCTGGTCCACCAGCTTCCCCAGCCGGCGCTGTCGAACCGGGCGAAGTCGTAATTGGCAAGCGTGAGCGAAAGGTTCCAAGGCCAGAAGGTGATCAGGCTTCCCCAGGCGGCGACCCCGATCAGCCCCACCATGAGAAGCGAGAGGATGGTGCAGAAGATAAGCAGCGGGAGGTCACGCCCCGGCCGCGGCTTCGGCACATAGGGCACCGCACGGGCCGAGACGGTGGCGGTCTGCCGACGCTGCGCCCACTGGTCGGCCGCGAAGGCGAGCACGGCGGGGGCGAGCAGCACCATGCCGACCACGGCCCCCATCTGGAAGTTCTGCTGCCCGACCACCTGCTTGTAGACATCGGTTGCAAGCACGTTGAACGAGCCGCCGATCACCTTCGGGATGCCAAAATCGGTGATCACGAGCGTGAACACCACGAACCCGGCCGAGACCATGCCGTAGCGCGCCGCCGGCAGGGTGACGGTTCGGAGCACGCGGATCCGCGAGGCCCTCAGCGCCTCGGCCGCTTCGTACA
>Ga0308389_1002524_pt1 | contig 11399 bp, 7 predicted proteins | sample Hotspr2Sample148_FD_202362 | JGI IMG/M metagenome (GOLD analysis project Ga0308389, IMG submission 202362) | Hot spring phototrophic mat microbial communities from Mushroom Spring, Yellowstone National Park, Wyoming, United States - 20040719_148 ... | reverse complement strand
AAATAAAATCGTTAAAACTAAAAGAGCTAATAAAACCCAAAGAACTATTTCTAAAATGTCTAAAGGAATTTTAATTGGTTCTTTAATGTCTTTAATATCTTGATCAGCTTTAACTTCGAGCGAGTGAATAATCAATCTTAATGAATCAGAATTAAAATATTTTTTTGTTGTATCATTAATGTTAATTAATATAAAAGCAAACGACGGGATATAAACTTCAGCTGAATCGTAATAAGCCAAAATAAAATTTTTACTAAATGTGACCTTATTTTCTATAGTATCATATTTTGCGGGTTCTTCATTAATAATTTCAAATTTATTCAAACTAACCTTAAATGAAGGAACATTGAGTATATAATTCTTGGGGTAATCAGCAATAATTTGTAGTTTGATAAAATCTCCAATCAGATAATCTGTTGTATCGGTTTTAACTTGAATATTTAATTGAGCAAAAAGATTACAATTAGAACAAAACAGAAATATCAGCAATAGATTTTTTACCATCGTTTCTCCCTGATTTTGAAAAACTGAACCAACGGTTTTATATAATCGTCTCCAGAAGTTATCTGAATGCTATCAATTTTGTTTAATCTGAAAAGATATTTTCTTTTATTAATTGATTCTGTTTTCTTTTTCTTATACGTCTCTAAAAAACTCTTGCTTGAGGTATCAACTAAAAATTCTTGCTTAGTCTCAGCATCAAAAAATCTTATCAATCCCACATCAACAAGTTCATTTTCTCTTCTATCTTCGATTGATAATGCGATGAAATCGTGTTTCTTGCTAACAACACTTAAAATTTTCTCATAACCTTCATCAATAAAATCTGAAAGGAAGAAAATTATTGATCGTTTTTTTATAGCAGTGTTCAAATACTCTAAAGCTGATTTGAGATTTGTTTTGTTTCCTTCCGGTTTAAAGGATAATATTTCACGCACAATTCTTAAAACATGTTTTCGTCCTTTTCGTGGCGGAACAAACTTTTCTATCTTATCGGTAAAAAGTATCAATCCAACTTTATCATTATTCTTAAGAGCAGAAAACGAAAGGATAGCACTTATTTCTGCTGCAACTCTTTGTTTTGTTTTCTTCTTTGTACCGAATGAAAGTGAACCACTTAAATCTATCATCAGAATAACAGTTAATTCCCTCTCTTCTTCAAATATTTTAATATATGGATGACCAAATCTTGCAGTAACATTCCAATCAATATTTCTTATATCATCACCGAATTGATATTCGCGAACCTCAGAAAATTCCATTCCCTTCCCTTTGAAGACGGAATGATATTCTCCTGAAAAAACTTGATTGACAAGTCCTTTAGTTCTTATCTCAATTTCACGAACTTGTTTAAGTAATTCTTTATCAATCATTATTAAGGGACTTCAACTCTGTTTAGAATTTCTTTTATAATATCTTCACTTGTTAATTCTTCAGCTTCAGCTTCGTAAGAAATTGCAATGCGATGTCTCAAAACATCATAACAAATCGCTCTTACATCTTCAGGAATAACATAACCGCGTCTTTTAATAAATGCCATTGCTTTTGCACCCAATGCTAGATTTATAGAAGCACGTGGTGAAGCACCATAATTGATTAGATGGGTTAAATCTTTAAGATTAAATTTTTCGGGTTCTCTAGTGGCAAAAACTATATCAAGTATATACTTTTCAATTTTTTCATCGAGATAAACATCGTGAATAATTTTTCTTGCATTTATAATTTCTTCTGGAGAAATAACTTGGTTTATAATAATACTCTCACCACTTATGTTTTGTCTAATAATTTTTTGCTCTTCTTCACGTGATGGATAATCGATTTTCACCTTTAACATAAATCTATCAACCTGAGCTTCAGGTAATGGATAAGTTCCTTCTTGTTCAATTGGATTCTGAGTAGCTAAAACAAGGAATGGTTCTTCTAACTTAAATGTTTGTTCGCCAATAGTAACTTGTCTTTCCTGCATCGCCTCGAGCAAAGCAGATTGTACTTTAGCAGGAGCACGATTTATTTCATCAGCTAAAATGAAATTTGAAAATATTGGTCCTTTTCGTATAAAGAAGTTACTATCTTTCTGATTATAAATCTGAGTCCCAATTAAATCTGCTGGCAATAAATCTGGTGTAAACTGAATTCTTTGAAATTTAGATTTCATTGATGCGGCAAGAGTTTTAATTACAAGTGTTTTAGCCAGACCTGGTACGCCTTCAAGTAAAATATGACCATTTGCCAAAAGCCCTATAACTAATCGTTCAATCATTTGCTTTTGACCTACAATCACTTTTGAGATCTCAAGAAATAAAGTGTCTATGAAAGCACTTTCTTGTTTGATTTTTTCATTTAATGCTGTAATATCCAATTTAAACCTCTTTTTATTTCGTTTTTGACGAGTGCAAACTTAAAAAGGTTAAATAGTTTTAACAATTCAATAATAGATTTGATAAAAAAAAGTGCGAGTAATAAATAATGATTTTTATTTGAGTTTTTATACCTTGTTTTGAATTTGTGTTTCCCTACTGAGGGGTTAATGGATAGTAATCTTTAAAGTAAAGATGACATCCCGAAAGAGAGATGCCATCTTTTTATAATGTATTATTAGATAATCTTCTTTTCTTTAAGAACTGTTTCAACTGTGATTGAACCTATTTCCTGCAAATCATATTTAACTCGAGTATGAGGCTTGTTAATCTTAATATAACGGCTCAAATCAATCGGAGTTCCAATTACAACTACATCACAATTTGTTCTGTTAATTGTTGATTCTAGGTCTTTCATTTGCTGTTTACCATAACCCATAGCAGGTAGTAAAATTCCTATATCAGGATATTGTTTATAAGTATCGGTAATAGATTTAACTGTATAAGGCCTTGGATCGACAATCTCCTTTGCACCGAGTTTTTGTGCAGCAACTGTTCCTGCACCGTATTTCATTTCACCGTGCGTTAAAGTTGGACCATCTTCAACAACCAATACCTTTTTTCCTCTTATCAATTCAGGTTTTTCAACTGTAACGGGAGATGCAGCCTCAATAATTGTAGCCTTAGGATTAATCTTTTGAATGTTTTCTCTAACAATGTTGATGTTTACTGCATCAGCGGAGTCAATTTTATTTATAATTGCACAATCTGCAAGACGCAATGATGTATTACCTGGATAATATTTCAATTCGTGTCCTGGTCTATGTGGATCAACTACTGTAAAAGTAACATCTGCTTTTATGAAAGAGAAATCATTATTACCGCCATCCCAAAGAATTACATCAGCTTCTTTTTCTGCTTCGCGAAGAATAGCTTCATAATCAACTCCAGCATAAATAACTCCACCTCTTGTAATGTGAGGTTCAAACTCTTCTATTTCTTCTATAGAACAATTATGTTTTTTCAAGTCGTCGTATTTTGCAAATCTTTGTATTTTTTGCTTTACTATATCACCATAAGGCATTGGATGTCTGATAGCAACAACTTTCTTACCCGCTCTGGTCAGAACTTCAACAACTTTTCTTGATGTTTGAGATTTTCCACATCCTGTTCTAACAGCCAAAACGGCAACAACAGGTTTTGTACTTTTAAGCTGTGTTTCGGCAACTCCAAGTAAACGAAATGAAGCTCCTGCAGCATTAACAATTGATGCCTTGGTCATTACATATTCAAATGTTACATCTGAATATGAAAATACAACTTCATCCACTTTTAATTTTTTTATGAGCTCTTCAAGTTTTGACTCTTCATAAATTTTTATTCCTTTTGGATAAAGTTCGCCAGCAAGTTGTTTTGGATAGATACGACCTTCAATATTTGGTATTTGTGTGGCAGTGAATGCTACAACATTATAATCGGGATTGTTGCGGTAGAGTATATTAAAGTTATGAAAATCTCTTCCTGCCGCACCCATTATCAGTACATTCTTACGAGCCATATGTATATTCTCCTTTGTTTATTTGATAAAATCTTTATTATCCATTTATTAAAGCTTTTAAATTTAACCTATCAAAATTAAATCTTTTATTCGATAGTTGCCTAATTATTTTATAATGTTTTCCTTAGTTAAAATTATTTTTGAAATTATAAATTCCATCACTTTTGTTAAACAAATTATCTAACATTGTAACTTTGAGTAAGAAAAACTTATGAGGTATAAATGAAAAACTTAATATCAATTATTTTAATAAGCTCTTTATCATTTTCTCAAAACAATATAGAATTTGATAACTATTTTTTTGATAAAACTATGAGAATTGATTATTTTCATATTGGTAGTAGTAAAACTGAGTTATTTGTTATTGATAAAATTTATCTTTACGATAAATGGGCAGGAAGTAGAAAAAATCTAATTGATAATCTTAATAATGGAAAGTATTATTACAAAATTTATGATCTTGAAACTGAAACTCTTATATATTCTAAAGGGTTTGATACATTTTTCGGTGAATATGTTGCAACTAAAGAAGGAAAAGAAGGAAAAATTAAAAGCTTTCATGAATCTGCATTAATACCCTATCCAAAAAATAAAATCCTTTTTGTTATTGAGAAAAGAAACGAACTAAATCTTTTAGAGGAATTTTTTACAACAGAAATAGACCCAAATAACATTTACATTATTAAAGAGAATGTTAAATACTCTGATGTTGAAGTAATTAATATTGTTAATAATGGTGAGCCACATAATAAAGTAGATATAGTAATACTATCTGAAGGATATACCATAAATGAAAGTGAAAAATTTAAAAAAGATTTAACAAGATTTATTCAAATTTTCTTTGAACAAGAACCATTTAAATCTAATCAAAATCATTTCAATATTTATGGTATCTTCAAACCTTCACAAGAAAGTGGAACGGATTTACCTGGAGCAAATATATTCGTAAACACAGCATTAAATACTTCATTTTGGACTTTTGGGTCAGAACGATATTTAATGTCTGAAGATAACAAATCAATCAGAGACCTTGCTTCAATTGTTCCTTATGATGCAATTTGTATTCAAGTTAATCACTCCCGATATGGCGGTGGTGGCATTTATAATCAATTTTGTACCTACACTACTGATAATCAGTTTTCTGAATATTTATTCATCCATGAATTTGGTCATTCCTTTGCTGGCTTAGCAGACGAATATTATACCTCGGATGTTGCATATTCTGATTTTCACTCCCCTACTATTGAACCAATTGAACCAAATATCACTGCATTACTATATCCTGAAAATATAAAATGGAAAAACTTATTAAGCGAAGGAATTGAAATCCCAACTCCTTGGGAAAAAGAAGATTTTGACAAAATGAGTTATGAATGGTTAAAAGAAAGAAACAGATTGAATAACCACATTGCTGAACTAAAGCGAAATCGAGCACCTGAGGAACAAATAAAATCTGCTGAAGAAGAATACGCACTTAAAGATAAATTACATTCAGAGAAAGTTGATAGCTATCTCAAAAAAAGTAAATATTGGGCAAAAGTTGGAGCATTTGAAGGCGCTGGTTATCTTCCAAAAGGTCTTTACCGACCAATGTTAGATTGCATTATGTTCTCAAAAGGCAATAAACCATTCTGCAAAGTGTGTCAAGAAGCTATAAAACAAGTTATTAATACTTATACTGAATAATTCTCTGTCTTTCTGTGGTGAAATAAAATTTTACTCAAAGTTGTAAAGGCCTAATAAAGAACTTTGAATATTCAACTAAATATAAACTTTTAAGGTTCATAAATGAAAACAAAACTTGAAATAGCAAAAAACTGGTTACCTCGCTACACTGGAACCCGTTTAGATGAGTTCGGTGATTATATGTTGTTGACTAACTTTCACAATTATGTTGAAAGATTTGCTGAAAGATTTAATTGTGAAATTAAGGGGATTGGAAAACCTATGCAAACAGCTACAAATAATGCTGGATTAACGATTATAAATTTTGGAATAGGCTCTGCTAACGCTGCAACAATAATGGATTTACTTGTTGCACGTGCACCAAAGGGAGTTCTTTTTCTTGGCAAGTGTGGTGGTCTTAAACACTCAACTGAAATTGGTCATTTCATTCTACCTATTGCTGCTATTCGAGGTGAAGGAACTAGTGACGATTACAAACCTAAAGAAGTACCCGCTTTACCCTCTTTCAAATTGCATAAATTTGTTTCTGATAAAATTGTTCAACGTGGGCTGGAATACAGAACTGGTGTTGTCTATACAACTAATAGGAGAGTTTGGGAATGGGATGAAGAATTTAAAAGTTATTTACGAAAACTCTCAACTATTGCAATTGATATGGAAACAGCTACCTTGTTTATTGTTGGACTGGTAAATGAAATTCCTCGTGGTGCTTTATTATTAGTTTCAGATGTTCCTATATTTCCTGAAGGTATTAAAACAGAAGAATCAGATCTTATAGTAACTAAAAAATATGCTGACTTGCATCTTGAAATTGGTATTGAAGCTATGACTGAAATCGGAGTTAAAGGGGAAAAAATTAAGCACTTTACTTATTAGATAAAGAAAAACATTACATTATAAAATAAAAGGTCAGCCAATTATTTCGACTGACCTTTTTTAATATTGAATATCTAACTATCTTATTTCATAAGTGTCATTTTTCGAACAGTCGAATAATTTCCTGCTTCAACTCTGTAAAAATAGACCCCTGCAGATACAACCTTTCCTGAACTATCTGTACCATCCCATCTAAAATCATAATTACCAGGTGTAAACTGACCATCAACTAAAGTAATTACTTCTTGTCCCAAAGCATTGTAAATCTTAATATTCATATTGGCATTCTCTGGTAAAGAAACACTTATAATAGTTGATGGATTGAATGGATTAGGATAATTTTGTAAAACTTCAAATTGCTTTGGAATTATTCCATTGTTTTCAGCACTTGTAGGAGAGTTAATTGTAAATTTACCTATAGATGAATAACCTGATTGATTTGAAGGATTATTTGCCATATAAGATTTTACTCTCCAATAATACTGACCTGTTGTTAGATTTGATACTACCTGATGTAAGTTTTGTAAATTACTAAAGGTTTGAGCATTAACAAATTCTGGATTTGTAGATAATTCCACACTGTATCGAAGTGGAGATCTTGAGTTTACAGGTAAAAACCAAGATAGTACTGGAGATGTAGTTGAAATACTTACATTATTGGGTGAACCAATTCGGGGAGCAATTGAATTGGCACCTGCATCAACCACAAATTCAAAAGTACTAGACCAGCTTGTAGATGTTGTACCTGAGTAGTGTCCTCTCACTTTCCAATAATAAGTTGCCCCAGGTGTAAGACCACTTAATGCATAGAATGTATTTGGTATTCCAGAAACTGTAATTGTTGTCGGACCCCCGAAATTAGATTGTTGTGAATACATTAACTAATATGAAGTAATACCTAATGAAGAACCATTTACATACCAGTACAGTGTTGGTGATTGTGTATAAATAGTAGATGAATCAGCTAAATGTGTTAAAACTACTTGAGTTGAAGGACCACCAACTAAAGTGAATGAACCTTGTGAATATGCTGAATGTGGAGGATTATTAACTCCATCGTATAAAGCTACTGCTCAGTAATATGTCGTTCCATAATTTAGTGGCGAAGTGAAAGTATAATATGTTTGATTTATGTTTGTAATATCATCAAAATTATTAACAGTTGCCCAGTCAGATGGTGCTGTATTAGCTGGCCACTTAACTCTATAACCTGACCAAACTAAAGTTGAACCTTCTACATACCAACTTAATGTAGGCAAATCTGTATAAATTGTAGGATTTCCTACCGGCCAGGTAGCAACTGTATAACTTGATAAGCCTCCAACAACTACGAAGGACTCTATAGATGACCACGCAGATTGATTTGAAGGATTACCATTTTCATAAGACCTTACACGCCAGTAATATATTGTACCTGGAGTTAAGCCACTAAGCTGATAAAATAAATTATTTATTACATTGATTTGAGTGTTAACAGTTAATGTTGGATCCGTTCCATATTGAATACTAAACAAAAGATTATTATACGGTCCACCAACCTACCAATATAAATGTGGCGCAGTTGTATAAACATCAATTCCTCCCATTGGATATGAAGGAGTTGGTACATATGCTGTAACTGCACTTGGTGCATATGTAACAAACGTATGTATTGCTGAATATGTATTATTAGAATTATAAGTTGAAATAACTTGCCAATAATATGTAATATTCTCAAATAGGTTTGATGGTTGTAAAGCATAGTAATTTGTTCCTGCAGATATTGTCATAGCGCCAAATTCATCATCTAATTTACCATCTAAATCTGTATCAGCAGTAGGAGAAACAACAACAGTAAAGGTCAAACCTGGTTGATAAATCAATGTGTACCAATAATAATACGGCGTTAAAGTATAGATAGTAAATCCACCTGATGGCCAGCTTGGATAAGCGGTTACTGCACCACCCTGAGTGTCAAAATAATATATTGGTGAATATTTAACTACCCTATCACTAAAATCAAATTGATTTGCAACACTGCCATTATCATAATAAGCAACAACTCTCCAGTAATATCTTAAACCTCCTAATAAACCTGAAACTGTTTGGAAAGTATTCGATAAATTATCAGATATATGAGCAAATGTATCTGGATTTCCATTTACATAGTTAGTAACTTGAGTTGCCCATTGAGCCTGCGTTGGAGCAGTATTCGACTGAATAACTTGAAGTGAAAATCTTAAACTACCCTGTGGCTGACCTAAATACCAAGAGAATGTTATAGGATCATATTGATATACTAAAGATGCATTTCCTGGATGAGCTAAATTAACTGATACATCATCAGTAGTTTTGAAAGAGAAATATGGTGTAGTTAAACCGTTAACAGTTACACGCCAGTAATAAAAAGTATTATTATTTAACGGCATTCCAGCATCTGCCTCAGTAAAATTATAAGCGCCTCCCGTCCCATTATATGAAGCAACTATAGTTGAAAACGTGTTTGAATTAGAGATTTCAAGTAAATATGTTGATGTACCATCATCCTCCCAACTAAATTCAGGTTCAACGGAAACTCCTGTAATTGTATTTGGCGGAGTTAAAAGTGCTGGATATAAATTAAATGTTCTCGTTGTTGTTGTAAATGGTGCGTTATTTAATGGAACATTATTATCATCAATTGTTACACTCCAAGTATATGTACCAAAATCTAAATTACTTCCAAATGTGTAAGGACTTGTTGCAGTTATATTAGCATTGTAACCATTGGGACCTGTAATATTTATTGTATAATCCACATTTGATACAGGTGCACTTGTACTCCAACTCAAAGTTGGGGTTTGTGATACTGAAGCACCATTAGCAGGAGCAGTGAGAGATAAAGTCGGGAAATCAACTTTAAATGAATAGGTATACCACGCACCAGGGGTACCAGAACCATCTATATCATTGTCTCTGACTCGCCAGTAATAATTTGTATTGTAACTTAAAGTTGGGAGAGATGCGGAATTACCACTTACTGGCATTGAAACCTCTTCGCCTGCAAAAGCACCAGTTAGTGAATATTGAGCATCATAGAATGGAGCACTTCCATTTCCAACATCAAATACCGTCCAAGAAACTTATGTAGTTGATTGGGAAACATTTACGGCCCCATCAGAAAGTGTAACTGGTGATTGCGAGTATAAGAACAGCGTTGTACTTAACCAAAAAAGTAAAAAAATGATGAAAGCGTTTGAATTTTACCTATAGTTTTACCTCTTTTTTTGTTATTATTATTAATTTTATTTAGCCCTTAAGAAAAGATAAAAAAATTTGCTAATTATCAAAATATTTTTTCCTAAAATTGATATCTAAAAGTGATTTTAAATCTCACAATTTAAATTTCTCGTTTTTGTTAAATTTTTTCGTTATTTGTTGTGTCTCCTTTTAATTTCAAAATACAATAACATTTATGTTTAAATTATTTTTTTCAAAAATTGAATTTTGTTGTTTCTGGATATTTTCAGAATATTTGAAAATTTACGAAGGATAAAATTAAAATATTTATATCTTGTTATTTTAACAAATAATAAAAAATTTTTTAATAAAATTTTATTTATTTATTTTGTCTCATTTGAATTTTAATTTATCCATAATTGTTGTTAACTTAAAAAAATATTCTCTAAAAATGTTAGATAAAGAAAAATTACTTTTTTATTTATTAGGTTCATTTTTTGTAGCAAATGCTTTATTAGCTGAATTTATTGGTGTAAAAATTTTCTCTCTTGAAAAAACAATTGGTATAAATCAATTCAGTATAGATTTATTTGGAATTGAAGACCTTTCATTTAATCTTTCTGCAGGTGTTTTACTTTGGCCAGTAGTTTTTATAATGACTGATATTATAAATGAATACTTTGGTAGAAGAGGCGTCAAGATTATGTCATTTACTGCTGCAGGACTTATCACTTATGCTTACTTTATGATATATTTTTCAATTCAACTACATCCAGCAGAGTTCTGGATAAATAGAGAAACTGATTCAGGATTTATAAATATGGATTTAGCTTTCAATGTAATTTTTGGTCAAGGGATGTGGATTATTGTAGGTTCCTTAATTGCTTTTTTAATTGGACAATTAGTCGATGTAACAGTTTTTCACTTTGTCAAAGCTCGAACAGGAAGTTCTAAAATCTGGTTAAGAGCTACTGGTTCAACAATCGTATCTCAATTTATTGATAGTTTTGTCGTACTTTTTATTGCTTTTTATATTGGCGCTGGATGGGAATTAAATCTCGTTTTAGCTATTGGAATTGTCAATTACATCTACAAGTTCACTATTGCAGTATTTCTTACTCCAATACTCTATATTCTTCATTATTTAATTGATTTATTTTTGGGCAAAGAACTCTCTGAAAAATTACAACTAAAAGCTACACAGAAATAACGGTTTTCGAGCAGCCTGAAGCGAAGGCGTATCGAGAAAACCAGAAACAATTTACAATTTACAATTTACAATGCACAATTAACAATTGAAAAATCAAAAATGGAACACAGATCTGACGGATGAGACGGATTAGAACGGATTAATTGATCGCAAGGAGCTATTAACCACAGAGGTCACGGAGAAATTACATAAAGTTCGCAAAGGATTTTTAATGATTAATAATCAAAAAATCACAAATCAAAAATCTCTAAATTCAACTTTGTGTCCTTTGTGCATACTTTGTGCTACTACGTAAAAAAATGTTGTAATTTTAACAAACTTTTTTATATAGCATAAAATGGTCGTAAATCCATTTTCTTAAATAATAGTATTCTACTAATAATTTCTCCTCCTTTTTGAGTTACTCGATATTTAAATGTTTTGGGAAATCTTGTAATTAAACCATGTGCCCTTAATTTTGATAGCAACCTCGTTACCTTCCCTAACAACTTTTTAATATCATTTGTATCAGTAG
>Ga0308389_1002517_pt1 | contig 11414 bp, 10 predicted proteins | sample Hotspr2Sample148_FD_202362 | JGI IMG/M metagenome (GOLD analysis project Ga0308389, IMG submission 202362) | Hot spring phototrophic mat microbial communities from Mushroom Spring, Yellowstone National Park, Wyoming, United States - 20040719_148 ... | reverse complement strand
CCAACCTATTTAATGGCTGATATTGCGTACCACCGCACAAAGATTGAACGCGGATATGACCTGATCATTGATATATGGGGACCGGACCATCACGGGTATATTGCTCGCCTGGTTGGTGCAATGAAGGCAATGGGTTATGATGAAAAGAGGTTCAGGATTCTGATATCCCAACAGGTAAACCTTTTAATGAATGGTGAGGCTGTGAAAATGTCCAAACGGTTGGGGACATTTTCAACAATGCGCGACTTAATAGAAGAAATTGGGACTGACGTTGCACGCTATTTCTTTGTCATGCGTTCAATGGATAGCCACTTAGATTTTGATATTGATTTAGCAAAACGCCAGAGTAGTGAAAACCCGGTATTTTATTTACAATATGCCCATGCACGAATCTGTTCAATATTCAGGGAGGCACAGAACAGAGGGATTCAATATACTAAAACAATTGGTGACCCTGAACATTTTAATAATCAGGAAACGGTTGCATTGTTAAAGCTTATGGCACGTTTTCCTGAAGAAGTGTATGATGCTGCAACAACCCTTGAACCACACCGCATAACAGTGTACTGTATGCGCCTGGCACAGGCTTACCATAAGTTTTATACAGAGCACAGGGTATTAACTGACGACTCTGACCGTACACAGAGCTATCTCACATTATGTGATGGAGTGCGTATTATTTTGAAAAATGCGCTAGCATTACTTGGTGTGAGCGCACCAGAAAGGATGTAAAAATTGCGCTGGGAAAAAATAAATTATTGATTTTTTATAGCTGCAACTGTTGTATTACAATTACTAACAATTAAATATGTTGTGAATATTGCATATATACCTCCGCTGACTTTGGTGGTAAGTATATATATTATAACATATTTGTACATACATTGTAATGTGTGAAGAAAGAGTGTTATACTATAATAAATCAAATAATATCCATTAACGATAATTACATGAAAGCTGCACTCATAGCTACAGGAAGTGAACTGGTGTGTGGCCGTGTTCATGAAGGTAATAATTATTTTTTAAGCCAGCACCTGCATGCAATAGGATTGCCAGTGGTTATTCACTATGTGGTTGGTGATGACAGTGAAGCCTTGAGCCTGGCAATTGAGCATGCATTGCATATTGCGGATATTATTGTTATTTCCGGAGGGCTGGGGCCAACTGTTGATGATATTACATTTGAAACTCTGGAAAAAATGTTTAATTTGCACCCTGTAGTTCATCAGCCTTCAAAGGAGCGGATGGAATATTTTTTTAATGCTATTGGGAAATCTGTTTTGCCATCTGATTGTAAGATGGTAACAGTTCCTGATAATGCAGTTGTGTTTGTCAATGATGCCGGGCTAGCGCCAGGTTTTGCCATTACTGTTAATGGGAAAGATATTATAGTATTGCCTGGGGTGCCACGTGAACTTCATTCAATGATTGGCAAGGTTATTGATTATTTAGAAAGCAACTATAAATTAAGGAAAAAGCAATCTGTAACATTCAAGGTTGTTATGATGCGTGAAGCTGAAGTTGATTCAGGGGTTAAGGAGATAGTTCATGATATCAAAGATGTTGATGTTTCAATAACGTATGAAGCAGGGATGACTACAGTAATGCTTACTGCTAATGATGAAGCTATATTGCTAGATGATGATATTGTTAATAAAGCAAAAAAGCTTTTTGGTTCAAAATTGATATATGGATATAATTCTTTAGAAGAAAAGGTTGTTAAGGTATTTGCCAGTCATGGGAAGACGATAGCCATAGCCGAGTCATGTACAGGGGGCCTTGTTTCAAAAAAAATCACTGATATACCGGGTTCTTCCAGTATACTGTTAGGTGGTATAGTGGCATACAGCAACCAGGCAAAGGTGTCGCTGTTAGGAGTTAATCCTGATACATTAAAGACATTTGGCGCAGTGAGTAAGGAAGTGGCATTGGAAATGGCAACGGGTGTTAAGGATGCCTTTAATGCTGATTATGGAATTTCAACAACTGGCATAGCCGGACCTGATGGTGGAACTAAAGATAAGCCGGTGGGATTGGTATGCTTTGGCATTGCTGGCAGTGCTACTTATACTACACAAATACAATTTGCAGGGAACCGTGAACAGATACGTACAATGGCAACTAATTACATCTTAAACAGACTGTTAGCATGTGCAGGGCTTGAATGAAGAGAGTATTTCTTATATATATTATTGTGCTTATGTTCAGCACTACATCATATGCAATAGAAAGCTCACAGTTGTTTGAGCAAGGTATGGAAGCATTCAGGATGGGGAATTATGGGTCCTCAGAACTGATATTCAGAAAAGTAATAGATGCTAATGATTCATATAAAGATAGAGCCTGGTACTATTTAGCCTTATCCATATTTTATCAAAAGCAATACCGTTCGGCCATTTTTGAGTTAAATAGATTTTTGCTTTTATGTACAACACCTGATCTGTGCAGCGAAGCACGGTACTGGATTGCAGAATCATATTATTCACTGAATGATTATATCAAAGCCATTGAAGAATACAACAGGTTTATTTCACAGAGCAAAAATAAGCAGCTCATAGTAAATTCGTATGACCGAATAGGTGAAATATATTTCAATCAAAAACGCTACGATGAAGCAATCATTGAATGGAAGAAAGCATTAACCATAAGCAGTAAAAAGTATGAGGACAGCAATAGGATAATAAAAATTGGAGAAGCGTTGTTCTTAAGTGAGCGCTACAATGAAGCGCTGGATATGTTAGAGCCTTTGATTCATGCTGCAAGTGATATTCCCATTTCATCAAAAGCACGGCTGCTTGTTGGCAGGATATATCAACTTACTGGTAAGCATTGGCAGGCAATCAAATATTTCAATGAAATTCCTGATTCTATGTTGCGCGTCCCTTCTTTTATGAGTGTACAGTATTTTAAAGCTCTTTCATATATAGCATTGGGTGATACATATAATGCCCGATTAAACTTGAAATCATACATTCTCATTTCTACCGATGATATACCATATCATTATAATGCAAAATATGAACTGGGGAAAATATTGTTAAATACCAAAGATTCTGATGAAGGAATGTCGTTATTAGAGGATGTTTATACAAATAGCAATGATATAGAATTACGAAGCAATGCTTCTTTTGAATTGGCAAAGGTCTATCTAAAAAATAACAATAATGAAAAAGCAATCCCATATTTAGAAAATGCTGTTTCAATTAGTGATGCTGAAAGTCAAAAATATGTTATGATGACCTTAACCAGATTATATATAACCACTGCGCGGTATGATGATGCAAAACGTCTTCTGGATTTTATGCTGGAAAAATACCAATATGAAGAAAACAGAGACGAGATGCTGTTTTTAGTTGCACAGGTTTATGTCATGCAGGGCAACATAACCAAAGCACTTGAAATTTTTAAAGAAATAAATGAAACCAATCCATTTTCACAATACATGGTTGAGCTTGATTATGTAAAAGCACTGGATGCCTTCAAACGAGAGCAATATAATGAAACCATAGAATATGGTAATAAATATTTAAGAAATCAAAAAATTGAAAACAGATACGATGTATTAATTTTACTTGCAGAGTCATATATAAAGACAAACAATACAAGGAAAGCTATTGAAGTTATCGATCAGTTAATAACTCGTTTCCCAAAGAAGGCAGGATTAGAAGAAATACTATATGAATTGTGTGCGGTATTGAAAGAACAGGGAGTTAATGTTGAACGGTATTATTCATTTATTATTAAAAATTATACTTCTTCAATAACAGCAGGAAAGATATTCATAGAAAAAGGGGATGAAGCATATAAAAAGAAAAACTATCAAGTTGCAGCATATTTTTATTCCCAGTATTTAGCAACAAAGGGAAGGCCTCGTGAACGTTCTGTACTTTTATTTTATGTACTATCACTCTATGAACTAAAACAATATACTACAATTATAAAAATATTGCAGGATAGTGAATATTTAACTGTAGATGATTTGACGACAAAATTGTTATATAAGTGGCTTGCAAAAAGCCTATATGCCAGCAAAGAGTATTCAATGGCATTAAATTATTTTTTAAAAGTGCCATTAAATGATTATAGTAAAGAAGATTTAAAGATAATAGCTGATACTGCATTGAAAGCAAAACAACCGGAAACTGCAATTGACATTATTCCTTATGTTGATAATGACGATGAGTATTATATCACAATTTGTTATTCCATTGCCTTTTATCACATGATAAATGGAGAAAATGATATTGCTAAGGATTATTTTCTCAAAGCTTTGTCAAGAAAACCAAACAGCAGTATAGCTGACGATATTAGAGTAAACTTAGCACGGATTTATATTGGAAGTAAAGACTATGAAAAAGCTCTAGAATTAGCTGAATCCATTCAAAAGAAAGAATTGGAGAGTCTACGGTATAGCATAATGGCTGTTGCGTATTTTAAATTGGGCAATAATGATAAGGCTTTAGGTATTGTTTCAGGAAAACTAAATGATATTGTAAAAACTATGTATGCAGATGAGATAGTTACGTTTTTATTGATTTACTACTATGAACAGAATGATATAAAAAATTATCAGAATGTTTATGGGTATGCCATTAAAAGAAATAAATTAATTCCATTATCCAATTATTACTATGGTATGATGATGTATAAAAATAATAATTATTCACAGGCTTTGCAGTTTTTTAATACTGCTTCACGGTATGATGATGAATACGCGCATGCTTCATTATACTATGCAGGGTTAATATACTTATTGATACAGCGAAATTATGGGGTAGCTAAAAGATACCTGGACCTTTATTTTACCAAAGCCAGTAATGATGAAATCAATTATTATAATGCAAAAGTATATATGTCAGTGTTGTTGTACGAAATGGGCAAACAAGATGAATCAAAAGATATCTTATTTGAAATAATTAACTCAGATTCAAATGTGCTTGCAAAAATTAAAGCAGATCATCTCATTAAAGAATATGGTTTTTAATAGGGAAATATACTAATCAGGGGACGGTATGAAACAATATACTTTTCATGTGATTCATGGGCCAAACTTAAATCTTTTAGGGGAAAGAGAACCTGAAATTTATGGCACTCTAACACTGGAAGAAATAAATAACAGAATATGTGAATTTGCAAAAAGCCAGAATTGTGTGGTTAATTGTTTTCAGTCCAACAGTGAAGGTGCAATAATAGATTATATTCAGAAAAACAGAAATTGCGATGGCATTATTATTAATGCTGGAGCATATACTCATACTTCAATAGCTATCCGTGATTGCATTGCTGCCTCAGAGCTTCCATGTATAGAAGTTCATCTATCCAATATACATTCGCGGGAACGCTTCAGGAGGCATTCATACATTGCACCTGTATGCATTGGGCAGATTTGTGGATTTGGATATTATTCATATATAGTAGCATTGCAGGCTTTGATTCATTATCTTGAAAATTATTCAAAGTGATTTTAATCCTATGAACTATCGCACACGAATAAAAAAAATACAAAAACATGTATCAGAAAAAAAACAATTCCCGTATCTGGTTGCAAGTTTGGTTAATATTAAGTATTGTACAGGATTTGAAGGAAGTTACGGGTATCTTTTATTTTTTGAAGATGAGACGGTCTTTATTTCTGATTCTCGTTATGAAGAATACGCTTTAATGGTACTGCCTAAAAATGTTCATTTTATGTTGCAGCAAAAGGATTTTTTCAAAACGTTGAAAGCATTGCTTAAACATAAAAACATAAATAAAATATTTCTTGAGGAGCATTCAATTACTCTTTCACAGTACAGAATGTTTAAAGAAGAATGTAAAGGAGTAACAATTAATTATGGCGGTGATATCATTAATGAGTTGCGTATTGTCAAAGATGAGGATGAAATTGAAAACATAAAAAAAGCAGCTCAAATAACAGATAAGTGTTTCTACCACATTCTTACATTAATTAAACCAGGTGTTTCTGAGTGGGACATTGCCATTGAAATTGAATATTTTTATAAAAAACATGGGTGTCTTGGAACTTCATTTGATACCATTGTTGCGTCAGGAGCAGGGTCATCAATGCCTCATTACAAAACAGGTACCAAAAAGATACGCTCAGGTGAACCGGTGCTTATTGATATGGGATGTATTTACAAGGGTTATTGTTCAGATATAACGCGTACAGTTTTTGTTAAAAGTATCCCTGAAAGCATTAGTACAATCTATTATGTTGTTAAAGAGGCACAGCAGAAAGCCGTGGATGCAGTAAAAGCAGGATTAACTACAAATAAACTTGACAGTATTGCACGGGATTTTATAGCTGCTAAAGGATATGGTGCTTTATTTGGGCATTCGCTGGGCCATGGGGTTGGGCTGGATGTTCATGAAATACCTGCAGTGAAACAGAATGGATCCGTGGCTTTGAAGAAGGGTATGGTGATCACTGTGGAACCTGGTATATATGTACCCAAAAAAGCAGGAGTCAGAATTGAAGATATGGTACTAGTAACTTCTTCAGGGCATGAAGTTTTAACAAAAAGTACTAAGGAACTGATAATATTATAGAATTTTATTTTCAAAGGGAGCAACTTTCATGATAACAAGTAATGATTTACGAAATGGCACGGTTATTAAAGTTGATGGCGACCTGTATTCAGTTGTTGAATATCAGCATGTAAAATTAGGCCGTGGTGGCGCATTTGTTCAGACAAAATTAAAATCTTTAACACGAGGGATCATTGTAGATAAAAAGTTTAAAGGTGGCGAAAAGGTTGAGGATGTCAGGGTTGAGAAGAAGACGCTACAGTATCTTTATGATGAGGGTGATTCATTAGTTTTTATGGATACACAAAGTTATGATCAAATCCACGTAGATAAGAAAAAAGCGTCAAATTTGCTTAACTATATAAAAGAAGGCGATAGTGTTGAAGCAACCATGCATGATGAAGAAATTTTATCCATAGAGCCTCCAATATTTGTTGTATTGAAAGTAACCTATGCTGAACCAGGGGTGAAGGGGGATACTGCCACTAATGTTTTGAAACCGGTGACCGTTGAAACCGGTGCTACTGTCCAGGTTCCAATATTTGTCAACGAAGGTGATGTAATAAAAGTTGATACCCGGACAGGAGAATATGTAGAACGTGTGAAAAAATAGTTATGTAATGCATCGTTAAGAGTTTGCACAACCAGTAATATTGTTATTGTGAACATTTTTATTCCTGCTATCACAGATGGCAGGAATAAAATAAAATTATATAAAATTTTAAAATTAAAAGATTTACAATGTGAAATCTGAAATAATAACAAAAGAAGCATATAAGGCATTCAAAAAAGGTTCGTATATAGTAGTTATCCAGCTATTAGAAAAAAATATAAATATTTCCAATAATCCCTATGATTATTTTTTATTGATTTTATCGTATTTGTTCACCGATAAGCTTATGCAGGCAGAATCTGCTTTGCGTAAAGCACTACGGCAACATCCAGCTTTTCTTCCTCTTTTGGAGATACAGGCATTTCTATTATTAAAAGCTGCTAAATCAAAAGATGAAGCGTGTACAGGATACATTGATATATTAAAAGTTTCGCCAGGAAATAAACAAATAACAAGCATTATAACAAAGATACAGGAATCAGCTGATTTTGAACAGTTTCAAAAAAAAGCTAAGGTAAAAGACTTTATCAGGGTAAAACCGCCAAAAAAAATCAAAGTAGTATCAGACAGAGTTAGACGGCATGCTATACATCTTAAAACAATAGCTTTGGTACTTGCGGCTTTTGCAGTTATAATTTCAGGAATTGTTTTTTTCCCTTCACCACTTGCAAAAATCATACAGGAAAAAATTGAACTGCTATTTACTCACCGTTCACTTCAAACAGCTGACGATTTATCACAGATTTCTCTTGATGGCATGCATTACGATATCATTGATAAAATTCAAAAAGTGCAAACACCTGAATTTTATACTACTAATGAAGCATGTATTCAGGATTTCAACCGTGCAAAGTGGCTGATTAAAGAAGGCAAAGAAAATGATGCCATGATGTTGCTGAATAAGATTGATGCAAGCAATGCAAATTTCAGGGTAAAAGAGCGTGTTGCATTTTTAAAAGATTTTATAAACCGCAATAAAGAGCGAACAGTTGCAGCATTTGCATACAAGGATGTGATACAAAAACCATATTTATATAAAGGAATAAATGTTAAATGGCAGGGTAAGGTAGCAAATTATAAAAAAAGGAATGGCATTACCTTCCAGTTACTTGTAAATTATTCAGAAAATAAATTTGATGGCATAGTAGAAGTTTATGCGCCATTTAAAGTAGAATCATTAGACAATGGGGCGATAGTAACTGTTGAGGGAATCATCACCAATATCGTTGGTCAGAAAATTGTTATCATGCAGGCAACAAACATTGGCATGAATAATGAATGATACTATAATAATATCAATTGCAAGAGTTACAGTATGAAGGTTGTATTAAAAGAATGCAAACAGTATGATGTTGATGCAATCATAATGAAGGTTATTGATGCATTAAATCAGTTGCAGTTTGATTTTTCAAAATTGTATAATGCAAAAGTGGCTATAAAACCCAATTTATTGACTTCAGCCTCACCTGAATCTGCAGTTGTCACGCACCCTGCCATTTTTAAAGCAATAGTGAGGATTGTTAAACAACATGGAGGAGTCCCAATTTTAGTTGAATCCCCTGCAATTCAATCATTACAAAGAGTAATGAAAAAGACAGGATATGATGCGATAGTGACTGAAGAAGATGTGCTGGTTGCCGATACATCAGATTGCATGATAATCCATAATGAAAATGCACATCATTTCAAACGGTTTGAAGTTCCAAAAATTTTAGCTGAATGCGATCTTCTTATTAATCTACCAAAGTTTAAGACTCATGCATTAACTCACATAACATGTGCAGTGAAGAATTTATTTGGCACCATTCATGGAATGAAAAAATCTCAATGGCATATTAAGGCAAAAAGTAAAGATGAATTTGCCCAGATGCTTTTAGATTTGTACCAAGCATATATTACTGATACTAATCTTCCAAAAACTATAGTAAATATAGTTGATGCGATAACAATTATGGAAGGTGACGGCCCCGGTCCAAGTGGTAAGCCAGCATTTTTAGGAGTGATTGGTGCATCATATAATGCAATTGCAGTTGATTATGCTCTCTCACAGCTTACTGGTTTTGCCATAGAAAATATACAAACTATTACTATGGGGTTTAAAAGAGGGTTATGCAGCACACCTGATAAAATTGAAATTATTAAAGATTCAGGGATTTCCACAGGATATAAAGCTATTCCTCCAAAAGATGCAGGGTCAACAAAAATTCTTGCCATTCCACTTATAAATAAATTATTAAAAAACATCATGATAGCAAAACCAGTGCCGGATGCTGAAAAATGTACTCTCTGTTATCAGTGCAAGCAGATATGCCCGGTAAAAGCAATCAGCAATTCATCAGACGGTAAAGTGCCACACTATGATTATGCAGTTTGTATACGGTGTTATTGTTGTATGGAAATATGCCCTGAATCAGCCATATCATTGTCAAAACCATTATTGCGGCGTTTATTCAAATAAATCCTATTTTTGAGGGAAGTTATGAAGAAGAAAGATACCATACGCAAAATTATTGCCATTGAGATCATTGTTTTTCTTTTACTAATTGTATTTATATGGATGGAAGAAATATTTGATTTGCCTCATCTACTTTTAAATGCTGAACCCACTCCGGTAAATTATGAAGAAAGCCTTTTAGAAACAATCGTTTTAACTGCAATATTCGGCTTTCTGATATATCACAGCATAAGAATATTAATAAAAATACGGAGTTTGGAATCATATATACGTATATGTGCAGGATGCAATAAAATATATATTGATGGCAGGTGGGTATCACTGGAAGAGTATTTTAATGTGTATGCACATAAAAAAACATCGCATGGCTTATGCGATGATTGCAGGAAATATTATAAAAAGTAATTAGCGGAGGAGGGACTCGAACCCCCCACACCACGGATATGAGCCGTGTGCTCTAACCAACTGAGCTACTCCGCCTTGGTAGCGCGGGCAGGATTTGAACCTGCGACCTTTGGGTTATGAGCCCAACGAGCTACCAGCTGCTCCACCGCGCGATCGTTTTAATGAAGTGACAATCTATTTATAATATACATTGTAGTCAATCATTTTTCAAATTCTTTATTGTTCATCATTCCTATTTTACAAAAAAATGCCAGTAAATTAAATTTTTTAAAATTGCTATTCTGTTTATTGATAATTGCTGTATAGTAAAAATTATTGAGGAAAAAATACTTAAATTTTTAAAAAATTTTTGATTTTATCAATATTATTGTTGAAATTTTGTAATGTGATATAATACTGTCTATGTTCTCTTTACAAAGAGGGGGTGATATTTTTTAAGGGCTAAAACTATATTTTAGTTTTAGCATTTTGATTATCTAAGAGCGCAAAAAACCCAAAGGAATTATAATCCCCAGGGTGGCGAATTTAAGTTAACCTTAAAAACCATTCTTAATGCATACACTCACCGTAGTGTAGGTGAATTTATAAAGTGAGGTGGTTGCCCATGGAGGGTTTAGGTACACACATTATTGCGGAACTCTTCAACTGCAACGAGTTTCACATCAACAACTTAAAAAAGGTTGAGGAGGTGTTAACGGCCGCAGCCGAACTCTCTAAAGCCACTATCATCCAACCATTCTTTCACAAATTTTCTCCATACGGTATTAGCGGAGTCATCGTCATAGCCGAGTCGCATATCACAATCCATACATGGCCGGAATATGGGTATGCAGCGGTTGACGTCTTCACCTGCGGAGATCACGATTACATGGTTGCTATCGACTATATCACTGAACAACTGGAAGCAGAGCGATGTGTTCTGTATGAAATGAGGAGAGGTGTAATGAACGGTAGCAAGGTTAAAAATGTTCCAGTAATTAGGGAGGTGGAAAATGTTAACTACATTGACTAACGAAATACTCAAGACGATTCCGACCATTGACCAGTTTGAAAAATTGGGTGCATGGGGATTGTATTGCAGCGTTGATATTCATAACTGCGATCCGTACATTATCCGTGATGCAGAGATGATTAGGCAGTATGCGATTCAGTTGTGCGAACTCATTGAAATGAAGCGATTTGGGGAAACGCAGGTTGTCAATTTTGGTGAGGATGAGCGTGTTGCTGGTTATTCAATGGTGCAGCTAATAGAAACTTCAATGATATCAGGTCACTTTGCAAATCTGACAAATACCGCGTACATTGATATATTCAGCTGCAAATATTATGACCCTGAGGTTGCTGCACAGTTTTCACTGAGCTACTTCAAGGGTAGCGACTATACACTAAATGTCGCATTACGAAAGTAATCAG
>Ga0308389_1002515_pt1 | contig 11415 bp, 5 predicted proteins | sample Hotspr2Sample148_FD_202362 | JGI IMG/M metagenome (GOLD analysis project Ga0308389, IMG submission 202362) | Hot spring phototrophic mat microbial communities from Mushroom Spring, Yellowstone National Park, Wyoming, United States - 20040719_148 ... | reverse complement strand
AACAAGAAGAGGTAAAATTGTCAACCGAATCACCAGAGGCATTTCGCAAATTTATAGAGGTTGAGGTATTAAAGATTATTAAAAAATTGGCTGAGGAGGGGAAAACGCCTGAAGAAAGACTAAGAGCGATGGCAAGAAAAACTTTGGAACTGATTAAGCCGGGGATGACGGTTGAAGAACTTTTTCAAAATTCCACCCACTTAGATGATCAGTTTCCTGAGCTTTCACCGGTTGTTTTTGTGGTGATGAAAGAATATGAACAAAAGTATGAAAAAAAGGCTTTGGAGCAAGTAACAAAGCTTGTAAAATTGGGGAAATATGATGAGGCTGAAGCAATTGTCAAGAAGGTTTTGGCCTATAAGATGATTAAATAAAAAATAAAAATTAAAAACAAGTCAGACGTGTTAAAAAATGAAAATGGCAATTAAAAAATTAAAAATTCATAAAAATAAAAATGACCGATTTAGAACCAGCTATACCACCACCTTCCGCAGTTGTGGGAAAGCCATTTGGAGGAAATGATGGTGGATTATCAAGACAACCAAGTGTTACGATTTCTTCAGCTGATACTTCCCCAGGTCAAGCTGCTAGGCGAGCCGGACAAGAAGCTGGACTAAATGGTCAAGAGACTAGTAAAAACGGGGCAGGCGGAGTCGCAGAACAAAAAGCTAACCAACAAATTGCTGAACAAGCTAGGAAGGGATTAGACAACCCGAATGATGTCAGAGAAGCTTTAGAAAGTATTGCTAATCCGGATTCAACAAAAGATTTGGCAAGAATGAAAGAAGCTGAAACAAGATATTTAGGTATGTTTGATCAAGAAAAACAAGTCGGTTTAAGGGAAAGATATCAAGATAGAAGAATATTGACTGTTACTGATGAGGCGACTGCTCTTTCAGTAAAAGCAATTTTAAATAAAAGAAACAAAGGAGAAGCGTTAACTGGATGGGAGGTTGCTACACTTTTAGCTAATGAAAAAAATTCTTCATTACCACAAGAAACTCAACAATTGCTTAGTAATTTACCTTTAAATGAAAAAGAAAAACAAGCATATAGTCAATGGCAAGAATTTGCTCAAAGAAAATTAATTAGCGAGGAGGATAGGAAGGTTTTAAGACAAATGTTAGAATCTCAGGTAGAGGCTATTTTTTTAAATAAAGAAGCAGGGATTTATAATAAAGAAAAAGCGGGAATGGTAAGGGAGGAAGTAAATCAGTACTTAGATTTAATATTTAAAGCTCAAAGCGAAGGATCAATTTCTACTAATTTGACTGTTGGTCAGGTTTTTGAGTTGGTAAAAGGAAATATTGAGCTATTGGCTCTTCAAGATCGAGCAGCTTCGGAAAATCTTTTGGGTGATCATGGAGTAAGGCATTTGGTTGATCATAATATTCGAGTGTCAACGACTTTAGCTGATGAACTAGAAAAGCAAGGAGTAAAATTTAGAGCCATAGATAGATTAGTTTTACATCAGGTAATGATTTTTCATGATTTAGGTTATGCAATGGCGCCAGTAAGAGAAGCGATTAATAAAGAGGGACCAAAAGGTCAGGATGCTGGTCATAATGTTTTGGCAGCAAGATATTTTAGAGAAAGAATTGCCGACTCAAATGATGTTTTAAATGCTGTTTTTGGGAGAGAAGAAATAATCTTAATTCATCGAGGTATTTTGTATCATGATAAAGATGAGAATGGAAAAGCATCAATTGAGTTTTATGTGGCAGCGCAACAAACAGAAGAGTCAAGAATGAAAAATTTGGAGTCAATAATCCGGACCGCTGATAATACTCATGCTTTTGAGGACAAGCTACCAGAACTCTTATACAAAATTCCTGAAACATTAAAAATTATGCGGTTATTAAGAACCGCTGGTGAAGTAGGAGATGAGGAGAAAATTAGAATTTTAAAAACTCAGTTGGAAGGTTTAATTAAGGGGAAAGAAGATATTTCTGATGATGATAAAAAGGCTTTGTTAATGGCGGCAGAATCATTGGGTAAAGATAGTTGGAAGTTTAATGTTAATCGTATTTGTGGTCATAAGCCAAAAATTGAAATAGATGAAAAAGGAAGACTTCATATAACTGTTGAAGCATCAGCCATTCATCAAGAAGTTATTAGACTTTTTGGAGGAGAATCTTATAAACAGTTAAAAAAGATGATTGAAGATACTTATGGTGCTAAATTAGATTCTATTGATGGGGAAGAAATAACTTCATCGAATGGACATACTTTAAAATTAATACAAACAGAAAGAAAAAGTGATTATCAAATAGCAATTGAAGGTTTATTAAAAAATGATAAAGCATTTCAAGAATTTGTTATTAAAGATAATTTATTAAGTGCGCAGTTGGCCGTGGTTGAAAAACAATTGCAACAGGAAGGATTAAGCGATGAAATTAAAGCTGCTTTAATGGCAAATAAACAGGCAATTATTAAAGAAAAAAACGAGCTACTTCGGGAATTATTACAAGTTGATCAAAAAAATTAATTTATGTCAGAATCTGAATTGGAAAGGAGGGCAGATATGAAATTGTTAGAATCTCAAGTATTTTGTGAACGATTAGGAAGGTTAATTTTTTCTGATTGGAACAGTGGTGAAAAAAAAGAAGAAAGACGTTTAGTAAATAATACACTTTTAAAATTATCTTTGAATTTAAGTCAAGAAGAAGGGGAGGATTTAAATTCTAAAATGCAAGAAGCAGAAAAAAAACAAGAAAAACCACCTTATACAATTTTAAAAACCTTAGTTGATAAAAATTTTGAAAAACTTGGTGATCAGATATCTGTTGAAGAACAGCAAGAGTTAGAAAAATTATTAACACAATTATCAGAGCAATCATCACCGTTGTCTTTAGATGATTTTATTAATAGATTTGGATTAACAAATCCAAATTCTTCACTTATAAAATTATTAAAGCTAATTATATCAGCTTTACCTGATAATTTAAGAATGGCTTTAGCCGTGGAAGGTTTTTAAAAGTTTATAAAATAAGAAAATGACTAGTCCGGCAACAGGTACGGAGAGAGTAGAATCATTAGCTTCCGTTGTTGGAGGAGCGCCGCCTGTGTTAGATCGTCGTCCTAATCTTCCTCCTTTGGTGGAAATGTCAACCAATAAACCGTTGATCGGTAATGTTTTTTATGCTGAAAAAGCGATAGTTTTAGGTGATATTCATGGTAGTACCAAAGTAGACTTAAGAAAACATCCTGATAGATTGAAAGTTTTGCTAGGTGATGTAGCTGATCGAGGAGTTGGATCATGGAAGCAGGTAAAAGAAGTGATTCAATTAGTTGAGGAAGGAAAAGCATTATGTTGTATTGGTAATCATGAAGCACTTTTTATGGGAGCGATGACAAAGGATGAAAGCGGTAGTAATAAAGATACGAGATGCTTACTAAACTGGCTTTTTAATGGTGGATACATTACTGCCTTTGAGGCTGGGGTGAATATGGGGCCGGTTGGGGATTTAATTCAAGATTACCGGAATAAAAATTCTGCCGTCTTCCAACAGAAACAAAGTTTTTTTTTAAGAGAATATTTACGACAAGGATTTTCTCAACAGGAGGCTCAAAGATATGCCGAAATTCAAGCACAACAGGAATGTTTTCAAACAATGGTACAGGAGATGATACAACAGAGACGAGTGAATGAACTTAATAGAGCCTTAAATGATGTCCTTTTAAGAGTAAGAAATAGTGATAATTTAAAGAAGTGGTATGAGACTTTGGTTAATCATGGATTAATGTATGCGGTTGTTAATGATTCTCTAAACACTCATGCGGCTATTCTTCCGGATAAGAAGTATGGTGGTTATGGAGTAGGTTTAAAAGGGGTGGATAATCTGCAAGATAAGATTAGACAAGGTGATGCCGAGGCAATTTATTTTTTAGCCTTAGATGACGATTCTCCTTTATGGACAAGAGAAGAGTATTTGGATGCGATTGCTAATCCGCAAAAAGCCTCAGAAATTAGAAGAAAGTTAAATGAACAAGCGTCTACAGCCCATAATCAAAGACCAGCTTTTAAAATTGAAATGGTGAATACGGGTCATACACCAATTAATCGACCAGAAGTCAAAAGAAGTACCGATAAAATAACATCGCTTCAGCGATCAGGTGATCCAAAGTTTGTTTTGCTTGATTATGAATATCATCAAAGCGGAGTTTTGGCAGCGATGCAGATTGATTTAAATCCCACAAATGGCGAAGTATCTGCTCAAATGGTTGATTATTCTACTGGTGGGGAATTAAACGATAAAGAAGGAAAACCAGTCCAAGCTAATTGGAAGATTGATGTTGTTGTTAGTCAGATAAAAGAACAAGCAGATAGAGGAATCAACGATTCTGACGCTGCCAGAGAAGCTTTACAAAAAATTGCTAATTTTCAACAAGAAGCACTTTTTTTATTATTTACTGATTTTGCCACACCAATGGTTAGGGGAAAAGTAATCGAAGTTTTGAGGGAGTTGGTTGAAGGAAATGGGGAGAAAGAAATAAAGGCATTGCAAGAAAAATTTTCTTCTTTTTTGAAAGAAATCGGTGCCCAAGAAAGAGATAAGAGATTTTCCGAATTAATTGCGAAGTTAAAAAACAGTTCTGATTTAGCGAGTAGTGCTTTGGGTTATGATCTTGAGATTGCTATGAAAAGAGAAAGAGTTAGGCAAATTAATGAATATTTGAGAGAAAATCCAAATGCTTCTGATAGACAACAACAAGAAGAGGAGAGAAAAAGATTAGCTTCTGAAATAGAAGCATTAAAGAAGGAAAGAAATGGTCAGATAGAAATCCCTCAAAACGCCTCGGAAGAAGAAAGAAAAAAAATTGAAGAGCAAAATAGAAAAGGACAAGAAAGATCTCAAAAATTTCCCCAAGATCAGGTGGAAGCTAAATTAAAACCATTGGTTGAACAGATTGGTAAGGCGGCTGGTTTATCAGATGAGGAAAGAAAAAAATTAGAAGGTAAAGATTGTCTTTCGGTAATGGCTGAAATCTTTGGTGGGGTAATTGATCGATGTATCAAAGTGGGGGAAAAAGGAATTTCTATTCAACCAGAAGCGCTTAAAAATTTTTCTCAAGGGTTAATAGATTCAGGTTTAATAAATGAAAATGGAGCTAATGAAATTAATAAGTTGGCTACCCAGTTAGAAAAATTAGATGAGGAAGTTAAGAAGTTATTAAAAGAATTAATGTTAAAAGAGGTAGGAAAAAAAGCGTTGATTATTTTGCTTGGGATTTTAGGTGTTTTATCTGTTTTAGGGTATATTTCTGCCCAAAAAGAAATGGGTGGTGATGGTGGTAGGCATATGATGTAGAAGAGTTTTATTGTCTTTCTTTTAAAATGTCCAAAATTTGGTTTACTATCGGAAAATGGCTGATGAATTAAGGTATAAAAACAAAAGTAATAAAGACCTACACGGTTAAGGCTATTTCCTTTCCATTTTTAAGAGTAATTTTATTATTATCACCAATTTCTTCAATAGTATATATTCCCACAATTCAGAGATTTCCTTTATCATCAACTCTTACTACAGTATAGCCTGATGTATCTTCTAAATAGCCCCTTCTTACTCTAATTGGGATAATTATATATCTTTGAGCCTCTACATTAAAAGTAGTTAGTTGATTAGGATTGAGAGTGATTTTTTGGCTTGGTTTAAATTTTTTTTCGTTTGCGGCTTGAGTGATTTTTTCTCGGGTTATTCCTTTTGTAAGGACGGCGAGTCGGTATGATCTGAATGCGATAAGGTCTTTAGGAAAGTCTAGTTGAAGTAATAGAAGTTGATAAGAATCCCTTATATGTAAAGATGTGTTTTTATTTACAGTGGCGATGCAACAGGCACGCTCTATTATTATAAGCAATCCACCTTTATCAACCCTTATGTTGGTGGCATGGGAATTGGAATGCACATAAAGTGTTGCATCGTTTTTAACTGTTACGTTGGTAGCATAGGAGCTGTCATCCATAAATAGTTCTTCTTCAACTGTTATTTCGGTGGCAGAGGAGTCATCAAACATATAAACAGAATGATTTTTTTATTCTCATATCTTTTAGTTGTTTGTTATTTTTTACATTTATTAATACTTCTGCTTCTTCTTTTAGTGTTTTTGTTGTTGGTGATGGTGCTGTTTCTTATTCCGCAGATGATGCCGGTGGTTCTGGTGGATTAGAGGCGGCGTAAAAAAGAAGAGCCCTTTTTACTGCCTCAACATTGGTTTCATGACTATCAGGATTCCATCCAGCTTGTTGTTCAAGTTGATAAGCAATTTCTTGTGCTACTTTATCAAAAAGAGCCATATCTATTTGGAAAGCGCCACTTTGATGAAGTTCTAATAAAACTTTTTGAGAAAGTTCTAAAACTTGATTATTAACTTTACCTAAAGCTTGTTTTATCTTTTCCCAATCAATTTGAGCAATTTGTCTTTGTTGTTCATCTTGAAGTTCGCTGGCAAGTTTGCGAAGGCGAGTTTTTTCTTCCAAAGCAGCTAAATTTTTTTCCGCCAATCGTTGAGTCATAATCTGTTTTTTTGTCTCGACTGCTTGTTGAAGAGTGGTAACTAAAGTTTCTCGTTGTTCTCTTGCTAATACTTCTTTCATTAATTCTTTGGCTAATTTAGGCGAGTAAAGAATTGCTTCCGGAGAAAGTCTAACCTTGCCTATTTCATCAGATGTTTTCTTAATCTCAAACTCCATTTGAGAAAGTTCTTTAGTAACATCAATTATTTGTATTTTGCCATCAGAAGTTTTAATTGGAAGAAGAACTTGAGTTTCACCTAATTTTCTTGTTTCATCGCCAACTTCGCGAAGAGACTTTTGACCGACACCGCCGGCATAAATCGCAACTGCCAAAGACTCAATTGAGGTAGTGTCAAAGGAGGCTAATTCCTCTTGAGCTTTATTTAGTTCTTCTTGTAATCTTCTTAAGCTTATACTTTCTTCACCTTTTTTTTCACCTTGTATTTTTTGAGAAGCTTGTTTTTGAAGTTCTTGTTTTTGTCTTTCATCATCCTGAATTACTTTTTGATCAAAAGTAGTCAATCTTTCCAATCTTTGTTCTGAAGTTTCGGTTGTTGGTGGTAATTTTTTTGGTTCTGCTTCTTGTGGCGTTTTTTCAGAAGATAGTTTTTGCTGTGCTTCAGGCAGTTTTTGTTGGAGCCCTTCTAAGCTTCTTATTTCCTCGCCTTGGACTTTAGCTGCTGCTTCTTGTGGCGTTTCTTCTGCCGGTGCTTCTGCTTGTGTTGATTCTGGTTCTGTTGGTTGTGCTTGAATTGTTGCTTCGGTTTGAATCGTTTCATAAATTGGTACTTGTTCGGGTAGGGTTAAAAGTGGTTTTTCACCGGGTTTTCCGGGAATAACTATTTTTTCTTTTATTTCTTCTTCATCAAAACGACCATGACGATACAAATACTCAACTCCTTTTAATCCCATTACTAAGATATCACCTTCTATTGTTAGATCTTCCACTTGACTATAAGAGTCGATAACTTTTTTCCCTAAACTACAAACAGCCGTATTTACTCGATTGCCATCGGCGATAATTGCTCTTATTAAAGAAAAAGAGGGATGATTCCTATCAATTCCTAATTCATCAATAATTGCTTCCGATGATTTTCTTTCTCTATTGCTTAAAGCATTAAAAAGCTTGTTTTTTTGTTCTTCGGAAAGATTTAATCCTTGTGATTGAAGTATTGCAATAATCATTTGTCTATTGGCTTCAAGAATACTTAATTGGTCGCTTTCCATCAATTTTTCATACCTTGATTTTATTTGCGAAGCTAATTGTTTTACCTCATCAGAAGGATTAGCAATAACAGGTATCCCATCTTCAAACTTAACTCCAAAAGCATAAAGAATTGCTTCTTGTTGAGTTTGTCTTGTTTGGGAAAGTTGATTAGAAAGTTTTTGATAATTTTCATCAGCTAAAACTAATTTTCCCAAAACTTCTTGAAGGCGGGGATCAGCAGTAGCTTGTTGACGAGCTTTATCTTTTGCTTCTTTAAGCTGTTGTTCTAATTGGATTCTTGCAAGTCGTGCTTCTTCGGGTAAAAGAATATCAGAAAGCCCAACGGCTATTCGAAGATCAACCTCAACCAATCGCTGTAATCCTTCGGTGCCAAAAACAACCGCGCCCAGTTCCCAAATCTGTCGATAATATTCTTCAAAAGCAGCCGTTCGTGTATTTTTGTCTTGTGATTGCATTGATTGAGTTAATAGCTCAAGTTTAAAAAGAGTGTTTAAGGCGTGGTTAAAGCTTTCTTGATTAAAGTTTTCTGAAGGAATGCCTAAAAGCGCCTGGATTTCTTGTTTGTCTTTGACTGAGGTCTGGGAAGAAGAAAGACGAATTGAAAGTTCTCTTTTTAATCGGGAGATAATTGCTTGGGCTTCTTTTGGATTTTGTTCTAAGACGTGAAAAAAAAGGCTTGGAATTTGAGCCATTTCTTTATAGTTGCCATTAGCTTTGGCTTGACGAAGTTTATTAAGTAAGTCTGGAAAAGTAATTGTTTGACCATCACCATCTATCACTACCTTATTTTCCTTATTAACAGAAAAAATCATCTCTCGCTCAACCGCAATTTCTGGTGATTCACCGCCAACTACATAGGCAACTGACATTTTAAGTCTGTCTTCAGCTGCTTTTTTCTTTCTTTTATAAGAAATTTCTTTTTCTTCTTGGGGTGTTTTTGGTTGATGGTTTTCATAAGCTTCTTTGGCTAATTGAATTAATAAAGCTTGAAGACCAGTAATAAAGTCACCACCGGCAATATTTTTTGGACAAAAATCATCAAGGCCGTTATCTTTTATAAAAGAGGCAACGGCGCTTAAAACTTGAAGTTTTTGTTCTGGCTTAATCTCTTCCGGCCAAACTAATTGGCCGTCTTTTTCTTGAAGAAGACCTTGAGTTACCAGTTGAGATTTAATATCTTTTGGAAGTTTATAAGCAAAACCAGGAAGACTTTGTTCCAAAAAACCGGTCAAAGTAATTTTTTTTCTTTCTTCTCCGCTACCAACAAAAATAAAACGTTCATTAACTTCTTCGGCATTAGTTGATTTGCCTTTGGCTGGTTTAATAAGTCTTCCTTGATGATTAACTCCGTTTTCAAAAAAATCAGGTGAAGCAATTTCTCTAGCAGTTTCTACTGCTGAAAGAATTTCATTCGGTAATTTTGTTTCTGGTATTGCAAGGGGTTTTTCTGTCATTTTATTTTAAGATTTTTTATTTTAAAATTTTAAGTTATTATAATAACTACAATTATACAATAATTACAATTATATATTATATATTATTTTAAGTACTAAGTAAATTATTATTTTATTTAATTGCATAAATTTAATTAAAAACCATTTTTTTAAAAAATCAAGAGGAATTTTTGGGCAATCCTACCCTGTTGCCAAAAGCTTGAGTGTATTTAGAAGGTAATTATGTACCGATTTAAAATATTTTTTACGTTAAATACGGGCTTTAAATTAATGTAAGTATTTTGGTAGCTTTTTATAACTGATTAAAAACTTTTTATCTTGTTGTTAATGGATATGCTAATATGATTTTTAATTATTAAATTATAGCGTTTTGTGACAAGTGGGTGGGATTACCCGAAAATTTCTTCTTGATTTTCTATTTTATATTATTCATAATAAATTGTAAATGGCAGGACCACACTCACTAGAAAGTCTATCATCAGTTTCTCCAGAAATAAAAATAGGCGATCAGGCTTCCGTTTTGCGTCGCCAAGTCGATGCGGTTTTTGATGGGCAAAATTTGACTTTGGGTTTTGTGAAGCAAGATGCAAGTGGAAGGGAGATTACTGATGCCGCAAAACAAGAAGAATTAGTAAGAAAATTAAATGGATTAAAAGACGAAGGTAACAATACCATTTTAGGTCGGGAAATGACCGTCGAAGAGATAGCTAAATTACCACAAGAAGTCCAACAACTTCTTAGTCCTGATGGTTCATTTGCTGGAATTTATGCCAATTTTTTAGGTGATCCGCAAAAAAATCCCGAGGCTTCTTCTTTGGCGATGGTGGTGTTTTTGGATTATTTAAGAGCCAATTCTAACAAACCTCCTCAAGAGTTATTACAAGGCGCTTATGAACAGGTAGACAAAGTTTTAAAGGCAGCTGGTATTAAAGACAATCAACTTCCTAGTTTAGCCATGGCTTTGGTGGGAAAAGATGGCCAAGTTTTTGCCTTAAATACTGGCGGGCAAGAGATAATGATTATTGATGCTTATGGTAAAGCGCGAAAGATTGGGGAGACTAATAATCAAGATGAAAAAATAACTGTTGATTCTTCGCAAAAAATTAACAAAGGTGAAAAAATTATTTTATGTTCTTCTGAAGCGGGAAAGAAGATCAATGAAGATATCGGGAAAAAACCAGTGAGGGAGATATTAACTGCTTTAGTTGGAGAAAACGATCCCTCAGCGGCTGGAGGAAAAGGAGAAGAACAAAAGAAAGAACAATTAGTTTCTCAAAAGTCCCAAACTCAAGAACCTGGCGATAGAAGATTTATTTTTCCTCGTTATGAAAACGCGGCTAAAACAATTACGGCTGATGAATTTATGAAGTTGTATCCTCAGCATATTGAAACAGCAAAAAAAATTTTTGAAAAAGTAAAAAGTCTTATTTCAAAAAAAAGTGGTGAAACAGATGAGGTATGGCAGTTGAGAGTTTGGCAGGAGATAGGAAAAAGATTGTCACTTCCTGGTTTTTATACAAAAAAAGATGATGAAATTTACTCAATGTTGGTTGCTGATCCAGAGTTTGTTGCTTCTTTAAAAGACTCTCACTATATTTTAATGGCCACTGAGGCCCTTCAAATTCAACTAAAAAAGCAAATAAATGAGCAATACAGACAACGTCATGAAGCCGATTTGAAAAAAGTTTTTAGACGTGATGTAAAAACAGTTGTTTCTCATATGGGTGAACCAGCATATATTGAGGGAGATTTTGATCACTATTTTGATGAACAAAGAAAAATAAAGGAAGGACCAGCAAAAGATTTATTGGCTTTTGATTTAGTAGCTGATAGATTGCTAGATGTTCCTTTTGAGGTTGATTCTTCAGGAAAAGCAGTCACTTACCGAGAAAGAATGAGACAATTGATAGCAATAATTGAAGATCCTCAAAAAAGTCAGGCAGAAAGAGATCGTGCTAATAGGCAATTAGTTAGTTTGCGTTCAGATTTTTATTCTTTAGCAATTGAGGCAATAAAAACAAGAAATCAACCTCAGTTTATCAATCCTAATCCTGAAGAAAGACAAGGAAGAGAAAAAATTTTAGGTGAGATGTATGCTAAACTTGAAGAGGTTAGTAAGATGGACATTAATCAACTAATTGAACAATATCAAGGAGTGATGGTGGGGTTAAGTGAAAGGAATAAGAGGCGAATAAAAAGTTTTCTTACTAAAGAACTTC
>Ga0308389_1002511_pt1 | contig 11431 bp, 10 predicted proteins | sample Hotspr2Sample148_FD_202362 | JGI IMG/M metagenome (GOLD analysis project Ga0308389, IMG submission 202362) | Hot spring phototrophic mat microbial communities from Mushroom Spring, Yellowstone National Park, Wyoming, United States - 20040719_148 ... | reverse complement strand
GCTTCTACACGCTGATCTTGTTGGCCGGTCTGCAGGCCATCCCGAAGGACGTGTACGAGGCGGCAGAGATGGACGCGGCCTCGCCCTGGCGGATGCTCACCCGCATCACCCTGCCGCTCTTGATGCCCACCATGCTCGTCGTCGTCGTGCTCGCGCTGATCAAGGGCGTGCAGACCTTCGACGAGATCTACGTCCTCACGGGTGGCGGGCCGGGTTCGGCCACCATGCTCATCGTCCAGTACATCTACGAGACCGGCTTCGCCGCCCAGCCGCGCCTTTACGGGCTCGCCGCCGCCGCCTCGCTGCTGCTCGCCGCCCTCTTGATGATCTTGACCCTGCTCCAGCTCTGGGCCAACCGGAAGAGCTACCGTGGCTAGCCTCACGACCTCGGGCGTGCTCGACCTCGTGACCCGCACCCGCGGTAAGGGGCGGCTCCATTGGACGGATTGGCTGGCTTACGGGTATCTTCTGCTCGGCCTCTTCTTGATGTTCGGCCCGGTCGTCTGGGTCGTGCTCTCCTCCTTCAAGAGCGAGGCCCAGCTCCTGGAGTTCCCACCCACCGCACTCCCTTACGGCCAGGTGAGCGTGGCCGTGCCCGGCTACTCCGAGCCGCTGCCGCTCTTCCGGGTGCGCATGCCCGACGGCTCGGTCCGCGAGCTCGCGCAGGTCCGCCGGATCGGCATCCAGGCCCAGATGGTCGACCCCGCCGCGCCCGGGACGATCCTCCGGGTCGACATCGCCGCGCGCGAGCCGGTCCGGGCGCTCTCGCTCGCCACCGAGAACTACACGGCGCTCTTCGAGCGCTTCGACTTCCTGCGTTATTTGTGGAACTCGGTGTTCATCACCGTGACCGCTACGCTGATCATGCTGCTGGTCAACTCGATGGCGGCGTTCGCGCTCGCGAAGTACGACTTCCGCGGCCGCGATCTCGTGTTCGTGCTGACCATCGCGACCCTCTTGATCCCGCCCACGGTGGTGCTCGTGCCGGTCTTCCTCGTGGTGACCAAGCTCGGCCTGCTCGACACGCCCTGGGGGGTGATCTGGCCGGGTGCCGCCACCCCGACCGGCGTGTTCCTGTTGCGGCAATACATGCTCACGATCCCCGACGAGCTGATCGACGCCGCGCGGATGGACAATGCGTCGGAGTGGAAGATCTATTGGCGGATCGTCCTGCCGCTCGCCGCGCCGGCCTTGGCGGTTCTCGCGATCTTCGCGGTCATGTGGCGCTGGAACGACTTCCTCTTGCCGCTCATCGTACTCTCCCGTTCGGAGCAGTTCACGCTCCAGCTCGCCTTGAACTCCTTCAAGGGCGAGATGCACACCCAATGGGGCAATCTCTTGGCGATGACCGTGCTGACCTTGCTGCCGATCACGCTCGTCTTCGGCTTCTTGCAGCGCTACATCACGACCGGGATCGCCACGACCGGGATCAAGTGAGGCACGCGATGGAAGGCCCGCCGGTCGCGCTGCTCGATCCCTGGCCGGGGACCCGGGCGATGGTGCTCGACCGGGCGGTCGAGCCGGTGCTGGCGGCGTTCGGCGAGGTGCACGCCCATCGGGGGGCCAGTGGGAGGGACGAGGCGCGGGTCGATGCGCTGCTGCCGCGTACCGTGCTCGTGCTCGGCCAGACCCACCTGCCGGCCGCGCGGCTCGCGCGGGCACCGCTGCTCGAAGCGGTCGTCAACCTCGCGGGCAAATGGCAGCGGTTCGTCCACCAAGCCGCCAGCCGGGCGCGTGGCATCGAGGTGCTGGCGATCGCCCCGGCCATGGCGCCGGCGGTGGCCGAGTGGGTCCTGGCAGCGATCCTCGACCGGCTGCGCGGCTTGGGTGCCACCGATCGGGCGATGCGCGAGGGACGGGAGGCCTACGGCATCGCCGGCAACGGCGAGGCGCGCACGCTCTGCGGCGCCACCGTCGGGCTCGTCGGCTGCGCCGATCTCGGCCGGGCGCTGCGCCCGCTCCTGGCCCCGTTCCGCTGCCCGGTGCTGGTCGCCGATCCCGGGCTGCCGGCGGGGTTCCTGGCCGAGCGGGGCTGCCGCAAGGTCGAGCTCGAGCGGCTCCTCGCCGAGGCCGAGGTGATCGCGATCCGGGCGGGTCCGACCGCCGAGAATGCGGACTTCCTAGAGCGCGCCCGGCTCGAGTGGAGCCGCTTGGACGTGACCGTCGTGCTCGCGAGCCGCGCCGAGGTGCTCGACTTCGAGGCGCTCGACGAGCTCGCCGAGGCCGGCCGGTTCCGCCTCGCTCTCGACCTGTTCCCGGAGCAGCCGGTGCCGGCCGATGCGAACGTGCGGGGAGCCGATCGGGTGCTGCTCTCGACCCACCGAGCCGGCGGCGGGGCAGCCTCGTACGCCCACCTGCGGCCACTCTTGGCCGAGGATCTCGGGCAGATCCACGCCGGCTCGCCACCCCTTCGCCTGCAGCGGGCCGAGTCGGCTCTTGCTTGCCGAACCCGGAGCCGGTGAGGATGGCCACCCTCGAGCTCGACCGGCTGGTCAAGCGCTACGGCACCGTCGAGGTGATCCACGGCGTCGACCTCCAGGTCCCGTCGGGCGCTTTCTGTGTCTTCGTGGGCCCTTCGGGCTGCGGCAAGTCCACGCTGCTGCGGATGATCGCTGGCCTCGAGACGGTGAGCGCGGGCGAGATCCGGATCGCCGGCCGGCGGGTCAACGAGCTGCCGGCGGCACGGCGGGGGCTGGCCATGGTCTTCCAGTCCTACGCCCTCTACCCGCACATGACGGTCCGCCAGAACTTGGCCTTCGGGCTCGAGAATCTCGGCACGCCCAGGGCCGAGATCGCCCGGCGGGTCGCCGAGGCGGCGCGCATGCTGCGGATCGAAGAGCTCTTGGACCGTCGGCCGAAGGCGCTCTCCGGCGGCCAGCGCCAGCGGGTGGCGATCGGCCGGGCGGTGGTCCGCGAGCCGGCGATCTTCCTCTTCGACGAGCCGCTCTCCAACCTCGACGCCGAGCTCCGGGTGCAGATGCGGATCGAGCTCAAGGCGCTGCACGAGCGGCTCGGCAACACGATGATCTACGTCACCCACGACCAGGTCGAGGCGATGACCATGGCCGATCTGATCGTGGTCCTCTCCAAGGGCCGGATCGAGCAGGCCGGGCCGCCGCTCGAGCTCTACCACCGGCCGGCCAACCTGTTCGTCGCGGGCTTCCTCGGCAGCCCCAAGATGAACTTCCTGCCCGTCCGGCCGGCCGAGGGCGGCGTGCGGCTCGCTTCGGGCGACCTCCTGGCGATGCCCGAGCCGGCGCTCGGAACCGAGGCGGAGCTCACGCTCGGCGTCCGCCCCGAGCATTTGGTCCTCGCGCCCGATGCCGACGAGGGTGTGGCCGGTCGGGTGCGACTCGTCGAGCATCTGGGCGCCGAGGTCCATCTCCACCTCGAGACCGGGGCCGGCCCGCTCACCCTGCGCACCACGGGCGGGTCGGCGGCAGCCGCCGGCGATCGGGTGCGGGTCGTGATCCCGCCGGAAGCCTGCCACCTGTTCGGCCCGGACGGCCGGGTGATCCGCTCCGCCCCTGGCGTTGGGCGGCGCAGCTAGGTCTCGGCCGCGTCACACGGCGGCGCCGCCGCCCGGCCGTCGGCCGATCGTTCGGGCCATGGCCCCGCCGACGCGGGGGCGGCCACCTCGGGCCGTGACGTCCGAGACCCGGGCCCGCCGAGCGACCCCGCCGGTCGGCGCGTCGGGCCGGCGGCTCTCCGGTACGAGGGGCCGGCCATTCGCTCGGGTCGTGGCGGGCGGAGGCCGGGGCGGGACGACCGTACGTCGGTGGCCGAGGCGCGCGGATCTCGACGAGGGCGGATCGACGCGGCGCACGCGGTTGGCCTCCGGGGGTGCGAGTGCACCGAACCGGCCGGGCCCGATCCCGAACGGTCCACCGGGCCGCCCCCAGCTCGACCGCGCGCTGCGGCCCCGGTCCGCAGCAGCGCCGCGCGAGGTGGCGGCGGGAAGCGGCGGGAGCGGCGAGGCGATCCACCGCTCCCCGGATGCTCCCGACGCGGACCGGAGATCGCCGGGCGGCGGAAGGCGAGCGAACCGTCCGACCACCCGAGGCTCGGAGGCGCCGCGGCCCGCCTCGGCCCCGGACCGCCCCGGCCGCCGGCCGGGGCCGGTGGTCCGGCCCCGACTCGGTGTTCCGCGCCGTTCGGGCGGGGTCGCCCCGGGAGGGGCACGTTCGACCGAGGACGGAACCGTGCACACCGGGCGTCCTGCCAACCTCTCAGAAGAGGTTTTTGTAAGTTGCGGCTGCTCGAGGATTGTGCCACTCGGGATAGAGCAGGAAGTTCGATCCTTCGCAGTTGAAATAGGCCTCGTAAGCGATCAGACTCGCGTTCTGCGCGAAGAAATCACGCATCTTCTGGATGTAAAGAGGATTGTCGAAACCACCACCGCTCTTGTACCCGAGCCCCCATTCTCCGAAGCCGAGCTTCTTGCCGCGGCTGCGGGCGAAGTTCGCCCAGAAGTCCAGTTCGGGCTTGAACGAGGAGTTCCAAACCGCTTCGCTGGTCGCAGCCGGCCAGTTGTCGTAGTAGGAAAGACCGATCACGTTGACGACGTCGTCGCCGGGATAAGCGTTCGCCGCCAAGTTTTGGTAACGTCTGTTCCAGGGGTCACGGTTCACCGCCCACTCGATTTGCAGGTTGGGAACGACCGACCGCATGACCTGGACGGCGCGGCGGAAGCAGGCCTTGAACCCGTCGTAATTACCGTTGATCGACCACGGGAACCAAGTGCCGTTCGCTTCCCAGCCGAGGCGGATGATCGCATCGGTGGCGCCGCGCCAGACCAGGCGCTGGGCGATGCCCCGGTAGTGGTTGTCGAACGCACCCGCCGCGCATTGGGCGAACTGACCGCGCGATTCGTTGGTCAAGAGCGGCGTGCTGATCGCGAGCACCCGCCCGTTGCCCCGCCTGGCGGCGAATTCGCTACCCACCGACGTGTTGAAGAAGGTCAGCATGTTGTTCCAAGTGTCCTGCGGCGCCCAGCCGTGCAGAGCGCTGAACGGCGTGCCACGCCAGCTCTCCAGAATGGGCAGCATGTTGCCGTAGTAGCAGCTCATGCCGCTCCGCCAGTAGGCCTGGGCGGCGGCCTGCTCGGTCGCAGCCATGCCGAGAGTAGCCACGAGGGCTGTGATCGCGGCACAACGCCGGGCGAAGCTGCGGACGGTACTTTCGCGCATCGGGTACTCCTGGCTGCCGGTTTCGGAATTCGAGGCCGCGGCCGGCCACCTCGTGCCCAACAGACGCAAGGCGCGCCGATTCATTCCCGCGGACGCGAATGTCCTGTGGAAATCCACCCGGTCTCGGGCTTCGACTTCTCGGCCCGGACCGACGAGGAGCGATCTCCGCGGCTCCTGCAAGGGCGGCTCCTGCTCGTGGGGGGCGGAACCCGAAGGGGTACCGCCCTTGCCGCCACTCCCTACCCGCAGGATCTGAAGAAAGAGTTAACGGGTGCAGCCGGCCCCGGCACGCCGCTTCAGCCCTTGAGCCCGCCCACTTGCAGGCCGGCCACGACGAATTTCTGCAGCAGCAACACCAAGATTACGGAAGGCAAAAGTGCCAAGAGACAGATCGCCATCATCAGATTGAAGAAGACGTGCACGTCGCCGACCAGGCTGTTGATCACCACGGGCACGGTCATGAACTCGGCCTTGTTGACCAGGATCAGGGGGATCAACAGCTCGTTCCAGGAGATGATGAAGACGAGCGCGCCGCAGGAGGCGAGCGCCGGGGCGGCGAGCGGCAGGCTCACCCGCAAGAACGCGCCGAAGCGCGAGCAGCCGTCGATCCGCGCCGCGTCCTCGAGCTCCTTCGGGATCTGGTCGAAATAGGGAGCCAGGATCAAGATCGCATAAGGCAGGAGAAAGCCCGTGAGCGCGATGATCACACCTACGACCGAATTCAAGAGGCCCAAGTGCCGAAAGGCCACGTAGAGGGGGATCATCAGCGTGATCACCGGCACGAAGCGGGCCAACAGGCTCGCATTGACGAGCCAGCGGGTCCAGCGATAGCCGAGCCGGGCGATCGTCCAGGCCGAGAGCGAGCCCATGGCGAGCGTCGCGAAGGTCACCGAAAGGGCGATCACCGTGCTGTTGGTGAAGGCGTAGCGGATCTTCTTGACGTTGTCGGGAAGGTAGGTGACCTGCTCGAAGATGGCGCCGCGCTGCTCGCCGCCCGAGAGGATCACGCGGAAATTGTCGAAGGTCCATTCCGGCGGCAGGAGCGCTCGGGTGTCGGCTTGCAGCGTCTTTTCGGCCTGCAGCGAGCCGAGCGTGACCGCGGCGATCGGCAGCAACAGGAAGGCGATCACCAGCAGGTTGGCGAGGTGGAGGAGGACGCGGCCGAACGGGCTCGGGGCGAGCATGGCGGTCAAACCACCCGCCGGTAGATCGTCTTGACGTAGACGATCGCGAGCGCCCCCACGATCAAGGCCAAGACCCAGGCCGAGGCGGCGCCGAGGCCGATGTCGTTGGGCGGCTCGAAGGCCTTCTTGTAGCTGTACCAGGCCGCCACCCAGGTGGCATCGCCCGGACCCCCTTGGGTGATCGCCCGGATCTCCTCGAAGACGGTGAAGGCGAAGGAGGTCCTGAGCACCAGGATCACGACGATGATCGGCAGGAGGAGCGGCAGCGTGATGTGGCGGAAGCGCTGCCAGGTCGAGGCGCCGTCGACCGCCGCAGCCTCGTGCAGCTCGGTCCCGATGCCTTGCAAGGCGGCGTGCACGAGGAGTACGGCGAAGGGCAGGGTCCGCCAGATGTAGGGTACGGTCACCGCGTAGAGCGCGGTCTCCGGATGGCCCGCCCAGTTGATCGGCTGGTCGATGATCCCGAAGGTGAACAGGATCCGGTTCAAAAAGCCGAACTGGAAACTGTAGATGAACGACCAGATCAGCCCGTTGGCGATCGGCGGGATGGCGTAAGGCAACAGGATGAGGACGCGCGTGATCCGCGAGGTCCAGATCCGCTGCTGATTGATCAACAGGCCGATCGCCACGGCGAGCACGATCTCGACGACGACCACGATCGCAACGAAAATGAAGGTGTTCTTGAGCGACAGGATGAACAGCGGATCGTTGAACAGCCGGACGTAATTGTCGAGCCCGGTCCAGGGGAACTCGCCGCGGCGGAGCTGGGCGGGGCCCACCCGGTGGAAGCTGAGCCAGGCCGCGTAGCCGATCGGGTAGGCCAGGACCAAGGCCATGGTGAGGAGCGTGGGCAGGTTCATGACCAGCCCGAGCCGGCCCGGTGCGAGCTCCCGTCGCCCGCGGCGGCGGGGCGCCTCCGCTGCCACGGGCTCGCTCCGGATGGCCAAGGGACCCGCCCCGCCGGCTCAGGCGCGCTTCACCTCGTCGATCGCCTTGATCAGGTTGTCACAAGCCCGATCGGCGTCGATCTGGCCGGTGAGGCATTTCTGCACCTCGATGTTGAGCCGGTCCGACCAGGGGAAGTGCCAGGGCTGGTACATGGAATTGACGACCTCGCCGAGATAGGTCGCCTTCTTCCAGATCTCGAGGATCGCGGGCACGTCACCCCAGGGCGCCCAGCCGGTCTTGATCACGTCGCTGTCCATGACCGACTGGTAGCCCGAGCCGAGCATCGCATCCCGGGCCAGGTTCTCCGCCTGCGTGTACCTGCCGTCCTTGGTCTTCCCGCCCAGATATTGGAGCAGTTTCCAGGCCCATTCCTTGTCGCGGTTGGCGGTGCACAAGAAGTAGACGTGGGTGACGCCGACCGTCCGCCCGTCGCCCGGCGAGCCCCAGACCTTGGTCTTGCCGGCGGTCGGCGACTGCGCCGGGTCGTTGGCGATGTTGAGCCCGTAATGGTGGTTGGGGCCGCGGTAGAGGTTCTTGCCGGCGCCGAACGCCTTCGCCGAGGCGGTGAACAGGACCTTGAGGCTCTCCGGGTCGGCGAGTTCTTCTTTGAAGGTGGCGGCCCACCAGCGGAGCGTCTCGCGGGCGATCGAGCCCGGGCCCAGCTGGTGCTTGCCGTCCTTGTCGAAGAAGGTGCCGCCCTTGTTCCAGGTCATCTGGTACCAGGTGCCGGGTAGCTGCTCGAGCCCGACGCCCGCGACCCAGAGGATCGGATATTGGCAGATCCCGTCCTTCTTGGCTTTGCGGCACTGCTCGAGCAGCTCCTCGTAGGAGCGGAAGGGCTCCATCTTGGCCTTGTCCATGAGGTCCTGGTGGTAGTTCCAGACCCAAACGGCGGAGAAATAGGGCAGCCCCATGATCTTGCCGCCGTGGATCGCCACTTGCTTAGTGAAGCCGGTGAAGTCGGCCGCGTAGTCGGCGGCTCCCGGCAGCCCGTCCAGAGGCTCGACCAGGCCCTGGGCGATGAAGTTGGCGAAGCTGAAGGGCGAGCTCTGCGAGACGTCGATCGTCTCGCCGCCCGCGAACATCGTCATGAGCTTGGTCGGATGGTCGTTGAACGCGGAGATCGTCGCGTTGACCTTGACGCCCCAATCGTCGGTGAACTTCTTGGCGATCTTGGTGTAGATGTCGCCGTAGGTCCAAACCACGAAATTGACCTCGTCGACCTTGGACTTGGGCGCGATCGCCCAGGGGGCGCCCTGGGCGAAGGCGCGGCGCGGGTCGTGGAAGCCCGTCGCGGCCGCGGCGAGTGCCCCCGCCCCGACGCCCAAGAGGTCCCGTCGCGACCAAGTGGCACCCGTCCGTTGCATGGCCTTTCCTCCCGTCGCCGCCTCCCCGGCGGCCATCCCGAGCAGCTTGTGGGCCGGCTCGGCCGCGGTCAATCGTCGCGGCTGCAAGCGGGTCGCGCAGCGGCGCAGCGCTGGGCTCACGCAGCCACTCGGGCGGATGAGCCCGCGAGGAACGGGGCGAGGTCGGTGCCGAGAGCATCCAGCAGGCGGCGCAGGCGGCCGAGGTCGCCGTCTTCGAGGAACTCCGAGGCGAGGCTCCGGGCGAAGGCGGGGTCGGATCGGGCCGCGGCCAGGAGGCGGGCCTCGGTCGAGGGTGCGGTACCGTCCGGTGCGGCCGCCGTCGCCTCGTTCGCGCGTGGCCGCGCGCTCGGTGCCGGAGCGCCCGCCCTCTCGGCCGTGTGGCCCGGCACGGACGGAGGCTCGGCCGGTCCGCTCGGGACGGGACCCCGCCCGCGGGCGTCCGGGGACGGGGCCGAACCCACGGGCTCGGGTTCGTTCGCGCGATTCTCCGCCACGATCCCGGAGGCCGAGTGCCGGGCTGCCGGCGCGGTGGGCTCGCGCAACGGCGACGCCTCGGGTTCGTTCGCGCGATGTTCGGCGAGGGGTGCCGTGGGCTCCTCGTCGGGCAGGTCGACATCGCGGGCGACTCGTGCCGGCCGGTCGGCGAGGGCCTTCAGGATCCGGTGCATCGTCCGCTCGAGCCGAGCGGCATGCGCCGAGAGGGTGGCGAACTCGGCCGACCGGGTCAGCAGAACGGGGGTGCCGTCGAGGTAGATGCGCCCGGCCGGCGGGCGCGCCGGGCAGACGGCGAGACCGACCTCGAGCCGGTCGCAGCGGGCGAGCTTCCAGACCGTCACCGCCAGGCGCTGGACCAGAAGGTCTTCGGTCAGGTCCCGTGGTCGATGCTCGGCGCGGAGATCGGCGAGGAGCTCGGCGAACTCCGAGGGATCCTCGCCGGGGACGAGCACGGTCTCGGCCGAGCAGAGGCCGTGGCGCAGCGCGTTGCGTGCGGCACGGGCCTTGCCTTCGGCGGTGACGGGCCCGCGCGAGCGGGCGCCGTTGCGCCGCGAGGCCAGGCGTTGGGCCTCGCTGCGCGGGCGGGGGATGGCGGCTGCGGGCATGGCTCCTCCATCGGCCGTGGGATCGGCGGGGTGAGAGGATGATATTCCGATTCAAGGAGCGCGTCCACAGGACCGTGCGCCCTCGCGCCTGCGCCTAGCGGGGGAAAGCGGGGCGGCGAGCCGGCGGGACGGATCGGGTGGAGGCGGCGCGGCCGGCCTCAGGCCCGGCAGTGGGCGATCAGTCGCTCGAGGAAGGCTTCGCAGGCGGCGAGTTGGGAGAGCTCGACGAACTCGTCGGGCTTGTGGGCCTGCTCGATGTCGCCCGGGCCGCAGACGATCGCCGGGATGCCGCCGTCGCGGCGGAACAGGCCGCCCTCGGTGCCGTAGGCCACTTTCTTGTGGCCGTTCTTCCCGGCGAGCGCCTTGGTGAGCGTGGTGAGCGGATGCTCGGGGGCGATGTCCACGGGCGGGAGCTCGGTCAGCTGCTCGAAGCGGATCTCGACGTGCCGGGCGATCTTGCGCATCGCCGGCAACAGACGCTCGAAGGCGTGCGCCTTCACCTCGGCCACCAGCGCCGGCAGATCGACCGCGGGGAGGGTGCGGAACTCCCAATCGAACCAGCAGAGCTCGGGGACGATGTTCAAGGTCGTCCCGCCGTGGATCTGCCCCACGTGCGCGGTCGAGTGCGGTACGTCGAAGAGCGGGTCGAACGGGCCCTCGGTCGCGAGCCTCCGGCCGATGGCGCGGATCGCCACGACGAGCTCGGCCGCCCATTCGACGGCGTTGACCGCCATGGGCGCGAGGGAGGAATGGGCCGAGGTGCCGGTCACCGTGGTCCGCCAGCTCTCCTTGCCCTTGTGGGCGATGACGACCTCCATCGAGGTCGGCTCGCCCACGATCACGCCCGCGGGGCGGACGGGGCACAGCCGGTCGAGCTCGGCCAAGAGGCGGCGGACACCCTTGCAGCCCACCTCCTCGTCGTAGGAGAGGGCGAGGTGGATCGGCCGGGCCAGGGGGTTCTCGAGCATCGCCGGGACCATGGCGAGCACGCAGGCATCGAAGCCCTTCATGTCGGTCGTGCCGCGGCCGTAGGCCCGACCGTCCTCGACCCGCAGCCGGAAGGGATCGGAACTCCAGGGCTGATCGTCGACCGGCACGACGTCGGTGTGGCCGGAGAGCACGTAGCCCGGCACGTCCGCGGGCCCGATCGTCGCCCAGAGATTGACCCAATCGCCGGTCTCGTCCGGCACGCGCCGGACCGCGACGCCGAGCCCGCGCAGATAGGCCTCGACCCAGTCGGCCAAGGGCCGGTTCGGGTTGCGGCTCACCGTGTCGAAGGCGACGAGCTTTTCGAGGATCGGCAGGCAGCGCGGCCGGGACATGCGCGGACTCCGGGGCGGGATGCGGGCGGAGGTAGGGGAGGGCCGGGCCACCGGCAAGCGGTCGCGGGCCCTCGCCGGCTTTGCGGGGCGGAGCGGTTCTGCTAGGCGAGCCTCGGTCGCCGGACGGGAGGGTCCACGGTGAAGCTTGCGGTCTTCATCCACACGAACGAGAAGCAGTACGTGGGTGCCTTGGTCTCGGCGCACTCGATGCGCCGCTTCTCGAAGCATCCCGAGGCGCTCGAGATCCGGATCCTCCACACCCGGGACTTCCCGTTCCTGTGGGCGCGCGAGGGGCAGAAGTTCAAGCGTGGCCGCGAGTGG
>Ga0308389_1002508_pt1 | contig 11436 bp, 12 predicted proteins | sample Hotspr2Sample148_FD_202362 | JGI IMG/M metagenome (GOLD analysis project Ga0308389, IMG submission 202362) | Hot spring phototrophic mat microbial communities from Mushroom Spring, Yellowstone National Park, Wyoming, United States - 20040719_148 ... | reverse complement strand
CAAAGTTTAAAAATTGTTTTTTTTCTTTTTCTGATTCACGCGCGTTGCCTTCAGTAATATTTAAAGGAATAGACAAAGTACTTCGCCTTAATTGCTCTCCAATTGAAAATTGATAAATTTGAGGAAATTTTAATGTGATTAAAAAAATCTCTTTTACCACATCATGAACCTTTTCCATTAAAACACTTTTTCTTCTCATACCAAAATTCTATCAAATATTAATTTTTAGTTGTTAGAAGTTAGGTGTTAGGTGTTAGATGTTAGAAGATAATATCCCATAGTTGACTTTTTAAAAATCTTATAGTATAATATAAAGCGTATGAAAAAATTAATTTATGTTTTTTTGTTATTGGTTGCTAGTTATTGGTTAGTCAATCCGGTTTCTGCTCAATATGGCCAATACGGAGGTGAAACTCCATCCTACTCTATCTTAATTGATAAAATGGTTGGTAAACCAACTCAAACCAAAGGAGGAAGCCAAACGGTTACTTATGTTGACAATTTATCACCCTCCGACCCTCGTTTTTCTCCCAATCAACAAATTTGGTTTAAAGTAAAAGTAAAAAATACCTCAACTCAAAATTTAACCGCCATCCAAGTGACTGATTATGTACCTTATTATTTAATGCCGATTGAAGGACCAGGAAAATGGAACCCTGATAATCGCACTATTTCTTGGAATGCCGGTGATTTTGCTGTTGATGAAGAAAAAGTTTATTATATAAAAATGCAGGTATTTGATCAAAGTTTACTACCTTCTGATAAAGGATTGTTTTGTGTTGTCAACAAAGTTGAGGCAAAAAAAGACAATGTCGCCTACGATGATGACACTACCCAACTTTGTATTGAAAAACAGGTAGTTGGAGCAAAAACCGTGCCACAGGCTGGACCAGAATATGGAATGATATTATTAACTCTTAATTTATTAGGAATGGGCTTTGGAATTAAATTAAAAAAAACCAATAAAAAATAAGTCAAAAATCAAAAGGCAAAAGTCAAAAGTTAAAGTAAAAAGTAAAAAGATTAAAAATCAACTACTCTTCTATTTTTTAACCTAATTACCCCAGCAGCAATCATATTGCTTATTTCCCTAAGTTCTTTTAATAAAATTTCTATTTTCTCTTTTTTAGTTTTTCCCAAATCTTTTAACAAACCTAACCAATACTCAGTTTCATTAGCTGATTTTAAAGATATTTCATAAAACTTTTTAAATTCTAATCTTGAACTAGAAGCTTTAGCCTCAATTAAGTTAGCCCCGATACTTGTTCCGCTTCGAATTAGCTGATCAGCTATTATCCAACAACTACGTTGATTAGGTAACGAATCAATTAAAGAAATTAAATCAAGACTAAATTTATAACAACGTCCCCTTAAATTTATTGTATATTTCATATGTTTAAAAAACTTTTAACTTTTAACTTAAAATTTTGACTTCTGACTTTTGCCTTTTAACTTTTTCTACAAAATTATTTAAAGTTTGTCAATCGCCTATAAGCAACGAAAATATCTTATAATTTTAAATTTAAAGATATTGTTAATAATTTGTGGATAATTTCTTTTGGGCTTTTTTAATAATAACTATAGAAAATTTTATAGTTTTAAATTTTAAACTATAGGATTTCCAAAAATGACTTTACCTCTCTCCTCATTTTTCGGAAAAAATCTAAAAAAACTTCTTGCTAAAATTTGACAAATAAAAGACAAAATTTTAAAATTATCACATATGAGTCAAACCATTACTCTTCCCAAATCGGTTTTTGAGGAATTAATTGAAAGATTAAACCGTTTAGAAGCGGCCGTTTTTGGGAAAAAAGAAAAGATAAAAGAAGAATATGTAAAACTTTCTCCAAAAGCAAAAAGAAGATATAAAAAAATGGAGGAGGATATAAAAAAAGGAAAAAATATTTATATTGCCACCTCAACAGAAGATTTTTTCAAACAGTTGGGAATTTAGTTCTTATGGAGATAATAAGAACTAAAAGATTTGATAAATCTTTTAGAAAAAGAATAAAAAACAATCCTTCACTGATAAATCAATTCAAACAAAGATAGTTAATGTTTGAAAAAGATGAAAATCATCCATTATTAAAAAACCATTCTTTAAAAGGTAATCTTTCCGGTTATAAAGCTTTTTCAATTACAGGGGATATTAGAGTGATATACAAAAAAGAAAAGAATAAAATCATTCTTTATGACATCGGCACTCACAATCAAGTTTATAAATGAAAACTTTCAAACTCTCTTTTTATTTTCGAAAAAAATCAATCGAAAAAATGTAAATCTCACTATTTGAATAGGAGGACGGCTTTAATCAGAAATATCTATGTCATTCCTGATTTAATCAGGAATCTATATAATTTTATTCTCCTTTTAAGGTATGATTATATAGATTCCCGCTTTCGCGGGAATGACAAATATTAACAACATTTACACAATTTTTACACAATGTTTACACTAATTTTTACTCTCCCAATCTCCATTAATCTCAATTTATCTCTATAAATCTCTATTTATCTCCATTTATCTCTTTTTGATATTCGCATCATTCGTATCTTTAATAAAGTTTAACATTTAATGTTAGTTATTAAGTGTTAGAAGTTAGATGTTTGGTGTTAGTTGATTATTGTTGACTTTTTAATCTTTTTATGGTATACTATAGGTTGATAATGGCAAAAGCCATTATCAAAAAGGTTCCCGCCTGCTTTTTCCCGGGAAAAAGCTTCCCGGGCAAAAAGCCGGGAAGCACCTTAACAAAGAGATTAAATTATCAAAGACTGCCCAATCCAAAATGCTTGGATTGATTTTTAACTTAGTCTTTGAGAAATAATCTCAAGGGGGTTAAAAAGGGCATCAATGGCAAAGGCGATAAGGCGGAAAAAGGCGCGTTAGATAAAGAAGTGTTTAAAACCTCCTTCACCTCCTTTTGGCTGAAAGATGTTGAATTTGTCATCCTGTCATCCGAATAGAAGGATCAGGATCTTAAAACAACATCAACTAAGCCAGATAGGACTCGTCCACTTTGGGAAGAAAAGTGGTGTTTTCTTTCCAGGGTGGACGATTTGTCCTATCTTAATTTGAAAGGAGGTGATGAATGAGCATTTTTTTCCAGCGAGTCCCGCGTGGGGCGACTCACTAACTAAACCGAAAGGTTTAGTCAAGCTGGGCTTTCTTAAGACCCGCAGCGAGGGGTGCTTAGAAAGAGGGTGAGAGGAAAATCTATCCAATTTCATCAGGAGGTACTATGAAGTCTCTTTCTCTCATGACCGTTCTGTTGTGCTTGGTTTTAACGGCTTGCGGAGGGTCTAGCAGTACTGTCTCAAGGGAGGAGTTTGAACAACTTAAAGAAAGCCTGCAAGTCCAGGCAGAACAGTTGGAGTTGCTCATGTCTACGCCGACCGTGATGCCCACGATGCCCACCGACGAGACACCCACGGCAACGATGATGCCAACCTCCACGACGACCAACACGCCGGTGCCAACGCCGACGCCGAACGCCGCTCCCGAATCAGCCGCACCCGACGTTCAAACGACGCCGGCCGGATCGAAGCCCGCCGCCGCGCCAGTCCAACCGACCGTGCCAGCCGCAAAGAAGCCCGCCTCTGCCACACCTGCTCAAACGGTAAATATCACCGGATATGGGTTGCCGCCGCAACCTTATATCTCTCATCCGAGTTTCTATCAGGAAACTGGGGTAGGTCAAACACGGACCTGGACCATCTCAGTTCTTGATGGAGCAACGCTGATCTACGGCGGTTTCACCGTTGGAAATGAATCCAATGGCGTTTACGGCGCGATTAAAGGGCCAAAGAACGTCACTATCACTATCAGTGATGGGTTCATTTCAATAGTAACCAACAACTGGGCAAACCAAGAGTACTGCTTTCGTCTGTCACAGGCGAAACAGTACGGATGGGCCCACTCCCATTTGCATCCGTTACCCGGTTGGACCTGCCCGTAGATAAAAAGTGAATATCTTAAACTCGATATAAATCGAGGACCTCCAAAAGAGGTACGGCTTGCCCCGTTATCGGCAAACCCCCTTCCGAGTCAAACTCGGAAAATAAAAAAAGAGGAGAGCTCCTTAACTGGAGTGGCTTAAGTTGGTGGACTGTCCACCTCCCGTATAAAAACGGGATTAAAAAAAACTTTAAGCCTTAAATCTCCTCTTCTTTTCTATAACTGCATCACCTAAAAGATGTAGCTAGAGAAAAGAAAATATGAAAAATAAAAACAAAAATCAAAATCCGTTAGTTTCTGTAATTATGCCGGTTTATAATGCCGGCAATTTTTTGATGAAGTCAATTGAAAGCATTTTAAATCAGACCTATCAAAAATTTGAGTTTATTATCGTCGATGATGCTTCAACTGATAATTCTTGGGAAATTTTGAAAAATTTTGCCAAAAAAGATAAAAGAATTAGGATTTACAGAATGAAAGAAAACGTTGGTGTTTCCAAAACAGTTAAATTTGCTATTGAAAAATCAAAAGGAAAGTTTTTAGCCAGGATGGATGCTGATGATATTGCTCATCCTAAAAGATTAGAAAAAGAAATAAATTATTTATTAAAAAATGAAAAAACTGTTGCTGTTGGCACTCAATGTTGGCTTATTGACGAAAAAGGAAAAAAAATTGGAGAAAAAATATTCCCAACCAAATTTGAAGAAATTTGTAAATATATTTTTATCTTCATTCCCGTACAACAACCAACTTTAATGATCAATAGAAAAAAACTTCCAAAAGATTTTGAATACTATTATGATGGAATGAATACCGCCGAAGAGGTAGAACTTATCTTTAAACTCTTTCAATATGGAAAAGTAGAAAATTTAAAGGAAAAACTGCATTATTATCGAATTCACAAAAATAATACATCTTTAAAAAATCCAAAAAAAACATTTTTTTTGACTCTTTTTTCAAGAATTAAAGCCATATTTACCTATCAATATAAACCGTCTTTATCAGGAATCTTAGCTACTATTTTACAGACAATGGTTATTTTTTTACTTCCATCAAAAATTATCATAAAAATATACTCTTTTTTAAGAAAACAAGAAAATAAAAAAATTAAAATCAATTTTAAAAAAAATTTAAAATTTATATCAATTAAAAAACTTTCATTAATTTTTAGGTAAAGAAGTTGGGAGAAAGTAGCCAAAATTTATCTTGAGGTTATAAAATAAATAAAATAAGAAGATTAAAAGCTCTGTCTGTTATAATTTTTTTAATGAGAAGCTTTCTTTCAAGATATAAATATCAAATCATAATTTTTTTAGCTGTTCTCTTTCTTTTTTTTACCAACTACAAAAACGGTACTTTTTTATCGGGCTGGGATAACTTACAAACAGAGTTAAATCCCCTTTTAGCAATAAAGAGAGCTGTTTTTAGCGTCTGGGAAGAATACCAAAGTTTTGGTCTTTTGGCTGGGATGGCTCATGCCTCTGATTTAATAAGAGCAATTTTTCTTTGGGTTGTTTCCTTCATTTTACCTCAAAATATTATCCGCTATTTTTATCATTTTTTGATGCTTTTTTTGGGAGGATGGGGGACGTTTGAGTTATTTAAAATGGATTCCTGCTTTAGAAGGAATAACAATAATATAATTCCTCTTTTTGGCGCTTTGTTTTATATCTTAAATCTTGGTACCGTTCAGATGTTTTTTTTACCGTTTGAGTCTTTTTCCACTTTTTTTGCTTTTTTACCATGGGGAATTTGGAGCTTTTATCGGATAACGGATAACGCAGAACATAAAACCTTTAAAAAAAACCTAATTCAATTTTTTTTAATCAACCTTTTAGGCACCCCTTCATTTTATACCCAACAACTTTTTGTGGTTTATATTTTAATTTTGGGATTAATCACTATCGGGTTAATCTGGAAAATCAACGAATCTAAAGTAAAAATAATAAAAAATGCTCTTTTTAGTTTTATTTTAATTTTTCTTATTAATTCTTTCTGGCTTTTGCCACAAATTTATTTTGTCAAAACTTCAAGCAATGTCGTTTTTGAAGCAAAGGGCAATCAACTGGCCACTGAAGACACTTATTTTCAAAACAAAGAAAAAGGGACACTACCCTATTTTTTGCGCCTTGAGGGATTTTATTTTGATCTTTTTGATAAAAATAACAATCTATTATTTTTTGCTTGGCAAAATCATTTTAAAAAATTTTTTTTCCTTCAATATTTTTTTGTTATTTTAATGATTTTAGGAATTTACTACTCCTTTAAAAAGAAAGATTATCTTTTTATTTCTTCATTTTTTCTTTTGGCTTTTATTTTTTTAAATAATACTTGGCCTGTAAGTCTTTTTGATAATCTTTGGCGAACAAATAAACTCTTAAATCAAATCTTTCGCTCTCCATTTACCAAATTCATTATCCCCTACTCTTTAGTCTATAGTTACTTTATCAGTCAAGGAATTTTGTTTTTAAAAGAAAAATTTTTCGCTAACTTTAAAATACTTACTCCTTACTATTTTCTAATTACTACTTTTCTAATTCTCTATTCTCTTCCTTCTTTTTTTGGTTTTTTTATCTCTTCGGAAATGAAAGCAAAAATTCCCCCTGATTACTTTGATGTTATTAACTATTTTAAAAACGAAGATAAAAACAAAAGAATTGCTCTTTTGCCAGAATATACTTTTTGGGGTTGGTATCAAAATAAATGGGGATATAATGGCTCAGGATTTTTGTGGTATGGAGTAGAACAACCAATAGTCTCTCGTACTTTTGATGTTTGGAGTAATGTTAGCGAAAGCTACTTTTGGGAGATAAAACAAGCCATCACTGAAGAAAATCTTTTTAAGTTTGAAAAAGTTTTAGAAAAATATCAGATTGATTACTTGATTTTGGATTTATCTTTAAAACCAATAACTGGTACATACAAAGGCATCCAATACGATAGAATATTAAATTTATTAGAAAAAAGTCAAAAAATAAAGTTGGTAAAAAATAGCCGCTATCTTCGTCTTTATCAGGTGATAAATAAAAATCAACCAAAAGAGTTTATTACGGCAAAAACCAATCTTGTCAACGCTGGTCCAAAAATTAGAATTACTGACAATGATGAGCTTTTTTATCGTTTTGGAGATTATTATATCAACCAATCAAAAACAAAAGATATCTATTTTCCTTTTCTTGATCTAACCTCAACTACTAGGATAAAAAATAAAAAATGGAAAATTTTTGAAGATAAAGATCATTTTATAATTGAAGCAAAAACTGATTTTGATATAAAAGATTATTATCTTGACAACTTTCAACCTAAATATCAAGCAATTATTTTTGAAAATGAAACACTTTCAACTTTTTCTGCTAATTTAAATTGGCAAAAAGAAAATAACAGTATAAAAGTTTTTTTTGATAAAATTTTGATCAAAAAAATTAACCAAAATGAGATAACGATTAACAAAAATTGTTTTAAAAATACTGATTGTTTGGGTATTAATCTTCCCTTTTTACCCCAAAAATACGGTTATCTTTTAAAGATTAATAATAAAAATCTTTCCGGCCGAAGGATATTTTTTTATGTTTTAGATCAGACAAAAAAACATGCTTATCTTGAGGAAAGACTAAAAAATGATGTTGAATATTTTATCTTGCCAGAAAGTTATCAATATGGTTTAGGTTATAGCATTGTTTTTCACAATCAAAGTTATCAAAATTTAAAATCAAAAAATCAAATCGAGTCAGTTGAGGTTTATCTTCTCCCTTATCAAAATCTAAAATCTCTCTTTTTAACCTCAAATTTATTCTATTTTAAAACCGATCGTATCCAAGATAGAAATTTTGAAACAGTTGATTTTGAAGCGAAAAAAATTGGTTATTTTCTATATCAAATATCCAATTTTCAAATTTCCCAAAACCAATTTCCGGCAACATTATATCTTTTCCAATCCTATCATCCAGGATGGAAAGCTTATATTAGTGAAACGTGTAACGTGAAACATATAACGTGTAAGATAAGAAACATTCTCGATACCTTTTTTCCTTTTATTTTTGGAAAAGAAATAAAAGAACATGTAATAGTTAATAATTGGGCAAACGGCTTTATATTATCATCAAACACCAAACTTCTAACATCAAACACTAATAATTTTAATATCATCATCGTTTTTCTTCCTCAATATTTGGAGTTTTTGGGGTTTTTGATGATGGGGGTTGGATTTTTAATAGTTATCAAAATCAAACACCAAGAAAGTCATCTCGACTGATTCCACTTTCTCGAAGTATTGCCAAAAGCGTTCCTTTTTTAATATCTTTAAGATGAAGGGGAATAACCGCTCTTCTTTTATCTTTCGGATGATAAAGAATCACGTGGCTTCCTGACTGTCTATCTATGATAAATCCAAGTTTTTCAAATCTTTTTATTACTTCCTTTGGTTTTAAAACCGGTAATTTAGGCATAAGAAAACTTTAATTTTGAAGTATCAATGTTGATCTGAGAATAAAAAGCATTCTCTTCAGGAATTTCCTCATTGTGAGCGATTAAACTTTCAAGATAAAGCTTGATGGCATCTTTAATCATCTTTTTTGCTTCCTCTAAATTTTTTCCATAAGACACACATCCCGGAAGCATCGGTACAAAAACTGTATAACCTCCCTCCTTTTCTTTTTGAAAAACAACGGTATAGTTTAAAATTTTTTGTTTCATATATTTTTATTATAGCAAAATCTCCAATGTTTTTTATCAAAAAATAAATTTTTAAATCTTAAACTTATTCTATCTTAAAAGCGATCGCATAAAAAATAGAACTTTTGAAACAATTGAATTTCAGACAAATAATTAGTTAATAACAATAAAAAGACTCTTTCATTTATGACTCCGATCAGAAATCTATAAAATTGTATTGTCAAAATTATATAGATTCCCGCTTTCGCGGGAATGACAAATATTAACAACATTTACACAATTTTTACACAATGTTTACACTAATTTTTACTCTCCCAATCTCCATTAATCTCAATTTATCTCTATAAATCTCTATTTATCTCCATTTATCTCTCTTTCATATTCGCATCATTCGTATCTTTAAATGATACTTAACGTTTCACGTTACAAGTTACAAGTTACAAGTTATAAGTTATAAGTTATAAGTTACAATATTCTTATGTTCGACACCCATTGTCATTTAAATTTTTCTGCTTTTGATGGTATTTTGGAAAAAGTGATTTCTGAAGCCAAAAATGAAGGGGTGGAAAAATTTGTTGTCCCAGGAACTGATGTTGAAACGTCAAAAAAAGCGGTTGAGATTGCCAAAAAATATGAGGAAATTTTTGCAGCGGTTGGGATACATCCACATCATGTAAAAGAAATTCAAAATTCAAAATTCAAATCTCAAAATGACAATTTAAAATTCAAAATTAATGAAATTGAAAAATTATTAACTCATCCAAAAGTGGTTGCTGTTGGAGAAATTGGGCTTGATAGGCATATTTATAAAAAAACAAAGTATAAGGATTATAAAATAGATGAAGAGTTTATCGCGTTACAAAAAGAGGTATTTTTGGCTCAGTTAGATTTGGCAAAAAAATACAAAAAAACAGTTATCATCCATAATCGCGAAGCCAAAGATGATTTATTAAAAATCCTTAATACTTGCTACTTACTACTTGATACTCCCATGGTTTTCCATTGCTGTGAACCAGACTTTGACCTTTTAAATTTTGCCAAAAAAAATCATATTTACATTGGCGTTGATGGCGATGTCACCTATGACCCCAAAAAACAAGCGTTTGTCAAAGAAATCCCCCTTTCCCTTTTAGTTTTAGAAACCGATTCGCCTTTTTTAACTCCTGCCCCGTTGCGCAATGATCAAAAAACCAAATTCCCCAACACCCCAAAAAACCTTATTCTTGTCGCCCAAAAAGTGGCAAAGATAAAAGGAGAAAAAGTGGAAAAAATAATCAAGTTAACTAAGGAAAATGGGAAGAGATTGTTTAAAATTTAAAGTTGAAAAAAAATTAACTAGGGTTATAATTTATCTATATGGAAAAATATCTTAATTTTAAGGTTATTATCAATCAAGATGAAGATGGTTTTTTTGTCGCCTCGTGTCCAGCCATACCCGGATGTCATACACAAGGAAAAACCTATGAAGAAGCAGAAAAAAACATCAAAGAAGCAATCGAACTTTGTCTAAAAGTAGCCCAAGAAGATGAAGAGTATCGCAAAACAATTGATTTTAGTGAAGCGGAAAAACCGCGTTTTATTGGCATTACCAACATTATGGTTAAATTCTCCCCTTCTTTATGAGTAAACTCCCAATCATAAAGGCAAAAAAATTAATTAAAATTCTTAAAAAATTGGGTTTTGTTCCTATACGCCAAGAAGGAAGTCATATATTTTTTAAACATCCTGATGGGCGAACTACCGTTGTCCCCTATCATTCCAGCCAAGATATTGGTCGAGGTCTTCTTAGAGTAATTATTGAAGACATAAAAATTACTCCTCAGCAATTTGAAAGACTTATTTAAAATAAAAACCACGCCCAAAAAATTACTAAAGTTAAAGGAAAAAAGTTTAAAGGATAATCTCAATCACAGAAATAAATGGTAAAAAATTATTTAAAATTTTTTTAAAATAATTTACTATGACAATCGAAACTGTCTTACTGGAGTTAAAAATTGTCCCTCAGGTATAATTTTAGCTCTAACTTTAGTAGTTAAATTTCCCTCTTTAATTCCTACCGGATGTAATAAATCTCCTTTCTCAATTAAAATTCCTGGCTTATTAATTAAAATTCCTGGCTTATTTGGTCCTTGATTAAAAAATAAAGATCCACCACTATTTAGAAAAGAAGCCCCAGGATTAAAAAATAAAGATCCACTATTCAGAGAAGAAGCCCCAGATACCAATAGAATACTTTCTTCTGAATCAAAATACGCTTCTACATAAGGAAGATTAAAGACCACTTCTTCAGGAATTACTTCTCCACCAATTCTTGAAACAATTTTTTGAATAATTTGTTGAATAATTTGTTGATGTAAATTCTTTTGTTCTTCCAATAAACTTAACCACCTCTCCTCTACCTGTTTCTTAGTCCCCATAAAAAAATTTTCAGGTAAACCTCTTTTTCCCCCAGCTGCAAATACTAAATACATTTCGCGTTCAGGACCAAAATAAAAATCTATAAACTTAACATCTTTTCCTAAAACATCGGCCTTTAAATTATCACCCCCCCTAAAATGCGATACAAATGAATTAATGTCTATTCCTCGTAAACCAACAACTGAAATCGCTCTTCCGAAAGGCCATTTCATTTGATTAACTAATTGAGCAACTTGAGGCTTCAATCTTCCATCTGGAATATTAACTTCTATGATAACGCCATTTATTTTGTTAGAATAAGAACCTGTACCTCTACTCATATCTACAACACCCAAACTAGTATTAGGCAAAAGAGTGACTGAAGAAATTATATCTGAAAATTGAGAAAAA
>Ga0308389_1002487_pt1 | contig 11503 bp, 11 predicted proteins | sample Hotspr2Sample148_FD_202362 | JGI IMG/M metagenome (GOLD analysis project Ga0308389, IMG submission 202362) | Hot spring phototrophic mat microbial communities from Mushroom Spring, Yellowstone National Park, Wyoming, United States - 20040719_148 ... | reverse complement strand
TGTCTACTCCTATGTAATTGGCTATTTCTGGTATTGACATTTCGTTAGCTATTAATTCTTTTTCTGTTGGAAAGTCAATGCCGAAGTAGCAAGGGTATTTTACGGGTGGAGATGCTATCCTTAGGTGTATTTCATTAGCACCGTGTTTTCTTAGGATTGAGACAATTCTTTTCATTGTTGTTCCTCTTACTATTGAATCGTCTATGAGTACTATTTTTTTGTCTTTTACTATTTCGTCTGCTACGAAGAATTTTGTTTTTACTACGTTATCTCTTGACTGTTGTTTGGGTTGTATGAATGACCTTATGGTGAAGTGGCTTCTTACTAATCCTGTTCCTAGGGGTACTTGTGATGCTTGTGAATATCCTAGTGCTGCTATGAATCCGGAGTCTGGTATTGGTACAACATAATCAAATTTTTCACCTTCGTCGTACTTTGCTAGTGCTTTACCACATTCGTATCTAAAATTGTATACGCTTTCATTGAATACAGTGCTAGATGGTTTAGCAAAGTACACAAGTTCAAATATACAATGAGACAAGTTATTAACTCCTACTCTTATTCCTTTTTTCTCTCCTTCGTCTATTATTACGATTGAGCCAGGTTTTACTTCTTCGATTTCAAACACTTCTATGCATTTTAGAGCTGTATCTTCTGAGGCGAAGTAAAATGTATCATTTTTTTTGCCGTATACCAATGGCCTAAAGCCGTTTTTGTCTCTGAATGCTATTATTTTGGTATCAAAGAGTAAAACTATTGAAAAAGCACCTACGAATTCGTTTATTGCTTTTGATACTGCTTCTTCAATGTTTAGAGTTTTGTTGTATGTTTTTACTATGTGGTGTAGTATCACTTCGGTGTCTGTTGTTGTTGTGAATGTATGTCCTTCCTCCATTAATTTTGTCCTTATTTGGTAGGCATTGACTACATTTCCGTTGTGTGCTAGAGCTATTTTTTTGCCGTCTATTGTTCCTGAAACAAATGGCTGGAGGTTAGATGCTTCGTCAGAGCCGGTTGTTGAATATCTAATGTGTCCTATGAGAGTTATTATATCTAGATTATTTTCTGTTAAATCTCTGATTGAGAATAAATCTTTTACTAAGCCTTGGGTCACGAACCTGTTGAATTTGTGGTTTTTGTCAATAAAGCTAATACCGCATCCTTCCTGTCCCCTGTGTTGTAGTGCATTCATCATTAAGAAAACTTCATTTAGTATCTCTTTGTTATTGGCGTTTCTATTGTATACTGCTACTATTCCACACTTCTCTTTACTTTCCATGTATTAATTATAATCATTTTGAGTTTCAAAATGTTAGAAAGTTAGTTGTTTTAAAAACTGTTGAAAGTTTTTGTTTTTTTGTTCAAAATTAGGTCCTAAATTATGAAAAGGTATATAGTAAGTTGTAGAGTAATAACTCCACTTTTTATGGGTGGAGCAGATCAACAAGCTGAGTTGAGAACTCAGTCAATAAATGGAATGCTCAGGTGGTGGTTCCGTGTTGCTGGTGGTAGTGAAAAGGATGAAAAAAGATTATTCGGATGGGGTGGGGATGAATCAAATCAAGGGTTAGTGAGGATTAAAATTATCTCAAACAAATTTGAATCAGAACCTTTCCCTGCAATTCCTGGTAATAGATATGTAGGTGATAATAGAGGATACAATTATTTGGGCTTTTCCTTAAAAATGACAGGGAGAAAAGCAGTACCTGTTGGTACCGAATTTAAAATGAAAATTTCTTTTCACCTCAGATCTACTGAAGATGATATTAAAAAATTCTTTGCTACTTTGTGGCTTGCTTTTAATCTGGGTAATTTCGGTAGTAGGAGTAGAAGAGGTTTCGGCTCAATCAAAATTGAGAAAATTGAAGAAGACGGCAGTGATATAACAAACAATTGTTTCGGGTTGAATTTTCTACCTAGTGAAAACATTGGAGATTGGATTAAACAAAATTTAAGCTTAATAAGAAAAATTCTCAAACCTTCAGCTAGGAAAGATATACCCTATCTGTTTGATAATTTCGATCTTCGTCTTTTTAAAAAAAGTAGTAATTGGCAGGATTTACTGAATCAAATAGGTCAAAAATACAGGGAGTTTAGAACAAGTAAAAAAATAGATGATAGGATAGTTTTTGGTTTACCTATCATACAGATTAAGAACTATAAAAATCTACGAAGAGCTTCACCACTGATTTTTAAGATTATTCAACTTATGGAAGGAAATGAACCTAGATATGCTTTACTTCTAATAGGTATGATATCAAATGAAAAACGCAAATTTATTTTTCATCCAGATTTAGAAGGAAAAGTAAAGATTAATTGGGAATTAATTTCTGATTTTGTTAGTAATCCTTAACAAGGGAGGAGGTAATGAAACCTCTAAGGCTCCAAGATTATGAAATAAAGATTATCAAGGAGACAGCTAAGAAGTACTTCGGTAAAAACTGTAGAGTTCTCATTTTCGGTTCAAGAACAAATTTAGAGAAAAGAGGCGGGGATATTGATATTTTTGTAGAAACAAACTTGCCTATAATTGAGATAGTAAGAAATAAAGTAAAATTCCTTGCAGAGTTGGATTTCAAAATCGGTGAGCAGAAAATAGATTTAGTTGTATTCAATCCAAGACTCATGGAAAAAGAACTTATTCATGAAATAGCCTTGAGTGAAGGGATTGAGATATGAGGGAAAAGATTATTGAAAAACTTTTCATAGAATGTGAGAAGCACAAAAAAATGATAGATTGGGCAATAAGTAAAATAAAATCAAAAAATATCTATCCCTTCACACCAGAAGTTTTGAAAAACTTAGACGAAGATTCTATTTCACTAATAGATACACTTACTTTCAGGTTTTCAAAACTTCAAGAAGCACTTGGTAATATATTTTGGGAACTTTTAGCTTTGATGGGCGAAAATACAGAAGACTTTACATTTTTGGATGTCCTTAATAGAATGGAAAAATACAAAATAATAGATAGCTCTTTTGAATGGCAAGAATTCAGAAGGATTAGAAATATCATCACTCACGAGTATGAAACAAATTACGATTTGCTTAGTCAAAGTTTAAATTTGTTTTTTGAGAAGGTTACTTCTATTTTGAAGTATTATCACAATGCTAAAAATTTTTATGAAGATAGAATTAGGGGTTAGGGGTATGTTGAAGTTTACTTTGAAGCCGTACGATGTTTTGTTTTTTGGTTCTGGTAAACCATTTAATAGAGGTGATGTTGTTAGTTCTTCATTCCCACCACATCCAAATACTTTAGCAAGTGCCATATACTCAAAATTGTATCATTCAAACATGATTGATGAAAGGGTGGTTAATAACCCAAATATAATTAAAGCTGTCTACGGTCCATTTATACAGAAAGGTGAGAAAATTTATTTCCCAAAACCTCATAACATCTACGGCAAAAGGAAACAAAAAGATTTAGAAAAAGTGTTTATTATTAACATTCCAAAAGAGAAAACTTCAGAAAATGAAACTTCGGAAAAGAAATTTAAACTTTTTGACCCTTCAAATACGAATAAACCTGAGGGAATTGAATCTCTTCCAGTTTATATTGGAAACGAAGAGGTGGAGCCATTTAATGGCTTTATCTCTACCGAAGGATTAAGAAAATACTTTAATGGCGGTGAGATTGATGCAAAATCTGATATCTTACTGTATGAAAGCAATAATGAACAAAAGAGTATTTTCAAGAGAGAATCAAGAATTGGTATCTCTGTTGATTCCTCTTCTAATTCTGTGAACTCAGAAGATGCACTTTTTAGAGTAGAGTTTCTTAGGTTTTTGGAAGATGTCAAACTTGTCTTTTGGGTTGATTTTAACTTGAATGGTGGAATTAAAAATATCAATGAACATCAAAAACTCGTAGAGTTTTTTAATGAAAATCCTAAATCTCTAAAACTTGGTGGTGAAATGAAAAATGTAAGTTATGAAGTTGAAGAGGATGATTTCAATAAAATTATTGATGACTTGGGATTGAGTAAAAGTATTACTGTTGAGCCTTCTAATATTTTGAAGGTTGTATTTCTAACTTATGGTGTTTTTGATGAACCTATAGGAATGATTAAAACAGATGGGTCTGAGACTCAAGGGTTCATAACTCTTTCAGCGTCTTTCAATGGATATGATTTTATAGGGATTAACTTAAAGCGAACAAAGCAGAGAAAAATAAAAAGAGCACTACCTCCCGGTAGTGTTATTTGGTTAAAAAGTACAATTAAGGAAACTCTTAATAATCCTACCTTCATATTTGGTAAAGGTGGGAATTATGAATTTGATTTTGCTGAAGATAAACAGGAATTTATAGGTACAAATCAGGAATTTATAGGTACAAATTTAGTTTTATTAAAGGAGGTTGGATATGTATAAGAAAAGTGGTGTTTTGACATTTTACTCTGAGACACCTGTACATATGGGTACTGGTCAGAGTGTTTCTTATGTTGATTTACCTATTCAGAGGGAGAGACACACTTCATTCCCTGTACTATGGTCAAGTGGAATAAAAGGAGTGATAAGGGATTTGGCAAGTAGGAAATGGAACAATAAGGAAAAAGTAGAGCTTATTTTCGGTCCAGAGAGTGAAGGTTCTGAGTTTGCAAGCTGTATAAGTATAACGGATGCTAAAATTCTACTTTATCCTGTTAGGTCACTTAGAGGAGTTTTTGCTTGGATTACATGCCCACTCGTTTTGAGAAGATTGAAAGATGACATTATTAGTGTTGGGTTAAATAATGACTTGAATATTTCTGAATTTCTTAATGTAACTGACGGAGAGGCTTTAGTTTTTGGGAATGATTTAATCGTAAAAGATAAGGATGAAGTTGTGCTTGAGGAGTTTGTTTTTAAGGCTGAGAAGAAGGAATTGGGAGGATTAGAAGAGTTTTTAAATAGTCTTTTACCCAATAATGAGCTTACATCAAAATTAAAAGAACATCTAGTTATAGTTTCTGATAATGTCTTTAAGGATTTTGTTAATTATGCTGTTGAGGTAAGAACGAGGATAAGAATTGACCAAGCAAAAGGAACAGTCAAAGATGGAGCACTATTCAGTGAGGAACTCATACCATCAGAGAGTGTTTTTTATTCTTTGGTTTTTGTTGGTGAACCTTTTAAGAAAGATGGTAAATTGAATAGTGCTGATGATGTTTTCAAAGAGGTGAAATCTCTGTTTGAAGGTAACGTGCTTATACAGTTAGGTGGAGATGAAACAACAGGTAAAGGATATATGAGAGTGAAATTTTATTCTTAGTAGGGGGTGATGTATGTCAATGAAAACAATTGAACAAGAAAGGGCTAAATTTTGTATTGAGCAGGTTAAAGATAGAAAGCAAGATAAAAAATACAAATCAGCAGCTAAGAGCCTACCGGCTTTTATAGTTTCAAATGGTTTAATTCCTACACTTGCTTTTTATAAGTCAAAGGAAGATAAAAAAGATGTTTATAATGCGATAAATGAATGGTTAAAAAATAGAGGTTTTGTTAAGAGTGATGATGCACTTAAATGGTTAGTAGAATCAGATTTTCAAACTCTTCGTCTTGCAACTATTGAAGCATTGGCAATTGCTAATTGGCTTAAAAGAATAGTTGAAGTAGTTGAAGTAGAAATAGAGGATCAGGTGGATCATGATAAAGAACAAAAAGGCTTGGGAAAAATTTGAAATAGATTTACTGAGAAGTCAGAAAGTTGATTATGAGGAGAACTTTAGGATTTTTACTGAACTCTACCATCTAGCAAGGTCTCTCAATAAGTTTAATTTTGAACCACTGGAGGATATAGAAGTTGATATAAAGTATGCTTTGGCTATAAATGGGGTGAAAAGGAGATGGAGCCGAAAGAACTCTTAAAGAAAATAGTAAAAGCTTTGGATGAGAAAGGGCTAGAATATATGATTATTGGTGGGCAGGCTGTTTTGGTTTACGGTGAACCGAGGCTAACAAAAGATATAGACATAACTTTAGGAATAAGTGCAGATGGATTTGAAAAAGTTACTGACATTGTAGAGAGATTGAATTTAAAAATTCTTGTCCAAAATCCGAAGGATTTTGTGAAAGAAAACTTTGTACTTCCTTTGATTGACAATGAAACGGGCTTTAGGGTTGACTTCATATTTTCTTTTAGCGAGTACGAAAAAACTGCTCTTAAGAGGGTAAACAGGGTAAAAATTGATGATGTAGAAGTAAGGTTCGTTTCCGTTGAAGACCTAATAATACACAAAATGATTGCATCTAGAGAAAGAGATATTGAGGATATAAGGAAAATTCTAATAAAAAACAAAGATATTGATTTTGAGTATATCTTAAATTGGCTCAAGGCTTTTGAAAGTATTGTTGAAGAAAATTTAACAAAGAAGTTTTTAGATTTGAAGAAAAAATTAGAAGATTCATAGAGATTAGGAGGTTGGTATGTACAGAGATTATCATAATAATTATAGTCGTAATAATTATTACCGTAATAACTTCAGCGAAGGTAGAAAAGTTGAAAAGGGAGGAACTAGAGTCAGTGGGGGAGTTTACTTTGGAAGGTTTTATCTCATGTCTAGTACTGAAGCGAGTAAGGAAGAAGAGGCTAAAAGTAAGTTTTTTGATGATGTTTGGAAAATTTTTACAGAGAAATTTGGTAATGTTCCTTCTTTTTCGTTAATTTTACATAAATATGTGCCAGTTATTGATGCTAAAATAACTCACAAAAATGGAAGGCAGGAAGAATGGTTTAGTCTAGAAAAAGAGTCAATAGGTGGTGATAGTAAAAAGTTGTTTCTGGATAAATTTATTGAAACTTTGGGAATTAGTAAAGATTTTTATGAAAAAATAAGAGAATTTTCAGACAGAATCAAAAGACAAATTGAAGATTTGCAAAAACAGGGATATAAGAAACTTTTTAGTGAGTCTTTAAAAACATCATCACGGTTAGTTGTTGGCTTTGGGGCTGAGCATGTTTTAGAAACATCAATAACACTACATCATTTGTTCGGCATACCTTACATACCTGCAAGTGCAATAAAGGGCGTCGTTAGAATGGTCAGCTTCTGGGAAATTGCCGAGAACTTGAAGGATGACGAAGAAATAAGGAAATTGCAGGAATACCTTTACGATAAGCAAATTTCTGATAAATTCGAAGAAAACGAATTGAATGATGCGGAATTAAAACATGAATGTTTAAAACACAAACTTTTGTTTGGTACTCAAGGATTCAAGGGGCTTTTGGTGTTCCTTGATGCTTACCCTAAAGTAGAAGCAGGAAAAGAGATTTTTGAATTAGATATTATGAATCCTCACTATACTGAATACTATACTGAGAAAAGTGAAATTCCCGGCGATTGGGAGAACCCTAAACCTATAGTATTCCTAACAGTCAAAAAGGGTATACCTTTTCACTTTACTGTACTCATTGATGAGTACAGAGTTGAAGAAATTTTAAATGACAAGGATTTCCCTAAAGAAGCAAAGGAGATAATAGAGAAATGGAAAAGTGATAATTATTCAGAGTTAAATGAAACTGTTAAAAAATGGGTTGGTGATGCACTAAAAGAATTTGGCGTTGGTTCTAAGACGAGGTTGGGCTATGGAGTATTTGAATGATTTCATTCATTTTGAGGCTAAAAAAATACGAGAAGGTGTAACGATGGTTCAATTTGAATTAAGAAGGGAGCTTAGTCCGGAGGATTTGAAGGCTATTAATCCACCTGACCCAGTTAAAAATAAATTTTCAAAGAATGTTGTTGTGCTTTCGGGTAGGGGACCTGTATGGCTCTATGGGTTTTTGGTTCATTTCTATCATCCTACCAGTGCTGTAGCAATTTTTGATCCTAGGTTAGGTGGTGCTGTTGTTGTTGAATCACATAACCAAGATTTTAAAGTTGGTGATTTGATAAAAATAGAGGAGGAGGTATGAAAGTTTTTATTGCACCGTGGGGAGCTCCTGAAAAGTGGGGAGAAATTACTTATCAGTATGATGGAATTACCAGTTCCAAAAGAAGTAAATCAAGTTTGCCTTTTATTAAGGAAAGAGAAAATCCCGATAAAATTTTTATTATTGTTTCTGATACTCTAATTGACTTAGACTCAATTTTTGATTCAATTTCCAAAGATTCTTCTTACAGTGATTTAAGGCAAAAGGTTAAGGATTACATAACTTACGATTTTTGTAAGGAAAAATTAGGTATCTTGCCTGATGATGTTATTGTTTCTTATGGTTTCGGTGAGTTTAAGAATGTCAAATTTTCCGGTAATGCAATGGATTTTTATTATGGAGTTCTTAAAGAGCTTTCAATTATATTTTCACAACTCCTAAAAGGAGTTGGTAATGAAGAAAAAATAGAAATAATCTTTGATGCTACTCACGGAATTAACTATACAACTCTTTTGAGCTATAGAGCACTAAAAGACATACTTGAGATATTAGCTTATGGCTTTGATGTCAGAATGAAAGTTTTGAATGCAGACCCGTATGTTAGAGACCTTGAGGAAAAAGGAATATTTAACATTAATGTTATTGAGGATACTAAAATTTTACCAAGAATATTGGTTTATAATGATTCAAAGGACCCAATTAAGCCGTTTAAAGGTATTAAAGAAGATTCTTTTAAGGAAAAATTAAGAAAAGAAATTAGTGATTCCTTTAATTCTATTTTCTCTGATGGGTATTGGGAATATAGGAAAAAAGTTATGGTTTTCTTAGGTTCTTTGTTGTTTGCCTTGCCAGTGTTTTTGATGAGATATATGCAAAGTTCAAATGAACTTTCGGATAAAATAGGAAGGATATCTCAGAAATTTGAAGAAAAAATTACTATTTCTACAAATGGTAAATTTGAAATAAGAAGGGAAATTCAATTTAGTGAAAGCTTTGCCAATTTTGTTAAAGCGTTCCTTGTTAGCTCTGTTTTAGAGAAATTAGGTTTTGAGCGTATGGAAGAAGTACCTTTGACAGTGATAAAAGAGTTGAAAAGGAAAATATTTGATGAGAAGTTTCAGGTAGAAAGTAACAGAATTGATGTTGAAATAAGGGATATAAAAAGTTTGCGTGATTCACTAGGTAAGGTGTATCGTTCTTATTGTTCTATTATTGAGGAAAAGAAGTGTAAGAAGCACAAAAAAGATATTGACGATGAGCAAAGGTATCCTAGTAAGAGAAACTTTTTTGCTCATGCGGGGTTTGAGCAGAATATTATCTTGTTATGTGAAAAAGACGGTAATATTTACATTGATATAGGTAATGAAGAAGAATCTGAGAATTTAATAATAGACGATATTCCAAAAATTTAACGGAGGTGTTTTATGGATTGGAAACAGAAGTTAAAGGCTATTTTGCATGACCCTCCTTACAAAATTGTTAACATAGTAGGCCACAAAGAAGAAGCAAAGAAATTGTTTAGTCTGATTATTTCAGAAGATTTTGAAGATAAAAAAGTTAAGGAAGCAGACCAAATTGCTTCTGCACAGAGTAGAATCATCGTAAAACCTACGATAAATAAACCAGGATTTGAGGAAGCATCTATGGTAAATATAAATGAAAGCTACTTTGTAGATATCTTTTCAGAAAAACCAGAGGAAGAATGGAAAAAGGTTGAAACACCTGATCCCGAAAAGGTTAAGGAATTATTTCAAGAACTTGGAGAGTTAAACTTTGAGAATCAAGATGAAAGAGCAAGGCTTGTATTTCTTTTCTTGTGGCGTTTCTATCCTGAGATTTTTGAAGAGATAAACTATCATCCAGCTGATTCTAGAGCACCTAACCATTCAATTTATGACCATTTAGTTCAGACATCAGCCGTTGTTTCAGCACTATCAAAGCAGCCAGCATTTTTATTGTTCACTATATCACCTGTTCAGAGTTTCATTTCAAAAGCAAGAAAAACATCTGATTTGTGGGCTGGTAGTTATATGCTTTCTTACCTAGTTTGGGAAAGTATGAAACCAATAGTTGAAGAGTTCGGACCCGATACCATCATATACCCCAACTTATTAGGACAGCCCTTAGTTGATAAATGGCTATACGATGAATTCAGGGATAGGTTTGATATTTTCAAAGAAAGAACATGGTTTAAAAAGTTCATTGACAATTCCCATCTAGATGAGAAATTAACAATTGCTAACCTACCTAATAGATTCCTTGCTGTTGTTCCGTATGAAAGAGACTTAGCTTATAAGTGTGAGGAGACATTTAAAAGCAAATTAGAAGATTTAGCCGGTAAGGTATCAGAGAAAATTGGGATTGACTTGAGTAATGATATAAAAGAAGACTTAAATTCATACTTCAAAGTTTATTGGGCTATGATGCCGTGGAGTGCTGATGAGAGATATTTACCAAATGATGCTTTGGAGGATTATAAAACTTTGTTAGGTGAAGATGAACTTTATGAAACAATTAACATAATAATAGAACATCCTTATTATAAAACGGCCAAATTTGACAGTGCCAAAGTTGGCAGTACCAAAGTTGGCGGTGCCAATGTTGGCAGTGCCTATCCTTTGCTTTTGGAACTCACAGAAAAACTTCTTGGAGCAAGAAAGAGCATTAGAGACTTCAATCAACTTGAGGAGCCGGGCGAAAAATGCCACCTTTGCGGTGAATTTGAAGTATTGAAACTTGATTGGAATAAGTTGAAGTTGAGTAAAGGGGTTTTGAAAGAAGGTGAAAAACTTTGTGGTGTCTGCTTAACTAAAAGGTTATTCCCGGAAATCATATCAGAGGAATTTAGTTTAGGGGAAATAAAATTCCCGTCAACTTCAGAGATGGCTAGCATCGGAGAAAAAAGAAAAATTAGTGAAGAGGTTAAAAAAGAATTCAAATCATTAATCAAAAAATTAGGTATTCAGAATTCTGTTTCTGTACCTAAGCTAAAAGGGGATAAACTCTATAATATTGATGGACAATCAAATCATGCAGGACATGTAGAAGCAGATACGGATATACTCTATAATATTGATGGACAATTCTTGATGACAGAGACATACAGGATTGATTACTTTGAAAAGGAACTTGGTTTGAAGGTGGATGAAAAAGATATTAAAGAGATAGTTGAGTTCTTGAAGGATAAAAAAATATCGCCATCTAAGTACTATGCAATACTACAGATGGACGGTGATGACATGGGTAAGTGGCTAAGGGGTGAATTTAATATAACCATAAAAGAGGCAATACATGAAAATGTAAGACATGCTTTAGTTGAGTATTCAAAAGATGATGATAAAGTGAAAATAGAAAAAATTTTAGATTCTAAGCATCCTATTTCGCCTTCAATTCACCAGGCTTTTAGTAGGAGGTTGTCTATTTTTGCTTTGGAGTACGTAAGAAAAATAGTAGAAGAAGACAACTATGGAAAGTTAGTTTATGCTGGTGGTGATGATATACTGGCATTTCTACCTGTTGAGGATGTTTTAAACTGTGCTTATGAGTTACAGAAAACATTTAAAGAAGTTTTGAGTAAAAAAGCTACAATGAGTGCTGGTATACTGATAGTACATCACAAGTACCCACTTTACCTAGCACTTAAGAAAG
>Ga0308389_1002484_pt1 | contig 11511 bp, 11 predicted proteins | sample Hotspr2Sample148_FD_202362 | JGI IMG/M metagenome (GOLD analysis project Ga0308389, IMG submission 202362) | Hot spring phototrophic mat microbial communities from Mushroom Spring, Yellowstone National Park, Wyoming, United States - 20040719_148 ... | reverse complement strand
TCTGAATAAAATTTTTTTCTTTATAATCAACTTTATTAACGAAATTCTCGGTAATGCCTCTTTCTCTAAAAAATTAGCTCTTACACAATTTTAGGAACTTTATTTTATTTTTTTTCGGTTAGATCAATTGCTTTTCAATTTTTATTGATATCATTAGGAATAATTATACCAACAATATCACACATACTTGGACTACCTGTTAGAATGTTACTTCCGATGCATTGGACTGTACTTTTAGCAGGATTAGTTTATGGCTGGCAAGGTGGCTTATTAGTCGGTTTATTATCACCTTTAGTTAGTTATTTAATTTCAGGATATCCTAAACCTTTAATTCTACCCTCAATGATTTTAGAATTAACTACTTATGGTGTTATAACAGGTTTATTAAGTGAATTTAAAAAACTTAATAGATTTATCTCTATTTTGATAGCAATCATTATTGGTAGAATTGTTTTTATAATCTCAGTATTATTAACAAATTCATATCAGGGAGAATTTTTAATTTATCTTAGAGAAGCTTTATTGCCAGGTATTTTCGCTGGAACTTTGCAAGTTATTCTCTTACCATTTATTGCTAATTGGTGGATAAATAAAGAGTTGAATAATTTTAATAAATACTAAAATTATTTTAAAGATATTCAAAAAGATTATAAATTCAGCAATACTGTCCAAAATAGATTTAAAGAGATTCGATAAATCCTGATTTAAGTCAGTGCTGTCTAAATAAACTTAAACCTTATCAATAAACTCTGATTTTAGTTCAAAATAAAAGAAAAATAAATTCGTTTTTAATTTGGTCAATTATAAAAAAGTATTACTCTCTTATTATTAACAGTCATTAATTAAATATGCCTAAAACCTATAAAGTCCTAATCTTTATATTAACAGTTGAATAAACCCAATCGCAATAGGTAAAAAATTATCTAATGATTATTGATTGCAATTCACTTTAGTGTACCAAAAAAATTAAAAAACGAAAGGAAGGCTTTAGTCTTAAAATTAGATTTATATTGACAACTGTGATATTGATGCATAATTCGGGTCGAAATAATTTTCAATGTGTTTATTGTACGTGTGGTAAATAAATTTTCCAATCACTTAGATAATAATTGCATTCCTACGGAATCTAATATTTTTATTGTTTTTTTTACAAATATTCTATTCTACAAACCACTTTGTGTTTTAATTAAGAATTATTTTCTTAGTGGCGAATAAATTTCTTTGCAACTAGTAACCCATAAAAATCACATTCTACATTCTAAATTCCACATTCTTCATTCTACATTATAAATTGTAAATTGTTAATTTTTCCATTAAAGTTTTCACTATTCTCTCGGAAGCTTTACCGTCCCATAACTCTGGAACTTGACCTTTCTTATAATCACCTTTTAAAACTTTCTCTGCAAGTTCATAAGCTAAATCTAAATTATCACCTACTAAATAATTTGTTCCAACTTCAATGGTTACTGGTCTTTCAGTTGTGTTTCTTAAAGTAATGCAAGGAACACCTAAATAAGTTGTTTCTTCTTGAATGCCTCCACTATCAGTTAAAACTAGTGCTGAATCTTTGATCAATGAGACAAAATCATTATAACCTAAAGGTTCTGAAATTATTGTATTATGATTAAGTGAGTAAAATAAATTAAATCTCTCTAAATTGTTTTTAGTTCTTGGATGGATAGGAAATATGACTTTTTTAATTTTAGAAACTTCATTTATCAAATCAACTAATCTTTTTAGACTAATTACATTATCTACATTTGATGGTCTATGTAGAGTAACGACACAATAATCAGACCTATCTAATTGTAGATTATAAAGAATATTTGAAGTTTGAATTATAGGCATAAATTTCACTAAAGAATCAATCATCACATTTCCGACAAAAAATATTTTATCTTTATCTATTCCTTCCTTTAATAAATTTTGGATTCCACTTTTTTCCGTAACAAACAGAAAATCAGAAATTGCATCAGTTAAGATTCTATTTATTTCCTCAGGCATAGTTCTATCAAAACTTCTTAACCCGGCTTCAATATGAACAACTTTTACTCCCAACTTAACTGCTGTAAGACTACAAGCAATAGTTGAATTAACATCACCGACTACAATTACTAAATCAGGTTTTTCATTAAGTAGAACTTTTTCAAACTCAATCATAATTTTTGCAGTTTGCTCAGCGTGAGAACCGCTGCCAACTCCTAAATAAAAGTCTGGCACAGGCAATTCAAACTCATCAAAAAAAACTTTACTCATTTGTTCATCATAGTGTTGGCCGGTATGGCAAATTAAATGATTCACATTCGAATTAGAAAATTTCTGAAATTCGAAATGTAAAGGAGCAATTTTCATAAAATTAGGACGCGCACCAACGACAGAAATGATTTTCATTTGAATATTTAGATCTTTGAATTTATTATTTTATTAAATAAAAACTAGATTGAAAGAATTTGTTCTTTAAAACTTATAAAACTAAAATCTTGAATAAATTACTTAATCTTTTTAATTACCTTAGCAGGAACACCAGCAACAATTGTATTCGGAGGGACATCTTTAGTTACTACAGCGCCAGCACCAACGATTGCATTTTCACCAATTGTTACTCCACAAAGAATTGTCGAGGAAGAGCCTATTGAGGCACCTTTTTTTACAAAAGTTTCAATAACTTTCCAATCTGATTCAGTTTGCATAGTACCATCTTCATTAGTTGAACGAGGATATTTATCATTGATAAAAGTAACATTGTGACCAATGAAACAATTATCCTCTATATGAACACCTTCACAAATAAATGTATGTGAAGAGATTTTACAATTTTTCCCTATAGTAGCATTTTTTTGAATCTCAACAAAAGTTCCGATTTTAGTATTATCTCCAATCTCACAGCCATATAAGTTTACGAAATCATAAATTTTAACATTTTGTCCTAGTTTAACATTGTTTAAGTTTTTCTTTTCCATTTTAATATCCTAAAATTATTTATTGTTTAAACTAATTACTTTTCCTTTATTTTTAATAGAATTATCAGCAGCTTCAAGAATTTTAACTACTTTTAATCCTTCATAACCATTAGTTAAAGGCTGTCTATTTTCCTTAATAGCGTTAACAAATTCTTTAATTCCAAGACTCAAAGCTTCTGTTTGATCAACTTTAGGAGAATACATATCACCGATACGATATTGAACCAAAGCATCATAAACTCCTTCTTTACTATTTATAGTCACACTACTGTCATAAATTTTTATTTTTTCACTATATTCTAAATCATCAAAAACTAACATTTTTTTTGTTCCGCCAATTAAAACTCTTCTAATTTTTATAGGTGAAGTCCAATTAACATGAAAATGAGCAAAACAATTACCATCAAAATAAATATTTATGTGGGCTAAATTTTCGTGGTTATAATAATTAGCTATACCGTGTGCTGCTATTTCTTTGATCTCATTTTTTAATAGATAGATTAAAATTGATATATCGTGCGCTGCTAAATCCCAAATAACATTAACATCATTTTGAAACAAACCTAAATTGACCCTTACAGAGTCATAATACAGAACATTCCCTAAATCCCCCCTTTCTATTATTTCTTTTATTTTCCTTATGGCACCCGTATAAATAAAAGTATGATCTACGAAAATTTTTAAGTTTTTCTTTTCTGAAATTTCAATTAAATCTTCTGATTCTTTACTTGTAAAAGTAAAAGGTTTTTCCACCCAAATATGTTTACCATTTTCCAATGCTTTTAATGATAAAGGATAATGAGTTGCAACCGGAGTTGCAATGGCTATAATATCAATATCTTTGTTATTTAATAAATCATCTGAATTTTCAGTTAATTCAACTTCAGGAAACTTAGAGTTTATAAACTGTAAGCGAGATAAATTTTGGTCACAACCATAAACTTTCGTAATTTCTCTATTACCTAAAAAGTTTCTTACCAGATTAGGACCCCAATAACCTAATCCTATAACACCTACTTTCATAAAATTTCCCCTTTCATTTATTTTCCTCCATTACCAGTTAACATAACTGGAATTGTTTTGAAAATTAACTTTAAATCGAGCCAAGGAGACATATTATTTACATAATATAAATCCATAATTACTGAGTCATTGAAATTAACTTTTGATCTTCCATAAACCTGCCAAACGCCTGTACATCCAGGTAAAACATTAAATCTTGCCTTTTGCCACTCTTCATAATGCTCGTATTCATAGGGCAAACAGGGTCTAGGACCAACCAAACTCATCTCACCTTTAAGAACATTTATAAATTGTGGTAATTCATCAATTGAATATTTTCTTAAAAATTTTCCAATAGTAGTAACTCTTTGCTCGTTAATAATTTTAAATGGTTTTTCACATTTACCCCTTATAAAGTCTATCATTTGCTGTTTTCTTTGAATATCCTCTTCATTTTCAACGGTCATACTTCTGAATTTATAAAACTCAAATTCTTTACCATCTTTACCAATTCTTTTTTGTTTGAATAACGCCGGACCTTTACTTGTAAGCTTTATTAAAATTGATATTACTAATAAAACAGGAGATAATAATAATAAGATTGACAAAGCAAAAATTTTATCGAAAACATATTTGAAAAACAATGTTATTGAATTTTGAATTTGAGGAGAAGTGTTTATTATTGGGATATTACCATATTTTTCAATAAATAAATTCTCAGGAATTGTTTTTAATAAATCAGAGTTAACTTTTACAATACACCCCTGCTTATTAAAAATGCTTATGATATTCATTAATTTTTCGTATGAAATATTATCAATTGAAACAATAACCTCATCATATCGTAAGTTTCCATTCAAATTAATTACATCCTCAATGTTGCCAATAACCTTGATATTTTCCAAGATATTTGTATCTTTTGGTAAATTATCATCAATAAATCCAATTATTTCAATTCCGATGTCATTCTCCACTAATAATTTGGTAACCAAATTCTTTCCTGATTTGCCTGCACCAACAATAAGAACTTTCCTACTTAATAATTTATAATTTGATAATCGATCAAAAAAATTACTAATTATAAAAATTCTAAATAATACTTCCAGAACAAATAATGACGTGATAAACAAGAATAAAAACAATCTGGATGATAAGCCAAAAGGAAATCCAATAATAAATAGAAATGTAATCAAAAGAATTGAACCCCATATTAATGACTTAATTATTAAAACTAATTGTTGAGCAAAAGTTAAGAAAATGTTAATTTTATAGAGATTGTTTAATTGAAAAGTAAATACGAACATAATAGATACAAAAAGAGATATAATCCAAAAAAGAAGTCCAACTTCTATTCCATTATTGCCATATATTTTATTAATGATAATATGAGAAATGTTAAAAGATAGAAATACCAGAATAAAATCAATGAATGCTAATAAAATTTTATATTTAGGTATATTCAATCTCATAATTTACCCCCCAAATTTAAAAATAATTAAATAAAAAACGAGTTAATTTTCTCACAAATATAATTAATTTGTAAATCACTCAATTCAGCATACATAGGTAAGGAAATTCCTTGTTCAGCTAAAGCTTCTGAAACTGAAAAATCTCCTTTCTTGTAACCTAAATCTTGAAAACAAGGTTGAAGATGTAACGGAATTGGGTAATGCAATCCCGTTGATATTCCGTTATCATTTAAGAATTTTTGTAATTTATCTCTTGTATTTTCTTGATTTTTATTTTTATTATTGACCTGGATAACATACAAGTGATATACATGTTTTGCATATTCCATTTCTTTTGGCAACTTAATTTCATTTATTTCATTCAATAATTCATTATATCTTTTTGCAACATTTCTTCGTTTTTCTGTCCATTCTTTAATATATTTTAATTTTACACCCAATACAGCTCCTTGAATTGCTTCCATTCTATAATTATGACCATAAATCTGGTGAATATATTTTTGCTCCGCTCCATGATCTCTTATCATTTTAAATTTCTTTGCCAATTCGTCATCGTTAGTCATTACAGCACCTGCTTCACCATATGCTCCTAAATTTTTACCGGGATAAAAACTCCAAGAAGAAGCTATTCCTAAGGTTCCTACTTTTTTCCCTTTATATTCACTCAAATGTGCCTGTGCACAATCTTCAACTAAATATATTATCTGGCCAGTTTTTGAATTATTAAACACACCTATTTTCTCTTCTTCAAAGTTTATTGAATTTAAAGCTTCTTTTATACCGTCTATGTCTGCAGCTTGTCCATATAAATGAACTGCAACAATTGCTTTAGTTTTCTCAGTAATAGCATAAATAATTTTTTCAGGATCAATATTATAACTCTCAGGATGGCAATCCACAAAAACAGGTTTTGATCCACACAAAGTTGCTCCCCAAGCAGTCGCAATAAAAGTATTTACTGGAATAATAACTTCATCCCCTGGTCCAATTCCAAGAGCCCATAAAACCATATGATTACCATCTGTTCCCGAACTAACACCATAGCAATATTTTGCATTGTGAGCTTTAGCAAATGCTTCTTCAACTGCTTGAACTTTCTTGCCCAAGATATAAGCAGTATTATCTAGAACATCATTAATTTCTGGAAGAATTTCTTCTTTAATTGTTTGATACTGTGCTTTTAAATCAAGAAATGGAATGTTCATAATGACCTCTTTTTCTACTTTTATAATTTAATGGTTCAACAAAAATTATTGGGAATAATTGATTAATTTATTTTTTAGTAAATTTTTCTTTCCACCACTTAGCAAGTTCTTTAGGTAAACAATGCCAACCATTTTCAAGAGATTTTAAATATTTCAATAATTCTTCGTACATCTGGAAATGTCTTTTTTCTATTAAATAATCAGGATGGGTTAAAACTAAGATCATTCCTTTATTTTTAATTAACCACTGTATTTTATTAATCCATATTTGAATGTTTTTTTCTCGAAGTACATAAAATAATGTGTGGTCCTGTGGCAATGTATATGGTAGTTCAACAAATTTTCCAGCAATAAAAGGCCATATAGAACCTGTACCTCCAGGAAATGGTTGAAAAGGATCATAATCAAAACACGATGCATCATATTCAATATCTAGTTTCTGCAGCCACTTTAAATTTCTATGGACTTGCGGTGAACGAAAACCAATTGCTCCATATTTTTTAAGCGCCAAATTAATGTAAATTGCTCTTTCATCAAAAATCTTTTCAGAATAATAAAGTTTACCATCATGATTGTATCCGTGTATTCCAACTTCGTGTCCATTTAAATTTATTTCTTTAATTATACCCTCATCGATTTTATATTTGTAGGGCACAATATTCCATGAAGATTTAAATCCATATTTTTCTTCCAATTCCAATACCTTGGTAATAAAATTAAACCCTTCTTGCTCTTCAACATCGTGGGTTAAAATAATAGAAAATAACTTATCATCTTTATATTTAAATTTTTTAAATGTATTCACCAAACTTTTTAATTCATCATTATCTGTTGTATTGTTTTCAGTAAAATCATTTAAGTTTATTTTTCTAACTAAAGATTCATCAATAAAATCATTTTTATACTGTATTTTAGAATTTACTTTTTGTTGAAGCTTTTTCCTCAATATTTTAGGTAAAAAAGGCCTAATTAAGGTATAATAAATTTTTTGTTTTAAAGAAAATTGATTTTCGAAATTATTTTCCGTTACTTGTTTCTTAATCTCAGAGTCCACTAAAGGTATGTTAAAAAAGATTATATCCAATTTTATTTATCCAAAATATTTATAGAATAACTCACCTGTTAACCTACAAATAAATTTAGGACTTTTCCTAATAATTGGAGCGACAATATTATTTTTTACAAATATAAATTTTGAATTAGAAGGAGCTTTGGGATAAAAAGAATAGTAAAGTAATTCTTCCTTTGTTCCCCAGCCAAGTTTAAATTTTCTGAGACCTTCATTTTTCAACTCTGTCCTACCAAAGTCAAAAACCTCAAAACCTCTTCTTTTTGCTTCTTTAATTGCTTCCCATAACATTAAATTATTAGGGCGAAATTTTAGAAAATTATAATCTGATGCACTGTATTTATAAGTCATAATATGACCATAACCACAAAAAATCCCAGCACTGATTACTTGATTTTCTAAATAAACTAATGTAATAAATCCTAAGTTTTTTTGTATGATTTCATTAAATAAATTATAAAAAAACCTTTTAGGTTGTATAGGAACCCCTAACCTTTTTCTTGTTAATAAATGTAATCTATAAAACTCATTAATTGCTTCAATATCCCTTCTAATGACTGAATATAAACCATTTTTAATTGCTAGCTGAATTCGTTGTTGAACCTGCGTCTTTTTGAAACTTCTAAAGATATCTTCCTCAGAAGGTATTAACGAAAGGGAATGAGTATATCCAACTAATTTATTTTCAAAACCTTCACCCTCATATTTATCTCTAATTTCAATGCTCACTTTCGAATTTTTCAAAATTAAATTTCTTAATATTCTATCAGTCTCTTCTTTAGTTGTAAGTATCTTAACATAATCTGAAAAAGGTAATGATACATATTTTTTGTTATTCGTATAAAATGGAATACCGTAAGAATTATTATCACTAATTATTTTTATCTGAAAACCATAAGTTTTTTGAAGCACGGAAAACCAGGAGGGATGATGAAAAATACTTATATTATTAATAAATGACATTAATTATATAAAATTAAATATAAAATTATTTTTTTATTTAGTTAAATTAAAATAACATTCTATTATTTTTTTCTGTTGTAATTCCCAACATAAATTCTCATTAAAATGTTTTAATGTTTTCTCTCTAAGAGCTTCATATACGTCTTTATTCCCATATATAATAATAATTTCATTGGCTATATCTTCAAATGTTTCTTTATGTATGCCAATACCTCTTGTTGAAATTAATTGTTCTTTTAAATTAAGGGAACAAACAGGTACTCCACAACACATATAATCCATAACTTTCATTGCGGTATGAATATTATTTTTAGGAACATTAGGCCATGGAAGAATACCAAAATCAAAATTTTTTATATAATCAAATGCTATCGGTAATTTAATAAATCCCTTAAAATTAAAGTTTTTTTCAATTTTATATTCTTTAAGTAATTCTTTTAATTTTTTCAGGCCGCTACCTTCCCCAATAATTTCAAATTTATATTTTATATTTCTATCAGATAAAATTTTTCCAAGTAATGCTATGTTATGATAACCGGAAGAGTAATCATCATTTAATACTCCAAAATATCCTAAAACTAAATTTTCATTTGTATTTTTATTTATGTCTGATATTTCTCTGAATTGTATTTTGTTGGAATTTCGTATTGTTATTACTTTTTTATTTGGAAATTTACTCATAATAATTTCTTTAATGGAATTATTTGTTGTAATAACAATATCTGATAATCCTATGCTTATTCTTTCTAGAACTTTTAAAATTATTAAAATTATTTTTGCAAAGATATTTTCTTTATTAATTTTACTTTTAAATGTCTCTGTAGAGAGGTCATGAATATCATAAATAAATTTAACTCCGAATAATTTAAGCCAGAAAAAAGATGGTAAAATAAAATCAGGTGGATTAGCAACATGAATAATTTTAATTCTTCTAGCAATGACCAGAACAGGAACAAAGAAAAAGTAAAATATAGAAGCTATTAGATATTCAAATAATAATCCTTTGATAGAATTCGACTCGTAATGCGGATGACGAAAACAATAAAACCTATCTTCAACGGTTTCATAGAATTTTTCTTTTTTATCATTGTTTCGTGGAGCTAAAACAAAAACTTTATAACCATTATTGCTTAAGGATGAAGCTTCGTTATAAACGCGTGCATCTCTAGGGAAATAGTCGTTTTCAACTATGAATAGAATTTTATTTTGCATCTAAATTTATATTATCAGATTTTCTAATAACCAGCTTTGATAATGACACCTTAAGATTTTTATTTATATGGGGATATCTTGTCAAAAATTCTTCGATCAGATTATTATCATAATATTGCAAAGGCACTAAATAACCGTTAATGTTTTCCATATGTAAAATCTCATTGTATTCTTCAATCATTAACCGATTTGTGTAATTAAATCTTGATGTAAGGAGTGCCCATGAGAGTTTTGAAAACTTGTGCATATTTAATCGCGTGATTGAAGAATCTATATATTGAAAATGATCATTGTGATCTATAATATGTATGGAAATGCCATTATCATTTAGAGAATTCAATATTTGCAAAAAGCCCTTTCTAATAATGGGGGGGGTATATGTTCAAGAGTATTGATTGAAATAATTGCATCATATGATGATTTAATCGAATTTATTCCAATAGGGTACAAGTATTTATACTTTGTTTTATTTAGAAATTGAGAGAAAGTCTCAATTTTTGAAACTTCTTCTAATTTCTTTAACATCATATTATCATGGAATATCTTGAAAGGATATTCATTAGAATATATTTTGCTCGCTTTATTTATAGCATTAATTAAAGTACTTAGTTTTGCTTTTATACTTCTATCTCTTATCAAAAATGAAATATCAGACATACAGTAATTATTAAAACCGTAGACATAAGCTAATGCTGGCATTTCTACAGACCAACCGCTCCCTAATTCTAGAATTTTTTTTGATTTGAAATCACTACCAAAATGTTTTATCAAATCTTCAAGAATCATTAATCGATAAAATGTCGTATAATAATCAGCCGGTTCTTCCTCAGTGCCACGTATATGTTTTATAATTTGGTTTATTTTGAAACCGAAAGGTATTAAACTCAGGAACTTTTGAATAGTTGCCTTAATAATCCATTTCATAGAAAAGTATTCCTCCATTTTTCTAATGATAGCAAAAGATAAAGAAATCTTTGATGATCATGTTTCTTATTCCGATGTTCTTCTAGCATGCTTAGTACTGAACCTTTGTTCAAGAAAGAATTAGAGATTGAGTTATTGCTGTTAATGTAATCATTCAATTCATTCCCCAGCGAAGTTGAAAGCCATTTATCAACTGGATTATTAAATCCAATTTTTCTTTGGTAAATAATGTCTTTTGGCAAATATTTCTCACACACTTTTTTATGTATGTATTTTAAAGTACCATTTTTAATTTTTATTTTACCCGGAATACTTAACGCAGTTTTTACTAAATCAACATCAAGAAAAGGTACTCTAGCTTCTATACTTGCTGCCATTGCCATTTTATCTTCACTTAAGAGTAAGTTTTCGGGAAGTGAAGAAAACATATCATAAAAAATATATTTTTCAAGATCGCTGCCTTGAATTAAGTCAAAGATAATATTTTCTATCTCATTCGAAAGATCAGTTTTATTAACAAATTTTTGAAAATCTTTATTAAATAATTCATTTCTTTGACTATCTGATAATATGCTTGCAACGCTTGATGCTCTATTATTAAAACCTTTTTCTGCAAGGTATTCATAAAATCTTGATAATTGATTTTTCCGGTTTAAGTCTAATGGCAATTTTGATAACACTTTAAATAAATAAGGCGGTAATAAACT
>Ga0308389_1002480_pt1 | contig 11522 bp, 9 predicted proteins | sample Hotspr2Sample148_FD_202362 | JGI IMG/M metagenome (GOLD analysis project Ga0308389, IMG submission 202362) | Hot spring phototrophic mat microbial communities from Mushroom Spring, Yellowstone National Park, Wyoming, United States - 20040719_148 ... | reverse complement strand
CCAGAAAAGCTCTCCCCTTCTTCGGACTTGCCCCCTCCGCCTGCTGAGACCCCTAGGAAGTGAAAAAAACAAACCCAAGAACGAAAATTCCGTTATCCGCTATTTTATTCAGAGGTTCCCAACTATTTTGACTGTATCTACCCGCCCCGCCCTCTACCAGATGTAGGGGCGAAAAATCGGATCGACCACCCCAGATTGTGGTCGTTGTTCCCGGTGGAGACATTCAAGCTAGAGGGTCTTCTGGAGTTTTCCGGAAAGCGATGGGGGATGTCGTTACTCGGGAATATCCCACCAATTATGTTGACTGGATCCTGCCTGCCAGGCCCCTGCAACTTGGAAGGGGGAAAAATCGGCTCGCACCTTACGGATTGTAGGAATTCTTCCCGGGTGATCCAGGCAACTTGTAGTTTTGGTATCATTTTAGCCGAAGGGAGGGGCGTGCTTGGCAGGCCCGCAAAAGCGGCCATCCAAGGCAGACACCTGCAAGGGGCTATCCCGAAATGGGCACTCCGGCGAGCCCCGAGCGGTTTCCAAACCCTTTCCGTTTCCCAAAATGCCCGTGGATTAGGCTTTTTGGCAGGGTGGGGGCTGCCGGTTGGCTGGTCCATCTGCCTAAAAACAGATTTTCGGGACAGTCTCCAAGAGACCAGACTGCCGAAGCAGGTCCTCCCAAGGATTTTTTCATTCGGCTACAATGGTACGCTTGTTATAAGGTTTTTTCAAATAAGCAGTTAGAAGTTTTTTGGAAAGTGGAAGGGGTTGTCCCGAAATGGGCACTCCGGCGGCGGGCCAGACCGTTGCCAAACCCTTCCGATTGATCAAAGTGCTCATTTTGTGGGGGGGCAGTCTGGGGGCCGCCGGTGGATAGTCCATCGGGCTAAAAACGGAATTCCGGGACAGCCTCGAAGGCACAACAACAGAAAGGGTTTATATGCGGTGGAGCGGTCGGATCGGGCAAGTGGCGGGAATTGATATTTATGTTCACTGGACGTTTTGGCTTCTGATCCTTTGGCTTTTGGGGGTGCACTTGATTCATGGGCAAACGGTGCAAACGGCTTTGGAAGGGGTGGGGTTGATCTTGGCGGTCTTCGCCTGTGTGGTGTTGCATGAGTTAGGCCATGCGCTGGCTGCCCGGCGGTTTGGCATCCAGACCAAAGACATTACCATCTTGCCGATCGGTGGAGTAGCCCGCCTGGAACGGATGCCGGAAGAACCGGTCCAGGAATTGTGGGTGGCCCTGGCCAGCCCCATGGTCAACCTGCTCCTAGCGGCCGGGATTTTTGTGGTGTTGGCTCTGGCCTTTTCCTGGGCCAGTATTACTGATATGCGCCTGCTGGGAGGCAATTTCCTGACCAAGCTGATGGTGATCAATGTCAGTCTAGCGATCTTCAACCTCCTGCCGGCATTTCCCATGGACGGCGGCCGAGTGGTTCGGGCCTTATTGGCCAGCCGATTCGACTATGCCCAGGCCACCCAATGGGCAGCCACCTTGGGCCAAGCGATGGCTTTCCTGTTCGGAGCAGTGGGCCTGCTGGTGGGGAACTTCTGGCTCCTGTTTATTGCGCTATTTGTCTATCTGGGAGCGCAGCAGGAGGCCTATGCCGTGCAGATTCGCAGTGTGCTCCGGGGTGTGCCGGTCCGAAGCGCCATGATCACCCAATTCCGTACCCTTTCGGCCGACGATCCTTTGCAGCGGGCTTTGGAGGAGCTAATCTCCGGCTACCAGCAAGATTTTCCGGTCCTGCAAGGGGAACAGTTGGTTGGGCTCTTGACCCGATCGGACGTGCTGCGAGCTTTAAGCGAAGGCCGCCGAGAAGCCCGGGTGGGGGACCTCATGCGTCACATCTGCCAGGTCGTAGAGGATCTGGATATGCTGGAAACCACCTATCAGCGGATGCAAGAGGGCCAATGCCCCGTTTTGCCGGTCCTCCGCGCAGGCAGCCTGGTGGGCCTGATCACCCTGGAAAACATTGCCGAGTGGATGATGATCCAGTCGGCCCTGGCCTCCGGTCGGAAGACACGCTCCGGCTGGCAAAACACCTTCGGCTGGCAATAACCCGCCCAACGCCATTTCCTGCATTGCGAACTTCCTCTTCAGCGGATAAACTATAAGAGAAAAAAGAAAGGGCAGAACCAACCCAAAAGGGAAAAGCCATAAAAAGATTCTGGAAGACAGATAAAAGAACTCCGAGACAAGGAAACTAGTTGGGGAAACTTAGCTATGGCAAGGCAGTGGAATCGGTGGCCCGAGAGCCGGTGGTTGCCCTATCGCTGGGCTGTCGGATGCGGGGTGGTAGGGTGCATGGTGCTCCTAGAAGGTTGTGGTGGCCAGCCGTATGGCGTCGTCCCCATCCGCGGAAAGGTAACTTACGAAGACGGTTCTTTGATCCCCGCCCACAGCCTCCTTTTGGAGTTTAACAGCCAGGAAAAGCCCAAGGATCCTAAAACCTTTCCCCGTCCTGGCCGGGCCGAAGTGAATGTGGCCGACGGCACCTTCGCCAACGTCTCCACCTACGACTACAACGACGGGGCCATCCGGGGCCAGCACAAGGTGGTGGTCAAGGCGTTTGACCAAAACGGTTCGCCCGTCTATCACCTGTTTCCCAAAGAATATAGCGATGTAACGACCACGCCGCTAACGATCGAAGTCGGTTCCCAGCGGGAATTCCATATTAAGGTGCCTAAACCCGGAGCAAAACGATAATTTCCCCAACCCATGATCCTGGCAAGGGCATTCGGATGCGTCCGAAGTGGCGGATAGATTCTGTTTTCGGGAAAGGGGTGTACTGATGCCGTACCTACAAATGGGATGGATGGCAGAAGGAGAACGAGAGCGGCTTGGCGTCTATCTGCACGGGCCAAGGGGAACTCCATGGCCTCAAGGCGGTGGGCGGCCAGCAACCTCGTCGGGCGAAGAGGGTAAGGGCGGGGTTCGGCCAACAAAACATGCGTTCACCTTGGTGGAACTCTTGGTGGTAATTACCATCATCGGGATTTTGATAGCGCTGCTTTTGCCGGCGGTCCAGGCGGCCCGGGAAGCCGCCCGCCGTGCCCAATGCCAAAACAACCTCAAACAGCTCGGCCTGGGCTGCCTGAATTATGAAAACCAGCAGAAGAGTTTTCCCCCGGCTTCCGTGTGGGCCGACCTTTGGCCCGGCCGAAATAGCACCGATATCGATGTCCAAAACCAGTCCAACCTTCGGGAAACCTGGGCGATTTTGATCCTGCCATTCATCGAACAGCAGGCTCTCTACAACGCCTTCAACCGGGCGTTTCCGATCAACGCCGATGTGAACGCCGGTCCCCGCTCGACTGAAATCCCCATCATGCTCTGTCCATCGGATTCGTTCAACCGGACCAAATACAGCGGTACGCCCGGCAGCCCCCATACCAGCAATCACGGCCCGAACTGGGCGCGCGGCAATTACGGGGCCAACGGCGCCCTGGGTTTCCAGTCCGACAGCGCTCATTGCAACGACTACGGCACGGGGGGTTCCGGTTGTGCGGCTTCCGTGCAAGGGTGGGCCGACAATCGCATCCGGGGCGTCATGGGCGCCAATGCCGCCTGCCGGATAGAGGACATCCGGGATGGGACAAGCCAGACAATTATGCTCCTGGAGATACGGGCCGGGGTGGCCCCGAATGATTGCCGGGGCGTCTGGGCCATGTCCGGCGCTGGACCCAGCGCTTGCTGGGCGCACGGCTATGTGGGGGATGCGGCCGGGCCGAACCCCATCACCTATAACGCCGACGATATTGCCGGTTGTGCGGAAATTGTGGCGGCCGTCGGCCGAGACCGCATTATGCAACTTCGGATGGGGTGTTACGAAGGTACCGGCAGTTCGCCCAATCGGCAAGCGGCAGCCCGTAGTATGCATCCGGGCGGCATCCACGTCTGCTTCTGCGACGGTAGTGTCCATTGGATCAGCAATCACATCGAAGTCAGTAACACGATCAACTATGCGTCGGTGTGGGACCGGCTGAACCTGTCGGCCGACGGCCTACCCCTTTCGGCTTCTTCCTACTAATGCCCGCCAAACCTTGCCGCAGGGGCCTCCGATGGGCATGGCCGAACCGGTGGCTTTCGGCGGGACTTTTTTCCAATTCTTCTAACCCATGGATGAGGGCTCTTCGGTGAGTCTGCGCTCCGAGCAACCCACAGAAGTGATCCTTTTTACCGACGGTGCATGTTCCGGCAATCCGGGGCCGGGCGGGTGGGCCTTTATTCTTCGGCATCGCCGAACCGGTCGCCAAATGCAACAAAGCGGCGCCGAACCCCAAACCACCAATAACCGCATGGAACTGATGGCGGTGATCCGGGGCCTAGAGGCTCTGAAACGCCCTACCAGCGTCGAACTGGTTACCGATAGCCAATATGTGGCCCAGGGACTGGCTCAATGGTTGCCCCGGTGGAAAGCCCAGGGCTGGCGCCGGCGGGAAACCAGCGGCTGGAAAAAGGTGAAAAATCTGGAACTTTGGCAACGCCTGGATGAACTGCTCCAGCGGCATCAGGTCCGGGTTCGCCACATCCCAAGCCATGCCGGCCATCCGGAAAACGAGCGGTGCGATCGGCTGGCCGTGGCCGCCTACCAACAGTTCCTCCCCACCGCCGGAAAAAAGATGGACAAACAACCCCCGCCCTGCGAGGACTAACTAGAAGCGCCTACCGGAAAAAAACTAGTAACATTTTAGCCGAATGAAATGGCGATGTTTTCCCCTCTCCCCTGGCGGGAGAGGCGGGTGGTTTCATTCGGCTAAAGTGGTACAAAACTCAGCAGTCCGGGAAGGAGGAGTGCATGTGCGGCCGGTTTACCTTGCGGGCATCGGCGGAAGTGGTGGCGGGGGAGTTTTTGGTGATTCTGTTGGAGCCACTGCCGCCCCGCTATAACATCGCCCCCAGCCAGGCCATTTTGGTCCTTGTGCCTGTTGGCCAGCCGGCGGTACCCCAGTCGCTTCCACCCGGCCAGTCCCAGGCCAGGGCATCCCCGTCCGGCCAGAGGATTTCCCCCAACCGGGTTTTGATTTCCGGGCAACCTCAGTCCATGCTATCTCCCTCAGGCGAAATCGGCCGGCTGGCGGAATCCCCGCCGGCGCCAACCGAGCAGCCCCATTCCCCCCGGCCGGAAACTGCCTCTCCCAACAGGCCAACTCCGATGGACCAAGCCGTCCGGGCGGCTACGGATCGGCAGGTCGTTTGGATGCAGTGGGGTTTTCGGCAAACGGCACCGTCTGCCGGCCAAGCCTCCAGTCTACTCATTAATCTCCGTGCAGAAACCGCCCTGGAACACCCAAACTTCCGCCGCCTTTTGGAGGCCCATCGCTGTCTGATCCTGGCGGACGGATTCTATGAATGGGAAAAGATCGGCAGTGGCAGCTTGCCGTATTTTGTGCACCGGTGGGACGATCGGCCCTTTGGCATGGCCGGGCTGTGGAGGCCGCCCGACCTGGCCCAGCCCTGGCTCCTGCCGGAATGTGTGGTGCTGACGACGCCGGCCAACGCACTGCTTCGGCCGATCCACGACCGGATGCCTGCCCTGCTTTTGCCGGAGGATTATGCCCTGTGGCTCGATCCGGAACAGCAAGATGCCCAAAAGCTCGGCCAGGCCTTACAGCCGTATCCGGATGAACTTTTGGAAGCCTATCCGGTCTCCCAGCGGATCAACTCGGCCGACTACGACCAGCCGGACTGCCTCCAGCCGCAGTACCGCCCCCGCCAACGCCGCTTGTTCGAGGAGGAAGAAGAGTGAATCCTCCTCCCATCCGGGTTTTCTCACCCTTTTTCCTTCGCCGTTTTGTTTCACCGGTTTGGGGAAGTTATCCAAAAGGGAGCAATTCATACAGTCGGGGGTCTGCGTCCGCCTGCTCTTCTACCAATACTTCCATTCCCAAAACAGGAGAATGTAAGCACCCAGCAGGGCGTTGGTCGTTGCATGGGCCAACACGCAATCCCAGATGTTTCTGGTTTTGTAGGCCAACAGGCTGACGAACAGAAACCAGGCCGTTGCTCCGAAAAGTTCTCCCGGATGACTGAGCACCGCATAGAGCACACAGGCCAGCAGGGCGGCCAGGTTCAGTGTGCCCACCTGCACCTGGTGCCAATCCGCCTGGATGACATACCGCATCAAAAATCCCCGCAGGAAAAACTCTTCGACCAGGGCTACCACAACCACCATGCCGAAAAGCCGCAGGGCCACAAATCCCCACAACATCCAGGCTGGCTGGTCCGGAAAAGCCCGGAAGGGATCGAAGCCGCTGCGCACGCCCAGATCAAGAAAAGCCCCCAGGCCGATCGGTTCGAGCCATTTCCGCTCCCAATTCAGCCTCCCAAAACCTAACCAAATGATCAGGCCCCCAATACCCACCAAAATGGCCAGCCCGCTTACCCGAAACGGAAACTCCCGATACACCGGCCAGACCAACCCCATGGCGAGACAGGTCAGTAGGATTTTCAGCGTATAGACGGCCGGATAGGCGGCGTAGGGGATGCCCGCCCAATTGGCCTCCGGCAAAGGCTCGGCCTGGGAATCAGCCGCCTCGGTGGGGATCTCCGAGGGTTTGGCTTCCGGATTCCCCTTTGCCTGGCCGCTGCCGTCTTTGGGCGGATTGGGTTGTTCGGCAGGCGGAACCGGGGGATTGGGGAGGGGCTGCTGGCCGGCTTCCGGCTGGCTTTCCTGGCCAGACATCTCTGCGCCCGAAGCACGGGGTTTAGGTTTTAGCGGCGGGCGGATCGGCTCCAACGCCCCCACCCCCATATAGACCACAAAAGGCAATACAAAGCCCACCCACCGATACCGACGTACAAAGGCCGTCCACCCTCGGCCCGACGCTGCCAACGGGGCCTCTGCTCCGGAAACAGTCCCCTCAGAACTGCCAACCACATTCGGATTGGTGCTCATAGAAATTCTCCTTGCCTTTGCATAATCGGCCTTTGGCTATTATCCTATATAATACAGGATCATCGTCCAACCTCTGGGGTAGAAAAAATTGGGGGTCCATTTTCCGCCGAAGGAAAAACCTCCAGGGATCGAAAGGCAACACCCTCAAAGAGCAGGTAAACCACCCGGCCCCCGGCCTTTGCCGCACCCATGGCCCCGCTTGCCGGGAACAAGGCCCCCTCCTCGGGGAACTGGGGACTGTCCTCAGGGAATTACACGCTGTGCCCCGGGAACAAGGCGTTGTGCCCTGGGGAAAGGATTCCTCTCGGCGAAAAGGTTCCTCGGGTATTCGATTTTTGTAACATTTTAGCCGAATGGAGGGCCGTGCTCGGCAGGCCCGCAAAAGCGGCCATCCAAGGCAGACACCTCCAAGGGGCCGGACCTCCGAAGCAGGTCCCCCAAGAGTTTTTTCATTCAGCGAAAATGTTCCAGATTTTTAGGCGGACGGGCATGAAGCAAATCATCGCCATTGTTCAACCGTTCATGGCCGAAAAGGTCTTAAAAGCCCTGGCCGAGGCCTCCTGGGAGGCCCTGAGCGTTCGAGAGGTGAAAGGCTACGGACGGCAAAAGAGCTATTTGGATGAATACCGAGGCAGCGAATATTCAACCGCCTTTTTGTCCAAAGTGATGATCACCCTATGGGTGGAAGACCCGGAGGTGGAAAAGGCGGTCCGGACGATTGTGCGTACCGCCCGGACCGGTCGGCAAGGCGATGGAAAAATTTTTGTCCTGCCGGCCCAGGCGGTCGCCGAGTTTGCCCCCGCCGTCCAGGACCAATCCCCAATTCTTTGCCCAGAGCCGCCTGAACCAAAAGGGTCCAATGTCTAAGAGGCTGGCCCGCAATTCCGTTTTTAGCCGGGAAGAAGGGCCCGCTTTTACCTGCAACCCTCCGAAAAACCCACAAAACGCTGTTTTTGTAAGTGGGGATGTTTTGGAAGGATCGGCCGATAGCCTCCAGCAGGTAATTTCGGGACAGCCTCTAAAGAATTCGGTGTGGAAATGCACGCAACTTGAAGACCATGCCACCAACCTATTCTCTTGGAACGCCGACAATCCCGTGCTTTCCCGACTGGGAGCGGAGGACGCCTGCGGGGCTGGAGGAGCTTGCCGAACTGGTGCGTCAGGCCGCTTCGAGCCGCACACCCGTCTATCCCATCGGCGGGGGCACATCGCTGATGTATGGCGGTCGGCCCCGTGGGGCCGGTTGGGCGGTGAGTCTTCAGCAGCTTTGCCGGGTGGTGGATTATCCGGCCCGGGATTTGACCATTACCGTGGAGGCCGGGTTACCGGTGGCCGACTTGCAGGCCCTGTTGGCCCAGCAAGGGCAGCGGTGGGCGGTGGATGTACCCCAGCCGGACCGGGCTACCGTAGGCGGCCTGGTCGCCTGCAACCTAAGCGGCCCTCGGCGATTTGCCTACGGCTCGGTGGGCGAGTCGGTTTTGGCGGCTACCGCGGTGGACGGCCAGGGGATGATCTTTTCAGCCGGCGCCCGGGTGGTCAAAAACGCCGCCGGATATAATCTGTGCCGATTGTTGGCCGGCAGTGTGGGCACCTTGGCCGTGCTCGCTCAGTTGACCCTCCGGGTGCAACCGTTACCGGAAACCACGGCCTTTGTGGTGGCCCGACTAGAGGATTGGGACCGGACCGAGCGTGTGCTTGCCTGGTTGATGCAGGGACGGGTGTTGCCCACGGCTCTAGAATTGGCTGCCGGGCCTGCCTGGGCGGCCGATCCGTTGTTAGGTCCGCTCCGACCGCCGGCAAAGGGCTGGCTTCTGGTGGGCCTGGAAGGCTCGGCCAAACAAGTGGCCTGGCAGCTCGCAGAAATCCAATCCGCCTGGCGACAAGAGGGCCTTCGGGAAGTCCAAACTTTTGGGCCGCCGCAGGCCGAACTGCTGTGGCGTCGGCTCACCGAGTTTCCCGTGCTGCCCGGTTGGGATGATGCGGAGGCCAACGGCTTGCCGCCGAGCCGACCGGTTTCCTCCCGCCTGCACGAAGAGCGGTTTTTGGTGGCCCAGGCGAGCCTGCTTCCGGGTCGGGTGGTCGGCCTGGTGAGCCGATGGCTGAAGATGGATGCGGGCGTTTCGGTGCTGGCCCATGCCGGGCATGGTAGCCTGATAGGCTATTTCCCCCTTTCTGCGATGGACGGGCGACGATGCATCCGGGAACTGATCTTCCCTTCGGTGGAGGATCAGGGAGGATATGCACAAGTGTTGCTTGCACCGACGGATGTCCCTTTTGCACCGACGGACTTCTGGTCCCGGTCGCCCGCAGCCGATCCGCTCATGCAGGCCCTCAAACGCCAGTTCGATCCTTACGGGATCCTCAACCCAGGACGATGGGGATTCGGCGTTCAGTAAATTTTCGATCATCTATGGATACTTCACCTTTCGGAAAAAGCAGTTGGGACTTGGCACGCCTTCCGGGCGGCGTCGATGGAGACGCTCGTCAGATGGCAGCCGCTGCCATCGACCCGAAGGTGCTTCAGGCGTGCGTGCATTGTGGGCTATGCACGGCGGCCTGCCCCACCTATACGGAACTGGGCAACGAAAACGATAGCCCCCGGGGCCGCATCTACCTGATGCGCCTGGTCCGAGAAGGGCATCTGCCGTTGGACGAACGGGTGCGCCGGCACTGGGAGTTGTGCCTGGATTGCCGGGCCTGTGAGACGGCCTGCCCTTCGGGAGTTCGGTACGGTCGGCTCATCGAGCCGGTGCGTCTGGCCCTGGAGCAGTCGGACCACCGAAGGGGGAAGCTTTGGCGGTGGGATTGGTTTCGCCAGATTATTCTGTTTCGGATTGTGGCGTATCCGGAGCGGCTTCGGCTGGCGGTTAGGCCGATCCAGCTCTTGCAGAAGTTCGGGGTGTATGATTTTTTGGAGCGGTTGGGGCTATGGCGGCTTATACCGGGGCGATTGGGACAGATGATCAGCTTGGTCCCGCCGCCTGTGCCCCAAGGGCCTCGGTTGCCCCGGTTTTTGCCGGCCATAGGACGACGGCGTGCTCGGGTGGCCTTTTTCGTCGGCTGTGTGGGCGAAGCGATGTTTCGGGATGTTCACTGGGCCACCCTCCGAGTCCTGCAACAGAACGGCTGCGACATTTTGATTCCGCCGGGCCAGGGTTGCTGCGGGGCCATTCATTACCACAACGGCGATTCGGCAGGGGCCCGCCGGTTGGCCGACGCCAACGTCGCCGCCTTCGACCTGGACGAAATCGACGCCATCCTTGTCAACCACGCTGGCTGCGGGGCGATGCTAAAGGAATACGGTCTGCATTGGCAGGATACCAAACAGCCAGCCCGTCGCCGATTCGCCGCGAAAGTGCAGGATGTCAACGAATTCCTGGATAAACTGGGCCTGGTGCCGCCTGCCGGACGGATTGAGGCCGTGGCCGTCTATCATGACGCCTGCCACCTGGCCCATGCGCAAAAGGTGGTCGAAGCGCCCCGCCGATTGCTCCGGAAGATACCTGGGTTAGTGCTCAAAGATTTACCGGAAAGCGAAATTTGCTGCGGGTCCGCGGGCACCTATAACCTGGAACACCCGGATCTAGCCGGCCGATTGGGCGACCGAAAATTGCAACACATCCTTTCGACCGGGGCGCAGATCGTCTTGGCCTCCAATGCCGGCTGTCTGCTGCAAATCCAGCGGGAAGTGCGCCAGCATCGGGCGCCCCTGCGGGTGATGCACCCGATGAGCCTTTTGGACCTTAGCTACCGCGAACAACCGCTCCCCCAGCGGGACTCCTGTTGCCGAAGGGGCTAGGCGAAAAATCACCCAAAGCGCAGCATTTCCGCCGCTAAATTAGCCGGCCCTCGGCGGAAGGAGTGGCCAACAACCAGGCGGCAATTCGGCGGCAAGCGGTTATTCGATGCGGATGTCGTCGCGGGTGTCCCCTTGGCTTCGGCGGCGAAGATAAAGTTTGATCGGTACTTCGCCATAGGGAAGGTGGTCCCGGAGAAAGCCCAGCAGATAGCGCTGATAGGGAGCGGCAATCCATTGGGGCTGATTGCAGAAAATCACTAGGGTGGGCGGCTGTACAGCCACCTGGGTGCCGTAATAAAGCCGAGGCTTTCGCCCCTGGTGGGTGGGAGGCGAATTGTGCGCAATGGCCTCTCGAAGCAGTTGGTTCAGTTGGGAGGTGGCCACCCGTTGCCGGGCCTGTCGAAACAGCGTTTGGGCATAATTCAGGAGGGCTCTGACGTTTTTGCCCGTCTTGCCGCTAATGAAAGCAATCGGCGCATAGGCCATCATGGGAAAGCTATCCCGAACATACAACGCCCATTTCTCGGTGGACGCTTTGCCGACCATAATATCCCATTTATTTACCACAAAGATGCAAGGCTTGTATTGCTGGGCGATGTAGTCGGCCAGTTGTTTGTCCAATTTGGTCACATGCTCGGTGGGATCGAGGAACAGCAGCACGACGTCGGCCCGGCGAATGCTCCGCTGCGCCCGATGGAGACTGTAGAAATCGAGGTCCGTAGCAATACTTCGGCGTCGGATGACGCCCGGTGTATCGATGGCGATGAACGCCTTGCCGTCCAGTTCAAACCGCACATCGACGCTGTCCCGGGTGGTACCAGGAATTT
>Ga0308389_1002461_pt1 | contig 11589 bp, 8 predicted proteins | sample Hotspr2Sample148_FD_202362 | JGI IMG/M metagenome (GOLD analysis project Ga0308389, IMG submission 202362) | Hot spring phototrophic mat microbial communities from Mushroom Spring, Yellowstone National Park, Wyoming, United States - 20040719_148 ... | reverse complement strand
AGATTGCTGAACTGACCCAGGTGGCCAACCAGCGGGCAACCCTCGCCGCCGAGTCGCGGACGCTCAAGCTCAACTACCTGCTGATTCTGGGGTTCGTCACGCTCTTTCTGATGTTCGGCGCGATGTGGTTTGCCATCACCACGGCCCGCTTTGTCGTCGTGCCGCTGCGGGCGTTGGCCAAAGCGACGGAAGCTGTCGCACAGGGGAATCTCGATTATGTTGTGCAGGTCGAAGCCCAGGATGAGCTGGCCGTGCTCGTGGATTCCTTCAACGCCATGGCGCAGCAGTTGCGCGTCAACCGCGCACAGCTCGATGAGCGCCGCCGCTACATCGAGACGATTCTGGGAAGTCTGTGTACCGGCGTGGTCTCGCTCGATACGCAGTGGCGGGTGACGACGTTCAACCCCGCCGCCTGCAATATGCTGGGTGCGACACTGGTGGTCGGCGATGAATTTTTGCCGCACGTGCCACCGGGGAATCGGGGGGATTTCGAGCGGCTTCTACGGCGCGCCCGGCGGGTGCCCCAGACGACCCTGGAGACCGAAATCCGGTTGCCCAACCGCCCCTCCCTGCAGGTGGCACTGACGGCCACGAGGCTTTCGGACACCGGCGGGCAAATCACCGGCATTGTGGTAATGCTCGACGACATTTCACCCATCATGCAGGCCCAGCGCAACGCTGTGTGGAGCGAGGTCGCGCGGCGCATGGCGCATGAAATCAAGAATCCGCTCACGCCCATTCAGCTTTCCACCGAGCGGATTGCGCGCAATGTCGCGCGGCAGGCGGCGCATCTTCCGCGCCTCCGGGCAACGGTCGAGGAATGTGCGGCGAGTATTATTGGCGAAGTAACGACGCTCCAGCGGCTCGTGGACGAGTTCTCGCGTTTTGCCAAGCTCCCTGATGCCCAGCTTGCGCCGGGTTCACTGGATGACATCGTTGAGCGGACGGTCGTCCTGTATGCCGAACGGCTGGGCGGAGTCCGATTGACCACTGAGCTGGCCGGCAATCTGCCACCTGTGTTGCTCGATGCCGAACAAATCAAGCGGTGTCTGGTCAATCTCATTGACAATGCGCTGCACGCCATTGAAGCTGGTGGCGAAAAACCGGCGCGGGGCGAGATTCGCATCACTACAGAATATGCGGCGGCGCGGGAAACCGTCCGGTTGCGGATTTCGGATACCGGCGTCGGGATTCCGCCGGAAGCCCGCAACCGCCTGTTTGAGCCGTATTTTTCGACCCGTGAACGGGGAACGGGACTGGGGCTGGCAATTGTCGCGCACATTCTGGCCGACCACCGGGCCACGATTCGCTACGAACCGAACCATCCACGGGGGGCCACGTTCGTCCTTGAGTTTCCGGCCGCCGAGGTCCCTTCCCGGCACACGGCGGCTGAAGCATCCCGCTGCCCATTGGGCCTGTAATGCCTATCGGGTAAGCCGGCAACCCGAAGGCACAGAGCGTGGAAGGTTGAGCAAACCAACATGTTGAGCAAACCAAAGGAGCAGGAGAGGGCTGTTCATGCGAAAGGTTGTGTTTGGTGTGTGTCAGGTGGTCAGTGTGGCGCTGGTGCTGGGGATGAGTCCGGCCTGCAAAAAGCAGGAAAGCCCGGATGAGGTTGTTGTTGCGGCCAGCCAGTCCTCACGGGACAATGCGACGCGGGCCAGCATGCTCACGATTGCCCGTGTCGAGTCGTCCTTCCATGCCGCCCACGGGCGCTATGCGTCCCTGGCGGAACTTGTGGACGCCGGTTTTCTGCCGAACGACCCTTCCGAAGCCAGGATGTCACAATTTTTCATTGAGGCTTCAGAAAACACATTTGCCTGCTATAGTGTGCCTACCGATTATCCGGCTTCGGGACGGATGTCCTATTTCATTGACCAGACCGGAAAACTGCGCGGGAGCGACCGGCGTGGCGGTCGGGCGTCAGCCTCGGACCCGGTCATCGAGTAGTTTTCTTCCAGCTTTCACGCTCTTTTTTTGGAGGAAGCGATGGCCATTACCACCCAGGATGTTGAGAAAATCGCCCAGCTTGCCAACCTGCGTCCCTCGGCGGCTGACCTTGATCGCCTGGCCGCACAGATGGGCGCCATCGTCGGCTACTTCGACCGTTTGAATGAGCTGGACACCACGGATGTGCCGCCCATGTCGCACTGTAGTGCCGTGGGCGATACGGCCCTGCGTCCCGATATACCGCACACCCCACCCGGAACCGAGGTCGCCCTGGCCAATGCCCCGGCGTCCGGGTACGGGCACTTCAAGGTTCCCCGCGTGCTTTGAAAACCGGCACCGGTCATTCACATCGTCGGCGTAGCTTCCATGACAGGGTGCAGACGGCAGCGTTCAACCTGGCACGAGCTGACCTGGCGGGCGCTCCGGGCCGGGTTTGGCCTGCTGTTGTGCCTGTCCTCTGGTCAGATGGTGCCTGCCCGGAAAACAGGTGCCGGGGCAAAGCCGGCTGCGCCGGTCCGTCCGCCAGCCGTCCCAAGTGCGTCGGCCCCGATGACGTTTCTGCCCGGCGCACACACGTTTACCGATACGGACGGCCTGCCCCAGAACTCGATCATGGCGATGACCAGCGACGCCAACGGGTATCTGTGGATTGGCACGCAGGACGGGGCCGCGCGCTATGACGGCTATCAGTGGCACCGCATCAACATGCCCGGCGCAGGAACATCCAACTGGGTTCGCGCCCTGCTTCAGTCCAGAGACGGCCGGATGTGGTTTGGCACGCATGCCAGCGGCCTGTTTGCCTGGCAGGATGGGCAGTTTGTTGGTCACTACCAGTCCGGGCAGGCCGGCTTTCCCCACGATATGGTGACGGCACTGGCCGAGGTCCCGGAAACCGGCGGCGGCGCGACGCTCTGGGCCGGAACGCCCGGCGGGCTGGCCCGCTTCGATGGCCAGCGGTGGCAGACCTTCAACCAATCCAACGCTGGCTTGCCCAGCGACGAAGTTCGCACCCTGCTGGCGACGGAACGTGGCGGACAACCCCTGCTGTGGGTGGCGACCAGTCGCGGACTCGTTGAATGGCAGGACGGGCAGGTGCAACGCCTCCATTCCACCACAACAGAAGCCATGCCAGCCGATGACATCCGGGCTTTGGGTGAAGTGCGTGAACCCGACGGGACACGTACCCTGTGGGCCGGTTTTGCCAACCATGGCGTGGCAACCTACCGCAACGGGCAATGGCAGGTGGTGCGGGAAGACTTTGGCGGCACGAAGCAGATTCGGAGCCTGGCCGTGACCTACCAGCCGGATGGGACCGCGACGGTCTGGGTCGGCACGAATGGCGGCGGCCTGGCCGCTTACCAGAACGGAAACTGGACGCTCTATAATGCGGATACGCGGGTCATCCCCAACAGTGAAGTCACCTCGATATATGAGACCCGAACAGGGAATGGCCCGCCGCTGCTGTGGGTTGGGACGAACAGCGGTGGACTGGCACGCCTCCGGCTTGGGTCTTGGCAGCGCGTCAACTTTCCCCCGGGGATGATCCCCACCGTCGGGGTCAAAGCCCTGCTGGAATACACGGAACCGGATGGCTCACGCACCTTCTGGATTGGGACACGCAACCATGGCGCGGCCCGTCTGCGGCAGGGGCGCTGGGAAATCTTCCAGATGGAAAACAGTCCGCTCCCCAGCCGCTTTGTGTCGTGTCTGCTCAAAACCGACCGCGTCTCCGGCGGCCCGGCCGTGTGGATCGGAACCGCCACGGGCGGTCTGGTACGCCTTCAGAACGGACAATGGACGGTATTCAACCGGGAAAATGGGGCATTGCCCGACAACGGCATCTGGAGCCTGCTGGAAACGATCGATGAAAACGGGACACCACGGCTGCTCGTCGGCACGGAAAAAGGCGTGGCCGTGTGGCAGCAGGGGCGCTGGAGCCGGTTTCCCCTCGCCGAGTCGGGAGTGGGCAATGAATATGTGACGGCCATGCTTGCCACTCCCGACCCGGAAGGTGGGCAGCGCCTGTGGTTCGGCACGTTTGGCGGCGGGGTGGCTATGCTGTACCGTGGGCAGTGGACAGTGTACAACCGCGCCAATGGCACACTTTCCAGCGACGTGGTGCGCTCCCTGCACATGCTGGTGGAGGGTGACAAGCGTACGTTGTGGGTCGGCACCTACGGCGGCGTCACCGTCGGTGAGTGGCAGGAAAACGGCATCAAGTGGCATACCCTGAATGACAGCACCGACCCGGCGCTCCCGAACAACGTCATCTATGAAATCCGTCACGACCGGCAGGGGCGCATCTACCTGTTTACGAATCGCGGTGTGGCGCGTCTGACGCCGGATGCCGGCCAGGGGTGGCGTCGCCCACGACTTGAAACCTTTACCACCGAAGATGGCCTGCCAAGCAACGAGTGCAACGGTGGGTCGGCGCTGTGCGACAGTGAAGGCCGCCTCTGGATTGGCACCGTGGCCGGTCTGGGCGTTTTTGATGAGCGCCTTGAAAACCGGGAATACCAGACAGCACCGCCACGTCTTGTGCGCCTGCTTGTCAACGGGCAGCCCCGGAAGTTGGAGGCGCGCCTGGCACTCCATCACGGGGAAAATGAGGTGACGTTTGAATATGAGTTGCTGGGTTTCTTTCGCAGCGCCGAAACCCGGTACTCAACACAACTCATTGGTTATGAGTCACATCCGACGCCTTGGACGCCTGACCGTCGGCGCACCTTTGCCAGTCTGTCGCCCGGCACCTACACCTTTTGGATTTGCAGCCGGGACTACCTTGGTCACGTGCAGGAAGTGACGACAGCTTCCATCACCATTTCCCCGCCCTGGTGGGTGCGCTGGTGGGCCTTTACGCTCTATGCCCTGGCGTGTGTGGCGCTTGGTCTCGGCATCATGCAGTGGCGGGTGTATGTGCTGCGCCAGCGGACACTCGCCCTCGAAGCCAAAGTGGCCGAGCGGACGGCGGCTCTGGCTGCTGTCAATCAGGACCTGGCTGAAAAGAACCTTAAACTGCTGGAAGCCAACCGCGACCTGGCGCGCAAGAACGAAGAACTCGACGAAGCGCAACGCCGCACCGATCTGGTGTTCAGCGCCCTGGCAGAAGCCCTGCCCGGCAAGGTGCTCGATGGCAAGTACCGCCTGGATGTGAAGATCGGTGCCGGTGGCTTCGGTGTTGTGTATGAAGGCACGCAGCTTGCCCTCAACCGCAAGGTGGCTGTCAAGGTGTTTCGTCCGATGGCTGGCAACGATTCTCCCCAGGCGCTGGAGCGTTTCCGCCGGGAAGGCATTTCAGCCTGTCGCGTCAATCACCCGAACGCCGTGGCCGTGCTGGATTCCGGCGTGTCTGCGGAAGGGATTGCCTACATCGTGATGGAGCTGTTGCGGGGCTACTCGCTCTCCGACGAGTTGCGGCGGTATGGCACATTGTCCCCCACCCGGTGCGCCGAAATTCTCATTCCAGTGCTCGATGTTCTCGATGCCGCCCATGCCGAAGGTGTGATCCACCGCGACATCAAGCCCGACAACATCTTTCTGCACCAGACAAAAGACGGCGAGGTTGTCAAGGTTGTGGATTTTGGCGTAGCCAAGCTGATACGGGAAGAATTGTCGGGCGAGCAGCTCGTCAGCGCGCTGGGCGTCGTCGTGGGCACGGCCGCCTATCTGGCGCCGGAGCGCATTAATCATCTGGAGTATGATGGGAGGTCGGATGTCTATGCCGTCGGGGTAATGCTGTATCAGATGCTGACGGGACTGCTGCCCTTTATCAGCGCCAGCGGCTTTGTTGGTATCGCACTCCAGCATCTGACCCACAACCCCCGACCGGTTCACGAGGTCGTGCCCGACGTTCCACTGGAACTCAGTCGTCTGGTGGCGCAAGCCATGGAAAAGGACCCGGCCCGGCGTCCTACGGCGCGTGAAATGGCGGTGGCCCTGGGGAGCTATCTGACCAAATCCACTGCCGTCAACAGTCGTGGTTTTCCGAAGGTGACACCGGACACGCCGCCTGATGATGATCCTTTCAACGCCCCAACCCTCATCAGTCAGCCCTGATTGCCGTTGGGGAACGTGCTGCGGTCGGCCCAGTGGGCTATTGCTGTCCAGACCTGCAACCTTTGCCATGTCAGTCCCGTCGTACGTTTCATCTGGCCGCCTGCCCGCCATGGCGGGCAGGTTTTGCCTTCGGCGCGCGATGGCCGGCCAGGCGCTGACGGCTGTCCTGGTGGCCCTGCTGGTGACGGTTTGCCTGATAGGGTTGTGGGCAACATACACTCTGCGCAGCGCCTATGACCGGGAGGCGCAGCACCGGACCCGGGCTGAAGTGCAGTTGACCGCATACCGCCTGGCAGCCCGCTTCACGGCGGGGCAGTTCATCACCGAACCGCTGACACCTGATTGGCTTCCGTCTGGCCTGACTATGGCCGTCGGCATCTATGACCACCTGGGGCAGCGGCGTACCGTGGTCGTGCGCAATGACCCGACCGGGGAACTCGCCCTGCCCGACAACCTCGATGTGGCCAACTCTGACCGGGAAGAGACCCGGTACCTGCATGGCGTTTGGGTACTCACGGTTCCGTTGCACAAGGCTGATGGTGAACGGCTGGGCCATCTGCACCTGCTGGCGCGCCATCGCCAGGCGCAGCTTTCAGGCGTCGTCCTGCGTGTGGCCTACGAACTGCCGCTGTGGCTTGTTGTGGGCGCGGCGGGACTGTGGTTGGCGCGTTCCGTTTTCCTTTCGGGACGGTCGTCCGCGCGCGCTTACGCCAACCGGCCGGCTTCCGTCGAGTTTGTCATGGCCGGCTATCAGGAAGTCATTGACCGCCTGCAATCGGCAGGACGGGAACTGGAACGCCTGCGCACCGATGCCGAACACCGCGCCCTAGTGCAGACCGAGTTCAGCGACCGGCTGATTGCGAGTATTCCCGATGCGCTCGTCGTCGTGGACGAGCACGGTACGACCGTGTTGGCAAATCTGACTGCCCAGCGTTTGTTTGGCCGCCCGCCGGGGATACCGTTTCGGGAATTCTTTGCCGATGTGCCGGACCTTCAGAACCTGGTGGCGGCCGGACTGCAGGACGGGAGCGTACGCCGACAGTCCGACATCACGGTGCTCATCGGCGGCCATCAGCGCACGCTTGAGGCCAGTGTTGCCCCGATTCCTGGCGCTGCGAGCGTCCTGTGTCTGATTGCCAACATCACCGAACTGGCCGCGTTGCGAGCTACAGCGCAGGCCAGGGAGACCCTGACGAGTCTGGGGGATATGGCCGCTGGTATCGCCCACGAGTTCAAAAACTCGCTGGCCACGATGGATGGCTACGCCCGGCTGCTTATGCAGGACGTTCCCGACAACCCGGCCGCCCGGGCGTTGCGGGATGAAGTCCGGCATCTGACGCAGGTTGTCTCGGATTTTCTGACCTTTGCGCGCCCATTGCGCCCCGTTATGGCACCGGTTGACCTGGCCGGCGTGGTCGAGGAAGTCGTCACCCTGCTGCGGGAGGACTTCCGCCGACGGGAGGTGACACTGGTATTGCCGGAGTCGCTGCCGGTCATTCCGGGCGATGCCGCTCTGCTGCGGCGCGTCTTCGAGAACCTGTTCCGCAATGCGCTGGAGGCCATCCCTGATGACGCGCCCGTACGGGAAGTGCGGCTGCGCGCCATCACCGGCCCGGAAGATGTCACGCTGCTGGTTGAGGATTCCGGCACTGGCTTTCCACCGGAAGTCGCGGCCAACCTGTTCCTGCCCTTCTTTACAACGAAAAAGCAGGGCCACGGGCTGGGGTTGGCCATTGTTCGGAAAATCATCGTCAGTCACAATGGGCGCATTGAAGTCTGCAATCTTCCCGCCGGTGGAGCGCAGTTTCGTATCTCGCTACCGTTGCGGATTGGTGTTGAAAAGTGAGGTGTTCTGCATGAGCCTGCTGTTGAGTCTGTTTCTGACAGGCGGTTTGGAGGTGATGCTGGCGGCCCCTGATCCGGCTTCCGCCCAATCACCGGCGCCAGCGACCAAGAAGAATCGCCGGTCATCCCGTAAGTCCTTGCCAAAGACGCCGCCACCGGAGATGCCGCCCATGGAGGATTTACCCCTTGGGGCCCAAGACCTTCTGATGACGATGAATACAGGTGCGTCCTCCAACCCCTCGGCTGGAAGACCAAACCGCCCAAGCTTCCAGCCGCCGATGGACAACGACGATTCCGGTGTCTCTCCGGCATCTGTGGGAGGCAGTGAAGATGGTGAACCATCTGACGAAGAACACCTGTCATCAGAAACGGCCTGGCGGATTGCCGTTGATGAAGCGCGGGAGGAGTTGCGCGCTGCCGAGGAAGAAAAGCGGCAGCAGGGTAACGCCAGTGATGGGGCTGCGTTGCGTGTCGCCAAGGCACGCCAGAGGTTGACCCGCCTGCTGGAAAAGGGACGGGCCAAGCAGTACCGCGAGCTGCCCAAACCCGTTGAACTGGAACCCTGAGACAGCACCGGACGATGACCAACGGCCTGCCAGACATTCTGATTGTTGAAGATAAAGATGCCCTGCGTCAGATGTGGCGGCTGACGCTGGAGCGTGCCGGTTACGGCGTCGTTGAGGCAGCCGATCTGAAACAGGCCCGGCAGGCCCTGCGGCGGCAGCCGCCGACCGTCGTGCTGACCGACCTGCGCCTGCCCGATGGCACAGGGCTGGAGGTGCTTCGCGCTGCCAAGTCCCTCGACCCGGACGTGCCCGTGGTTGTCCTGACGGCTTATGGCTCCATTGAGGAAGCCGTCGCCGCCATGAAGGACGGCGCGGAAGACTTCCTGCAAAAGCCGGTTGATCCTGACCACCTGCTGCTGGTGCTGGAGCGCCTCGTGGAGACACACCGCCTGCGGCGCGCCTGCCTCCTGATGCGCGAGGAATATGCCCGGCGCTATGGTTTTCCGCGCATCATCGGCGATTCCCCGGCCATGCAGCAGGTCGGACAGCAACTGCAACGGGTCGCCCCCACGGAGACGACCGTCCTGTTGCTTGGCGAGTCCGGCACGGGCAAGGAACTGTTTGCGCGCGCCATTCACCACCTGAGCCACCGGCGGCAGGCGCCGTTTGTGGCCATCAACTGTGCGGCGATCCCTGAAACCCTGGTCGAAAATGAGCTGTTCGGCCATGAGAAAGGCGCTTTTACCGGCGCGGACGGGCGGCAGGTGGGAAAGTTCGAGCTGGCACGCGGTGGGACGCTGTTTCTCGACGAAATCGGCGAGTTGCCCCTGGCCGTCCAGTCCAAGTTCCTGCGCGCGCTGGAATCCCGCACCATTACACGCATCGGGGGAGGGCAGGAAATTGGTGTGGATGTCCGCGTTGTGGCAGCGACCAACCGGGACCTCGCCGCAGCCGTAGCGGCCAGGACTTTTCGGGAGGATTTGTACTACCGGCTGGCCGTATTCACGCTGGAAATCCCGCCGCTGCGTGAGCGGCGGGAGGACATTCCGGCGCTGGCGAACTACTTTGCCGAAAAGTACGGCCGCGAAATCCGCCGCCGCCGGGTCACGCTTTCCCCGGCCGCCCTCAAAGCCCTTCAGGACTACGACTTTCCGGGCAACATCCGCGAGCTTGAAAACTGCATCGAGCGGGCCTGCATTCTCTGCGAAGGAACAACACTGGAGCCGGAGGACCTGCGGTTGCCGACGGCTACATCTCCGGCCGGGCGCCGCCGCCGAAGCTGAGTCCGTTCTGCGCAAAGATTTCGACGGGGCTGTGGTCAGGGCAGGTGGCCAGCAGGTGGGCAAAGCTCTGGTGAAGCTGTGGATGCGGCGCGTCCGGGATGAGATCACACAGCGGCGTCAGGACGAACCGCCGCTGATGCAGCCGGGGATGCGGCAGCGTCAGGGCGGAATCTGCGGAAACCAGAAACACACCGTCTGCGGTCTGGCAGAGCAGGATGTCCACGTCGAGCGGCCGCGCACCCTTTGGGACGGTGCGAACCCGCCCGGCTTCGGCTTCCAGCCCAAGGCCCTGCGCCAGCATGGCTTCCGGCGTCAGGTCAACCGTCAGTTCGAGCACGGTATTGAGAAACCAGGGCTGCTCCAGGTAGTCCACCGGAGCCGTGGCATACCAGTTGGCGCACCGCCACTGCCTCGCGCCGGTGGTCAGCCGTTGGATGGCACGGGTCAGCAAAGCCACGCGGTCGCCAAGGTTACTGCCGAGTCCGAGATAGAACGTGTGATATGCCACGTGTCTTACACCAGAAGGACTTGCTTCCTGCCTTCAGGACATGCGATTGAAAGGGTGTGGTCTGAACGGCCTCCATCCTGCCTTTACCGAGCTTCTCCTGCGCATGTTTGCCACACCACCGGCAGAAATCTTCGAGCCTTACGAGCGGCTTATTCCGATTGAAGTGCTGGGACGGGTGGTGTACGTCCCGGAAAACAACGTCATTCTGCGCGGCTTCCAGTTTCTCGACATGGAAGGCATTTCGTACGGTGATTTCTGCTGGAACGGTGACTGTACAAACTGCCAGATTCGGTACTTCCGCCCCGGCGAAGACCGCGAGCGTCCGGCGCTTTCCTGTCGCATTCGGGTCCGTGAGGGGATGCGCATTGTCGGCCTGAGTCCGCATATCCGCCTGCGTTGCCTGAGCGGCAGCGAGCCGCCATCAAGCCTCACCGCCGCGTCGGGGTGAGTTTGAAGGTCAACCGCTGCCCGTTGCGCTCGACGACGATGTCCACTTCCCGGTCGGGTTCGAGTTCCTGAAGGACGTAGGTGTAATCGTACACGCTTTTGATGTCGCGTCCCGCCAGTCCCACGATGACATCGCCGGCTTGCAGTCCGGCCGCCGCGGCCGGGCTGCCCTCACGGACGCCGGCGAGTTTGACGCCGCTGATTTCGGCGGCGTAGTCAGGAATCGTCCCCAGTGAAACCCGAAATCCGCCACGGGCGCGTTCTGCCCGGTCGCCTGCCTTGGGTGCGACAAAATCCGGCGGCGTGGGCAGATTGACCGTGGATTGAATAACATCCCCAATCAGCGCCAGAACCTGCCGCTCACCGGCGTAGTTGATTTTGTCAGGTGTATCCGAAGGACGGTGATAGTCCGGGTGGCTGCCGGTAAGGAAAAACAGCACGGGGATGTTGCGCTTGTAAAACGAGGCGTGATCACTGGGGCCGAAGCCGCTTTCGCCGAGGGAAAGTTCCAGCCCGTGGCGCGTGTTGGCCTCGGCCAGCAATGGCCGCCAGACTGACGATGTGCCGACGCCCTGCACCGTCAGCCGGTTGTCGCGCAACCGTCCGATCATGTCCATGTTGAGCATGGCGACTATGCGTTTGTCGCGGGTGGTGGGATGGTCCACGAAGTAAGCCGAGCCGAGCAGTCCCTTTTCTTCAGCCGAAAAGGCGATGAACAGCAGGCTGCGCCGGGGTCGGTTGCGTGCGGCGGCAAAACTTCTGGCGAGTTCGAGCAGTCCGGCCGTGCCCGAAGCGTTGTCATCCGCCCCCGGATGCACGTCACCTTCGCGGGGCGCCAGCGAGTTGGGTCCGCCGCGGCCCAAGTGATCATAGTGTGCGCCAATGACAACGACTTCGTTGCGCAGCGCAGGGTCGCAGCCTTCCAGCCAGCCGATGATGTTGTCGGCTGTCTTCCGTTCCTTGATAACTTCCGTCTGAAGGCGCAGCCGCCGGT
>Ga0308389_1002455_pt1 | contig 11608 bp, 11 predicted proteins | sample Hotspr2Sample148_FD_202362 | JGI IMG/M metagenome (GOLD analysis project Ga0308389, IMG submission 202362) | Hot spring phototrophic mat microbial communities from Mushroom Spring, Yellowstone National Park, Wyoming, United States - 20040719_148 ... | reverse complement strand
TGGTCTGCAACGCCATCTTTTCGGTCTGCAAAGCCTACAAAGCACAAAAGGAGCTCGGCCGCATCAGGAAGGACGCCCCCGTACCCGCAGTGCACTTCAACCGCGCCAGCGTCCATTTCGACAAGCGCACCTACGCCATCCATGGGGAGCGCCTGAGCCTCTACACCCTTTCCGGGCGCATCACCGTCACGCTGGTGACTGGCGAGCACCAGCGCCGCATCATGGCGTCGGGCAAGGCCAAAGAAGCCGAGCTGGTTTGTCGCAGGGGACGCTGGTATTTCAACCTCGTGGTCGAATCCGACGATGCGGACCCAATTCCATCCGGCCCCGTCATGGGCGTGGATGTCGGAGAAAACAACCTCGCTGCCACCAGCACAAGCAAGGTATGGGGTGGCGGGGAACTGCGCCACAAGCGCGACGGCTACCTTGCCCTTCGTCGTCGCTTGCAGTCCAACGGCAGCCAAAGCGCCAGACAGAAGCTGCGGCAGGTCTCTGGCAAAGAGCGGCGACGTGTCACGCACATCAACCACGAAACGAGCAAGGCGATCGTCGCCGAGGCGCGGCGCATCGGGGCTTCCAGGATCGTGATGGAAGACCTGTGCCACATCCGCGACCGCATCCAGGCGGGCAAGCGCGTGAGAGCGAGGCTGCACGGCTGGGCTTTCCGGCAACTTCAGACCTTTGTCGAATACAAAGCCAGGGCGGTTGGAATCGCCGTCGAATACGTCAATCCGGCCTTTACCAGCCAGACGTGCTCCAATTGTGGAAGTATCGGCGAGCGCGTCAGGCATCGTTTCGTGTGCAAAAAGTGTGGTCTCCGGGCGCACGCCGACGGCAATGCCAGTCGAAACCTTGCCCGGATTGGCAGCGGTGCCCCGCTGCCAAGGGCGGCCGTAAACACGCCTAATGTTGGGGATGCCAGCCATGTCTGCTGCGTCTCACAATAAAGCCTTCGACTTCAGTCGAGGGTTGTTTACACAGTTACACCCTCATGGCGAGCATTCATCAGAAACGAGGTGTTTCGTGTCTGGTACTCTTCGGAAAGCACGAGCGCGGTAGAAATGGCCACATCGTACTTCAGGCTGATCCGTGCGGCGGCTTCGGCCGTGTTCCTGATCAGTGTGCCGTAGTCAAAAGGGAGACGCATCACGCACATGATGTCAATATCAGAACCTTCCTGGGCAATCTCCGCGCGCATGGGAGCCGTAGAGCACAACGGCTTCCAACGCTTCACCCAGAATTCTGGCCAGTTGATCCCGGTACTCCCGGATGATCGGTTCGATCCGGTTGGGCTTGACCATCCCGCCTCCTTCAATCCATTCGGAAGAGGGGTTTTTGCACGTCTCCGAATGCCATCCTGAATCAGGCATTATCCATGCGCGGCTACTGGTTCAGAAACAGGCGGATGGGGTCGGCCACCGGCAGCGGCGCGGCGGTGACGAAACCTTCCGCCGCCGCAACGCCAATCAGACTGCCACGGTAGATGTCGGCTGCGCGTCGCTGGTGGAGAAAATCCGGCGCCGAAAGGTACGTCTGCGGCTCCCGGCTGCCCGGCTGGTGCAGTTGCGAAGCGTAGGCGCTGATGACCTCGTACTTGGCTGCAAACTGGGCGCTGATGTCGACGAGAAACGTCGGCACAACTGCCGGCTGGAGCGGCGGCAAAAAGTGAATAAGCGCGCGCGTCCGCCAGCGCGGCAGGCCGCTTTCGGCGTCATAGTTGGCCAGCCGGGCGTGGTGAACGGCCGCTGCGACGAGCCGGGCTAGACACTGGTGGTCAGGATGTTCTTCCGCCGGATGGTGCGTAAACACCAAGGTCGGCTGCGCCTGGCGAATGACGCGCACCAGCGCGCGGCGGGCCACGTCGTCGTCGGTGAACCGGCCGTCGGGCCAGCCCAAATTGACGCGAAAGCTTGCGCCCAGTTGCGCGGCAGCTTCGGCTGCCTCGGCTGCGCGTTGCTCTGGTGTCCCACGGGTAGCCAGTTCGGCGCGGCTGGCATCCACCAAGCCTGTACGGTAGCCCTCAGCGACCAGCTTCAAAATCGTGCCGGCCATCGCCAGCTCGATGTCGTCAGGATGCGCGCCAATGGCCAACACATCCACAGGAGATACGGTGTTCGTAACTGCTGGCATCAAGCTTCGGCTGGCTTGAAATCCATTGCAACAGAGTTGATACAGTACCGTAGTCCGGTTTTATCGCGTGGGCCGTCATCGAACACATGGCCTAGATGCGCTCCGCACTGGGCGCACATCACTTCAATGCGGCGCATGCCATAGCTGAGATCGAGTTCGGTCACGATGGCCTCTGGACTGATTGGCGCCCAGAAGCTCGGCCAGCCTGAGCCGGAGTCATACTTGGTTTCAGAGGAAAAAAGCGGCGCGCCACATGCGACGCAGTGGTACGTCCCGGTGCGCTTTTCACGGTAGAGCTTGCCAGAAAAGGCGCGCTCCGTGCCCTTCAGACGGGTGACGTAATACTGTTCAGGCGTAAGCTGTGCCTGCCACTCGGCGTCGTCTTTCTGAATAGGAAACGTTCTCATAGGCAACCCTCCGCGATGCCTTGCTTGTCATCTGCGCCGCACATCTTTCATGCTTCTTGATGAACGCTCAAGCCCACCTAGCCAGCGCCTTTCTGGAGATACTGTGATGGGGTGGAAACTATGGCTTGCCGCCGGATGGCTGTTGTTTACTTACCCTAATGGCCAGTTTGTTCGGGCTGTAGCGCAGGATGCACCCGCGAAGAACACGCCTGTGACAATGCCGGTTGAAACCGGCAGATTTCGGCCAAGTGAACTTGTGGAAATTGTCCGGCTCGATCCAAGCATCAAGCTCGACATCCGCTACGCCACGGCCAACAACTTCGTTGGGCGTCCGGTTTATGATGAACCGCGTGCCTTTTTGCAACGTCCGGCAGCCGAAGCCTTGGTAAAGGCGCATCGGTGGCTGAAGGCGCACGGCTACGGTATCGTAGTCTTTGACGGCTATCGGCCGTGGCGGGTGACGAAACTGTTTTGGGAGCTAACGCCACCTGACAAGCGCAACTATGTGGCCAATCCGTCCAAGGGATCGCTGCACAACCGTGGCTGCGCAGTGGATGTGTCTATGTATGACCTAAGTACCGGCGAGCTTGTAACCATGCCGAGCGACTATGACGAGATGAGCGAGCGCGCCCACCCGGATTATCCTGGTGGTACAAAAGAGCAACGCCGTTTGCGCGACCTGCTCCGCAAAGCCATGGAGCTTCACGGCTTCAAGGTGCACCGCTACGAGTGGTGGCACTTTGATCACAAGGACTGGCCACACTACCGGCTTTTGGACATTCCCTTTTCTGAGATTGCTCCAGCTCAGGAACCACAATCCCGACCGGTGACGGCGCCGGCAAAGCTGCACCCATGACACCGCTTAGCCCGGGAACCATACTTCAGCAGCGCTACGTCATTGTGAAGCTACTTGGCAAAGGCGGCATGGGAGCCGTGTACCAGGCAACCGATAAAAAGTTCGGAAACACCGTAGCGCTCAAGCAGATGATCGTAGCCGGCGAGGCCCTGGCGGCGGCTTTTGAGCGAGAAGCCATCCTGCTCCACGGCCTGCGCCATGCTGCCCTGCCGGTCGTCTTTGATCACTTTGCCGAGGCGGACGGGCAGTTTCTGGTCATGCAGTTCATTCCCGGCAAGGATTTGGCCGAACTACTCAAAGAGCAAGGTGGTCCCTTCCCGCTGGCGCAAGTTGCCGAGTGGGCCGACCAACTGCTGGATGCGCTGGAATATCTGCACGGACGCACCCCACCTATCATTCACCGGGACATCAAGCCGCAGAACATCAAGCTAACGCCAGAAGGCAGTCTTGTGCTGCTGGATTTTGGTCTAGCCAAAGGAGATTTATCCGGCGACGCCGCCCAACAACAGCGCAGCCTGGTTGGATTTACCCCGGTTTTTGCCTCGCTAGAGCAGATGCGTGGTTTATCAAGCGACCCGCGCAGTGACCTCTACTCGGCTGCCGCCACAATATATTGCCTGCTTACCGGACGCCCTCCAGTGGATGCCCTGACCCGCGCAGATGCCCTACTGGCGGGCAAGCCCGATCCACTGCTGCCGGTCAGCGAGGTCAATCCCCAGGTGCCACGAGCCGTTGCCGAGATTGTGCGGCAGGCTATGGCGATTTCGCGTGATGAACGCCTGCCTTCGGCCAAAGAAATGCGGCGGCAACTTCGGATTGCGCTGAAGACCGTGCAGCCTGCAACTGAGGGAATTGACGCTACCGTCGTGCAGCCTCAGCCAACCGTCCCTCTCTCGTCGGTAAGTCAAGGACCTGCTGTGGCATCAGCGCCAGGGCGCTTTTGTGCTGCCTGCGGTGCGCCGCTGCTGCCTGCCGCGAAGTTTTGCATCAAGTGCGGCCGACCCAATGTGCCAAATCTTTCGCCGCCACCGGTTGCACCGCCCTCCGCCTTGCCGCCGTCAGGACAACCGCCTTTTGGCCAGTCAACTTCTGCCTCGCCCCCATCTCGGTCTCCGGCACCACCACCCGTATCGGCGGCATCACCGATGCCTGTGCCCGGCAGCATCGGCACGGCTCCCTTTCCGTCGTTACCGCCGTCAGTTAGTGGGTTAGCAGCCAGCGAGATTGTCTTGCTGTTTGGCGATCTCTTTGCGCCGCCGGCAGGAGGCGCCGAGCCCTGGGTCAAGCTGTTGCACGTTCCGACGCGGGTCAGTGCAGTTGTTCTGGCACAGGCAATCTGGGCTACAGCTTTTCTCGAATGTGAGCGTCATGGGGCAATTGCACTGCTGCCGGTTAGTCCTCATGAAAGCGCTGCTGAAATGACCTACGTACTCAAATCGCCGGCCGTCGGTTTTGCTTCCTTCAGTCTTGAAGCCAATATTGTGGAGGTTGCCCGGTTACGGTTGAATCAGAGCCGACCTCTGCTTGTGTCCACTGCCATCGCCGACATTCTCCGTTTTGATTCACGCAATGCCTGGCGGCACACCGTTGGATTGGTCAAGCTAAGTCTCAACCGCCGGCGCTTACTGTCTATGCTGCCCATCCCAAGCCCTGCTCCGTTCCCATCTGGGCGCTTTGCCCTGACGCCACAGCTTATCGAGCTGGCCCGCCGGACTTCTCCAGAGCATGTGCAGCGGTTGCTGGGGACGGCGCAAGGGCAGTCGGTGCGCTGGAAGCTCCTCATCAATTCCATCAATGCCGGCCTTCAGTGCCGAACCAACCCCGCCCTAAGCCTACCGGAGCTTGACCAAGACCTCTAGTGGTGTACTGGGGAGCAACGATCCAGCCGATTTCAGTTTCTGGACATATCTCTGTCACATAACCCACCTATACAAAAGTCCCGGTGAAGGAATCACACCTTACGCTTTGGTGCACTGAGATTTATTCGGTTGATGCCGCGATGTTTTGGGAAGGGGGCTCCAGGCAACGTAAGGGTGATTATTCCGCAGCAGAAAGGGACGTATGCCGCACAACACAACACTGAGCATCATCAAGCCGGGGGGCGCCTTCCGCCATGGACTGCGCACCGGCGTATCGCTCCACTGTCACACTAAATTTTCCCGCGAGGCTCTCGATTTCCTCCCCCACTATGCCGCGAAGATTCCCTTCGTGGGCAAGCGTTTTGTTCGGATGTGCCAAGATTACGAAATGCGCCATGGGCGGCCGCTGGATTTTGCACAGGCTTGGTGGACGCCACCGGTGACGCCCCGCGTGCTGCACGATGCCGAAGTGCAGCACCTGGAGGCGACCCTTGGCGTGCAAGGCATCGTCTCCATCACCGACCACGATGAAATCGAGGCCTGCTGTGGCCTACGTGCCATGGGGAAGGACGTGCCGATTTCGACTGAATGGACGGTGCCGTTTGGCGTAGCCTACTTCCACGTCGGCGTCCACAACTTGCCACCCGAGCATGCCCGCGCCATTGCCGAAGAACTGTTTGCCTTTACCAAGGACCCTGAAGCACGCGCAAAACCTGCTGTCTTAGAGGAACTGTTTTCGATGCTCAATGCGCTTCCAGGCGTTTTAGTGGTGCTGAACCACCCGCTCTGGGACATCGAGAACATCGGTCGCGCGCAACACCAGGCGGCACTGCGGGCTTTTCTCGACCGCTACCGCCGCTGGTTGCATGCCTTGGAAATCAATGGTTTCCGATCATGGCGGGAAAATCTCGAGGTGGCACGGCTGGCGCGAGAACTGGACTTGCCCCTAGTTTCGGGTGGCGACCGCCATGGGCTTTCGCCCAATACCGTTGTGAACCTTACTGATGCCGAAACCTTTGAGGGGATGGTTGAAGAGGTACGGGTACAACGTCGCAGCCACGTAGTTATTCTACCGGCTTACCAGGAAAATCTCATCTTGCGCATTTTTGAGGCTGCTGCACAAATCCTGGATGACTATCCAGACTACCCTGAAGGGCAGCGCCACTGGACAGAGCGCTTGTTTTTTCTTGATGCACAAGGGAAGCCCCAGTCACTTCAACAGTGCTGGTCTGAGCACAGCCCACTGTGGGCGCGGATAGCGACCTGGACCTTTCGCCAACTTGGACGCCGCCACTGGCGGCCGGCACTGGAAAGAATTCTCCCAAAACCACACTTCGAGCTGGGAGAACTGTAACCCAACGGTAATGACCACAACGGCATCGGTGCTGTGGAGACACCATGGCTCAATCAACAAGTTGGTTGAGAACAGGCTTTCTCTCGCAGCTAGATGCACAATGGCTAACACACCGCGTGTTGCACTGTTTCCGGATGCCTACCATGAAGCCAACGGCGTAGCCCGTACGGTTCAAATGTTGGAAGTCACCGCTCGCCGTCGGGGCCTACCGCTATTGCTTGTGCGGTGTGGCCTATCGCCTTTCTGCCTTCAACGGGATGGTTCGGTCACAACGCTCGAACTCCAACGTGGTAGATGGTCGTTTCCTCTTGACGCCGATCTGAACTTCGACCTCTGGCTATGGCGCTATGCTCGCCAGGTGCGGGAGCATGTACGGGCTTTCAGCCCCCATGTTGTCCACGTCACGGGTCCTAGCGACGTTGGGCAGCTTGGCGTCTATGTCGCCAAGTCACTCCGCTTGCCCTTGGTGATGTCCTGGCACACGAATCTACACGAGTACGCCGGACAGCGCTGGGCGCGTCTGCTGGACCGTTTCTTTGTTCCACCACGGGTGCGTGAACAAACAAGCCGGTGGGTAGAAGCCAAGTCGCTGTGGGCCACGTTGAAGTTTTATGGATACGCCGACGTGTGCCTTGCGCCAAATCCAGAACTGGTCGCCTTGGTGGCGCAAAAAACGGGCAAACCAACCTACCTAATGCAGCGCGGCATAGATGCCGAGCAGTTTCATCCTCGCCATCGTAGCCGGCCGCAGCCACCTTCTGTTGTCCGCCTAGGATTTGTCGGGCGGTTGAGCCCCGAGAAAAACGTCCGTTTCCTGGCAGTGCTGGAACGGGAATTGCTAGCGCAGGGTTTGACAAACATCGAATTTCGGATTGTTGGCACCGGCAGCGAGCGGAACTGGCTGGCTCAGACTATGCAAACGGCAACCTTTGCCGGTGTGCAGCATGGGGAGCGGCTAGCGCGGGAGTACGCCGATTTTGACATCTTTGTGTTCCCCTCCAGAACAGATACTTACGGGAATGTTGTTCTGGAGGCTGCTGCGTCAGGCGTTCCTTGTGTGGTGATGGGCGAAGGCGGGCCGAAGTTTCTCGTTGATCCTGACAAGTCAGGTGTCGTGGCCTATGACAATGCAGCCTTTGTGGCAGCCGTTGCCGAATTGGTGCGCTCGGCCGAACGCCGCCAAGCGATGGGCAGTGCCGCGCGGATGCGCGCTCTGCAAGCCTCCTGGGAAAAAGTCCTCGATGAGTTGTGCCTGGCATACTGGACTGCGTGTACTACTAAGAGTCAGTCCACTAGTGAGTTTTAGTACAGTTCTCCACTTAGCAAAATCGGGTTACCCGGTGGCGAAACCAGGAATTTTTACAGTTTCTTTACACTTGTGTAACTCGGCAATGTCATGTAACCCAAATGACCAAAAATAACTCCAACTTGCTGTAAGTCTTGACTCCTTGTTATGGCAATTTGTAGGGACCAGGCAGTGAAGAACGTGGCTATGAAGTGTGTCGTCCGTACTGCAAGTAGCTACCTGCTGTGGCTGTGCATGATGGTGAATTTCCTAACGGCGTTTTTGTTGATTGGTTCTAGTTTGGCTTTGGCTCATCAGGAGCAGGTGCTAACTGACACGCAAATCATTGCATCATTGCGGGCACTGCGTAGCGAAATGCTCGATCTGCTGGCACAGGTAGCCGGTAAGGGAGAAGCGACGACTCGCCCCAATCGGCGCACGATGAATTACGAACTGTACCGCCAGACTTTTGAGTCTTACAACGCCAAGATTGATGACTGCTATCGTCGCTTGGCAGCTTATTACGCACAGATTGACCGGGTCTATCGGACGGGTTCGAGCACACCGTTGTACAAGCAAATGGTGCAGACTTACCTGGATACTAAGGTGGTTTTTGATAACTTGAAATCCACTTTTAGCACCCTCGAACCACCTGAAAAAGTCGTAACAGAAGCGGTTATTTCCAATGACCAACGTCTCAATGAACGAATGGCGACCTCAATACGCACGGCAGCTATTCCTACAGCACCACCGCAAGCTGCTAAGGAAATCGTCGAGGCCGATGACTCCCGTTTCATCGGCACATTTGACGCTGTAGAGATGTTTTTGCTTGTGCGTGGTGACAGTGCTTGCTATGTGTTGTTTGGATGGAAAGAAGTGGTCGAAGATGAAGATGGTAAGTCATTGGAAGAGTACCACCTGGCCGTGGCTCGGTCAGAATCATTCCCTGCTACCCCAGAGTTGCGAACTCTGACCCCGGAGCAGCATCTGGAAAATGCCCTAAAGCTCAAAATTGCTATGGTAGAGGCGCAGGGCGAGATGATGACCGACCTCAAGCAGTTTTTCGCCCGCACGAAATCGTATGCCCGAACCAACTGACCCCTCAGCGAGTACGTGCCCGGTCTTCTGTCCTAGCGGCTCTGTCACCTGGAGGCGCAGGAGAAGCAGGAGAAAAGGTCGGCTGTGTGAGATAGGTAACAAGCCAAGTTACATTAATCTTGCTTCAATCCGTGAAAGTGCGGTTTGATAGCGACATAAGTTCAAGTGGGCGTTGGATTTTCAGGGTATAGGCCCGGTTCTTGGCCTTCTCCCGTGTTGCGTTGCGCCGGAGTGATTTGTCCGTTGAGAGGATTTGGGAGCATGCGACCTCCACTTTGTCAGTTTCGGAATTGGTTCAACCGATGGGCTTTGGCGGCCTTTTTCCTGTTGGGTACAGGTTGGGTGTCTGGCGACACAGGTTCAGCCTCGTGCATGGCGAAAATGCAGGGGCAGGTGATGAGCGACAGCGAGATCGTTGCGGGCCTGAAAGCGCTTCGCAGTGAGATGTTTGACTTGCTTTCGCAAGTGGCCGGCAAAGGCGCTGCAGGGGGACGGCCAAGCCGTCGAACGATGGACTATGAAGCCTACCGCCGGACCTTTGAGGCGTACAGCGCCAAGATAGATGACTGCTACCGTCGCCTAGCGGCCTACTATGCCCAGATTGATCGGGTCTATCGTACCAATCCTAACTCGCCGCTGTACAAAACGATGACCCAGGCCTATCTGGATGCCAAGGCCGTCTTCGACAACCTCAAAGCCACCTTCAACACCATTGAGCCGCCGGATACCCTCCGCACAGAAGCCGTTGCCGTGGCCGACCGGCGGCTCAATGAGCGGATTGCCACCTCAGCCCGAGAAGCCTCATTGCCGCCAGCTCCGGCCGAAGCCGCCAAAGATATTATCGAGTCCGATGACTCGCGGTTCATCGGCAATTTCGATTCGGTGGAGATGTTTCTGCTCGTCAAAGGCGATATGGCTTGCTACGTCATGTTTGGCTGGAAAGAGGTCATAACAGACGATACCGGCAAATCCAGCGAGCAGTTTCATCTTTCCGTCGTACGGTCGGAGATGTTTCCCTTCACCCCAGCCGTACGTGCGCTTTCTCCTCTCCAACACCTGGAAAATGCCTTGAAGCTCAAAATCGCTGCCGTAGAGGCCCAGGGCGAGATGCTGAGCACTTTGAGCGAGTTTTTCGCCCGCGCAAAATCTTACAGCCGCATCAACAACTGATACGCTAGGTTGACGTGCCAGCTAAAGGGGCCAGAGAAGCCGGGCCTTAAGGCTGACCTTACTGGCGCGCTAAGCGCTCTCAGCACAGAGACGTGCGGCTGCAACGCACCTTGCCGCCTTTTGACGCATTGGCCTCACTGCGTTGTACCTTTTGAAAAGAGCCGTTTACAAATTGCGCGCCTTCGTGTTTCACTATAAGCCCCCGGTGAAGTGGACTGCCTTTTCCTAAGAGACGCGTAGTTTTTGACCGCTTCAAGAGATCACCGCGCAGGGGTGGCAACATGACGCATGCTACGGGATGGTCAGCACCTGGCCGATGTGCAGGGTTGGTTAGCTGGAAATATTTTCTTTGGGCCTTGGCTATGATAGTTGTGCCGCCTCTGGATTGGTTGCAGCCGGTTAGGTGTTATGCCCAGTCGCCAGGCGTGCTTTCGGAGACCGAGTTGCTTGGAACACTCCGCACCTTCAGGGCCGAAATCGAAGAGATGCAGAAACAGCTAGCCTCCTCGCCGCTGATCCAATCAGTAAGTCGGCGGGCACTGCGCTATGACGAATACAGCGCACTGTACGCAAACTGGAGCAACCGTGTCCAAGAACGGTATGGCATTCTCAATGGCTACTACGAACAGGTCAACCGCATCTATCGGACTAACCCTAACTCCCGGCTGTATCTTGACATTAGGAAGGCTTACCTTGATGCCAAGACGGCCTTTGATGCGCTAAATGCCACGCTAGCGCAGTGTGTAAAACCGGAAGACACCAGGACTCCCGCGATTGTCGTTACTGATGGTCGCCTCAACACTCACCTGACGAAAACCGTAGCCACGGTCAAAACGCAGACGACCCCGACGGTGGACATCGGACAGGCTGATGAGCTGCGCTACATAGGTAAGTTTGATGCCGTTGAGCTGTATTTGCTCGTCCACCGTGGCTTGGCCTGTTACGTTATGTACGGCATACACGAGCGCAAGGTAGATGATGCCGGGCAGGTGATTGACGAAATCGATCCGAGGGTGATTTTTTCAAGAGCCTTTGACGTCGGCAAAGTCCAGAGTTTCACTCCCCAGGAGCACCTCGATTACGTACTAACCCTTGATTTGACACCGGTACAGGCACAGATGGAAACCTGGCGCTTCATTACAGAGTCCCTGGCGCGAGCGAAAAGCTATGCCCGTGAGAATCAATAAAGAACCAAGCAGTGACAGGACTTTGTGCCACAAACAAGCAAGGGGTTATTTCTCATTGCCGTGGCGCGCCCAGATCGTCTAGGCTCATCCTCGCGGCCTACCCTCGCAGACCACAATCCTAGGCAGCGTCCTTGAAACATACTCCCTTGCCGACTGTTCATCAGAACTTCCTTGGAACCATTGGCTCTACCCCTCTCCTTCGTCGCTTAGCCAGGGCGCTCGAACAGACTGGTTTTCGGGTGGGGTTGCTTTCCACACAAGC
>Ga0308389_1002450_pt1 | contig 11619 bp, 15 predicted proteins | sample Hotspr2Sample148_FD_202362 | JGI IMG/M metagenome (GOLD analysis project Ga0308389, IMG submission 202362) | Hot spring phototrophic mat microbial communities from Mushroom Spring, Yellowstone National Park, Wyoming, United States - 20040719_148 ... | reverse complement strand
ACACGCATACCTTTAATTATAGCTTTGGTTAACTAACTCTCTTTTAGCCCTTGAAGACTTAGTTAACCCTCTTGGAAGGTTATCTAAGGACTTTGCATATCGTTTGCATAAGTTTGGGCTTGGAGTAAACTTTTATAGACCTTCCACACATACATGGAGTTTTCCCTTGCTTTTTTGCCTTTGTTGTAGCAATCCACTGCCCTCCAACTGTAGCCGTAGGTATCAATGCAGTGCCTCAAAACCATTGCACCTACATGGGCATTATAGCAGGGTTCCCAAAGTAAAGATGGGTCTATTCCGTGCTTTTTGAGATAGGCAAACCACGAGGAGTTTATCTGCATAAGCCCTATATCGTAGGTTCCGTTTTTGTTGCGGTTTATTGCCTTTGGGTTGAAGTTGCTTTCCACTTTTGCTATAGCCCAAAGAAGTTGCGGAGATACTCCATAATACCGCCCAGCGTCCTCAAAACAAAAGCAATAAGCTATAGCGGGAACAAGGAGGAGGAGTAGTCCTCTCATAGCTGAACCTCAAGGTTTTCTGTAAAGTATCTGATAATACGCTCCTTCTCCAAAACCATCACCATTGCAAGACCGCCTTTCCTCTCCACACTTATACTGCTATACCTATATACCACAAACCTTTCCTCATCCTCAGTTTGATGAAAGCATGCAATATACTCTGGCTTTATAACTATCTTGGTGTAGTAGTCGTCCTCAAAAATAGGTTCTCCATCCCAAGTCAGAACATTTACCCACCTCGTGTCAAGGGTCTTCTCAATGCGGTTCTTTATCAAAACTATGTGGGAGTAGTTTCTGGTAAAGCAATACTTACAGGAACCGATGATGTCGCACTTCAATAGCGTCTGGGCACTGCCCACAACCTCTCCATCTATCTCAAAGGTAATATCAAGGGTGGAAAAGGGATTTAAAACTTTATTGTCCGCCCTTATGTAGGCTTTGACTTTTTTACCATCCAGTGTAGAGTTAAAAACCCTATCAAGGAGGCCTAAATCAACGACTTCTTGCTTTTCCATCCTTGACTATAAACACAACATCCGCCCTGTTTATCCAAGGAGAGACCGCATCCCCTTCCTTCAAAAACCCTACCACCAAACCCTTCCTCAAAAGTCTTTTGCTTAACCTCTCCGCTATCTCTGGAGAACACCTTAGCACTTTAATCCACCCCCGCAAGAAGTCTCCATCTTCTGTAAGGTGGAGATGAATTGCGAAAGACTTGACAGGGTTCTTATTTTGGACTATACTAATATCTGTCCCGATAATCAAGGGACCTAGGGCTGGAACAGTCCGAAGTAAAGCCTGTGGAGAGGTGAAAGCCTCGGTGAAGCAGGAAGCTCCATCTTCTGTAAGGTGGAGTAGTTCACCCATTGCTTACTCCCAGCTTGTGATACCCTCTTGCATTGCTAAACTCAGGTTCTGGTGGAATGTAAATCTCCATAGGTGCACTATCATCCGCAGAGAAAACCTCAGGACGCACCAAGTATGCCCCACCACCCGCCACTATCAAATCTGACTTTTCTCCATAAAGAATACCAAGTTCCTGCCTTAACCTTGCCTTGATTATCTCATTCCACTGAATAAGGGCTTTCTCTTTATGTTGAGAGAGGTCTTCTCCTCGCCACTGGCCTTCCAAAAAGATGTTCACAAGCCCAGACAAAGGCTTTGTCTTTAGGGCACCCTTCTGGGCAGGCAACAGGTCCCTGAATATGGACACCGCAGTTATCACCCCGAGATTGGGAATAGTCCCAGATAGTTCTTTAATAAGCTTGCCCGCCTCCATACTGTAAGAAAGGTAATCCACTGTGTTGAAGCCTATGTCTATGACAAGCCCAGATGGAAAATTCTCCATAACATCAGTGCAAATACCAAACCCTTGAAAGACAATAATAGACTTCATTCCCATGCTTGAGAATATCTTGGTAAGTTCTCTGCCTCTCTCCGCATAACCCGGAGGAAGTCCTGTGATAACCATAGCCTTCTTTGGAGGAATGCCCAGCTGCTCAAGCACATACTTTGTTATCAGTGGATAATACTTTATCAGTTCGTCTATCCCTGCTATCTCAATCCTTTTGCCTGAAAACCGTGCCTTTTCACCCACCACATAGTAAGCCCCCTCATACTCAATGGGCTTTACATCCTCCACGCCCGTGCTAACCCAAAAGGCAATCCAAGTAGGAAACTTAAATTTCCCCTCATCATGAACTACTTTGGTATGACCAAATCCTATATCTAACCCTATCACTTTCATGGGAATTATTTTAGTAAAATTCTCTTTGTGGAAGAACAAACTGTAGAGGAAGCCCTGCAAAAGATAAAATCCTTGCTTGAACAGGAGGATATTCCTTTTAACGAAATTATGGACCTTCTCCTTCTGGCTATAGACCTTATGAAGCATGAACTCTATTCTTTGCTTGGAATTGAGGAGAAACTAAAAACTCCACAAAAAAGGGAAAAACCTCCTCCCACAGAAACTCAAGAGGAGGAATCCATCCAAGAGGAAAACCTTCCTTGCGTGCACTTTGTCCGTGTGGGAAGACCTGCTGGGAGAAAAGACACCGCACCGAGAATGACCCTGAGGGAGTTTTTTGAAAATGAAATCCTTCCACTTCACAAAGAAACAGACTGGGAAGAAAAGGCAAAAGAAGTGAGGGAGAGAACTCTGAGAGGTGAATTTGTTATAGCGTCTTTAGAGGACTTTATTGGATACCTCTATGCCTACATGCTGTATGAGGATATTCCTGATTACCCTTCCTCTTCCTCAGCTTCCCTACGGGCTTCCTCAAGTATTCTCTCGTAATCCACAAGTTCTGGAGGCACTCCATGTTCTATGGCGTGTTCTCTTGCTGCCCTTAGGATTTCCTTTACAGAGACTTTGGGCTTTGGCTTTTGTTCTTGGACTGTCGGCTTGGGTTGAGGTGGCTGTTGATACTGCGGCTGTGGTTCCCACTTAGGTTGATATTGCGGCTCCCGTTGTGATGGAGGTGGTGGTTGTGGTTGTGGTGAGGGTGGAGGCGGAGGTTGGAAAGTTTGTTGAGGTTGAGGTCGGAAAGTTTGAGGAGGTTGTGATGGGGTTTGTAGGGTTTGGATAAGGGACATTAATTGCTGGAGGAGTTCCTGTTGGGTGCCTGGGCTGTCTTGGACTGGCCTGCCTTCAAGAAAACTTCTTACAAGTTCCCTCGTTTCTTTTGCATTCCTCCTTCTGTTTTCAGAGGGAATGGCAGACAAAAAGACCTCCAAAAATTCCTCTATGGCTCCAGAAAGGCTTGTTAGTCCACGAGACCTAAAACCAACCAAAAGGTCTTCCCTTAAAAGTATGCTTAGCCTCGCCTTACGCATGCTTAAAAGTATAGCAAGCATGCCCTAAAAAGTCAATGCAAAATTGAACACAAACAATATACATATGCAAAAAGACAAAAGTTTGTAGATATAAATATACACAAAAAATATGTGGATTTTTGTAATTGCATAACTATATACAAGGGCAGGAGAGAGGGTGGGAGGTGGGAGAGGGTCGGAAGTGGGTATTTCGTTTTTATATGGAAATGGGATAATAGGATTTTTTCGCTTTTTTATAGAAGGGTATAGGGAGGGTTGGGAGGGAGGGTAAGGAAGGTGTGTTTTTGTGTATTTTGGCATATTGAGTAATCAAATACACTTTTAAACATTAATGTATGTCGTGTAGAAAATTACATAAATGTGCATAGCCTGAGTAGAGGAGTGAAAAGGTGGGTGGAGTGGGTTTGGAGTGGGAAGAGGAGGGTTAGTTTTGTCTGGGTTTTTTGCGGGTTTTTTGTTTAGGTTTTTGAGGGTTTGTTTGTTTTGGTTCTTGGGCTATGGGTGCTGGTTGGGTTGGAGGGAGGGTCTCTTGGTGGGTTTCCTGTTGGAGTTGGTAGGCTTGTGTCTGCTGTGGAGGTAGTGTTTGGGAAAAGGATATTAGTAGTTGGAAGAATTCCCGTAGTAGGTGTTCTTGGGCTTGTCTGCCCTCAAGGAACTTTTTTGCAAGTTCCCTTGTTTCTTTAGCACTTCTTCTCTTGTATTCAGGAGGGAGAGAGGATAAAAAGGCGGATAAGAATTCTTCCACAGCACCAGACAGATTGGTTAGCCCACGAGATTTAAAACCGCCAAAAAGGTCTTCCCTTAAAGTTATGCAAACCTTCACCTTGCCCATACTTGAAATTATAGTTTTACGGGCTATGCGAAATTTCTTACATTTCTATGGAAAGGAAAATAAATAATACGGTTTTCCGACATTTCTATGGAAGGGTGTAGGGAGGGCAAGAGGTTTAAAGCAGTGGCAACCCTAAAAGCTTGCCCAGTTTTTGAACCTTCTCTTTGTCTTGGAGGATTTCTAAGGTTTTTTGTATGTGAGGCAGGGCAAGTCCGCTTGCTTGTTTTTGGTAGTGTTCAAGTGGGAGTGGATTTTTCCTGTCCCTATCTTTGAGTTTAGGAAGGTCGTATTTGAAAAAGGAGAATATCTCTTTGCAGGTGCAGAATTTGGCGTTTTGGACAAGGGTTATAGCCATGAGGTATTGGATGAGTTTAGAGAGGGCTTTTCTGTTTATGTGCTTTTGGGTTTTGTTAGCCCAGTCCTTGAAGACAAGGTAGGCGTAATAGAGGGTCATCTGTTGGGAGTGTGAAAGGTTGTATTTTTGCTTTTGGCTGAAGACCTCCATACCCAACTGGAGCTCTCCTTCTTTGAGAAGTCTGTCCAAGTTCCAGCATCGGCACAGGTCTTCTAAGGTAATGTTTCTTTTCTTCTCATCGCCCCACAGAAGGTCTGCATACTTTAGGGCTTTTTTGCCTCTTCGCCGTCCTCCTTTTATCCTCCAATCGTCTTTGGCCATGTCTTTATTATACCCTTTATGGCTTTACCCATATACTGAGGAAATTTACCTCTAAAATTATTGATAACTTCCTCGTTTCAGGGTATAATTAACCCTGCGACGGAGGTAGGACTTGACAATTCGGGCAATTTTAGCTAAAATTATATTCTGAAGGAGGTAGAAGAGATGTTTAGGCTTGAGTTTGAGTTTGGGCAGGTAGAGGTGGTGATGCTTTTGAGGAAGCTGTTGATGGCTAAGGGGAGGGGGTTTGAGGAGAATAGGAAAGAGTTTGGGTATATGCTTGCGGAGGCTGTGAAGAGGTCTGATGGCAGGGAAGGGTTATACATACCTTACAGGGCGAGATACAGGGCGTTGGTGAGGTTTAAGGGCAATGTGGTGGAGTTTAGGTATAGGAGGAGGGTGATAGGCAGGGCGAGGTTGCCCAGGGAGGTGGATCCACAGGATTGTCAGGTGGTGTTGGAGATAAGGAATGGTGCGGTGTATCTTAGCTTTTACTATCCTGAGAGGAATTTGCCTATTAGGAAGGGAATGGGTAAGGGAGAACTGTTGAAACTTTACAGGCAGATGGCTTTTTATCATGTGCCTGCGGAGTTTCGGGAGGAACTTTCTAAGCATCTCAGGTCAAAGAGGGTGTTTTTTGACAGCAGTGGTGAACCCAAGCCCAATTTTGAACTCAGGTGTATAGAGGAGTATTACAAGTATGCGAGGGAGGGAAGGTTTTTTGCGTTATGGAGTAGGTTCAAAGCCCTAAGGGACGAAATAGCCCTTGAGAATAAGAACCTTGTGTATGAGGTGATGAGGAGGATGAGAATTAGGGCAGAGGAGTATGCGGATATGTTTTCGGAAGGCTTTTCTCAGCTTATGAGGGCTGTGGGTATGTGGGATCCTGACAAGGGGGCACTCTCCACCATTGCCTACAGGCAGATAATGGCACAGCTGATGAAGGTAATGGAAGAAAACAAGTCTTATCTATCTTTGGATGTGCCCATAGGTGAAGACGGAGACACCTTCGGAGATATGCTTCACGACCCAAGAAGCTACGAAGGAGAACTCTTCTTCTCTGTGGCTGAGGTCTTCTAAGGAGGGGACGTGCTATGCTTGGGGAAAATCTGAGGTTAACTAAGTATCAAAGAATAGTTGGAGAGTTAGTTAACTCTGAAAGGAGGTGGTGGTATGGATAAATTGATTTTTAAGTTGGATGAGTTGAAGGAGCGGGTAAGGAAGGTGTTGAAGAGGCGTAGTGTTTTAGAGAGGGTGTTAGGGAGGCAGGGCTATTCGTTGAAGTGCATAAAGAAGAATGTGTATGTTTATGTGTGGGATTATGAGGATGGTTATGTGAGGTGGAGGTGTTTGGGGAATGTGAGTAAAGTTGGGTTGCCTGAGGGAGGGTCATCTAATTTGGAGGAGGAGATAAGGAAGATTGACCAGACGCTGAAGGAAGTGGAGAGGCTTTTGGATGAGGCGATGAAGCTTTTACCATGAGGAGGGCATTTGGCGTGGGTTTCTGTAGCTTGTCTCTGACAGAACCAGCATGCTTAGGTTCTCATCGCACAGTCTTGATGCAATCTTTTGTTGAAAGGTTGTCTCTCCTTCTAAGAAGCTTTTAAGGTTGTGGTTTGTGGTGATTATGGTTTTGAGGTCTTTGGTGTATCTGTAGTTTATGAGGGAAAAGAGTTTGACCCAGAAGCTGTCGGGAAAGCCTGAAAGCACGAGGTCGTCTATGGCAAGGAGTTTGGTTCTGTAAAAAACCTCCTCATCTTCCTGCCAGAGTTTGGGCATATCCACAAAATCCACAAATTTGATGTCGTGGCATCCCACCCTTCCGTTTTTTGCATACTTTTTTTCTGCCAAAGCCTTGAGGAACTTTTTGACTGCGGTGGTTTTAAAGGTTCCTGTGGATCCATAAAGCACCAGAAACCTTTTGTTAGATAGTCTAAACTCCTTGAGTGCCTGAGAGAGGTTTTTAGGCACTTCCACAGGGGGGATGTCCTCAAGCCCAAGCTTAGTTAGGATTTCCTGCATAGCTTACCTCCTTTAGATAGTTTTCAACCAAGTTTTTGATTTCCAAAGCGGTAATCCTTCTTCCTTTGGCATCCTTGAAGTCTATGGTTCCCTCTTTGAAGTCATGCCTATATTCAATGAACCTTCTGAAAAACACCTCTTTAGTGGGCTTGTGTTTGAGGAATGCATAGGCGTAGGTCTCCAGAAATGCCCTCAAAATTGTTTGAAAGTCTTTTTCAAGGTCAAACCCTGACTCCATGAGATACCTCTCAATGGCGTCATCTAAAAGCTTCATATACCTCTTCATATCATCCTCATTGTAAAGGAAGCGAACTCCAAACCGCCTCATGGAAAAGTCGTTCAGTCTAATCAAAATAACTGCAAGTTTTCTATGTGGGAATTTTAGCCCTCCCTCTCTTTCCAGAGAGAACTGAACTTTTTCCTCAAGGTCTTGAAGGTCTTTTGCTATTCTCTCAAGGAGTTTTTCTGCCTCTTTGAGTTTGCCCTCCTTTAGATAGCTTTGGGTTTGCTGGACTTTCTCACGGAGTTTTCTGATTGCACTGAGAACTCCTCTTAGTGTTATGCCTCTTTTCCTCTCCTCTGTCTCCTCTTCTTCTATAGCCTTTTCTACAGCCCGCCAAAGCATTTCCTCTTGTTTTTTTGCTTCTCTCTCCGCCTGCAATTTTTGGACGCACCTGTATAGCATTGCGGGGGAGATGATTTTGCCTGTTTGTTGCCAGTATTCAAGCCTGATTTCTTCTTCAGATAGCCCCTCATCCAGCATTCTCTGTGCCAACTCCATGTGTTCCTCATCTCCCGCCTTTGGACGCCTGTTTAGGGCATCAAGGAACAGATGGCTGTATCGGGCAAAGATTTCTCGGTCTTCTTCAGGAAGCTTTTCTCTGAATTCCTCAAGGGAGGAGTATGGTTGAGAGTTAAACTCTTCCAAAAGCTTTTCTGCCCTTTTCTTTCTCTGGAGTTCCTCAAAAAACTTCTCTGCATTGTAGGTTCTGTAGCCATTGCTAAGTAGCCACCCTGTGAGTTCCTCAAGGGTCTCTCCCTGAAAACCTTTGAGGTCTTCCAGCTTGGCGGTCTTTACAGAGTTAAAAGCTTGGATAACTTCGTGATAGTATTTTTTGAGAACCTTTGATTCTTCTGGGCTTTTGGGCAAGCTATCCACACTTTGCACATGAGGGTCTTTTGCCCTTTGGAGGAGTTCCTCCAAAATAGCCATCTCCTTTTCTCTTTCTCTTCTTTCTTTTTCCTGTCTTAGTCTTTCCCAAAGTTTTTGCAGAACCTCCCGAGGAACCCTGTGGTTTGGATACCTTGCCCTTACTTCCTTTTCAAACTCCTCCCGTGTAAGCTGCAGAAGACTTTCATCCAACTCCACATCCTCCGCATTTAGCACAGGCATACTTTGGACGCACTCTTTAATCTTCTCCTCTTCTAAAGCCGCAAACTTGCTAAAGTGTCTGAGAATAAAGCTTGACACAATAGCGTATTCGTTGCCCTCTCCAAACCTGCCCTTGGTTCTTTTTTCATTTAGTCTTTCTTTTATTAGCCTGTAGATGGCTTCTTCAGATACCGCCTCATCGTGAAGACAAAGTCCCTCCACAAGACTTCTAAACTCCTGCCTTGCCTTCTCTATAACACCCGCTAAAGCTTTCGCATGTTCATATAGGTTCATAAGCGCCCTCTCCGACAGAGGAAGTCTTTCCTTCATCAAATACACAAAAAAGTCCTTTTTACCGTAGCTTTCCAGCATCACCTCTTCCACCAAATGCACTATCCAATCCCTAAACCTCTTCACATCTTCAGCCTTAAAAGCCTTCCCCGCCATTTGCAAAAACTCCTGAACACGCACACCTTCCTCTAACTTACCATTTAAGAGTTCTAAAAACTTCTCATCAAGCTTTCCCTCTTCTGTAAATATCCTTCGTGCCGAAAAGTGTTCTACTGAGTAGAAAAATGAGTAATGAGAATAATTCTCATTTAGCCAGCGGGATATTGTTTGTTGTGGGATGCCGAGTATTTTCTCTATTTCAAGCTGGCTTTTTCCTTGACTGGACAGTTCCAGCACAAGTTGTTTGAGGTCTTCCTTTTCCTTTTGAAGGGTGTCCTCCAAGATTTTGTAGATGTAGGCTTGGGACAGCCCTGTTTCCTGCATGATTTCTTGGACGATTTGCCCTCTTCTTCTGTAGAAGTCTTTGCCAAGCTTGTTCTTGATGCTTTGGTAGTGCTTCAGAACAGACTGCTTTCTTTCCTTGAGAGTGAGAGGCTTTTGTTCAGATTTGTTGAGGCGTAGCTGGACGATGATGATTTTTTCTATGGGGATTTCTTCGTTTACCACGATGGCTTTTGCGGTGGTCTTGCCTGCACTTTTGAGGGCAAAGTAGGTATGGTGGGTGTCAATGAGATGTAGCCCTTGCAATCCTTCCACACGGGCACAAACAATGAAGGGCTGAAGGGCACCCTCAAGGATATACTCTTTGAGGTTCTCCACCCACTGCGGGTCTATCTTTTCCCTCACATACAGTTCCTTTGGAAGAGGCTTGACTTCAGACAGCGGCATTTCTTTCTCTTGACAGCTAAAGCCAAGTTCTGCTAAAATGGTCTTAACTTGTTCCGTCATCTCTCACCTCCTTTATGGGGTTTCTCCCGCCCCTCCTCCCCTTTTTTTAGCCAATCGGAGATGGTTTGCCGTGGAACGCCAAGAAGGCGTGCTATCTCCATCTGGGTTTTCCCTTGACTGGACAGTTCCATTGCTTTTCTCCTGAGTTCTTCCTTTTCCTCCTTTAGGTGTTTCCAGAGGTATTCATAGACCACCCTCTTTGTAATACCCGCCTTCTGGCTTATGGCTTGGATGACCTTTGCCCTGTTTCTGTAGAAATCCTCTCCGTAGAAGTTCTTGTATGCAAAGTAGTAAAACTCCACAAGGGCTTTCTTTCTTCCCCTAAAGATCTCCTCCCGCAGATAAAAAAGTTCTACCAGATCCCACACTCCTTTGAAAAACAATGCCTTTACTTTCTTCACTCCACGTTCTCTTAGCACCCGCCAAAGGCTTTCGTGAAAGACCACAAAGTCTCCCTCAGGAGTAGCCACGCAAACAAGCAAAGGCACCTCTTGGAGTTTGCCAAACACAGGCACAAGGTCGTAGTCTTCAAAGAAGGGCTTCAGGGACGCCACTTTTACTTCCCTTTCTTCAAAGTCTTGACTTTTATTTATTAGTGCGTTATCATAAGGAATAAGGTTTTCCCTTTTCATCTCTCCGACTCCTCAATCCCGCCGCCGCTGAGGGAGACCCCGCCGCTCCCTCAGTTTTAAAATCAAGTCTGTCCATAGGGTTTAATTATAGCTAAGTAGCTAAAATTAAAGAGTAGAGGAGGGTTAGGAATGGAACGCATTAGAGACTTTTTACCAGAACTTGGGCAAATATTTGTTGAAGACCTGAGAAATTCTGAACTTGACTGGTTGGATGTCTTTAGTGGCTATGTCCTCCTCTTTAATACCATTGAGAAAGTTTTTTCACTGCCAGAGAAAGGGCAACATGAGGCGGTGAAGACCATAGAAGGGTTTATTAGGTTTAGGAAAACTGAAGGGTGGGCTGATCCTTGGAGACTGGCAATTAAGATTGGCGGTATAGTGTGGAGGCATGAAAACGAGGAGGGTAAGCTATGAGAAACGGTAGCAAAAGGCTTAAAGATGTTTTGCCAAAGCTTGCCCAGATAATGGCAAAAGACTTTAGAGATTTTAGTGATAAGTGGGAGGAGGTGCTAAAAACTTACGCTGAAGTTTTCAAATGGCTTAATGAAGTTTTGCGGTGGAAGGACGAAAGCATAGAGACAACTGCTGTGGAAATCATAGAGAACTACATAAAGGCAAGGAAAAAGGGAACGATAGGCAACGAATGGTTTCCTGCTTATGGCTGGCTGGCTTATGAACTGGGTGAGATGTTCTATGAACTGATGGAAGAATTGAGGGCGAACGTTTATGACCCAGAAAGGGATGAAGACAAAGAGGATTTCTCATTAGAACCACTCCTATAACCTCATCGGCATGATAATGCAAAGATAAGGGTCTTTCTCTTGGTTTGCACTCTCAAGCACCACAGGGCTATCTGGATCTATTGCTTTTAAGCGGATCCTGTCAAAATCAAACTCCTCAAGGCTTCCAGCAAATACTTTCCATTAAAGCCTATTTCCATAGCCTCGTTCCCAAAGCTTTCCAACACATCCACTTCATCTTTCCCTTCTCCAAACTCAGGGTCTGAGATTTCCATCTGGACAACATCGGAGGAAAAGGTAATCTTCACAGGAAAAGCTGAAGAGGATGATATTGAAGAAAGCCTCTGCAGGGCATTCTCAAACTCATTTTTATCAAGTAGCACGCTTAGTGTGTAGTCGGTGGGAATAACCGCCATGTAGTCGGGATACTCTCCCTCCAAAAGTCTAACAGAAAGCTTCCAACCCTCTCCCTTCACATGGGCAAAATTCTCGTCTTTACCCACCTCCACCTCTCCAAGAGTTTCCTTCAAAAGCTTTTCTAAAACCTTCAGGCTATTGCGGGAGAAAAGAATGTCTTCTTTCAAATGAATTCCCTCATGCATATACAGGGCAAGCCTGTAGCCATCAGACCCCACAAAGTGAAGCTTTCCCTCTTTGTTTGCCACATACATACCCTGAAGGGCGTATTTGGTGTCCTCTTTGGAGATTGCATAACCTACTTTTGATATGCCCTTCAAAAGTAGATTGCTTGGG
>Ga0308389_1002448_pt1 | contig 11628 bp, 9 predicted proteins | sample Hotspr2Sample148_FD_202362 | JGI IMG/M metagenome (GOLD analysis project Ga0308389, IMG submission 202362) | Hot spring phototrophic mat microbial communities from Mushroom Spring, Yellowstone National Park, Wyoming, United States - 20040719_148 ... | reverse complement strand
GGAATGGGGCATCGGGTTTCGCCCTGCTTTCGTTGCAGTTTCAATTCCTCATAGGTAGGCTCGCAACATTGTCTTCCTGCACAAGTTGTTGCATCTGGCATAGGTTTCAATTCCTCATAGGTAGGCTCGCAACTTGTTTTCGGGAAGCCCCATATCGCTTGGGCTTCCAGGTTTCAATTCCTCATAGGTAGGCTCGCAACTCGATAGGCTTCTCTTTAACCTTGAACAAATGAGGGTTTCAATTCCTCATAGGTAGGCTCGCAACGAAAATGTGGAAATGCCAGCTTTGTCAGAGAGATTTGTTTCAATTCCTCATAGGTAGGCTCGCAACGGCAAGGGGAGGCATTGACTCCCCTTTTTTTTATTCTTGTTTCAATTCCTCATAGGTAGGCTCGCAACCAAAGAAGATTTATCTTTGTTGTCAACTGAGTGGAACGGTTTCAATTCCTCATAGGTAGGCTCGCAACGCACACCGAGTTTTTCGGTGGCCGACAGAGAGTCGAGTTTCAATTCCTCATAGGTAGGCTCGCAACGCAAAAAGTAAATATTTTTTCTTGACTTTTTTATTGTTTCAATTCCTCATAGGTAGGCTCGCAACTAAAAAAGACGGTGATTTTGACGTTTTTTAGGAGGTGGTTTCAATTCCTCATAGGTAGGCTCGCAACTTATCTCCGCAATCATCAATGCGGAGACTATAAGTGGTTTCAATTCCTCATAGGTAGGCTCGCAACTCGATATGAATTTCGTTCATAATGCCAACAAGCCGGTTTCAATTCCTCATAGGTAGGCTCGCAACGAGCTTCAAGAAAAGTTCTTGGATGAGCTGGAGCTTTTGTTTCAATTCCTCATAGGTAGGCTCGCAACAAAATTGGGGAGAAAATAACCTTGACGAGTTTGAGAAGTTTCAATTCCTCATAGGTAGGCTCGCAACTAATATCTTTTTTACATATGTTTTTATCGTCAGAAAGAGTTTCAATTCCTCATAGGTAGGCTCGCAACATTGTTGAAGATGAGGTTGAACCTGTAGATATTTCGTTTCAATTCCTCATAGGTAGGCTCGCAACGCTTCGGCATGCCAGCAAACAAGCATCTCTCATATAGAAGTTTCAATTCCTCATAGGTAGGCTCGCAACTCAGTCTTATAAAATTGTAAGAAGGCTTACAAATTTAGTTTCAATTCCTCATAGGTAGGCTCGCAACGAAGTAGTGATTACTCCCTACTACGAAGCGAAGTAGGTTTCAATTCCTCATAGGTAGGCTCGCAACTTTTCAGAACAGAAATATCCCTGCTCCTGCAGAGAGTTTCAATTCCTCATAGGTAGGCTCGCAACTCGATATGAATTTCGTTCATAATGCCAACAAGCCGGTTTCAATTCCTCATAGGTAGGCTCGCAACGAGCTTCAAGAAAAGTTCTTGGATGAGCTGGAGCTTTTGTTTCAATTCCTCATAGGTAGGCTCGCAACAAAATTGGGGAGAAAATAACCTTGACGAGTTTGAGAAGTTTCAATTCCTCATAGGTAGGCTCGCAACTAATATCTTTTTTACATATGTTTTTATCGTCAGAAAGAGTTTCAATTCCTCATAGGTAGGCTCGCAACTTATTATCGAAGATAAAATTGAGCCTGTAGATATTTCGTTTCAATTCCTCATAGGTAGGCTCGCAACGGAGTCTTAGAAGATAAAATTGGAACATATATCTAGTTTCAATTCCTCATAGGTAGGCTCGCAACCAATTCCTCATAGGCAAGCGTTTTTGGTTTATGTTGTTTCAATTCCTCATAGGTAGGCTCGCAACGAATAAAGAATTAAAACTATACTATCGGACTATCAAAGAGTTTCAATTCCTCATAGGTAGGCTCGCAACGTCGAAAAAATAAATAAAAGTTCAAGAAGAATAAGGTTTCAATTCCTCATAGGTAGGCTCGCAACGAACTAATGGAGTTTGTTACTGAAAATTGGGGAGAAAAGTTTCAATTCCTCATAGGTAGGCTCGCAACGGATTTTTAAAATATCTGAATTGTAATCAGTCTTAGTTTCAATTCCTCATAGGTAGGCTCGCAACGTAGAATCCATCAGAATCATTTTTCCATTAAGGGGGGTTTCAATTCCTCATAGGTAGGCTCGCAACGGGTTTCAGCATCCGAACGGTGCGTGGTGTATGTGGTGTTTCAATTCCTCATAGGTAGGCTCGCAACCTATTACCTCAATGCCTTCTGGTTCACATATACACAGTTTCAATTCCTCATAGGTAGGCTCGCAACACAATTCTCGCCCTCGACATGAAAACGGAGAACGCTGTTTCAATTCCTCATAGGTAGGCTCGCAACTGAAATTGATTTGTTGTCCAGTTCTTTGAACTGTCAGGTTTCAATTCCTCATAGGTAGGCTCGCAACGTTACTCCATGCATAAATATAGTAAAGACATTCTATAGTTTCAATTCCTCATAGGTAGGCTCGCAACATTTTGGCTCCCTTGCTGGTTGAATGAATTTGAGGTTTCAATTCCTCATAGGTAGGCTCGCAACTTATACACCCTATCTGTCCCTGCAAATGATACCTCAAAGTTTCAATTCCTCATAGGTAGGCTCGCAACAAAAAATGAAAACAAAAATTATTGAGGTTCAGAGGAAGTTTCAATTCCTCATAGGTAGGCTCGCAACATACTCTAATTAAAGTATCAGAAATAGGCTCTCCTAGTTTCAATTCCTCATAGGTAGGCTCGCAACAAAATAATTTTCTGTCCAACGCCCAGGTTGTCCATGTTTCAATTCCTCATAGGTAGGCTCGCAACCAAACCAGACAGTAGAAGTTAAGTCAGTTTTTCCCCAGTTTCAATTCCTCATAGGTAGGCTCGCAACTGCATGGGAAAAAGAGTTTACATCACCCCGTTAGAGTTTCAATTCCTCATAGGTAGGCTCGCAACAGGGGAAGGGGGAACTCCTTTGGTGTTCGGGCGAAGTTTCAATTCCTCATAGGTAGGCTCGCAACCTGCCTTTTGCCCTGCCGAGCTTGAAAGATATTGATGTTTCAATTCCTCATAGGTAGGCTCGCAACCTATATGTGCCTTAGCTTTTAGTTCTTGGAAGGACTGTTTCAATTCCTCATAGGTAGGCTCGCAACGATGTTCAAATAGTAACGCTTTCAGGGAATGCAACTATGTTTCAATTCCTCATAGGTAGGCTCGCAACGAGAAATCATCTCTATATCTTAATCCGTCAACTATATTTGTGTTTCAATTCCTCATAGGTAGGCTCGCAACAGCGACAACACCCTTTTTGCAAGGAAGACAAGGGGTGGTTTCAATTCCTCATAGGTAGGCTCGCAACGAAGTCCTTGCCTTCGTAGATACTATGAATAAAATCTAGTTTCAATTCCTCATAGGTAGGCTCGCAACTTTACTGGTTTTTTGTTGTCTTCTTCAATTACTTCTTTGTTTCAATTCCTCATAGGTAGGCTCGCAACCGAGTGGTGGGAGCTTTTTTGCGAACATGAAATATCGTTTCAATTCCTCATAGGTAGGCTCGCAACTCAAATTTCTATATTAGAACAAGAGTTAGAAAGACGTTTCAATTCCTCATAGGTAGGCTCGCAACCTAGAAGGCGAAAAAAGACTTCTTGAAAAACTGAAAAGTTTCAATTCCTCATAGGTAGGCTCGCAACTTGCATCAGGCACTGTGTTAGGCAGTGCGATATAGACAGTTTCAATTCCTCATAGGTAGGCTCGCAACTTATCGTAAAAGCTACCTTTCAGGTAGAACTATTCCTCGTTTCAATTCCTCATAGGTAGGCTCGCAACTAAGATAGATAGTGCAATGTCCAGTAAAGGTTGACAGTTTCAATTCCTCATAGGTAGGCTCGCAACCATCCAGCAGAAATTAGGAGACAACGAGTTTTCAATTTGTTTCAATTCCTCATAGGTAGGCTCGCAACGTATTCCTGCCCTCTTTTCTAATGGAGGGAGTATGAAAAGTTTCAATTCCTCATAGGTAGGCTCGCAACTTACTTGGGGGAGCAATATTGTCTGCAACATACAGCCGTTTCAATTCCTCATAGGTAGGCTCGCAACGCATTACTATTACATCTCCAACTTTTGCATTCCATCCTGGTTTCAATTCCTCATAGGTAGGCTCGCAACGAAGTATTTTATGAATATGTTTATCTTCATATTTAGTTTCAATTCCTCATAGGTAGGCTCGCAACAATTAATAAGCCAACCATCGTTAGATTGTATGGCTCGTTTCAATTCCTCATAGGTAGGCTCGCAACAAAAATCAGCAAGTGCGGCTGAAGGGATTGGTCCATTGTTTCAATTCCTCATAGGTAGGCTCGCAACTTTTTGCTCAAAAAGTCTAAATAACGGACATTTACTGGTTTCAATTCCTCATAGGTAGGCTCGCAACAAGCTTGAAAAGTTGGTTAGTCCTGAGATTATGAATGTTTCAATTCCTCATAGGTAGGCTCGCAACGAAATATCGCTAACAAAGTATTTTCCTTCAGGAGCTCGTTTCAATTCCTCATAGGTAGGCTCGCAACAAAAAATACCGGCAGGAAGTTTTTGCCTTCAGACATGGTTTCAATTCCTCATAGGTAGGCTCGCAACGTTGTGCAAAAGATTTTGGTTCTTCTGAAAGTGCAAGTTTCAATTCCTCATAGGTAGGCTCGCAACCTAATATATTAGCCATATTTAATCCAGTAGAAAGCATGTTTCAATTCCTCATAGGTAGGCTCGCAACGACTCAAAACTAATAGCGTCCTGATTATAGAGGTCTTGTTTCAATTCCTCATAGGTAGGCTCGCAACGGGAACTGGGTTAACCTATATCGGATCTGCCAATCAAGTTTCAATTCCTCATAGGTAGGCTCGCAACCTACTGTAACGACAATAGTATTATCCTTTTGTTCTCCGTTTCAATTCCTCATAGGTAGGCTCGCAACTCCTGCTCAATTTGCTCAAAAATTTCACCAAAATTATGTTTCAATTCCTCATAGGTAGGCTCGCAACCTCCTTTTTTTGACACGATTACAGGCAATCCTACAAAGTTTCAATTCCTCATAGGTAGGCTCGCAACCTACCATATACCCCATCTTCTGGCACTCTTCAGATGGTTTCAATTCCTCATAGGTAGGCTCGCAACTGTGACATAATCCATGAAAATGAATCTGCATTCAGTGTTTCAATTCCTCATAGGTAGGCTCGCAACTGCAATGCCCTGCCAGTCTGCATTTTCTATATTCTGGTTTCAATTCCTCATAGGTAGGCTCGCAACCTACTATCTTTATATATCCATCAATAAGCATTTCTTTGTTTCAATTCCTCATAGGTAGGCTCGCAACCGTACTGATATAACGAACCTCATATTTTACCCCATGTTTCAATTCCTCATAGGTAGGCTCGCAACAATAAACCAATAAAAATCGTTTTCGAACTCGATGTCAGTTTCAATTCCTCATAGGTAGGCTCGCAACCTCTTGATGAGTCAAAGACATATCCCGAGAAACTAGTTTCAATTCCTCATAGGTAGGCTCGCAACAATCTACCATTAATGCTATGGAGATCCTATATATATGTTTCAATTCCTCATAGGTAGGCTCGCAACTAACTTCTACTGTCTGGTTTGATAGCACAGATACGAAGTTTCAATTCCTCATAGGTAGGCTCGCAACACTTGCAGAAATAAAAACTGCTGAAAAATCAAGAGCAAGTTTCAATTCCTCATAGGTAGGCTCGCAACTTGGGAAGTTGGATATCAAAACTGTCTGCAAAACGAGTTTCAATTCCTCATAGGTAGGCTCGCAACGCAATTGTCTTTGCTTCAATCTCCTCAAGCTTATCAATGTTTCAATTCCTCATAGGTAGGCTCGCAACGGAACAACTTAGGGAGAAAAAATTAGAAGAAATCTATGAGTTTCAATTCCTCATAGGTAGGCTCGCAACTCATTTGCAACAAAAGTTGATGTGGTTTCAGCGAATAGTTTCAATTCCTCATAGGTAGGCTCGCAACTGGTATCAGATGGAGCAAACTGGCATTTATTCTGAAAAATGTTTCAATTCCTCATAGGTAGGCTCGCAACTTTGCCATATGTAGCACCAATTACCAACATTCCTGAGTTTCAATTCCTCATAGGTAGGCTCGCAACAACGAACTACAGCAAAAAATCGATAGGCTTCTCTTGTTTCAATTCCTCATAGGTAGGCTCGCAACTAAACAGGTCATTATCATCGGTGGTGCTATTGTTACCAGGTTTCAATTCCTCATAGGTAGGCTCGCAACGTGCTGCTGTAGGATTCGGTTTTTTTGATTTGAATTTGGGTTTCAATTCCTCATAGGTAGGCTCGCAACCTCTTGGAGACGGACTTTGTAGCCCTCCACTTGTTTGTTTCAATTCCTCATAGGTAGGCTCGCAACTCTTTTTTCTCATTTTTTTCTCTCCTTTTAGGTATTCGTTTCAATTCCTCATAGGTAGGCTCGCAACATATAAGGAGAAATGAAAATGGAAGGCAAATTATTGTTTCAATTCCTCATAGGTAGGCTCGCAACTACATATAACTCATAACATTGGTTAGTAAGCCACTTGGTTTCAATTCCTCATAGGTAGGCTCGCAACTAGTTTTTTTAAAGTTTTATCCAATGAAAGTTTATGGAGTTTCAATTCCTCATAGGTAGGCTCGCAACAGATAATCTGACGGAGGGTATGCCCTCCCCATTTTGTGGTTTCAATTCCTCATAGGTAGGCTCGCAACACCCAGAAGCCGTATCACGATATACCACTTCATTATTGTTTCAATTCCTCATAGGTAGGCTCGCAACTAGATGCAGGTAGTTTTCCATTGTTGTCCAAAGCAAGGTTTCAATTCCTCATAGGTAGGCTCGCAACTCAATACATCTTCACTAATTAATCCTCTTAGCTTGTGTTTCAATTCCTCATAGGTAGGCTCGCAACATCAAAAAATAGTCCTATGGTATAGTTTTAAAGGGAGTTTCAATTCCTCATAGGTAGGCTCGCAACAAACTATGTCTTGTATCATCATCTTTACTTTTACGTTGTTTCAATTCCTCATAGGTAGGCTCGCAACCTTTCTAGCCGTTTCTGTTTTACCTTTACCTGTGCAGTTTCAATTCCTCATAGGTAGGCTCGCAACCTCTTTTTTTTCTTTTTTTTATTTAAACGAAGTTTCGTTTCAATTCCTCATAGGTAGGCTCGCAACGGAAGAAATGCATTGAACGTATAAGAAAAGAAAATAAGTTTCAATTCCTCATAGGTAGGCTCGCAACCTAAAACAAATGCTCCATTTATAGTCTTATCCTTTTGGTTTCAATTCCTCATAGGTAGGCTCGCAACCATCTCAGGAATTTCAGTTCCTTTATAATCTCTAACGTTTCAATTCCTCATAGGTAGGCTCGCAACTAAGTCTTTCCCTTATAACTTCAGGAAGTTCATATCGTTTCAATTCCTCATAGGTAGGCTCGCAACTTTGTCAAGTGTAATTGTATAATTTTGTCATTTTTGTTTCAATTCCTCATAGGTAGGCTCGCAACCAAGATGGAATATTTGCGAATATTGATTTAGTGGTTAGTTTCAATTCCTCATAGGTAGGCTCGCAACGCTATTCGGTGCATTAATTCTTTTATTTTGGTTTTGGTTTCAATTCCTCATAGGTAGGCTCGCAACAGGGCAATGAAAAAAAACACCGTAATAATCCAGAAAGTTTCAATTCCTCATAGGTAGGCTCGCAACCAACAAATTGAAAAAGAAGTCATATCGTATATAAAGTTTCAATTCCTCATAGGTAGGCTCGCAACGCAAAATAAAAGAGATACAAAATAGAGAAGAGAGGAGTTTCAATTCCTCATAGGTAGGCTCGCAACGCAGGTAAAAATATTGCACAATTTGTCAGGGAAAAAAGTTTCAATTCCTCATAGGTAGGCTCGCAACTTCTTTCTACATCCTGTTTTGTTACTTCCTTGTCTAGTTTCAATTCCTCATAGGTAGGCTCGCAACTTGGTAAAAAAGAAGAAAAAATTGAGCATTGCTAGTTTCAATTCCTCATAGGTAGGCTCGCAACTTTGTTATCTACTATTTTCATCTGTGAAAAATTCATGTTTCAATTCCTCATAGGTAGGCTCGCAACATTTTGCCATCGGAGCTTCTTTCAACAGCGTTAAGAAGTTTCAATTCCTCATAGGTAGGCTCGCAACTAATATTCTACTGCATGATCGGTAGATAGATTGTGAGTTTCAATTCCTCATAGGTAGGCTCGCAACCTGTTTGGCTGTTGTATCCTAAGTGGATTAAAAAATTGTTTCAATTCCTCATAGGTAGGCTCGCAACTACTTGAAAAAGAAGTAGCCATAACAAGTAGTCTGGGGTTTCAATTCCTCATAGGTAGGCTCGCAACGCAATATTTTTTCATAAAACAAAAGAGTTAATTTATGGTTTCAATTCCTCATAGGTAGGCTCGCAACATGCTGACTCAACCCAACTTTGGATTGCAAATAACTCGTTTCAATTCCTCATAGGTAGGCTCGCAACCGAATCTGGAAGACTTTTTTCTTAGTGGGTTTTTTCAGTTTCAATTCCTCATAGGTAGGCTCGCAACCTCCTCCTTCTTTTTTTTCTCTTCCTGCTGATCCATGTTTCAATTCCTCATAGGTAGGCTCGCAACCCAGATTCTCAAAATCTATATTTATTTTCCCTTTAGGCAGTTTCAATTCCTCATAGGTAGGCTCGCAACAATAAATCCCTTATGCTTCTTGAGTTTGCAAGATTATAGTTTCAATTCCTCATAGGTAGGCTCGCAACTTTTCCACTTCGTGATTGTTTCCCCGTTCCAGCATAAGTTTCAATTCCTCATAGGTAGGCTCGCAACCCATTTCATCTTCCCACTGATAGCCGCCTAATCTACGTTTCAATTCCTCATAGGTAGGCTCGCAACAAGGATATAGCTAAGTATATATCTGAAAAAGAGGGAATGTTTCAATTCCTCATAGGTAGGCTCGCAACTTTCCTCTTTGCTTAAAAATTGCATTTTTCTACCTCCGTTTCAATTCCTCATAGGTAGGCTCGCAACCATCAATGTTCCAGTATACTATCTCTGTTACTTTCTGTTTCAATTCCTCATAGGTAGGCTCGCAACTTATCGTTGTTACAGTTGTATATACTTTAAAATATGTTTCAATTCCTCATAGGTAGGCTCGCAACAGAATTTTCTTTATCAATTTTACCTTTGCCCATTGTGGTTTCAATTCCTCATAGGTAGGCTCGCAACCTTGAGAATCAAGCAATCCTTTTGAGCAATATAGCTGTTTCAATTCCTCATAGGTAGGCTCGCAACTCCTTTTGAGCAATATAGCTTAAAGTTTAATATTTGTTTCAATTCCTCATAGGTAGGCTCGCAACTCCATCTTTGATGGATTAAAACACAAAAAAAGGGAGGGTTTCAATTCCTCATAGGTAGGCTCGCAACGTATAATTTTATCATTTTTAAAAACATATTGATTTTGTTTCAATTCCTCATAGGTAGGCTCGCAACGAAGAGGATATGACCTATATGGCAAGACGTTATGGGTTTCAATTCCTCATAGGTAGGCTCGCAACGGCTTCCATTAAAATAGAATCAAGCTTATCCTTTTTGCGTTTCAATTCCTCATAGGTAGGCTCGCAACGCTTCCATTAAAATAGAATCAAGCTTATCCTTTTTGCGTTTCAATTCCTCATAGGTAGGCTCGCAACCACATGTCTGGGTAAAAAATGAAAAGACAGGTGACAGTTTCAATTCCTCATAGGTAGGCTCGCAACCTAGTGCCAAGAATAGAGTTTGAAACCAATGAAATCACGTTTCAATTCCTCATAGGTAGGCTCGCAACTATGTCAATTCTGTATACATCTTCGTATTCCCCAATAGTTTCAATTCCTCATAGGTAGGCTCGCAACGAATCCACCAGAAGATGATTTTTAATCTTACCCTATATCGTTTCAATTCCTCATAGGTAGGCTCGCAACATAGAACCAGATTCCAAAATAAAACAAATGATGGAATGTTTCAATTCCTCATAGGTAGGCTCGCAACCTAATTTCAGATTCGGCAAGGTGTCTTATTTTTTCTGGTTTCAATTCCTCATAGGTAGGCTCGCAACAAAGTAGACCATTATAGAATTTTCTTTGTTCTGCAGTGTTTCAATTCCTCATAGGTAGGCTCGCAACTCTACTGTCAGGATTTTGCTAAAATGGTTCTTTGACAGTTTCAATTCCTCATAGGTAGGCTCGCAACGACCTATATGGCAAGACGTTATGGCAATTTATAGCGGAGTTTCAATTCCTCATAGGTAGGCTCGCAACAAAGAAGGTACATATTCTGTAGGAGAGACTGCACTTGGTTTCAATTCCTCATAGGTAGGCTCGCAACGCTTCTATTCAATCTACAGCAAGGTAGGGATAGATGGTTTCAATTCCTCATAGGTAGGCTCGCAACACCTTCTTTTGTCTCAACCTCAATCACATTCTTGTGTTTCAATTCCTCATAGGTAGGCTCGCAACTCTGTAGGAGAGACTGCACTTGTAAAGTTTGACAAGCGTTTCAATTCCTCATAGGTAGGCTCGCAACCCTATGTTATCCATGAGATTGGGCATATCCACTATGGTTTCAATTCCTCATAGGTAGGCTCGCAACGTCTCCACCTTGACCCTTTCCTGTTTAGCAAAAAGGAGTTTCAATTCCTCATAGGTAGGCTCGCAACTCTGTAGGAGAGACTGCACTTGTAAAGTTTGACAAGCGTTTCAATTCCTCATAGGTAGGCTCGCAACACAACTTGTTCTCCATCAATTGTTTCTGTCTTTTCAAGTTTCAATTCCTCATAGGTAGGCTCGCAACAAATCCTAAAAAGGGATAGATTAGGTAAAGGATCTTCGTTTCAATTCCTCATAGGTAGGCTCGCAACTTTTAATGGAAGCCCTTTTCTTTTTGCAGGAGAAGGAGTTTCAATTCCTCATAGGTAGGCTCGCAACATTTTAATGGAAGCCCTTTTCTTTTTGCAGGAGAAGGAGTTTCAATTCCTCATAGGTAGGCTCGCAACGTATTGCTACACTCTTTGGTTTCTGATATTAAGAAAGGTTTCAATTCCTCATAGGTAGGCTCGCAACTTGCGAGCTTATTTATGAGAGGAACTAAAGCTGAAAAGTTTCAATTCCTCATAGGTAGGCTCGCAACCTAAAAAGCCAATAATACTAAAAAAATAGAAAATGAAGTTTCAATTCCTCATAGGTAGGCTCGCAACAATACTTTTTTATTGACTTTTTTTATTTGATTTCTTTAGTTTCAATTCCTCATAGGTAGGCTCGCAACTTTTATTTTTTCTGTTCTCATTTTTTCCTCCTTTTTTTAGTTTCAATTCCTCATAGGTAGGCTCGCAACTCTATATTCTCTCTGGAGAAAATAATTTATAGTTTTTTGTTTCAATTCCTCATAGGTAGGCTCGCAACCACATTTAACACTTTCATTAAGAACATGTTTTCAACGTTTCAATTCCTCATAGGTAGGCTCGCAACTACGGAGAGAAGTTGCCTTTTCAATTTTTTGAAGATGTGTTTCAATTCCTCATAGGTAGGCTCGCAACGCATGCCAATATGGTA